>Ga0247843_1000022_pt1 | contig 318131 bp, 301 predicted proteins | sample LaCruzMarch2017__FD_192420 | JGI IMG/M metagenome (GOLD analysis project Ga0247843, IMG submission 192420) | Freshwater microbial communities from meromictic Lake La Cruz, Castile-La Mancha, Spain - LaCruzMarch2017_8m | ecosystem: Environmental > Aquatic > Freshwater > Lake | place: Spain... | reverse complement strand
GACCTGTTCACCCGCTTCCGCGCCCACGTCATCAACCAGACACAGGTCAACGGAAACTACCACGAACCCAGAGCCCTCATCCCAACCGCAATCGCCGTCGCAAACCGCTTCCAGAACGCAGAATAGGGCATAAGCCTTTGAGCTGGACCCACATCGTGGGTCCAGCGAAAGCGTGAACCATGCCCTCGCTGATCTCTGGCGCCTGATTCACGGCATCGGCGGAAGTGCGACGCGGTTCCACCTCAGCCGATCAGGCTCCAGGTGTGAGCTCTCAATAGGTTGTCCATCCGGTCCGGGCCGGAAAGCGGAATACGCGTCACGGCACCAGCAGACGCCGATGGTCTGATTTCCCCAAGCGGTCAGCCGGAGGTGCGGATGAGGGTGGGCTGCGCTGAGTCCGATGCGACAGGCGCGCGGTCCAGAACGGACTGCCCGATGACGATCACCAGGCTCGCGGTCAGGACGGCGGATACCACCGCGGTAACGATCATCCGCGCCGCAGTGCCGACGTCGACATTCTGATCCATGTCGCTCCCCCGAGTCGTCGGGACTCAGGGACCACACACGGGCCCGCGACGCAAGTCACGGACCCGTGTGTCTTCAACGTCGTGGGTCAGATCAGCCTTTGAACGGACGGATCAGGATCTCGACGCGACGGTTCAGGGCCCGGCCTTCCGGCGTGGCATTGGAGGCGACCGGCACTCCCGACGACTGGCCGGCGACGTAAAGGCGTTCACGGATCACGCCATGCGCGATCAGGGCGTCAGCGACCGCCAGGGCGCGGCGCTCGGACAGGGGCTGGTTGATCGCGTCGCCGCCCGAGGAATCCGTGTGGCCGACGATGTCGACGACTGACCGGTCATAGTCCTGCAGCACGCCAGCGACGTCGGACAGAACGGCGTCGAAGCGCGGCTCGATGTTGGACTGGTTCACCGCGAAGGTGACGTCCGACGGCATGCGCAGCACCAGGTTGTCGCCCTGGCGCGCCACGCCCACGCCGGTGCCGGACAGCTCCGATTCCAGAGCGCGCTGCTGGCGATCCATATAGCTGCCGACGGCCGCGCCCCCGAGGGCGCCGACGCCCGCGCCGATCAGGGCGTTGCGACGGCCCTGTTCGCCGTTGGAGGTGTTGGTCAGATAGCCCAGAACCGCGCCGCCCAAGGCACCGGCGATGGCACCGGTCGCCGTATTGTTGCGCCGGGGCGCGGAGCTGTAGGGATCCATGGTGGTGCAGGCCGAGGCCCCCAGCATGGCGACGACGCCCAGGCTCGTGACGATCAGGTTGGTGCGCATGGTGTTGTCCTTTTGAAATTCCGTGGCATGTGAACGTGACCTTATGGTGAAGGTTCCGACCTGACCGTGACATGAACAAGGTCGAAGAGGCACCGCATCGCGACCCGAAACTGCCAATTTCGGCCGGCAAGAGGTATGAAAATGACCCGCGTTGCGAAAATGCGGAAAGACGCTTGTGAAAGGCCACGACCGTGACGGCAACCCTCGACCCCCCGACCTCGATCCTTTCCGCCAAGGGTATCACGCCGGTGTCGATGTCTCGATACGACACCGATTTCCAGGGTTTCGCTGACGACCTCGGGGCCTCGTTCAAGCGGTATGGCTTCGCCGTCGTGTCGGATCACGGTCTGGACGAAAAGGTCATCCAGGCCGCCATCGCCGACGCCAGGGCGTTCTTCGCCCTGCCGGAAGAGGTCAAGCGCGCCTACCACCGGCCGGGCACGGGCGGCGCACGCGGCCTGACGCCCTTTGGCACCGAGGCCGCCCGGGACGCAAAGGCGGTGGATCTGAAGGAGTTCTGGCACACCGGCCGCGAGTTGCCCGACGGTCACGCCTATGGTCGTTATATGCGCGCCAACCTGTGGCCGACCGAGGTGCCGGGTTTCCGGGACCATCTGTACGGCATGTTCGAGGCGCTGGACGCCCTGGGCCGCAGGATCCTGAAGGCCATCGCCCGCCACATGAACCTCGGCGACGACTTCTTTGAGGACAAGGTCGAACTGGGCAATTCGGTCCTGCGGATGCTGCACTATCCGCCGGTGCCGGCCGACGCGCCGGGCGTGCGCGCGGGCGCGCATGAGGACATCAATGTCATCACCCTGCTGCTGGGGGCCGAGGAGGCGGGGCTGCAGTTGAAGGACGCGGACGGCGAATGGCTGGACATCGCACCGCCGCCCGGAGCCCTGGTGGTCAACATTGGCGACATGCTGCAGCGACTGACCAACCACATCCTGCCGTCGACGACGCATCGGGTGGTCAATCCGGCTCCGGAACGGCGCGGCTTCGCGCGTTATTCCACGCCCTTCTTCCTGCATTTCAACCCGGACTTCGTGATCGAGACCCTGCCGTCCACCATCACGGCCGGGAACCCCGACCGCTATGCCGGCAAGTCGATCATGGCCGAAGACTTCCTGACCGAACGGCTGAAGGAAATCCGGCTCCTGTAGCCCCTCATCAGCCGGGCTCGACGGCCTCGTCCTTCTGTGCCGCGGGGTTTCGGGCGAACTGCCCGCCCCGGCGATAGCGCCACAGATAGGACGGGGCGATCGCTTTCAGTCCCGTCGGCTCGATGCCCAGGGCCGCCAGACCCTCGGCCCCGGGCGCCACCACATTGTCGACCTTCAGCATCAGCACCTGGTCGCGCGTCAGCACCGGCGGAATACCGACCAGGCTGGACAGCTGCATGACCCGGCCCATCGTCGCCGCCACGAAGACGGGCAGGGGGGCCAGCAGGCGCATCTTGCCGGTCTCGCGCAGGATGTATTTCAGGATGTCCTTGAACGACCAGACCTCGGGGCCGCCCAGCTCGAAGGTGCGCCCGGCCGCGTCGAGCCGCGACACCGACCGCGCGATGGCCTCGGCCACATCGCCGACCCAGACCGGCTGGAACTTCGTCCTGCCGCCACCGATCAGGGGCAGGGCGGGGGCGGTCCCGGCCATGGCAGCGAACCGGTTCAGGAAGCCGTCGCCCGTCCCGAAGACGATGGAGGGGCGCAGGATCACCGTGTCGGGCTTGACCGCGCGCGCGGCTGCCTCGGCCTCGCCCTTGGAGCGGCCATAGTCGGCTTCGGAGTTCACGTCGGCCCCGATCGCGGACACATGAACGAAGCGGGCGACCCCGGCGGCCATGCAGGCTTCGGCGATATTGCGCGTTCCCTGGATGTGGGCGGCGTCAAAGCCACGCCCCGGAGCCTCGTACAGCAGGCCGACCAGGTTGACGGCGGCATCGGCCCCCTTCAGGGCGGCGGCCACGTCGGCGGGCCTGGTGATGTCGCAGCGCACGGGCTGGATCTGGCCCACGTCGCCCAGGATGCGCAGATCCTGCGCCAGGTGCGGCTTGCGCACCGCCACGCGCACGCGCCAGCCGCATCTGGCCAGGGCACGGACGGCCTGGGTCCCGACGAAGCCGGAACCACCGAAGACGGTGACCAGACCGGGGGAGAATTCGGACATGGGGAGCGATCCTGAAACGTCTTGGGAAAGCCTGCGCAGGCCTTGTGGCGCGGGGATAGACGATGGGGGGCCGGGTCGCAACGCGGGCCTTGGGCGCCGGGCCTCCGAAAGGCTCCAAAACCGTGTTGACCACATCCCGTCGCTGCCTTAAGGGTCCGCGCCTTCCGATCGAACACGACATCTTTGTCGCATTCGGACGGGGCCCAGGTGGCGGAATTGGTAGACGCGCTGGCTTCAGGTGCCAGTGATAGAAATGTCGTGGAGGTTCGAGTCCTCTCCTGGGCACCAGTTTCAAACGGCGTCGCATCGCAGGATGCGGCGCCGCTTCTTTTTTGGGCGCCACCGCTCGGCACGCGGCGTCTCGCGGCCTGAGCGCGGATCTGTCTCCCTCTCCCGGCGGGAGCCGGGACAACACTCGCCTCCCGGCCCCCGCTGGGCTAAAGCCACCCCATGACCGTATATCTGCACGAGGGCGACCTGCCCGACGATCTGGACCTCGGCCCCGAGGTCGCCGTCGATTCCGAGACCATGGGCCTGCGCTTCCGTCGCGATCCGCTGTGCGTGGTCCAGCTGTCGGCCGGTGACGGCGATGCCCATGTCGTGCGTCTCGGCCGCCCCGACTACGACTGCCCCAACCTGAAGCGGCTGATGGCCGACCGCGATGTCCTCAAGATCTTCCACTTCGGTCGCTTCGATATCGCCATGGTCGAGCTGCACCTGGGGGTCGAGACCGGCCCCGTTTACTGCACCAAGATCGCTTCCAAACTGGCCCGCACCTATACGGACCGGCACGGCCTGAAGGATGTGGCGCGCGAGCTGGCGGGCATCGACCTCAGCAAGGCCCAGCAGTCGTCGGACTGGGGCGCGGCCGAACTGTCCCAGGCGCAGCTGGACTATGCCGCCTCCGACGTCCTGCACCTGCACGTCATCATGCACCGGCTGAACGAGATGCTGGAGCGCGAGGGCCGGATGGCGCTGGCCCAGGCCTGTTTCGACTTCCTGCCGACCCGCGCGCGTCTGGACCTGCGCGGCTGGGACGAGATGGATATCTTCGCCCACACATGACCGAGCCTGGCCCCGCCAACGATCGCAAAAGCGTCGATGAGGCCCGGCTGGCCGCCGAGGCGGGTCGCTGGCGTGCGCGGTCGCGTCGGGTGCAACTGTATCGTCGTCTGCTGCCGGTCCTGATCGTGGTCCTGGCCGGCGGTGCCCTGACCTGGACGGTCTTTCGGACCGTGATGTCGGGGGTGGAGCGCAGTGCCAGCCAGTCGAAGGAAATCGCGCTCGAAAAGCCGATGTTCCACGGCCAGGACTCGGCCGGGCGCAGCTTCGTCATCGGAGCGCAGGGGGCGGTGCGCGATCCGGCTACGGGTCGGTTTCGCCTGAACGGCCCGCTGCTGCGGCTGAATCTCGGGGGGACAAAGGTCACCGAACTGACCGCCGATGCCGGCATCTACAACGAGACGGCGCGGACCGTGACCATCGGTCCGAACGTCAGGATTTCCGACGGTGGCTCCGGCTTCACCCTGACAACGCCGGAGGCCGTCGTCGATACCGCGACCGGCGTCGTGACCGGCGACAGGGGTGTCCAGGGGCGCGGCCCCCTTGGAACCATCCGGGCAACGTCCTATGCCATCTACGAACAGGGCGAACGGGTCGTGTTCAAGGGTTCGGGCGACAACAAGGTGCAGGGCACGATCAGCCCTTCTTCCGGTGAATGACATGAAGACGACCAGCATTCTCGCGATGGGCGCAACCATCGCCGCTCTCGGGTCAGGCGGCATGGCCGGGGCCCAGTCCCGTCCCAACACGTCGAACCAGCCGATCGGCTATGGCGCGGATTCCGGCGAACTGACCCCTACGGCCGTGTCCCTTCGCGGCCGGGCCGAGATCACCCAGGGCCAGACCCGGCTGCGTGCCAACGCCATCGAGGGTACGCGCGACGCCTCGGGTGGCCTGACCCGCATCGAGGCCACGGGCGACGTCTATTACGTCACGCCCAACGAAACGATCCGTGGAGATCGCGCGGTCTATACCGTCAACAACGCCACGGTCACCGTGTCCGGCGACGTCATCCTGACCCAGGGCCAGAACGTCCTGACCGGCGGCAGCCTGACCTACAATGTCGACACCGGCCAGGCCCAGGTCCAGGGTGGCGGTGCCGGTGCGAACGCCGGTCGTGTGCGCGGCGTCTTCTATCCGGAAGGGTCGAACTGAGCCCCGGGCTCGGACACGCACCATAATGGCCCGCAAGGAACTCTCCGCCCTCAATATCGATGACCGTCCCGCCGCGCCGACGGTGCCCGCCGCGGTGCCCGCGCGCGGCCTGCGGGTCCAGAACATCGCCCGGGCCTTCGGCGCGCGCCAGGTCGTGGCCGACGTGTCGCTGACGGTCCAGCGTGGCGAGGTGGCGGGTCTGCTGGGCCCGAATGGCGCGGGCAAGACGACCTGTTTTTACATGATCACCGGCCTGATCCCCCCCGACAGCGGGACCATCTGGCTGGACGGCGAGGACATCACCGCACAGCCCATGTACCAGCGCTCGCGCATGGGCTTGGGCTATCTGGCGCAGGAGGCCTCGATCTTTCGTGGCATGACGGTCGAGGACAACGTCAAGGCCGTGGTCGAACTGCGCGAGACGGGCAAGGCCATAGAGATCGAGACCACCCGCCTGCTCGAGGAACTCAACATCCAGCATCTGCGCCAGGCGCCCGCCACCGGCCTGTCGGGCGGCGAGCGTCGCCGGGTCGAGATCGCCCGGTCCCTGGCCGGCAAGCCCAGCTTCATGCTGCTGGACGAACCCTTCGCCGGCATCGACCCCCTGGCCATCGCCGACATCCGCCAGGTCATACGCTATCTGGCGGGTGAGGGGATCGGCGTCCTGATCACCGACCACAATGTGCGCGAGACGCTGGACATCATCGACCGCGCCTCGATCATCTCGAACGGAGCCGTCCTCTTTGAAGGCACCGCCGACGAGGTCATCCACGACCCCGAGGTCCGGCGCGTGTACCTGGGCGATCTGTACGGCTGAGTCGCCAGGGCATGGTCGTCGGGGCCAGAACCGCGAAGTGGTTCCACCTCAGCCGATCGGGGCCTGGCGGACGAACAGTCCCAGATGCTCGACCAGGATCGTCGTGCCGACGCCGATCAGGGCCAGCCCCCCGACCAGCTCCGCCAACTTGCCGAAGCGAACGCCGACCGCGCGCCCGATCAGCATGCCGATCGTGGACAGGGCAAAGGTCGTCAGCCCGATGCAGGCCGCGATGATCCAGATGTTGGCACCCAGGAAGGCCAGCCCCACACCGACGGCCGCCGCATCGATACTGGTGCCGATGGCGGTGGCCACCAGCGCCCAAAGAGCCGACCGCGACGGCGAATGCCCGACGCTGTCCGCCGACGCCGGTTTGCGCGCTTCCCAGATCATCTTTCCACCGACGACGGCCAGCAGGCCGAAGGCGATCCAGTGATCCACCTGCTGCACAAACCCGGCCGCCAACAGGCCGAGGGTCCAGCCGATCAGGGGCGTGATCGCTTCGATGACACCGAACACCAATCCGGCCCGGACGGCCCCCTGCCATGACGGACGGTGCGACGCGCCGCGCCCGACCGCGGCCGCGAAGGCGTCGGTGGACATGCTCAGGGACAGGATCGCGATGGTGCCGGGGGTCATGCGGCACGGCTTAGCGGCCACGTCTCTTGTTAGGCCAGACTGAACCTGCAGTGCGCGATGTGCCCCGACCGATCAGGTGCCGCGTCGGCCGAACACAGGTGCCGGCGTCGCCCTGTGGCCGGTGGCCCAGGCCTCCGGCCCGGGCGCGGGCGCATCGAATGCGGGCTGAAAGGCCGGTTCGGCGGTGGCATTCGCCCGCCTTGCCTCGGCGAACAGCGCCTCCAGTCGGGCGTCGTCGTAGCCTGTCCCCCCGCCACCGTCATTGACGTAGCGCGCCGTCGGATCGCGAGGGTCTGGACCAAACCGGTTTTCGCCTCGCGTGCCGGGTAGCAGGATCAGAACACACATCACCAGTTGCCCCAGCATTCCGAACAATCCCAGCAATCCCGCTGTGCCCAACCCGGCCAACATCGTACCCACGAACACCTCACGGCTGGCTCCGGCACCCACAGACCCGATCGCCGTGCCGAGCGTCACCAGGGTCAGAAAGGTGCCGGCGATGCCCGGGGCCAGAAGCAGCAACCACACTGCACCCCGGCCGGTGTCGTGAAGCCGTCGAACCAGTACGGAATAATTCGGAACGATCAGACCGACGACGCTGAGGCCGATCAGCCCCAGGGCCACCAGCATGCCCGGTGCCGCCCGGGTCGTTTCGCCCTGATCCGCTGCCACCACCAGCAGCCCTGTCAGCAGGGCGTACCAGAAGCACTGGAGTATCGAGAACAGCCAGTACTCTCCCCGGCTCGCACGGCCCTTGAAGTCGGCATAGCGGATCAGCGGGCGGAACAGGATCATGGCGCGCTCGTCGTCGTCGTTCGATCAGGCACCCTCGCACGCCCTGCGTGAAGGCCCGGCGAACGAAGTTGGTTAAGCCGGGAGCATCGAAAGCCGCCGTTAACCGCTGGCCTTCATGTTGACAGCAAGTTCCGGGCCACGGCGGTCCGGCGGTCAGGGGTGGCGCGGTGATCGGTCAGAGGCTCGAGGTTCGCCAGGGGCAGGGGCTGGTCATCACGCCCCAGCTGCAGCAGGCCATCAAGCTGTTGCAGCTGTCGAACCAGGAACTGGACGAATACGTCGAGGCCGAGCTGGAAAAGAACCCGCTGCTCCAGCGCGAGGAAGCCGAGGGCACCCCCAATGAAGGCCGTGAGCCCCCCGCCGACACCACCGAGCTCAGCTTCTCCGACGCCGAGGCCCCCGACCGCTCCTCTACCGTCGATGCGCGCGAGGATGACGTCTATGGCGATGCGACGCCCGGCGAGCGCACCTCGGACCGCCTGTCGGACGAGGCGGCCGAACAGCCCGGCCTGTCGGACTGGTCGGCGGCGGGCAAGGGCGGCTCCTTCAACGACGGCGACGGTGGCGAGCGCCCCGACCGCCATGACCCCACACTGTGGGACCACCTTCAGGCCCAGGCCTCGACGGCCGGCTTTTCGACCACGGACCACGCCATCGCACTCAGCCTGATCGACGGCGTGGATGACGGTGGCTACCTGCGGGGCGAATTGGCGGAGATCGCCGACCGGCTGGGCTGCGATCTCGCTCGCGTCGAGGCGGTGCTGGCCACCTGCCAGGGCTTTGAGCCGACCGGCGTCATGGCCCGCTCCGTCCCGGAATGCCTGAAGCTGCAACTGATCGAGCGCAACCGCTTCGACCCGGCCATGGCCATCCTGCTCGACAATCTGGAGCTTCTGGCCCGGCGCAACCTGGTCGCCCTGCGCACCGCCTGCGGTGTCGATGCCGAGGATCTGGCCGAGATGATCTCGGAGCTGAAGGCGCTCACCCCCCGACCCGGGGCCGGCTTCGCGGGCGAAGTCGCCCAGACCGTGATCCCCGATGTCCACGTCCGCCCCGACCCGGCCGGCGGCTGGCGGGTCGAGCTGAATACTGACACCCTGCCGCGCCTTCTGGTCGACAAGCGCTATCACGCCACGGTTTCTGCCGCCGCCCGCAGCGAGACCGAAAAGGCCTTCGTCGCCGACTGCGCGGCCCAGGCCAGCTGGCTGGTCAAGTCGCTGGACCAGCGCGCCAGGACCATCCTGAAGGTCGGCTCCGAGATCGTGCGCCAGCAGGACGCCTTCCTGGCCTTCGGCGTCGAATTCCTGCGCCCCCTGAACCTGAAGACCGTCGCCGACGCCATCGGCATGCATGAATCGACCGTCAGTCGGGTCACCTCGAACAAATATGTCTCCACCCCGCGTGGCGTGTTCGAGCTGAAGTTCTTCTTCACGGCCGCGATCCAGGCCACCGACGGCGGCGCGACCCATTCGGCCGAAGCCGTCCGTCACCGGATCAAGGCGATGATCGACCACGAGGGCCGCGACGGTGACGTCCTGTCCGATGATCGCATCGTCGAGATCCTGAAAGAGGCCGGCATCGACATCGCCCGTCGTACGGTGGCCAAGTATCGGGAAGCGTTGCGTATTCCGTCTTCGGTCGAGCGCCGCCGCCTCCTGCAAACAGGGTAAATCGCGGAAGCGTTACCGTGAAATCGCTGTTCGCCGTTGACACTTCTGTCGCCCGGTCGCGTTCTACACCCATGCAAGTGCAAGTGAGCGGCAAGCACGTGGATGTCGGCGAAGCGTTAGGCTCGCGCATCTCCCAGGAACTCAAGGAAGGCGTCGGAAAATACTTCGAACGCGGCGGTGAAAACGCCGAGGTCGTGGTGTCCAAGGACGGCTACGGCTTCAAGGTGGACTGTTGGGTCCGCCTCGCCTCGGGCCAGGCCCTGGTGACCACCGGTCTGGGCGGCGACGCCCACGCCGCCTTCACCGACAGCCTCGAAAAGCTGGAAAAGCGGGTGCGCCGCTACAAGCGCCGCCTGAAGGATCACCACATCGGTCCCAAGGGCCTGTCGCCCGAAAAGACCGAGGATGCGGCGCGCGAGGTCGCCCGCAGCATCGTCCTGCGCGATCCCGATACCGTCGAGGACGAGACCTTCGGCGACACCGAACAGGAAGGCCCGCCGCCCGTGGGCATGGTCATCGCCGAGAGCGTGTCCGAGATCCGGACCATCACCGTCGGTCGCGCGGTTCTGGAACTCGATATGACCGGCTATCCGGTGGTCCTGTTTCGTAACGCGGCCCATGGCGGTTTATCGGTGGTCTATCGCCGTCCGGACGGGAATGTGGGCTGGATCGACCCTGAACGCACAGTGTCGTTGAATGGACACGGTTCTGTAAACGGTTCGGGCGCATAAGCCTTTCCAAGGGCGTGCGAACCGTCTAGACGGCGCGCGCCCCGGTCCCGTCAAATCCGGCGGGCCCTTCCAATACTCCAGTATGAGTCGCGACGATCATGGACATCGGTGAACTGCTGGTCCGGGACGGCATCGTTCTGAAAAGCGGCGCGTCCTCCAAGCGTCAGGCGCTTCACAGCGTGGCCGCCGCCGCCGCCCAGTGCATGGGCATCGAGGAATCGACGATTTTCGATGCCCTGATGGAGCGCGAGGCGCTCGGTTCGACCGGCCTGGGATCAGGGGTCGCCGTGCCCCATGCACGTCTGCACGGGCTCGACAGCGTCCGTGCTGTGTTCGTGCGTCTCGACACGCCTGTCGCCTACGAAGCCGTCGACGACCGTCCCGTGGACCTGATGTTGGCCCTGTTCGCCCCGCCCGGCAGCGGAGCCGACCATCTGCGCGCCCTGGCCGCCGCGTCTCGCGCCCTTCGATCGCCGGAAATGCGCGAGCAACTGCGCCAGGCGCGCACCGTCGACGCCGTGCAAGCCCTGTTCGTCCGTGACGCCAGCATCGCGGCGACTGCGGCCTGATTTCTCTATCGGGTTAGTGCACGGACACCGGGGCCAGCGCGTGCGCCACGGCGGCCGCGAAAGCGGTCTCGCGGTCCAGCATCACGGCCAGCCGCTCGCCGTCCGCGCCATGAACAGCATAAAGGGTCTGATCGGGGTCGATCATCAACCCCCTGGCCTCTGCCGTCGGCGCATCCGCCAGCACGTCGGCGGCGCTGATCGCGCGCACATAGACGAGATCGGGCGCGCCCAGGCCGGCGAAATCTTCCTTGGTCATCCTCGGCGTCATCAGGACCGCCTCCTTTTTTCTGTGGGCATGAACGCCCGGTCGCGCGTGGGGTAGGCCGCCGCGCCGAAGCGTCACGAAATCGTGGCTGGGATCAGCCGACGCTGATCGGAATACGCCGCACCGTCTGGGCCTGTTCGGGCCGCTTCAGATCGACGTGCAGCAGGCCGTGCTCCAGTTGCGCACCCTCGACCTCCAGACCGTCGGCGAGCACGAAACTGCGCACGAAACCGCGGGCCGCGATCCCCCGGTGCAGGAAGGCCTGGTCCGGCCCCGGCTCGCGCTTGCCGGCGATCGTCAGCTGGCGCCCCTCCAGGGTGATGGCCAGATCGTCGGGCGCAAAGCCCGCGACAGCCAGCGAGATCCGCACCGCGCTCTCGCCCAGCTGTTCGACGTTGTAGGGGGGATAGCTTTCGGCGGCCGCCTTTGCGGCCCGGTCGATCAGGGCCCGCGTCTGGTCGAAACCGAGCAGGAACGGGCTGTCGAACAGCACGGGGCGGGTGGTCATCGTCTTCAGTCCTCGAACAAGCGACTGCACCGGCAGGCCCCCGATGGATCGGCGGGACCGCAAGCATCGGGTCTGCATATGGGATGCCCGGCCCGGCCATCAAGCGCCTTTGTGGATCGACAATCGACGGCTAGGCTCAGGGCGGCCCGGGGGCCGAAGGGGGCGACCGTCATGACCACAGCGAGCACCGAGCCTCAGAGCCTGGCCCGGAACGACCGGCTGGTCATCCTCGCCTCCTCGGTCGGCACGGTGATCGAATGGTATGATTTCTACCTGTACGGATCCCTCGCCGCGATCATCACCACCCAGTTCTTCTCGGGCGTGAACGAGACGACGGGCTACATCTTCGCACTTATGGCCTTTGCCGCCGGGTTCGCTGTCCGTCCCTTCGGAGCCATCGTCTTCGGGCGGCTGGGAGACCTGTGGGGACGCAAGAACACCTTCCTGGTCACCATGCTGCTGATGGGACTGTCGACCTTCGTGGTGGGCCTGCTGCCCAACTATGCCGCCATCGGCATCGCCGCGCCGATCATCCTTGTCCTGATGCGGCTGATCCAGGGGCTGGCCCTGGGCGGCGAATACGGCGGCGCGGCCACCTATGTCGCCGAGCATGCGCCGCCCGGAAAGAGAGGCTTCTATACCTCCTTCATCCAGATCACGGCCACGGCCGGTCTGATGATCAGCCTGCTGGTCATCCTCGGCACGCGGTTCGCGGTGGGAGAGGCGGCCTTCCTCGACTGGGGCTGGCGCATCCCCTTCCTCGTCTCGATCCTGATGCTCGGGGTGTCGCTGCTGATCCGGCTGAAGCTGGCCGAGAGCCCGGCGTTCGCAAGGATGAAGGCCGAGGGCAAGGGATCGGCCACGCCGCTCAAGGACAGTTTCGGCAAATGGCCCAATCTGAAGCTGGTTCTGATCGCCCTGTTCGGCCTCGCCGCCGGCCAGGCGGTCGTCTGGTACACCGGCCAGTTCTACGCGATGTTCTTCCTGGAGCGGGTGCTCAAGGTCGAAGGCCCCCTTGCCCAGCTGATGACGGCGGCGGCCCTGCTCCTGGCCATGCCCTTCTTCGTCTTCTGGGGATGGTTGTCGGACAAGGTCGGGCGAAAGCCGATCATCCTTGGGGGCTGCCTCATCGCCGCCCTGACCTATTTCCCGCTGTTCCACGCCCTGACCGGAGCCGCCAATCCGCAGCTGGCGGCGGCCACGGCCTCGTCGCCCGTCGCGGTCCACGCCGACCCGTCCGACTGCGCGTTCCAGTTCGACCCCGTGGGCAAGCAGACGTTCACCAGCTCCTGCGATCTTGCGAAGTCCTATCTGGCGAAGGCGGGCGTGACCTATTCCAACGCCATCGCTCCGGCCGGTTCGGCGGCCGAGATCAGGATCGGCGCTGCGACGGTAAAGAGCTTCAACAGCGTCATCGCCGAGGATGTTCAGACCGCGTCACGGCCTGCCGGTGCGATCACCCGCGCCGAGTTCGCGGTTCGCAAGACGGCTTTCGAAAAGGACCTTGCCGCGGCTCTGGCGAGCGCCGGCTATCCGGCCAGGGCCGACAGCGCCCTGGTCAACAAACCCCTGACCATCGCCATCCTGTTCGTGCTCGTCTTCTATGTGACCATGGTCTACGGGCCGATCGCGGCGGCGCTGGTGGAAATGTTCCCGACCCGCATCCGCTACACCTCCATGTCGCTGCCCTATCATATCGGCAACGGCTGGTTCGGTGGCTTCCTGCCCACGACGGCTTTCGCCATGGTCGCGGCCACGGGCAATATCTACTATGGCCTGTGGTATCCGGTGGTCATCGCCGTGGTGACGGCCATAGTGGGGCTGTTGCTGGTGCGGGAGGGCAGGTCCGTCGACATCCACGCCTGAAACCGCAAACCAGAAGAGGCCGACTTGCTGTCCGCCCCGGGCAGGTCAGCTGTCCCGTGCGGCCGCATTGGGCTGGGCCGTGCCTTTCGCCGCCATCCGCGCGGTGGCGATGCTGAACCTGGGTGCCCAAACCTCAGTTCGTTGGCGGGCCATCCTGAGGCGGCGGCGGAAGACGGGCAGCGGCCTCGGCGCGGTCTCTCATGGCCTGGGGCAGGCTCGCGAGTTCTGCCGCACGGGTCTCGGCGATCTTGCGTTTCGTTGCGAGTTCATCCTCCGGCAAGGCCGTGAACTGCGTGGCTGCGAAGTTCAGGAAGTCCTGGATAAAGGTGTCCATTTCCGCTTGGAAGGTCGCCTGGAGATCGTCCAGTTCCTGCTTGGCTCCAGTCGGATCCAGAGCCGCGCGTCGCGCGGCTGACTTCATTTCCTCGTCAACGGCGAGGACACGTCGACCCAGCGCAGAAGAGCGCTCGTTAAAGGCGATTTCCTCGTCAGAAAGCGACTCTTCGCCGACAGGCCGGGTCGAATCGGCGGGAGGTTGCGCCAGCGCGTTGTTCTGGGCGTAGGCCGATACACTGAACGACAGCGCCACAACCGGCACAAGGAGGGATGAACGAGAGACAGACATGTGAACTCCTTCGGAGCTGGTCGCCGTCCATCTCGCGAAACGATCGTTGGCTCAAGCTGAAATTTCGTCTGCAGCCAGTCGTCGTCTCACGGGACCTGGATCTATGGGCGTTCCAGCATGGCGTGACCCTGGACTTCAGCCGGCCGGGCAAGCCAACGGACAATGCCTTCGCCGAGTCCTTCAACGGCAAGGTCAGGGCAGAATGACTGAACACCGCCTGGTTCCTGTCCCTCGACGACGCCCGGCGAAAATGCGAGACTTGGCGTAGAGACTACAACGAAGAACGACCCCACAGCTCGATCGGCGACAAGTGCCCGATCGAGCTCATGAACGGCACCGGGCCACATGGCCCGCCCGGTGCCTAACCACCGAGAAGTTCCGGCGCAGCCCGGTCCAACATCGGGGTCAAGGTCAGCGCCGCACGCTGTGAACTTGAGGGATCCACAAGAGCGAGGGGCGGTCGAGGACAGGACCCTAGGTTCGCATTTGATCTAACGCCGATTGCTCGAAGCGCAAGCGATGGTTGCGGCCCCATCGGGGCTGGGTGGGTCACCACTTTGCGTGACCGCCCACGAAGAAGGCGACGACGTCATCGACCACGGCCTTACGCTCGTCGCGGCTGAAGGCCTGTATCCTGCCTTCCACGATGCGCCAGCCGCAAGGGCTGAGTGGAAGAGGTGAGCAACCCCTAAGTATTGGATTGAGGCTCGGCCAACTCTCGGTCACGTCGCCAACTGCGTGGCCAAGGCTTCGACGGCAGTAGGTGACCATGACGATAGAATTCTTTGGCCAGGGATTCGCACAGGGGCATAGTGCGGGTCATCGACGCCAACTAAGGTGCCGGCCGTGACGACCTCGTTCAGGCTGCGTCGCGAGCGTTCTGTTTCTCAGCCACCAGCGCCCAGTTGAAGGAAGTCCTGCAAGCCGGCGTGGGCCGCCTCGAAGCCGCCGACGTCGTGACGCTCAAGGGAGACTTGATCGTGCGGAAGGTCGCAGCATGAGTTGGGCGAGCCTGGATCATTTCGTGACGGTTAGGTGGGTACTGGCCGTGTCGCGCTGACCTAGTCCCCCACTTGAGGCCTGAAGGGACCCGGCCGAACCCTGCAAAGGCTCAGTGCCTCTGACGGACATCTGCGCCACCCACAGCGTCGAGATAGGCGATCAGATCGGGGATGTCCTTTTCTTCGAGTGTGATCTCGGGCATCGCCGGGTGGGCTGTGACCAGGCCCTCCGCAAGGGCCTCTTGCAGATCGGCCATCGGGTAGCGCTGAGCCAATCCCCTGAAAGGCGGAGCGGCGTGCATCGGGCTCTCACCGAAAGCCTCTGTGGCATGGCAACCCGAACAGCGTGTGGCAGCCAGGACCGCCCCGCGTGTGGCCGATCCCGGGGTCCCCCAGGGATCGCCGATAGAACCGGCATAGAGCGCCGGATCAGATGGTCCCTTTGGCGCGGCACAGCCTGCCGCAAGAAACACCAGGCCGAGCAATACGAGTCGCATATCGGACTCCTTCCGGTTCATCCTTGCTGGACTGACCGGCCGGACGCCTTGATCCTCGTCAATTGCCGATCAACAAGTCAGACCGCCTGGATCAAATGGATTGAGGCAGATCAAGGTGACCACAGGCTGACCCTGCTTGGATCGGATCGCGCCTCGGACCGGGCTTGAGCGGCACAACGCATGGCTCGCCCCGTCTGCGCTCGGGTCATCAGGTCTGAGATTCGATCGCCGTCCCCTGGATGTTCACGAAGACGACATGACCCACCGAATTGAAGCTCTGGCCCATGAGATCGTCCGACTGCAAGGCGAACTGGATCGAGAGATTCTCAAACGTCGCAAGACGCTGGGATGGCGGCTTCATGAGGGTCTTGTCGAGTTCGAGCATGGGGTCGCGCTCGAGCATCAGCGGTTGCAGATGAGCGTATCGACGTTTCTCAAGGCTGCGCCGATCCTGACCGTTCTGACGGCCCCGGTGATCTACTCCCTGATCGTGCCGCTCGTTCTCATCGACTTCTGGGCCTCGGCCTATCAGGCGGTCTGTTTCCGAGCGTACCATCTGCCGCGCGTATCGAGGCGGGACTATCTCGTCTTCGACCGCAGCAAGCTGGGATATCTCAACTGGATCGAGGCGTTGAACTGCCGGTTCTGCGAATATGCCAACGGCGTTGTCGCCTATGTGAGCGAGATCGCCAGCCGGACCGAGCAGTACTGGTGCCCGATAAAGCACGCCTTGAAGGTCACCGCCCCGCACGTGCGCTATCAGGCCTTCGCCGACTATGGCGACGCCGGCGGCTATCGCGACAGGCTGGAACGCTTTCGGGAGGCACTGAGGACGGAAGCCGCCGGAACAGGACGCCCGCCCGTCTAGCCGTAGACGGAGTCTCTCTTCGAGGGCGCGATCACCGCGCCGTGTAGCCTCCATCGATCACGAGTTCGGATCCCGTGATGAAACGCGCCTCGTCCGAAGCCAGGTAGACGGCACCCCAGGCAATGTCGTCGGGCTCGCCCATGTGGCCGAGAGGATGCAAGGCGGCGACAGCGGCTCGGCCGGCGTCGAGGTCGCCGACGGCTTCGAGATGATGCTCCACCATCGGCGTCCAGATGAAGCCGGGATGGATCGAGTTCACGCGAATCCGGTCTGGCGCGTAGAGCATGGCGTCGGTCTTCGACATCAGCCGAACGGCACCCTTCGAGGCGTGATACGGCGGCGAATCCGCGGCACCCACCAGGCCGTAGATCGATGAAAGGTTGATGATCGAGCCGCCGCCGGCGCGCCGAAGGTGGGGGATGGCGTGCTTGACGCCGAAGAAGACGCCTTTGACGTTGACGGCCTGGACCCGGTCCCATTCGGCCTCGTTGACCTCGTGCGTCGGCTTGTTCACGCCCGCGATGCCGGCGTTGTTCACGACAGTGTCGAGATGCCCGAACAGGCTCGCCGCATGGGCCATGGCCTCGGCGACATCTCGCTCCGACGTCACGTCGCACCGGTGGAAGGCGACCGTGCGGCCCTGATCCGTAAGGGCGTCTGCGAGTGCCTGTCCCTCGGCCTCCAGTGTGTCGAGCACCAGAACCGCCGCGCCTTCATCGGCCATCCGCGTACAGATGGCGTGGCCCAGACCCAGCGCGCCGCCAGTTACTGCGGCGGCCTTCCCGTTCAGTCTGCCCATGGTCGTCGCTCCGCTTGAAGTCGCCTCGATACCCTCGGCGCGGCATCCGCACATTGATCGAGGTCAAGCGAGTTCAGCTCGGGTCCGCAGAGGAATAGGCTTGGGCGATCGCCCCGGCATGGCGACGGACATCGTTCAGATGCCTGTCGATGGTCTCCTTCGCCATGTCTGGAAGAATGCCGCCGATGTTATGATGTCCGATCAGCTGCATACCGGTGACGGCGGCAAGGTGATGGTCGGAATGGGTCTGCATGGCGGCCCAGGCCCCGCTCGATTCGACCCAGTGCTGGGGCGCGCCGGAGCAGCTGAAGCTGACCAGCTTCCTGTCGCCCAGCAGCGGCTGGTTGCCGCCCCCACGATGCTCCGTGAAGCCGAAGCCCAGACCGAACACGCGATCCAAATAGCCCTTCAGGATCGCAGGGGCTGCGTTGAACCAGAGGGGATAGACCGGAACGATGACGTCAGCCTCGCGTGCGGCTGCCTGTTCCCGCAGCACATCCTCGCCGACGAAGAACGTCTCGGCCCAGGGAAGCTCATTCGCCGGCAGGCGGGGGTCGAAGGCCAGCCGGTACAGGTCCCTGAGGTTCGTCGTCTGACCCAGCCCCTCCACGGTCTGGGCATAGGCTTTCGCCATGGACGGGGTGAAGCTGTGGGGGTTGGGGTGAGCGGCGACGATCAGGTGATGCATGGCGTGGTCCTCGGTCTCGTCGCATCTTGGGTCCGAGTCCACCTCAGCAACTTGATCAAGCGCAAGACTGGAGTGATCCAGGTCAAGGTAGAGCGTCGCGCGGCGGTTCAAGCCCTCGTGACCGGAAGACGCGGTGATGATGGCTGGGCGGACGCGGCGGGCGGGCGGGGACGCCGGGGGTCGTCAGCCGCCGGCTAGACCGCCGGTTTCGCCCCCAGAGGGCGTCCTGGTTCGAGGCCCCCCGCGAGAAGCGCATCCCAGGCTTCCACTGCGGTCTCGGCGAAAGCGAACAGGTCGAGATCGGCGCGGGCCACGAAGCCTTCCGTCACGAGCGTTTCGAAGCCGATCGCCGCGCGCCAGTAGGCCTGATCGATCAGCACGACGGGGATCGGTGGGGCCTTTCCGGTCTGGCGTAGGGTCAGGATTTCAAACAGCTCGTCGAGCGTTCCGAATCCACCCGGGAAGACCACGAGTGCATTGGCCCGCATGGCCAGATGCATCTTGCGCATCGCGAAATAGTGGAAACGGAAGGTCAGTTCCGGCGTGGTCCAGGGATTGGGCTCCTGCTCGCCGGGCAGGGTGATGTTGAAACCGATCGACGGTGCGACCGCCTCTGCCGCGCCCCGGTTGGCGGCCGCCATGATGCCGGGACCACCGCCCGTGGCGATGACGTTGTCACGAACACCGCCGCCCTCCTGCACGGCTCCGCCCTGAAGCGAGGCCAAGGTGCCGAAGCGCCGCGCCTCATCGTACCAGCGAGGGTGAGAGCGCGGACCATCCTCCCGGACACGGGCGCTGCCGAAGACCACGATCGTCGACCGGACGCCCCAGGTCTTCAGCGCGCGTTCCGCCTTCTCGAACTCCAGCTGGAAGCGCACGCCCCGCATGGCGTCGCCCAGCAGGAAATCCTGGTCAAGGGCCGCGAGACGGTAGGAAGGCGAGCCAAGCTGCGCCGCGTTGGACGGTTCGGCGGTCATGGCCTCGCCTCAGAGGAAGGCGCGACCGACCTCGCGAGATCCGCCAGCAGGGCTTCCCGATCGGCGTCGCTCGGCAGGGCCTGCAGCCGTTCGTTCAAGGCTTCGAGCAAACGGGCCCGCGCATTGTGCCAGTCGGGCCGCGCCGCCGCGCCGGGGATCAACCGACCATCAGGTCCTTCCAATGGGGTGACAGTCGATGCGGTCAGGCGGAAGCCCTGGTCGAGCTGCGGAATGATGACGGCGCCTTCTGAGCGTCCAGCCGCGACCAGTCGGGCTTTGAGTCCCTCCAGACCCACAGGCTCGCCGTGGGCGAGGAAGACCTGGCCTGCTACGGGTTCACGTGCGGCCAGCCAGTCAGCCAGCGACGCCGCATCGGCATGGCCGGAATAGACGTCTAGTTCCCGAATTCGCGCGCGGACACGCACGTCCTCGCCCTGAATGCGGACCATCGAAGGACGCTCAAGAAGGGTGCGCCCTAGCGACCCCGCGGCCTGGAAGCCGGTGATCAGGACGGTGGTCTCCTGGCGCCACAGAAGTCGTTTGAGGTGCCTTCGGATCCGGCCGGCGTCGCACATTCCGCTTCCCGCCAGGATGATGTGCCAGTCCCTCAGTCGCTCGAGGCCGTCGCTGTCCTGGGGCCGCAAGAGTGTGTGAAGGCGGGGAGCGTCGCGCAGGGCCAGATAGGGGTTTTCCGACGCGTCGTTGTTCCACCCCCGGCGCAGGAAGACCTCGGTCGCCTCGATCGCTAGCGGGGAGTCCAGGAAGATGTCGGTCGTCAGATCGGGCTCGGCCTGCATGATGGCCATTATGTCCAGGATCAGCTCCTGAGCGCGACCGACGGCGAAGGTCGGCATCAGCAGAGGCCCGCCCGCCGCCCTGGCTTTGCGCATCTCTTCGGTCAAGAGGGCCCGACGATGCGACAGGTCCATGTCGTCGCGCAGACGGTCGCCGTAGGTCGATTCCAGGATGACGTGATCGACGCCCTTGGGCCCATCCGGGCGGACGAGGTAGGGCTGCTCTCCCGATCCCAAGTCACCCGAGAACAGAAGCCTGACCGTTTCCGCTCCGTCGCCGACCTCCAGTTCGATCGAAGCCGCGCCCAGCAGATGGCCTGCGGGCCAGTAGCGCGCGCGCAGGTCGTGGCGCACATCGACCCATTCGCCGAACTTCACCGTTCGAAAGAGCGCCAACGTCGGAGCCACGTCCTCGGGGCCATAGATGGGCTGGACCTTTGGAATGCCCCGGCGCTCATTGCGGCGGTTCAGGTGATCGACGTCGCCCTGCTGGATGTCGGCGGAATCGGCCAGCATGACTTCGCAGAGGTCTCGGGTCGCCCGGGTGGCGAAGATCGTTCCGCGAAACCCGGCGCGCACCAGCTTGGGCAGCAGTCCAGAGTGGTCGATGTGAGCGTGGGTCAGCAGCACACCGTCGATCGTCGCGGCGTCGAAGGGAAACGGCTCGTGGTTCAGGGCGCGAAGGGTCTTGGGCCCCTGGAACATGCCGCAATCGATCAGGAAGCGACCCTGGTCGGTGGCCAGCAGTGCGCAAAAGCCGGTCACGCATCCGGCGGCGCCATGAAAGGTCAGGGTCAGCATCGGTTCGCGCTCCGTTGGCGGTGGGCGGAGACGGTGACCGGCGACCGTTTCAATGCGACAGCAACAGCGAGGGCCCGGCGACGTCATCCAGCATCGCTCGGGTCGCGCCGCCAAAGAGGGTTTCACGAATGCGGGTGTGCCCGTAGGCACCAGAAACAAGCAGGCCCGCGTTCAACCGTTTGGCCGCCTGCACAAGGCCCAAGGTCTCTGGGCCTGCCTCGATCACCTCGCTCCGGACCTCGCCGGCGCCGTGGGCCTGCAGATAGTCGATCAAGGGTTTGAACGACGGGTCGGCCGCAAGCTTGTCCAGCCCCTGACGGCACTGCACGGCCACGGTTCCGGCTCCGCTCGCGATCAACGGCAAGGCCTGTTTGACAGCCCGTCCGGCCTCGGCGCTGCCGTCCCAGGCGATCATGACCTGTCCCTCAAGGTTCGTCGGTTCGCCCCGGCAGAGCAGGACGGGCAGTCGCTGCTGCAGCAGAACCTGGGCGAAGGCCTCACGGGCGGCGGCCGAGTCTGTCAGGCTCAACTGGCTGATGATCACGAGGTCGGTCAGGGCCAGGGCGTGACTCAGCGCGGTCTCCGGCCGTCCGACGGGTCGGGACAGCGCCATTCGCGGCCTTCCTTCGCCCGAGCCGAAGATCAGATCGGCCTCGGTGCAGATGTTTCGGCAAAGGGATTCCAGGTGTTTCCAGGTCGCCTGCTGGCTGGCCAGGACCGCTTTTGCCGTTTCGGCCGGCAGGGTCGTGCCGAGCAACATGCCGTAGCTGACGAGATCCAGGGCCGGATCCGGCAAATAGGGAAAGACCTCGATCTGCGCCTTCTGATCGACGCCGAGGCGCGCCGCGAAGGCCAGCGCCTGGGCGTCCCCTGCGTGGCCGAAAGTGAGGGCCGTTAGGACACGATAGCTCATGCGATTTCTCCAGGACCAATGGCCCGGTCTCCGTCAGGACATCCGGGCGAGGCTTTCGGACTGCGAAGGTCAGGCCATACGGGCGGCATCGAGGCTCGGATCCCGCTCAGGCTCGACGAGGTGTTCGAGGCATTGATCGTTCATGACCCTGTCCTTGCTTTCGTACGGTCCCCAACGACGGGGGCGGCCTGAACAGAAAGCGCGCCTTGACGCCACGGCGCTTTGATCCAGATCAGAACGGCTCCGGATCAGCGTCAGGACGGGGATGCGGGAAAAGCTCCGACGGTTGTCGATCGCCACCCTCAGGGCGAAGCTGCTGAAGGCTGAAGCACTGAGCCTTGCTTCGTCCATCCCTCATGCCGACGGGAGAAATGATCTCGGGGCGGAGGTGCACGATCGCGACGGCGTCCGCGCCGGGACCGAAAACCCGAAGGTCGGCATAGCGAGCGAACACCATCTGGTTCAGCCGTTCGACCACGGCCGGATCCGCCACTTCTTCGGCCTTGGCGGCCATGGACACTCCAACGGCGTCACCATTGATCGCCTGGCTGTAGACGGCGACCGACACGCGCGGATCCGCCTTGATATTGGCCAGCTTCTGGCTGTCTCGCGCCGTCACGAAATACAGGTTCAGCCCCTCGTTGACGTATCCGACGGTCGTGACCTGCGGCCATCCATCGGGTCGGTTCACGCCGATCGCCATCAGGCGGCAAGAATCCAGCAAGGCGACCACAGCCCCGACCGCGCCGCCGGGCATGGGGATCGGATTGGGGGTGGGGCTGTGTTCAGTCTTGACGTCTGACATGGCGGGCTCTCTGGATGTCCGCCCGATCGTCGGGCGCTCGAACAGTCGGCACCGTCCAGCGCAAGCCGTCCTTCAGCCTTGATCCAGCGCAATTCGGCCCGATCAGGCTTCGCCTTCAGCGAGGGCCTGTAGCCGCTCAGGCCGCTCGATGCGGATCTCTGTCAACGAAACGAGACGGATTACTCCGCTGGTCTTGAGCCGGGTGAAGACACGGCTGACGGTCTCGATGGTGAGCCCCAGATAGTCGGCGATCTCGGATCGGGTCATCGGCAGGCGTACATCGCCCTCCTTGGTGGCGCGCGCCGGATCGAGGGACGGTAGATCCAGCAGGAAGGTCGCTATCCGCTCCAGAGCCGTCTTGCGGCCCAGCAGCAGCATCTGGTTTTGCGCGGCAGCCAGTTCGTGGTTCGCCCGGTCCAGCAGGACCGCTTCCAGCGCCGGGACGTCGCGGATCAGCACGCGGAAGTCCGACTTTCGAAATCGGCAGGCCGTCACGGGCTCGATGGCCTCGGCCGCGAACACATAGGTGTCACCGGTCGCGAGCCCGAGAAAGTCGCCAGCGAACAGGAAGCCGGTGATCTGGCGGCGTCCATCTCTAAGCAGCTTGTAGACGCGGACAGAGCCGGAGGTGATGTTGAACACGTGCTTCGCCGGGTCCCCCTCGCGGATCAGCGCAGCACCCGTGTCGATGACGACATGTTCTGCCAGGCTGTCGAGCTGGCTGATGTGGGCTTCGTCGATGCTGCCGCAAACGCTGAGGGGGCGAGCGCCGCAGCTTTCACAGGCATTGCTGCGCCAACGATCAGTGCAGCCGGCGGGTAAAGCCTTCAATTCGAGCATGATGTCGTCCTGATAGCTTGACCATACGCAAAAGTGGTCTCAGCGGCAAACGGCAACTTGACCCAAGTCAATGCGGGCGCTGGCTTGGCGGCCCATCGAGAGGGATGGCCCGCCCTGTCGTCGCTCTGCTTCTGACGTCCGAGGTTGACGAAGCCTTCCTGCTTGCCAACCTGGGAACGATCGATCTCGATCCCGATCGCTGGCGTCGTGAGACCCTGGCGCGGATCGCCGACCCTGAAGAGGGTGGCGTCCTTATCGCCAGGGATCGTGCGAGCCGGGTCTGTGGTCTGCTGAGTTTCCGGATCGTGCGGGACGGCGCCACGGGACCGAGCCTGTCGGTAGAACGTCTCGTCGCATTTGATCTTATGGATCCACAGTCGGTGGCGAATGACCCGATAGCGGAGGAGATCCGGCGGGCGTGGCTGAAGGATTGCCTTACCCTCACGTTGATCCGCCCGCTTGACGCGCCATCGACGACGGCCGCGCTTGTTCTCGCTTCCGGCGTAGCCGATCTCCACAGTGTCTTCTGAGGATTGATCTCGGTCAAAGGCAAGGCTCGGGCAATCGGCCAGGCTGGGAGGCGTCAGGAGAAGACTCTCATGCCCGTCTCAACCATTCCCATTGTCGCTGCTGTCATCGGCGCCTTTTCGGCATTCATCATCGTCATCGGCGGCGCAGCGGTCTGGACCGCGATGCCAGGGCCTCTGCATCGCGATCCCGGAGAAGGAGCAGGCGATGACCTATAAAACCCTGCTGGTGGCGGTGGACGACAGCGCCGACAGCGACGCCCGGGTCTCACTCGCCTGCGATCTGGCGGCGGGGATGGACGCCCATCTCATCGGGGCCTGCGGCGTCGCCCTTACCCTTCCTCCGATGGAAGATCCCTATACCGGTGGGGCCATGCTGGGCGAGGCCTTCACCCTTTTTCGGGATCTCGCCGAGGCTGAGGTGCGGTCGTCCCTCAGACGCTTTCACGCGGCCGTCGGTAAAAGGCAGGACCGTACCGAATGGCGCGGTCGGCTCGGTTATCCGGCGGACGTCGTCATCCACGAGGCTCGGGCTGCTGACCTGTTGATCGTGGGCCGCCGCTCGTCGAAATCGCCCGGCCACGCCGCCGATCCCGCCGACGTGCTGATGGCGGTCGGCCGTCCGGTCTTGATCGTGCCGCCTGTACGCGATCGCGATCCCACCGGCTGGCCCGCCGTCATCGCCTGGAAGGACAGCCGCGAGGCCCAGCGTGCGGTCGCGGCGGCCCTGCCGCTGTTGCGCCATGCTTCCGAAACTCACGTACTGGAGGTTTGCGAGCCGGGCGAGCAAGAGACGGCCCGCATCCGCGTGGCCGATGTCGTCGCCTGGCTAAGCCGGCACGGTCTGAAAGCTGAAGCCCATGTCGAGACCCCGGGGCAGGTCGGCGCGTCAGAGGACATCCTGTCCTTTGCGGAAGTGCGGGCCGCAGGGCTGATCGTGGCGGGCGGCTATGGACATGCCCGGCTGCGCGAATGGGCGCTCGGGGGCGTCACCCAGGATCTCCTGACCGACGCCAGGGTCTGCGTCCTTCTCAGCCACTGATCGGAGAGGTTTATTATGACCGTGTTTCAACATATCCGCCTCGAACTCGCGCGCGAGCCCGGGCATCCGCACGGTGACGCGGGCGACGGGTGGGACCTCGTCGCGCCCCTCGACGACGAGGGCCGGTTGGACCTCAACGCCTGTGTGGCGGCGCCCGAGCGCTGTTTCGTCAGGCGGTTCATCCGGGACGCGACGATCGCGACCGGCCGACTGCGCCATACGGTCGGCGATCAATGGCTGCTGGACCTGGATGGACGCGACGATCTGGACGGCACCGGCTTCAGGCTGGGCGAGGAGCATTTCATCGTTGGGGAATATGTCTCAATCATTTCCGCCTCCGGCCAGGCCCACACCTACGGCGTGGAGCGGGTCGTCCCCGTCGATGATGGCGAGCGAAGCGCGGCCGTCGGGTGAAGCGCGTCCTGATCCTGGACGGTCATCCGGACGCAGACCGAGCCCGTTTCTGCCACGCGCTGGCCGATGCCTATGCCTCAGGGGCCGAGGCCGCCGGCCATGAAGTGCGCCGGGTTAGACTCTGCGACCTCGAGTTCCCGGACCTGGCGCGTCGGGACGACTGGGAAACCGCGCTCGCGCCCCCAGCCATCCTGGGCGTTCAACAGGACATCGCCTGAGCGCAGCATCTGGTCATCCTTTATCCGCTCTGGCTCGGCTGCATGCCCGCCCGGCTGAAGGCGCTGTTCGAGCAGACCTTCCGTCCAGGTTTCGCCTTCGGCCAACGGGAGCGCAGCATCGGCGACGGGCGCCTCAAGGGCCGTAGCGCGCGGGTCATCGTCACAATGGGGATGCCGGCGGCGATCTATCGTGGGTTTTACTTCTCCCATTCGCTCAAGTCCCTGAAGCGCAACATCCTCAGCTTCGTCGGCATTGGCCCGACGCGATCCAGCATTGTCGGCAATGTCGAAGGCCTGGACGAGACCCGGCTGAAGAGATGGCTGGACAAGGTCTCGGACCTTGGTGGCCAGGCGCGGTGACTGAGGATCCTGCGGGATGATGAGAGGTGTGGGTTTGACCCACATCAAAGCCGCTGTCGGCGGCCCGGCCCATTCTTCCTGTCCAACCAGGATGATCCGCATGCGCCATGCCGCGACCGCTACTCTCCTGACCGTGCTCGCGCTGGTCGGCTGCGCGCCTTGCCCTGCAATGTCTGTCGCTCAGACCGCCCAGGTGGTGCCGCCTCCGAACTGGGCGACCCTCGACCAACAGGCCGCAGTGAGAGGCGCTGCGATCGCCGACGGTGTCTGCGCCAGCTGCCACGCCGTCGGGCCGTCCGGGATCAGCCCTTTTGCGGCAGCGCCTCCGTTTCGCGATGTCGTCGCGCGTCGCTCGCTCGATGACGTCGAGACTGCCATGGCCCAGGGCCTGGTCACGACGCATCCGGCCATGCCACCCTTCACCTTCCGGGCCGGCGAGATCGACGATCTGATCGCCTATCTCGAGACCCTGCGCCAGGACGGGCCGGGTGCTCGTGGCGGCTGAACGTCGGAAAAAGTCCGGCCTCCGCACACTTCTGACCCGGCTGGGGCCCGGGCTGGTCACCGGCGCCGCCGATGACGACCCCAGTGGCATCGGTACTCACAGCCAGGTGGGAGCCCAGTTCGGATACGGGCTGGCCTGGACCTTCGTGTTCAGCTTTCCGCTGCTATTCGTCATCCAGCAGGTGGCGGCCCAGATCGGGCGCGTGACGGGCGGCGGCATCGCCCGCAACGTCCGCCGCCACTATCCTCGCCCGTTGTTGTGGGGTGTCGTGACCCTGCTGCTGATCGCCAATATCATCAACCTCGGGGCGGACCTCAGCGCCATGGGAGCGGCGCTGAGCCTGCTGACCGGCGGCAAGAGCGCGCTCTATACCCTGCTGTTCGGCGTCTTCTGCGTGGTGATCGAGGTGGCCCTGAACTACGCCCGCTACGCCGCCGTTTTGAAATGGACGACCCTGTCATTGCTCAGCTACTTCGCCGTCGTCGCGGTCGCCGGCGTGCCGTGGGGGCGGGCCCTGACCTCGCTAGTGGTGCCCGAGATCCAGTGGAACGCGGCCTATGCCACCGCCTTGGTGGCGATCCTAGGGACCACGATCAGTCCCTATCTGTTCTTCTGGCAGGCCGGTCAGGAGATCGAGGAACAGCATCGGCACCATGCCAAACCCCTGTGCATTGCGCCGCGTGAGGCGGGGTCGGAGCTACAACGCATCCGTCTCGACACTCTCGTCGGCATGGGGTTCAGCACCCTAGTGTCGCTGGCGATCGTGTTCGCGACGGCGGCGACCCTCAATGCCCACGGCATCACCAACATCGAGACCTCGTCCCAGGCGGCGGAGGCCTTGCGGCCGATCGCCGGCCCCTTCGCCTTCGCCCTGTTCGCGGTCGGCATCATCGGCACAGGCCTGCTGGCGGTGCCAGTCCTGGCCGGGTCGGCCGCCTATGCCGTCACCGAGATGGTCGGGGTCGCGGGAAGCCTCGACGCCAAACCGATGCGCGCCCGCCTGTTCTACGCCACCATCGCCGTGACGACCCTACTGGGGGCCTCACTCAACTATATCGGTATCGACCCCGCGCGTGCCCTGTTCTGGGCCGCGGTCGTGAACGGTGTGCTGGCCGCGCCCCTGATGGCGGTGATGATGCTGATCGCCGGCAATCCCCGCGCCATGGGCCGGCTCACGCTCTCGCGCGGCGCGACGGTCGCGGGATGGGTGGCGACGGCGGTCATGGCCGGGGCCACGGCAGTCTTCTTCGTGACCTCACTTTGGCGTTGACGCACAGGAATCGTCCCTAGGCTTGGTGGCAGCTCTTGCCGTTCACTCAGTCAGGAGCGGCTGCGTGAATCCGCCGTCCGGATTACGGCAATGGATAAATGACCGCTTCTGGCGGTTATCAGCCTCGGGCTCTCACAGCAGATTCTGGCGTGAAGCTAACTCTCTTACGGTCCGCTCTAAGAACGAGATTGGGCGCGGCTGGTCCGCTTCTCTACGCAGCTTCTGGGACTTGCTGGGAACTCGCACTGAACTGGCTCTGATTGCCCTCTCGAGTTTCATGACAGCTCGGAGAAATCGGTTCCCCGACGACAGCGCCGTTGATCCTCCCTCGTTTCAGTGGACACCCATGCTAGCTTTTCGGAGCTGGAGAGGAGTGTCTGATGAGTGCTCAACGCCGGGTGTTTCCGGAATCGTTCAAGCGGGGGGCCGTTGATCGGGTCGCCAACAGCGGGCTGAGTGCCGGCGCAGTGGCCAGAGAGCTGGGGCTGCACGAGACGGTGCTGCGTCGATGGATGACGCAGTTCGGGATGCAGGCGACGGGGGCGTCGCGGCGATCCACAACGCAGGCGTCGTCCCCGTCGCCGTCGGATTTGGCCGCAGAGGTTGCCCGTTTGCGGCGGGAGAACGGGCAGCTGCGGATGGAGCGGGAACCGCAGGTCGGCGCGTAGCAGCCACATCCTAAAAAAAGCCGCGCTCATCTTCGGAGCGGCCTCCCGGTGAAGTTCGGGTTCGTCGATGGGCATCGTCAGGTCTGGCCGGTTCGCGTGATGTGTGCGGTCCTCGGCCTGTCGGCCAGCGGATACTACGCCTGGCGTGGTCGTCCCGAGAGCCAGAGGTCGGTCGCCAATCGCGAGCTGACCGAAGACATCCGCCTGATCCATGCCGAGAGCAGCGGCTGTTACGGCTCGCCCCGCGTCCACGCCACCCTGCGCCGGCATGGTCGACGGGTCGGTCGATCCCGCGTGGAGCGGCTGATGCGCCGCGCCGGCCTGCGAGGACTGGCGGCCCTGCCGCGTCGGGCCAGGACGACGAACAGCCGCCACGGCTATCCGATCGCGCCCAACAGGCTCGCTCGCAACTTCGAGGCGGCGGCTCCCAACCAGGTCTGGCTCGCCGACCTGACCTACATCCCGACCGGCGAAGGCTGGCTCTACCTCGCCGCCATCCTGGACATGCACACCCGCAAGATCGTCGGCTGGTCGATGCGCCAGACCCTGCACACCGAGATCGCCCTGGACGCCCTCAACATGGCCGTCGAACGCCAGCGACCCGCGCCCGGCCTGATCCATCACTCCGACCGCGGGATCCAGTATGCCGCCGAGGCCTATCGCGCGTCCCTCGCCCGATCGGGCATCACCCCGTCCATGAGCCGCAAGGGCGACTTCTGGGACAATGCGCCCATGGAGAGCTTCTTCCACACCCTCAAAACCGAGCGTGTCCATCACCGGGTCTACGCCACCCGTGACCAGGCCCGGCGAGACCTGTTCGGATACATCGAGGGCTTCTACAATCCCCGTCGCCTGCACTCGTCACTGGGCTATATCAGCCCCGCCGAGGCCGAACGCAGAGCGGCTTAACCCCGTCCACTTTTGCGGGGGAAGATCACAACGGGCGAAAGCGACTTCGAGCATGGCCAAGTTGATGGAGGGCTACTCCGATGGGGTCTACGAGGACAGCGACGTCTTCAGGAGTTTGCAACGGCAGAAGAAGGAAGAACGGGACAACCTCCGTCACCTCGTGGACCGGCAGGAACGTCTCGTCTCCGCAGAGCCGAATACGCTCTCACATGGCGAGGCTGACCTGGTCGTGCAGGACCTGAAGGCAAGAATCGCAACGGCTGCGGTGCAGTTCAGGAAGCGGTTTCTGCGAGCGGTGCTGTCGGTGGTGGTGGTCCGGCCTGGCTCGATCGAGGTCGTCGGCACCAACGAGGGCCTCATGGAAACCCTGACCAGCACAAGCAGCGGGGCCATGGTCCGGTCAGAACCGCTGGTGCGCGGTTCTGACCGGGAATGGTGGAGCTTAGCGGAGTCGAACCGCTGACCTCTTGCATGCCATGCAAGCGCTCTACCAGCTGAGCTAAAGCCCCGGAACCTTTCGGCCCAGAACGCCGGGTCTGGTGTGGCCCCCGGCGAGGCGGCGGAACCTATGTCGGGTCGATTTTCAGATCAACCCGGTTCCGCCTTTTATTTTCGCTCACAGGAAGGGGTCGGGGACGAGCCGAATTTCGCCCCTGAACCCGTCCTACAGATCGTCGTCCTTGCCGCCCTTGACGACATCTTCGCCGAAGGCGTCGTCATCCTCGTCCTCGATGAAGGGCACGGAATCGTCGTCGTCATCGTCGGCCAGGACATCGTCGTCGTCGCCTTCGGTCGAGCCCATGCCGGGCTCTTCGGTCGGGTCGGCGACCACGTCGTCCTCGTCGTCCGGCGTCAGGATCGGCTCATGGCCTTCCTGATCGATTTCCGGCGTGACCACGTCTTCTTCTTCATCCTCGTCGTCGGTCGCCTTCTTCTCCACGACCTGATCCTCGGCGTCGTCGGCGGCATAGCCACCCGGACGGCCGCGACGGCTGCGCAGCTTGATCGCTTCTTCGGGATCGAACTCGGTATCGCATTTGGGGCAGTGCGCCGGGCGGCGCTGGAGGTCGTAGAATTTGGCCTGGCAGTTCGGACAGACCTGCTTGGCGCCAAGTTTGGGATCGGCCACGGGTGATGGAGACCTTTGGATGGAGGACGGGATTTCGGCCGCGTCCCTTGCCACCATGGGGGGCCGCTGTCAAAAGCCGTCTTTGGCGTGGCCTGAGGTCCGCCCTCCCCAAACCCTCGTTCTGGAGCGCCACGCGGGTGACTCATCCTGCCCATCTGACTGCGCGACCGGGCGGGCCCCTGCGCGGGATCGTGCGGGCTCCGGGCGACAAGTCGATCTCTCATCGCTCCATGATCCTGGGGGCCATGGCCAGCGGCGTGACGGGGATCGACGGCCTGCTGGAAGGCGACGACGTCCTGGCCACCGCCCGTGCGGCAGAGGCCTTCGGGGCGACGGTCGAAAACCTTGGGGATGGACGCTGGCGGGTGACTGGCCAGGGCGGGTTCCGCACTCCGGCGGGTGTCATCGACTGCGGCAACGCCGGCACCGGCGTGAGACTGCTTATGGGGGCGGCAGCCGGCTATCCGATTACGGCGACGTTCGACGGCGACGCCTCGTTGCGCGGTCGCCCGATGGGCCGCGTCACCGACCCCCTCGCCCGCATGGGCGCGCGCTTCGACTGGAGCGGAAAGCCCGGCCTGCTGCCGGCGACCCTGACCGGCGGAACCCTGTCGGCCATCGACCATGTCCAGACCGTCGCTTCGGCCCAGGTCAAGTCGGCCATCCTGCTGGCAGGGCTGAATGCGGTCGGCACCACGTCCGTCACCGAGCCGGAGAGGAGCCGGGACCACACCGAGCGGATGCTGCGCGCCTTCGGGGCCATCGTGGATGTCGAGGATCAGGGCGAGGGCTGGGTCATCCGCCTGCGCGGGGGCCAGTCCCTGACCGGGACCGCCGTCTCCGTGCCCGGCGACCCGTCCTCTGCCGCCTTTCCGCTGGCCGCCGGGCTGATCGTTCCCGGGTCCGAGGTGACGGTCGAGGGCGTGATGCTGAATCCCCTTCGGACGGGCCTGTTCGACACCTGGATCGAGATGGGGGCCGACCTGACCATCGCCAACCGCCGCGTCTCGGGCGGCGAGGATGTCGGCGACATCACGGCCCGCCACTCGGTCCTGAAGGGTGTCGTCGTGCCCGAAAGCCGTGCCGCCTCCATGATTGATGAATACCCGATCCTGGCCGCCACCGCCGCCTTCGCGGACGGGACCACGGTCATGCGCGGTGTTGGCGAAATGCGGGTCAAGGAAAGCGACCGCATCCGACTGATGGTCGACGGCCTGCGTGCCTGTGGCGTGGCGGTCGAGGAAGAGCCGGAGGGCTTCATCGTCACCGGTGGACCTGTTCCCGGCGGCGCGACGGTCTACACCGCCCACGATCACCGCATCGCCATGAGCCACCTCGTGCTGGGCCTGGCCGCCGGGCGGGCCGTGACCGTCGACGAACCCGACATGATCGCCACCAGCTTCCCCGGCTTCGTGGAGATGATGCGGGGACTGGGCGGAGATCTCTCGTGAACAGAGGTTCACTGGCGCGCTCCCCCGGACTGTGCTTCCTCCCCGGATTATGACATCCCCCTTCGTCATCGCCGTCGATGGCCCCGCCGCCTCGGGCAAGGGGACCATCGCCTCGCGCCTGGCCGCCCACTACGGCCTGCCCTTCCTCGACACCGGCCTGCTGTACCGCGCCGTCGGTCTCGACGTCCTGACCGGCGGGGGTGACCTCAGCGATGCCCGGGCGGCGGAACGGGCGGCGCGCGCCCTCGACGCCGCCCGCCTGTCCGAAGATCCCGCGTTGACGACGGGAGAAGCGGGCGAGGCCGCCAGTCGCGTGGCCGGGCATCCGGGCGTCCGCGCAGCCCTTCTGGATCTGCAGCAGGCCTTCGCGCGCCAGGCGGGCGGGGCGGTGCTGGACGGGCGCGACATCGGCACGGTCATCGCGCCGGACGCGGCCGCCAAGCTGTTCGTCACCGCGACGCCGGAGACCCGCGCGCATCGCCGCTGGCTGCAGCTGTCCGGGCGCGGCGACGCCATCACCTTCGACGACATGCTCGCCGATATCCAGCGCCGCGACGAGCGTGACGCCGGTCGCGGCTCGGCCCCCATGGTCCAGGCCGACGACGCCGTCTTGCTGGACACGACCGATATGGATATAGAGAGCGCCTTCGATGCGGCCCGCCGTATCGTCGAGGCGGCGCGCGCGAGATACGGCCTTTAAGGCCCGGATCGCAAATCCAACGCTCCCATCCTCGATCTCCGCGGGCGTTCTGGCACCGATCGCCTCGCTTTCGACGACCTGACTGACAACTTCAACCTCACCTCGCGCAGGGCCGTCCGGTCGTGCGCCATAGCCCCATCGGAAACGCATCCGCTTCATGTCTGATACCCTCAACCCCACGCGCGACGACTTTTCGGCGCTGCTCGACGAACAACTGCAAGGCCGCGATCTCGGCGAAGGCCAGGTAGTTCACGGCCGCGTTGTCGGCATCGAAAAGGACATCCTGATCATCGACGTCGGTCTGAAGACCGAAGGCCGCATCTCGATCCGCGAGTTCGCCATAGGCGAAGGCTCCGTGGTCCCCAAGGTCGGCGACAACGTCGAAGTCTATCTGGAGCGCGTCGAGAACGCCCTGGGTGAGGCCGTCATCAGCCGCGACAAGGCCCGTCGCGAAGAAGCCTGGACCCGTCTGGAAGTCGTCTTCGCCGAAGGCGTGCCGGTCAACGGCGCCATCGTCGGTCGCGTCAAGGGCGGCTTCACCGTCGACCTGGGTGGCGCATCCGCCTTCCTCCCCGGCAGCCAGGTCGACATCCGCCCTGTGCGCGACGTCGGCCCGCTGATGGGCAAGGAACAGCCGTTCCAGATCCTCAAGATGGACCGTCCGCGCGGCAACATCGTCGTCTCGCGTCGTGCGATCCTGGAAGAGGCCCGCGCCGAACAGCGCACCGAGCTGGTCGGTCAGCTGCAGGAAGGTGAAGTCCGCGACGGCGTCGTCAAGAACATCACCGACTACGGCGCGTTCGTGGACCTGGGCGGTATCGACGGTCTGCTGCACGTCACCGATATGTCGTGGAAGCGCGTCTCCCACCCGTCGCAGGTGCTCGCCGTCGGCGACACCGTCCAGGTGCAGATCGTCAAGATCAACCCGGACACCCAGCGCATCTCGCTGGGCATGAAGCAGCTGCAGTCCGATCCGTGGGACGGCGTCGAAGCCAAATACCCGCCGGGCGCGAAATACACGGGCCGCATCACCAACATCACCGATTACGGCGCCTTCGTGGAGCTGGAAGCCGGCGTCGAGGGCCTGGTCCACGTCTCGGAAATGTCCTGGACCAAGAAGAACGTCCACCCCGGCAAGATCGTCTCCACCTCGCAGGAAGTCGACGTCGTGGTCCTGGATGTCGACGCCTCCAAGCGCCGCATCAGCCTCGGCCTCAAGCAGGCCCAGGACAATCCGTGGGATGCCTTCGTGGCCCAGCACCCGATCGGTTCGACCGTCGAGGGCGAGGTCAAGAACGCCACCGAGTTCGGTCTGTTCATCGGTCTGGACAACGACATCGACGGCATGGTGCACCTGTCCGATCTCGACTGGTCGGTCTCGGGTGAGGAAGCCATTCAGCGCTACCGCAAGGGCGAGATGGTCAAGGCCAAGGTGCTCGACGTCGACGTCGAGAAGGAGCGCGTCTCGCTCGGCATCAAGCAGCTGGGCGGCGACCCCGTCGGCGACGGCGACACCTACAAGAAGGGCCAGACCGTCACCGTGACCGTGACGTCCATCGAGTCGGGCGGCATCGAGGTCAAGTTCGGCGAAGACAATGCGCCGGTCACCTCCTTCGTGCGCAAGTCGGACATCAGCCGCGACAAGAACGAGCAGCGTCCCGAGCGTTTCGCCGTCGGCGACCGCGTCGATGCCCAGATCACGAGCATCGACAAGGCCACCCGTCGCATCTCCGTCTCGATCAAGGCCCTGGAAATGGCCGACGAGAAGGAAGCCATCGAACAGTTCGGATCCTCGGATTCTGGCGCCTCGCTGGGCGACATTCTGGGCGCGGCTTTGCGCGAGAAGGCCAAGCAGGACTGAGGGGTCCGATAGCCTGACGTTCGATGCGCGGCATCTCATGGCTTGAGACCGCGCATCGATCGGGGCTACGATCCGATGTCTGATGAGATGGGCGGCCGGAGCAATCCGACCGCCCATTTTCGTAGGCGATGTCGCTCCGTGCACGGTTTAGCGACACTTAACGCTCATTCCATGATGGAAACTGATCAAGCCCCCTTTTTCGCCCCGCGGGCGAAGGCTAGGGTGCCCCGGCAACCGGACTGAAGTTGCACCCGTAATTGCCCTTCGGGGCGGGAAAGGGCGGGGGCCTGGACATGATCAAGTCAGAGCTGATCGAGAAACTGGCGGCTGAGAACACGCATCTCACACACGCCGAGGTCGAGCGCGTCGTGAACGTCGTGCTCGGACGCATGACCGAGGCGATGGCCGCGGGCGGTCGCGTCGAACTGCGCGGGTTCGGGACGTTCTCCGTCCGGTCCCGTCCGGCGCGCGCAGGCCGCAATCCGCGCACCGGCGAAACCGTCGACGTCCCTGCCAAGGCGGTACCCTTCTTCAAGAGCGGCAAGGAGCTGCGCGAGCGGCTGAACGCCACCGGCGACGCCTGAATCGGGGGACGACATCGATGGGTCTGGTCTCCGAGTTCAAGGAATTCATCGCGCGCGGCAACGTCGTCGACCTCGCCGTCGGCGTCATCATCGGTGCCGCGTTCGGAAAGATCGTCACCAGCCTGGTCGAACAGGTGGTCATGCCGCCGATCGGCCTCCTGCTGGGCGGCGTCGACTTTTCCCATCTTCAGTGGGTGCTTCGCCCCGAGAATCTTGCCACCGAAGAGATCGAGGAAGTGGCCATCCAGTATGGCGCTTTTCTGAATACCGTCATCCAGTTCCTGATCGTCGCCTTCGTGATCTTCCTGATGGTCAAGGCGATCAACAAGCTGAAACGCGCCGAGGCTGTGGCCCCGTCGGCGCCGCCGGCACCTTCGGCCTCGGAGGTTTTGCTGGCCGAAATCCGCGATGAGCTGAGATCCCGGCCTCGGTGACAGGTTGCGGTGACCATTTGGCTATTTGCGCCCGGGCATGATGGCGACGATTGTGACGAGGCCCATGAACGTCGATGCGAGTTTGTCGTATCGCGTGGAGCTACGCCTGAAGCGCTGAATTGCCGGAATCCTGCAGGACCTCCTGGACGGCGGGGCGCAAGGCGGCATTGCGGGACGATCATGTGGTCCGCGCTTGCGCCCTCCGGTTCAATCCGTAAGGTCCGCCGTGGCTGTTTTGGGTTTTGACGAGGCTTGGCGATGCTTAGATTTTTCCTGGCGGCGACAGGTCTTGTCGCGGCGCTCTCGGCCGGGACGGCGTCCGCCCAGGTCAGCGTCGGGCCCGTGCAACAGACGACCGGCACGTTCGAGGACAAGTTCCGCCAGTTCGAGGGCGAGGACTGGCCCAGCCCGACCGACTATCGCAGCGCGTCGGGCGCGCCAGGCTTCCGCTACTGGCAGCAGAAGGTCGACTACGACATCGACGTGTCGCTGGATGAGCCGACCCGGACGCTGACGGGGACCGAGACCGTCACCTACACCAACAACTCGCCCGACCGGCTTGGGTATCTGTGGCTGCTGCTGGATCAGCAGAACTACCGTCGGGCATCGATCGCCGAACGCACCCGTACCGTCGGCGACGCCGCCACCGTCAGTGCCGGCGAGGTGTTGCGCGTCCAGCGATTCCAGGAGTGGGAGGGCGGGTTCAACGACCTGAAGATCACCGGCCCCGACGGGCAGGACCTGACCTATACGATCACCGATACCCTGCTGCGGATCGACCTGCCGCAGACCCTGGGAACGGGCGAGAGCTTCACCTTCACCATCCGCTTCACCCTGCCGCTGCCCGAGACCAACGTCGTCGGGGGCCGGTCGGGCTATGAGTGTTTCACCAAGGACTGGGAGGACGGCAACTGCATCTTCCTGGCGGCCCAGTGGTTCCCGCGCCTGGCGGTCTATTCGGACTACGAGGGATGGCACCAGGCCCAGTTCCTGGGATCGGGCGAGTTCACCCTGGAGTTCGGCGACTACGACGTCTCGATCACCGCGCCGGCCGACCATGTCGTGGCCGCGACCGGCGAACTGGCCAACCCCGAGATCCTGAGCGAAGCGCAGCGGTCGCGTCTGGCTCAGGCCCGGACCGCCGACGAGCCTGTCTATATCGTCACGCCCGCCGAGGCCGCCGCCGCCGAGGCCTCGCCCGCGCGGTCGGGCACCCGCACCTGGCATTTCGTCGCCGACAACGTGCGCGACTTCGGCTGGGCGGCCAGCCGAAAGTTCGTCTGGGACGCCCTGGGGGTCGAACAGGATTCAGCCGAGCACCCGGTCGTGATGGCCATGTCCTTCTATCCGAAGGAGGCCCGTCCGCTGTGGGACGCCTATTCCACCAAGGCCATCGCCCACACCCTGGACGTCTACAACCAGTTCTCCCTGACCTATCCCTATCCGACGGCCCAGTCGGTCAACGGGCCGGTCGGTGGCATGGAATATCCGATGATCACCTTCAACGGGCCGCGGCCGGTGCGGGGGGACGACGGCTCGCTGACCTATACCGAACGGGCCAAGACCGGGCTGATCGGGGTGGTGATCCACGAGGTCGGTCACATCTATTTCCCGATGATCGTCAACTCCGACGAGCGCCAGTGGACATGGATGGACGAAGGGTTGAACAGCTTCCTGCAGTTCGAGGCGCAGAAGCTGTGGGATCCCGACTTCCCCTCGCGTGGCGAGCCCCGTGACATCGTCGAATACATGATCAGCCAGGACCAGGTGCCGGTCATGACCCAGTCCGACTCCGTGCTGCAGTTCGGCAACAACGCCTATGCCAAGCCCGCGACCGCCCTGGTCATCCTGCGCGAGACGGTGATGGGCCGTGAGCTGTTCGACCGTGCCTTCCGCGAATATTCGCAGCGCTGGATGTTCAAGCGCCCGACCCCGTTCGATTTCTTCCGCACGATGGAGGAGTCGTCGGGCATGGACCTGGACTGGTTCTGGCGCGGCTGGTTCTACACCACCGATCACGTCGACATCTCGCTGGACAACGTCGTGCGCGTCACCCTGCAGTCGACCGACCCGGACGAGCGCGCCCGCGCCGACCGCGAGCGGTTCCAGCAGCAGCCCGTCAGCCGCACCGCCGCCGCCAACGAGGAGGCGGGGATCCAGACGCTCATCGAGCGCGACAGCGGCTTGCTGGACTACTACGATGAGACCGACCAGTTCACCGTCACGGCGACCCAACGCCGGGACGCGGCCTCGGCCGCCGCCCGTGCCGATGCCGACCGCAGGCGCGCACTGGGCTTCCGCGACAACATCTATCGCCTGACCTTCTCCAACGTCGGTGGTCTCGTCATGCCGGTGATCGTCAAGATGAATTTCGCGGACGGGACCAGCGAGACGGTCCGCATTCCGGCAGAGATCTGGCGCCGCAACAGCCAGCGCGTGGTCTGGCAGTACACCTCGTTCAGGACGCTGGTGTCTGCCGAGCTGGACCCCCTTTGGGAGACGGCGGATTCGGACCGGTCAAACAACAGCTTCCCGCAATCGATCGTGCCCTTGGTCGTGCCTCTGGCACCAGCCGGTCCCCAGGGCCAGAACCGGATGCGCGACGACGACCGCCGCGTCACCCCCGACAGCCTGCGAACCCGACCCGCTTCCTGATGGCCGGCGCGCGCTTCAGAATCGGACGGCGAGAACTGCTGGGCGGGCTGTTGCTCACCTGTGGCCTGATCGCCGGCCCCGCCCGGGCCCACCGAGGCCATGCCGGTCTGACGGTGGTGGAGATCAATGCCGCGAGCGGCACCGTTCGGGTGACCCACCGTTTCTACGCTCACGACGTCGAGCCCGCCCTGGTCTCCATCGCGCCCGATGCCCAGCCGTCGCTGGATGATCCGCGCGCGGTCGCGGACCTGGAAGCCCATCTGGCGGCGCGATTCCGGCTGGAGATCGATGGCCGGGCGATCGACCTCACCCATGGCGAGACGGTCCTGGCCGGCGACACGGTGCGGGTCGGCTTTGCGGGCACGAGCGAGGCGGAACCGGCCGTCCATGCGGTCACCGTCGACCTGGATTTCTTTCCTGGCGTCCATGACGACATGGAGCAGCAGGTGAATGTGCGCACCGGCGGCGTGACCCGCACGCTCCTGTTCCGCCCCGGATCCGCAGCGCAGACGGTCCGCTTCGAGGGTTAGGGCTCTTCGACAGGGTCGAAATTGCCACGCCAGAGACCCACGCTCCAGATTTTGGAAGTTTTTACCAGATTGCAGTTGTGCAACGCAGCGTTCTCTGACCTTATGTCCGGGTAGCAAGGAGGCGGCGATGAGCCACCAGACCCGTCACATCCCGATCCGTTCCACCGCCCGGGCGGTTGTGGCCCCGCGCGCCAACGCAGCGCCTGCCGCCCTGGCCACCCTTATTCTCAGCGTACTCGTACTCCTGCTCTCCGGAGCGGCGTGGATGCAGCTGACCTGAAACCGAGACAAATCAGGACCGCAAGCCTCCACCCGCTCCCGAAAGGAAGCGGGTTTTTTAATGCCCGACGCACGCCTCTCCCCCGGAACGCCCAATCTCGATGACGCAAGATTTGACCCCTGATGACACGGCCCCGTCCCCCCGGCGACGCAGCGCCGTCGTGACCGCCGGAGCCAACCGCGCCGCGGCCCGCAGCTATCTGCGGGCCGCAGGCATGGACGATGCCGATTTCGAGAAGCCGATGATCGCGGTGGTCAACACATGGTCGTCGGTGACGCCGTGCAACATGCATCTGGATCGTCTGGCCAGGGACGTCCGGGCCGGCATCATCGCGGCGGGCGGCTTCCCGATCGACTTCAACACCATCGTCGTCACCGACGGCATCTCGATGGGCACGCCGGGCATGAAGGCCTCGCTGATCAGCCGGGAAGTCGTCGCCGACTCGATCGAGCTGGCGGTGCAGGGTCATCAGCTGGACGGCGTCGTCTGCATCGTCGGTTGCGACAAGACGATACCGGCCGCCGCCATGGCCCTGGCCCGCATGGATATCCCGGGCCTGGTCTATTACGGCGGCACCATCATGCCGGGCCGGATCGGATCGGCCGAGATCTCGATCCAGGAGGTCTTCGAGGCCATCGGTGCCCACGGCGCCGGCACCATCGACGACAACCAGCTGAAGATCGTCGAGAGCGCCGCCTGCCCGGGGGCCGGGGCCTGCGGGGGTCAGTTCACCGCCAACACCATGGCCATGGCCCTGTCGATGATGGGTCTGTCGCCGATGGGGGCCAACGACGTCCCCGCCGTCGACCCGGCCAAGGCGGCCGAGGGTGAACGCTGCGGCCGGCTGATCGTCGAGCGGGTCTTCGCCGGCGACACGGCCCGCAAATACATCACGCGCGCGAGCCTCAAGAATGCCGCCGTCGCCGTCTCGGCGTCCGGAGGATCCACCAATGCGGTCATGCACCTGACAGCCATCGCGACCGAGGCGGGCGTCGATTTCGGCATCGAGGACTGCCATCAGGCCTGCGTCGAGGCCCCCGTTATCTGCGATCTGAAACCGGGCGGCCGGTTTCTGGCCTCGCACCTGTATGCGGCGGGCGGCACCCGCCTGGTCGCCCAGCGGCTGGCGGCGGCGGGCAAGATCATCAACGCCCCGACCGTCTCGGGCCGCAGCCTGTTCGCCGAGGCCGCCGAGGCCGAGGAAGCGCCGGGCCAGCAGGTCGTGACCACGATCGATGCGCCGGTAATGGCGCGCGGCTCCTATGCCGTCATTCACGGCGACCTGGCTCCGGAGGGGGCGATCATCAAACTGGCAGGCCATGCCATCGACGTGTTTGAGGGCCCGGCTTGCGTGTTCGACTCGGAGGAAGACGCCTTCCATGCCGTTCAGGACGGTTCGGTCGGCGAGGGCGACGTCATCGTCATCCGTTACGAAGGCCCGCGCGGCGGCCCGGGGATGCGCGAGATGCTGCAGGTCACCGCCGCCCTGAAGGGCCGCGGCGTCCAGAATGTCGCCCTGCTGACCGACGGCCGGTTCTCGGGCGCCAGCTACGGCTTCGTCGCCGGCCACATTTCGCCGGAGGCGGCCGTGGGCGGTCCGATCGCCCTGGTCCGCGACGGCGACCGGATCACGATCGACGTCACGAACCGGCGCATCGATGTGGCGGCCGATCTGGTCGCACGCGGTCGCGAGCACACGACCCCGCCGCTGAAACCCGCCACCGGGGTCTTCGCCAAATATCGCGCCCAGGTCGCCTCGGCCAGCCAGGGCGCCGTCACCATTCCCAACCCGCCGGCGGCCCAGGTGCCGGCGATCATCAATGCCCGTCAGGAAGCCTGAACCATGCAAATCTACACCAACGACGACATCCGTCCCGGCGTCATCGCGGGTCACCGCATCGCCATCATCGGCTACGGCTCACAGGGGCGCGCCCATGCGCAGAACCTGAAGGACTCGGGCCACGACGTGGTCGCCGGAGTCCGTCATGGCGGCAAGGGCTGGAAGAACGCCCAGGCCGATGGTGTCCCGACGGCGGAGCCCGCCGAAGCGGTCAAGGGCGCGGACATCATTGCCATCCTGACGCCCGACATGGCCCAGGCGCAGATCTACAAGGACATCATCGAGCCCAACGCCAGGAAGGGCGCGGCCATCCTGTTCGCCCACGGCTTCTCGATCCTGTACGGTCGTGTCACCCCGCGTGCCGACATGGATGTCATCCTGGTCGCGCCCAAGGGGCCGGGCGATCTGGTCCGTCGCGAATTTGCGCGCGGACGCGGCGTGCCGGCCCTGTTCGCGGTCGAGCAGGACGCCACCGGCAAGGCCCGCGACCGGGCCATGGGCTATGCCAGGGGCATCGGTGGCGCGACCGGCGGCCTGCTGGAAACCTCGTTCAAGGAAGAGACCGAGACCGATCTGTTCGGCGAACAGGCCGTCCTGTGCGGCGGGGCCAAGGAACTGGTCATGGGAGGGTTCACCACCCTGGTCGAGGCCGGCTACCAGCCCGAGATCGCCTATTTCGAATGCATGCACGAGCTGAAGCTGATCGTGGACCTGTTCTACGAGGGCGGCATCACCAAGATGAACGAATTCATCTCCGAGACCGCCAAATGGGGCTCGGTCGTCAGCGGTCCGCGCGTCATCAACGCCGAGACCCGCGCACGGATGAAGGAGATCCTGACCGAGATCCAGGACGGCACCTTCGCCCGCGAATGGATCGCCGAGAACGAGGCCGGCAAGGGGGCATACGATGCTCTGGTCAAGGCCGACGGCGACCACTTGATCGAGTCGGTCGGCGCGGGTCTGCGCGAGCGCATGGCCTGGCTGCATGCCCCCAAGACCGCTGAAGCGGCCTGAACGCGCCAGAGCCAGAGTACATACAAATGACCGCCGCCACCGCCCTGAAACCCGCGCCTGCCGCTGCTCCCCGGAGCGGCGCACGGCTGCTCGTCTCGACCCTGGAGCGGTTGGGCGTGGATGTTGTGTTCGGCTATCCCGGCGGCGCGATCATGCCGGTCTATGATGCCCTGACCGGGTCGGGCCTGAAGCACATCCTGGTCCGTCACGAGCAGGGCGCGGCCTTCGCCGCCGACGCCTGGGCCCGGGTGACCGGCAAGGTCGGGGTCTGCATGGCGACCTCGGGTCCGGGTGCCACCAACCTGATCACCGGCATCGCCAATGCAATGATGGATTCGGTGCCGATGGTCTGCATCACCGGCAACGTCGCCACGCACCTGATGGGGACCGACGCCTTTCAGGAAATCGACATCCTGGGCGTCACCCTGCCGATCGTGAAGCACAGCTGGGTCGTCCGCGACCCGGCCGACGTTCCGGCCGTGATCGAGGAAGCCTTCCATGTCGCGCGCTCGGGCCGCCCCGGCCCGGTCCTGGTCGATCTGCCCAAGGACGTGCAGGTCGGCCTGACCTCCGAGGACTTCGGCTTCCACTATCCGAACGAGACGACGCCTCTGGATCACGCGGCGATCGCCGAGGCCGAGCAGCTGATCCGCGCCGCGGAGCGCCCGCTGATCTACATCGGCGGCGGGGTGAAGATCGCCGGGGCCGTCCAGGCGTTGCGCGACTTCGCCGGGCAGACCGGCATCCCCTCGGTCTCGACCCTGAACGCCCTGGGGTCGGTCCGCACCGATGCCCCGGGCTTCCTGGGCATGCTGGGGATGCACGGGACGAAGGCAGCCAATGAGGCGGTGCAGGAAAGCGACCTGCTGATCGTTTTCGGGGCCCGTTTCGACGACCGCGCGACCGGCAAGCTGAATGAATTCGCCCCCCATGCGAAGGTCGTCCATTTCGACATCGACCCGGCCGAGATCGGCAAGCTGCGCGCCGTCCACGTCCCGGTCATCGGCGACCTGAAGGCCGGTATCGAGGCCCTGAATGCGCGTGTCGCCGCAGCGCCCTTGGCGATCGATTCCTGGTTCGTCCACACGACCTCGAACGCCCGCCGCAACGCCTTCCGCTACGACGCGCCCGGCGAGGGGGTCTATGCACCGGCCCTGCTGAATGAACTGTCGAAGACGGCGGGCGACCGTTTCGTCGCGGCCTGCGACGTCGGCCAGCACCAGATGTGGGTCGCCCAGCACTGCGAATTCTCGCGGCCCGAGGCCCACCTGACCTCCGGCGGTCTGGGCGCTATGGGCTACGGCCTGCCTGCCGGGCTGGGGGCCAAGATGGCCAACCCCGAAGCCCACGTCGTCACCGTCTCCGGCGATGGCAGCTTCATGATGAATATCCAGGAGCTGGCGACCCTGCGCCGCTATGGCGTCGCGCTGAAGATCGTCCTGCTGGACAACTCCAGCCTGGGACTGGTGCGCCAGTGGCAGGAGCTGTTCTTCGCCGAGAACTATTCAGAGGTCGATCTGTCGGACAATCCGGACTTCGTCGCCGTGGCCCAGGCCTTCGGCATCGAGGCCTTCATGATCGACCGCCGCGATCAGGTCACCGACGCCATCGCCCGTCTTCTGGCCGCGCCCGGACCGTGCCTGATGCACGTCCTGATCGACCCCAGGGAAAACGTCTGGCCGCTGGTGCCTCCGGGCAAGTCCAACACCGAGATGATGCACGACACGCGCTTTGAAGGAGACATGTGATGACCGACACCCTCCAGATCCAGATCGACCGGGCCGACGGCTCGCTCCAGCGCCTCATCGGTCTCGTGGAACGTCGCGGCTTTCACATCGACGCCATGTCCCTGTCGGACGAGGGCGCGATGCGCCGCGTCCAGTTGCAGGTCCGCGGCCGCGAAGAAGGACGCTGCACCGAGAACCTGGGCCGCCAGATCGACAAGCTGATCGGCGCGACCCGGGTCGGTTTTGCCCCCGTGCCCTACGCCTGTCGGGACAGTGTGGCGGCATGACCTCCGAACCTCGAGTACCGAACGATCCCGACCGCGTGGTCGTCTTCGACACCACCATGCGCGACGGCGAACAGGCCCCCGGCTTTTCCATGTCGCCCGCCGACAAGGTCAGGATGGGCCGCCAGCTGAAGGCGCTGGGCGTCGACATCATGGAGGCCGGTTTCGCCGCCGCCTCTCCGGGCGACGAGGACTGTATCCGTGCCGTCGTCGGCGAGATGGCCGAGGACGACTCGGGCCCGGTTTTCTGTTCCCTGTCCCGCTCCAGCGAGGCGGACATCGACGCCTCCTGGCGTGCCCTGCGCGGAACCCGGCGTCGGCGCTGCCACGTCTTCATCGGCACCAGCCCGATCCACCGCGCGGCCAAGCTGCGCATGACGCCGGATCAGGTGCTGGCCCAGGCCGTGCGTTCGGTCGAATACGCCCGCACGCATTTTCACGACGTCGAGTTCAGTGCCGAGGATGCGATCCGCACCGAGCCCGAGTTCCTGGCCGAGGTGCTGGAGGCGGTCGCGGCGGCGGGGGCCTCGACCCTGAACGTGCCCGATACGGTCGGCTATGCGACGCCGGACGAGATCGGTTCGCTGTTCCGGTTCCTGATCGCGCGGATCAGGCCGCGCTTCCCGCACGTCGTGTTCTCGACCCACTGCCACAACGACCTGGGTCTGGCCGTCGCCAACAGTCTGGCGGCGATCGAGGGCGGGGTACGCCAGGTCGAATCGACCATCAACGGCATCGGCGAACGGGCCGGAAACGCGGCGCTGGAAGAGGTCGTCATGGCCCTGCGGACCCGCGCCGAACGCTATGGCGTCACGACCGGCGTGGACGCGACCAGGCTGCTGGAGACCAGCCGCCTGCTGAGCGAAATCACCGAATCCCCGATCGTGCGCAACAAGGCCATCGTCGGCATCAACGCCTTCGCCCACGAGGCAGGCATCCACCAGCACGGCATGTATGCCGACGCCCGCACCTACGAGATCATGCGGCCCGAGGACGTGGGCTTTTCCGGCAGTTTCTTCGTGCTGGGCAAGCATTCGGGCCGAACGGCGGTTCAGAAGCGGGCCGAGGTTCTGGGCTATCCGCTGGTCGGCGATCACCTGACCGACGCTTTCGCCGCCTTCAAGGCGCGCGCCGACCAGATCGGCGAGATCGACGACCAGGAGTTGATCGCCATCTGCGTGGCGACGCAGAGAGATGCGGCCCATGTCGCCGCCTAGGACCTTGTTCGACAAGGTCTGGGACCGCCACGTCGTCGTCCCGGAAACGGCGGAGACGCCGGGCGTCCTCTACATCGACCTGCATCTGGTCCACGAGGTCACCAGCCCCCAGGCCTTCACCGAGATCGAGGCGCGGTGCCTGAAGGTCCGTCGACCGGACAAGACCTTTGCGACGCTCGACCATTCGACCCCGACCCTGCCGGCGGGGCTGAACGGCCTCAAGCCCTATGTCACGGCCGAGGCCGAGGCCCAGGTGCATAGGCTGGAAGAGAACTGCGCCCGCCATGGCATCGACCTGGCCGGCTGGGCGTCGCCGGATCGGGGCGTGGTCCATGTGATGGGTCCCGAACTGGGTCTGACCCAGCCGGGCATGACCGTCGTCTGCGGCGACAGCCATACGGCCACCCACGGGGCCTTCGGAGCCCTGGCCTTTGGTATCGGCACCTCGGAGGTCGGCCATGTGCTGGCGACCCAGTGCCTGTTGCAAAGGAAGTCGAAGGCGATGCGCGTGACCGTCACCGGTCACCTGGTGCCGGGCGTGTCGGGCAAGGACGTTGCGCTGGCCGTGATCGCTGAACTGGGCTTCGGCGGCGGCACCGGCTTCGTCATCGAATATGCGGGTGACGCGGTGCGGTCGCTGGACATGGAAGGGCGGATGACCCTGTGCAACATGTCGATCGAGGCCGGTGCGCGGGCGGGGATGATCGCCCCGGATGCCAAGACCATCGACTGGCTGCGCGGGCGCAAGCACGTGCCGCAGGGCCAGGCCTATGACGTCAGGGCGGCCGAATGGTTGACCCTGGGATCCGATCCGGATGCCGTGTTCGACGCCGAGGTTTTCATCGACGGCACCGCGATCCGCCCCATGGCGACCTGGGGAACGACGCCGGACGCGGGGTCTCCGATCGGCACCCGTGTGCCCGAACCGAAGTCGGACAGCGACCGCAAGGCCCTGGCCTATATGGGCTTCGAGGCCGGCGAGACGACGACGACCCAGGCCGTGGACGTGGTCTTCATCGGCTCTTGCACCAACGGGCGGTTGCCCGATCTGCGGGCGGCGGCGGATGTGTTGCGCGGGCGCAAGGTGAAGTCCGGCGTGCGCATGCTGGTCGTGCCGGGCTCGGAGGCCGTGCGTCGCGATGCGGAGGCCGAGGGTCTGCATACCGTCTTCACCGAGGCGGGTGCCGAGTGGCGCATCCCGGGCTGTTCGATGTGCATCGCCATGAACGGAGATTTCGTTGCGCCGGGCCAGCTGGCCGTCTCGACCTCCAATCGCAACTTCGAAGGACGCCAGGGCAAGGGGGCCCGCACCATACTGGCCAGTCCGGCGACGGCGGCGGCCTCGGCCATCGCCGGGGTGCTGACCGATCCGCGGGTGTATCTGGAGGAGACGGTCGATGCCTGAACCCCTCAAGGTCCTGACCTCGCGCACACTCGTCCTGACCCAGGCCAATATCGATACCGACCAGATCATCCCGGCGCGGTTCCTGACCACGACCGGGACAACGGGTCTGGGCCAGAAGGCCTTCTACGACTGGCGCTACGAGGCCGACGGCTCGGCGCGGCCGGAAGCCGTGCTGAACCGTATCGATCCGGCCGAGCATCGCATCCTGGTGGCCGGCGACAATTTCGGCTGCGGCTCGTCGCGCGAGCACGCGCCCTGGGCGCTCCACGACTACGGCTTCCGGGCGGTGATCTCGACCTCGATCGCCGACATCTTCACCTCCAACGCGCTGAAGAACGGCTTCCTGCCCGTCGTCGTCGATCAGGCGACGTGGGACGACCTGGTCGCCCATCCCGAACAGGTGGTGACCATCGACCTGGAGGCCGGAGAGGTCCGTCGCGGCAACCATGCGCCGGTCGCCTTCGTGGTCGAGCCCTTCGCGCGCCAGTGCCTGTTGGACGGCGTCGACACGCTCGGCTGGCTGCAGAAGGCCCTGCCCGCCATCGAACACTACGAACAAGCCCACTTCCCGGAGCCCGCGTGATGTCCAGCCCCCAGACCTATACCATCGTCCTGCTGCCCGGCGATGGCGTGGGGCCGGAAGTCATCGCGGCGGCGCGGGATGTGCTGCGGGTCATTGCCGACTTCTATGGCCACCGGTTCGAGTTCTCCGAGCACCTGATCGGTGGTGCCGGCATCGATGCGACCGGCGATCCCCTGCCGCCGGAGACAACCGCCGCCTGCCTCGCGGCCGACGGCGTGCTGCTGGGTGCGGTTGGCGGGCCCAGGTGGGACGGCGGTACGCGCCGTCCGGAAGAAGGCCTGCTGGGCATCCGCAAGGCCATGGGCCTGTTCGCCAATCTGCGCCCGCTGCAGGTCTCGCCTGTCCTGGCCCACCGCTCGCCCCTGAAGAAGGAGATCGTCGAGGGCGTCGACCTGATCGTCTTCCGCGAGCTGACCGGCGGGGTCTATTTCGGCGAGAAGACCCGCACCGACACCATGGCCTCGGACCTGTGCATCTACACCGTGCCCGAGATCGAGCGGATCACCCGCGCGGCCTTCAAGACCGCCCTGCAACGGCGTGGCAAGGTGACCTCGGTCGACAAGGCCAATGTCATGGCGACGTCCAGGCTCTGGCGTGAGGTCGTCACCCGCATCCACGCCGAGGAGTTTCCGCAGGTCCAGCTGGAGCACGCCCTGGTCGACTCCATGGCGATGCATCTGATCCGCAAGCCGCGCGACTATGACGTCATCCTGACGGAGAACATGTTCGGAGACATCCTGTCGGACGAGATCAGCGTCCTTGGGGGATCGATCGGCCTGTTGCCCTCGGCGTCGCTCGGCGAATCAGGCCCGGGCCTGTTCGAGCCGATCCATGGATCCGCCCCCGACATTGCGGGGCAGGATCTGGCCAATCCGGTCGGCACCATCCTGTCGGCGGCGATGATGCTGCGTCACAGCCTCGACCTGGAGGACGAGGCCGCTTCGATCGAGGCGGCGGTCGCGGCGGTGCTGGCGGCCGGGGCCACGACGGCCGACCTGGGGGGTGCCCTGGGCACGCGCGCTGCCGGCGAGGCCATCATCGACGCCATCCGCGCCATCCACTGGGCCGCGGCGCACCGTGTCCAGATGCACTGGGGTTAATGATTTCCCGATAACGGCGTCAGGCGAAAACATGGTGCACTGCGCAAAGTACATGCGCATGATCCTGCCCTTTGGTAGTGTGTAGACTGCGACACGCACACAAAAATTGCACAGAACACGCCGGAAGCCCTTGCGTCTATCAACGTTGCGGTAAACAGTTCGCAACTGCGAGATAACACAGGGGGTGCATTCATGTCGCAGTTCTTCAATCGACTACCGGGGGTGCTTGGCCTCCTGTTTCTGACCGCCGCCTTGTTCCATGCAGGCGGAGCCTTCGCCCAGGATGCCGCAGCGGTCGCGCCGGCCCCGGCCTTGCTGGCGCATCAGGTGCCGCTGGAGCTGGACGGTGCCGGCACGTCCTGGATCCTGACCTCCACCGCCCTCGTGCTGTTGATGACCCTCCCCGGTCTGGCGCTGTTCTACGGCGGCATGGTGCGACGCAAGAATGTGATTGCCACGATCACCCAGTCGGTCGGCGTGTCCGCTGTGGTCACGCTGGTCTGGTTCGCCATCGGCTACAGCCTGTCGTTCGGGACCGGCCAACCGATGTTCGGGCTCGATGCGGACACCGTGAACGCCTATATCGGCTCCACCCAGGCGATCTTCCTGGACGGCGTCGGTATGGAAACAGCCCACAGCCTGGCCAAGGGCCTTCCCGAATATCTCTGGATCGCCTACCAGCTGACCTTCGCCATCATCACGCCCGCCCTGGTCACCGGTGCCTTCGCCGAGCGGATCAAGTATTCGGCGCTGCTGCTGTTCACCGCCCTGTGGTCGATCTTCGTCTACGCCCCCATTTCCCACTGGGTCTGGGGCGGCGGCTTCCTCGGCGCGGCCGGCGTGCTGGACTTCGCCGGTGGCGCGGTGGTGCACGTCAACTCGGGTATCGCGGGCCTCGTCTGCGCGCTGTTCCTCGGACCGCGCAAGGGTTACGGCAAGGATGTGATGAACGCCCACAATCCGGTCCTGACCATGATCGGCGCGTCTTTGCTGCTGGTGGGCTGGATCGGCTTCAACGCCGGATCGGCCTGGGCGGCCGACGGCATCGCCGCCGTCGCCCTGCTCAACACCATCCTGGCCGCCATGGCCGCGTCGCTGACGTGGAAGATCGTCGAGGTCGTCGAGAAGCGTAAGCCGTCCCTGATCGGGGTCCTGTCCGGCATGGTTGCTGGTCTGGTCGCCATCACGCCGGCCGCCGGCTTCGTCGATCCGAAGGGTGCCGTTCTGATCGGCCTGATCGCCGGACCGGTCTGCTACGCCTCGTCTGTCTGGTTGAAGAAACTGTTGCGTTACGATGACAGCCTGGACGCCTTCGGCATCCACGGCGCGGGCGGTCTTCTGGGCGCGCTTCTGACGGGTGTGTTCGCCACCACGGCGGTCAACGGCCTGTCCGACGGCGCAAACGTCGGCACCCAGGCTCTGGGCCTGGCCTGGACCATCGCCTGGTCCGCGGTCGTGACCTTCATCATCCTGATCATCTGCAAGTTCACGACGGGATTGCGTGTCACAGATGCTCAGGAAGCGGAGGGTCTGGACACGACCCTGCATGGCGAAGCGCTTGAAAACGTATAAGCTTGAGTATCCCGGGTGCGGCCGAAGGGGCGCGCCCGGTCAAAAAAATAATACCATCATCCTCTCGAGAAGGGCCCACTCATGAAACTGACCGCAAGTCTCGCAGCGATCGCCGCTGCCATCGCCGCCGTCTCCACAGCCGGTGCCGCATCGGCACAGGACGCAACCTTCGCCTTCAACGTTGCCGGGACCAGTGATTACGTCTTCCGCGGCTTCAGCCAGACCGCTGAAGATTCCGCGCTGCAGCTCGGCGCAGACGCGACCGTCGGCAACTACTATGTCGGCGCATGGGCTTCCAACGTCGACTTCGGGGACGAAACCGACGCGGAAGTCGATCTGTATGGCGGCTACCGCACCGAAGTGGCCGGCTTTGCCGTGGACGTCGGCGCGATTGCCTACCTCTACGTCGGCGAGCCGAACCGCGCCGCCTACAACTATGTCGAGGCCAAACTGGCGGTATCGCGTGCCTTCGGTCCGCTGACGACCGGCGTGGCCGCCTATATCTCGCCCGACTTCTTCGGCGTGGACGAGGTCGCGACCTATTTCGAGGCCAATGCCGCCTTTGCCGTGACCGACAAGCTGTCGGTCTCGGGCGCGGTCGGTAACCAGCAACTCGACAAGTCTGACGATTACGTCACCTATAATGTCGGCGCGGCCTATGCGATCACGTCCAACCTGATTGCGGACGTCCGCTACCACGACACCGACGTCGACAATGTCGGCATCGCCGAAGACCGCGTCGTCGGCACCCTCAAGGTGGTGTTCTAGACCCGGCTTGTCTGAGGTGACCCCCGTCGCGGGGTCATCCAACGCCTGAACCGGATCCGGTTCGATGCGAGCCCCGTTTCCGCGAGGAGACGGGGCTCGTTTTCGTTTGCGTCACGGCCGGGCCAGGACCAGCCCGGCCATAGGCGGCAGTTCGACGACCCGGTCCTGCGCGGCATTCACGGCGGCGATGACAGGCCATCCGGACGGAAGCGTCAACGCGACCTCGCGGTGGCCCAGGTTGAAGACGCACAGAAGCTGATCGTCACCGGCATCGCGTCGGAACGCCAGCAGCCCGTCGGGCAGATCCGTCAGCATGGTCATCGACCCGGTGCGCAGAGCCGGATGGGCCGCGCGCAGGGCGATCGCCTGGCGGGCCCGGTGCAGCGTGGATGACGGGTCCGGCTCCTGGGCATCGACCGCCAGAGCGCGATGGCGCGGGTCGACCGGCAGCCAGGGCTCCGCCGTGGAAAATCCGGCGAACACATCGTTCGATCGCCACGGCATCGGTGTGCGCGCGCCATCGCGACCCAGCGTCTCGGGCCAGTTGGCGATGGCTTCGGGATCGACCAGCCGCTCGAAGGGAACGTCCGCCTGCGGCAGGCCCAACTCCTCGCCCTGATAGACGAAGACGTTCCCCCGCAGACACATCAGCAGCAGCAGGGCCATCTCCGCATAGGCCTTCGGATCACGACCCTGGGCCCAGCGGGACACGGCGCGTGGGGCATCGTGGTTTGAGAACGCCCACGACGGCCAGCCCTCGCCCGGCGTCCCCGGCCACATCGCGGGACCCTGTTCGACCAGGGCGGGTGTCAGTTCGGGCGCATACAGATACAGGAACCCGTAGGCGGAATGCAGTCGCGCGGTCCCTTCGGTGTATTCGTGCATCTCCTCGTTGGCGCGCTCGCCCGCGACCTCGGCCACCATGAACCGGTCGGTAAAGCTGTCGGTCAGGGCGCGCAGCCGGGTCAGGAAGTCCAGAATCCCGGGCTGGGACTGGTTGTGGATGTGCTGCTGAAAGTCGAACGGACGGGTCCGCTTGCCGGGAGTCAGCACCGGTGGATTATCGGTCAGGGCGGCGTCGTGGATCGAGAAATTCAGCGCGTCGCAGCGGAACCCGTCCACCCCCTTGTCCAGCCAGAACCGGGCGACGTCCAGCAGGGCGTCCTGGACGGCTGGCAGGCGCACGTTCAGCTGCGGCTGCTCCCTCAGAAAATTGTGCATGTAATACTGGCCGCGTCGTGCGTCCCAGGTCCAGGCGGCGCCCCCGAACACCGACTGCCAGTTCGACGGCGGCGAACCATCCGGCTTCGCATCGGCCCAGACATACCAGTCGGCCCTGGGGTTGGTCCGGTCCTGACGGCTTTCCAGAAACCAGGCGTGCTGGTCGGAGGTATGCGCATAGACCTGGTCGATAATGACCTTCAGGCCCAGTTCGTGGGCGCGGTCCAGCATCGCGTCGAAGTCCGCCATGGTCCCGAAGATCGGATCCACACCGACATAGTCCGACACGTCGTAGCCGAAATCCTTCATCGGCGAGGTGAAGAAGGGTGACAGCCAGATGCCGTCCACGCCAAGCGACGCCACGTGATCCAGATGGGCGGTGATGCCGGGCAGATCGCCGATGCCGTCCCCGTTGCTGTCGGCGAAGCTGCGGGGATAGATCTGATAGAGGACCGCACCCCGCCACCATTCGGGCGCGGCGATCGACGTCGGGGCTGCATTCTGGCTCATGATTCACAGTGGCAAACCCGCCCGGGCCCGTCGAGCGGCGTCGTGACGGGTTGAAACGTGCGACCAATTTTCGTTTCGGATCGGCAGAACCTCCTTTACCGTCGGATCAAACCGGGCGACGCAGGCTGTCTGGGAAGCGACGGGCGGTCCACGTCCGCTCCGGAAACGACAGGGATCACGACCTCATGAGCAGCTCCGACATGGCCGACACCGCCCCGCGCAAGGGCACGGGCCTGGCCTTTACCTATGTGACGACGCTGTTCTTCGCATGGGGCTTCGCAACGTCGTTGATCGACCCCCTGATCGCGGCCGTGCGGCGCGTGTTCGAGCTGAACTTCCTCGAGGCCATGCTGACGACCTCGGCCTGGTTCATCGCTTACGGCGTCGCCTCGCTGCCGGCCGCCGCCATCCTGGCCCGACTGGGCTTCAGCCGATCCATCCTGCTGGCGCTGGCCGTGATGGTCGGGGGTTGTCTGATCGTGCCGCTCTCGCAGTGGTTCGGTTATCCCGTGATCCTAGTGGCCCTGTTCGTCATCGCTTGTGGTGTCACCCTGCTGCAGGTCGCGGCCAACCCGCTGGTGGCCGAACTGGGTCCCCGCAAGAGCTCGCACCTGCGCCTGACGTTGTCGCAGGCCTTCAACTCGCTCGGCACGACGATCGGGCCGTGGCTGGGTTCCCACGTTCTGCTCACGGGCGGCGTGTTCGCGGCCGGCGCCGTGGTGACCGCCGCGACGCGGGGCGAGTCCCTGCGCAGCATCGACTTCGCTTTCCTCGCCCTGGGTGGCTTCTTCGCCCTGGTCGCGGCCTTCATCTTTTCGGCCCGCAAGCAGATCAATGCATCTGCGCCGGTCACCGATCCGTCCGGTTCAAACTTCCTGACCGCCTTCCGTTCGCCCTGGGCCGTCTTCGGCTGCCTGGCCATCTTCACCTATGTGGGGGCAGAGGTGACCGTCGGTTCCCTGATGACCAACTTCCTGGCGTCAGAGAGTATCCTGAATCAACCGCTTGAGGAGGCTGGCAAGCTCGTAGCCATCTACTGGGGCGGGGCCATGGTCGGCCGGTTCATCGGCACCTTCCTGCTGCGCTTCATCCCGGCGGGCTGGTTGCTGGCCCTCTGCACGATCGTGGCCGCCGCGCTGTGCCTTGTGGTGACCCAGACCGGCGGGACGACGGCGGCCTATGCGGCCCTGTCGATCGGCCTGTTCAACTCCATCATGTTCCCGACCATCTTCACCCTGACGCTGGAGCGGTCCACCGCACCGAGCTCGGCCACATCGGGACTGCTGGTGTTTGGCATCATCGGCGGGGCTGTCCTGCCGCTGCTGGCGGGCCACATCGCCGACCGTTCGGGCGATGTGCTGAACCCGGCGTTCGTGGTACCGCTGCTGGGGTATGCGGCCCTGACGATCTTCGCGATCGCGGCGGCGCGGACGGCCCCGCGGAGTACGGCGGCGGGTCCCGTCACCGGACACTGATCCCGCGTCTTCTTGCAGAAGTCGCCATCCACCCGGTCCTGATGACAGTGCGGAGCGCCTCCTGTGAGCGGTTGCAGCCATGACGGAGCCCGCCACATGTCCGACCGCCGGACCCGGACGTCCCGTCGCGCCATGCTGACCGGTGCGCTCGGAATGGCCATCGTGGGGGGCCTGATGGCGGCCCCGCGCCGCGCCGCGGCCCAGGTCGCGGCCGACCTGGACCGCGTCGATGCGCTGATCGCGCGCATGACGATCGAGGAGAAGGCCGGGCAGCTGAACGTGCTGGCCGATCCATTCCGTTTCCGGCCCCAGAACGTCAATCCGCTGGACGGACAGGGCGACCCGGCGCGCGTGACGCGGATGATCCGCGACGGTCAGGTCGGCTGCCTGTTCAACGGCGTGGGTGCCGAGGCCGGGCGTCGGATCCAGACCCTCGCGGTCGAGCAGACCCGGCTGGGCATCCCCCTGCTGTTCGCCGCCGACATCATCCACGGGCTGAAGACCGTGTTCCCCGTGCCGCTGGCGGAAGCGGCGGCTTTCGATCCCGACCTGGCCATGCGCACCGCGCGGGCCGCAGCGGTCGAGGGCGCGGCCTCCGGCATCCACCAGACCTTTGCCCCCATGGTCGACGTGGCCCGGGACCAGCGCTGGGGCCGGGTGGTCGAGGGTGCGGGCGAGGACGTCTGGCTGAACGAGGTTCTGGCCGTGGCGCGCGTCAAGGGATTCCAGGGCGACAGGGGCCTGGCCGACCGCGATGCCCTGCTGGCCACACCCAAGCATTTCGCCGCCTATTCCGCCGCGCTGGGCGGGATGGACTACAACACCACCGACATGTCGGACGCGACGCTGCGGGGCACCTTCCTGCCGCCTTTCAAGGCCGCATTCGATGCGGGCGCCCTGTCGGTCATGACGGCCTTCAACGACATCAACGGCGTCCCGGCCAGCGGCAATCCCTATCTGCTGACAGAGATCCTGCGCGAGGAGTGGGGCTTTGCCGGCTACGTCGTCACCGACTACACGGCGGATCAGGAACTGATCGCCCACGGCTTCGCCGCCGACGGTCGGGATGCGACACGGATCGCCCTGATGGCCGGGGTCGATGCTTCCCTCGTGTCCGGCCTGTTCCTGGCGCACATCCCGGGTCTTGTGGCGTCTGGTGACGTGCCCATGGCGCGCGTGGATCAGGCCGTCCGGCGCGTGCTGATGACCAAGGCGGCGCTGGGCCTGTTCGACGACCCCTATCGCGGCTGCGATCCGGAGCGCGAGCGTATCGTCGTGGGGGCCCCGGCGCATCGCGATCTTGCGCGGGAAGCGGCGGTGAAATCCATCGTCCTGCTGAAGAATGACGGCGACCTGCTGCCGCTGAGGGCGGCGGGTCAGAAGATCGCCCTGATCGGCCCCTTCGCCGACGACAGGGACGTGTTCGGCCCCTGGACGATCTGGGGCGACGAGAACCGCCGGGTCTCGCTGGCCGAAGGCTTCCTCGCCGCTATGGACGACGCGGAAGCCTTGACGGTCGTGCAGGGATCGAACGTCGAGACCGCGCTGTCCGGCGGGATTGATGCCGCCGTGCGCGCTGCGTCGGAGGCCGATGTCGTCGTCCTTGCGCTGGGCGAGAGCAGCCGCATGTCGGGCGAGGCCCAGTCCCGCACCGAGATCGACATTCCCGCACCCCAGCGCGCCCTGGCCGAGGCCGTCCGCGCGACCGGAAAGCCCGTCGTCGTCCTGCTGCGGAACGGCCGGGCGCTGGATCTGACGGGTCCGGTCGCGGACGCCGAGGCCATCGCCGTCACCTGGTTCCTGGGCGGTGAGATGGGCCATGCCGTGGCCGATGTGGTCTTCGGCAAGGTCTCGCCGTCGGGTCGTCTGCCGGTCAGCTTTCCGATGCGCGGCGGCCAGCAGCCCTTCAGCTATGACCACAAGGCGACCGGCCGTCCCGCCGATCCCGCCCTGGCGACCCAGGAATACACGGCGCGCTATCGCGAAGTCGCCAATGTCGCCCGCTTTCCGTTCGGCCATGGCCTGACCTATGGCGATCTGACCTATGGGGCCGTGACCCTGTCGAGCCCCGATCTGGCCTGGGACGGCTCCGTCGAGGTCTCGGTTGCGGTCACCAATGCCGGCGACCGCGCGGTTGAGGAAACGGTACAGCTGTACATCCATGATCGGGTCGCCAGTCTGACCCAGCCGGTCCGTCGCCTGCGCAATATCCGGAAGCTGCGGATCGATGCGGGCGCGACCGCGACGGCCCGGTTCTCCCTGGATCGCAGCCAGCTGATGTTCATGGGGGGCGACCGCAGGCTGACCGTCGAACCGGGACAGTTCCACATCTGGGCAGCCCCGTCGGCCCAGGCGGGCGAACCGGCGCTGTTGACGCTCACCCGCGGCTGAAGCGAGCCCTGATGGCGGTGAAGACATCGGCCACGATCAGGTCGGCCAGACCCCAGGGCTCGATGAGATAGCGTTTCGCCAGCCGCTCCGGGTCCCTGACCAGACGATACAGCCACTCGATCCCCAGCGGCCCCATCCAGCGCGGGGCCGCGTCCTGGACCCCGGCCTCGTAGTCGAAGGCGGCCCCGACGGAGAAGATCACGCTGTCGGGCAGGGCATCCAGGTTCTGACCGATCCAGACCTCCTGACGCGGCATGCCCATGCCGACGAACAGGATGTGTGGCTTGAACGCGGCGATCCCGGCCAGCACGGACGCGTTCGCGGCCGATCCGGGTGTGGCGTCGAAATAGCCGTCGCGCACGGCGATGATGGCGGATGGATAGAGGGTCATCAGGCGCTGGCGGGCTGTCTCGGCCACGCCCGGCGCCCCGCCCAGATACAGGACCCGCCATCCCTTGCGGTCGGCCAGGCTCCAGAAATGGTCGCGCCAGTCCAGATAGGTGCAGCGGTGAAAGGTCCGCCCGTGCACGCCCAGTGCTCGCGCGAAGGCGATCAGCGGGGTGGAGTCGACCTCGACCAGATCGGCCCGCTCATAGAAGGCCGCCATCGCCGGATTGCGCCGGATCAGGTTCAGACTGTTCAGATTGTGATTGGCGACGACCGCCTTGCGACCTTCGCTCACCCAGGTGTCGACCTGGTGCAGGACCTCTTCGGAACGGACCAGATCCACCGGCTGCCCCAGAAGTTTCACCCGTTCGCGCGCGCGCCGCGCGGCGCGGATCGGGCGTCGTTCGGCGTTGCGCCGATCGGACAACAGGGCAGTGTCCATGGCTTGGGGCGACAGATCGACCATGCCGCACTCTGGCCCGAACATCCTCAAGGGCGGGTGATCGGACAGGCTTAACCGCGTCTGACGGTCAGCTTCGGTCAGGCGACGGCCGATGTGCGGATACGGTCCAGCTGCTATAGCGACGGCTTGCCGGCATCGCCGGTACCGCACCGCGCCCGGGGGGAACCATGCCGGATCAGATCACCAGGTCCACGACCACGTCCTGGTTCAGTCGCGTCGGCTCGGCCTTCGCCGGCATCCTGGTTGGCATCGTGCTGATCGTCGGCTGTGTCATCGGGCTGGCCTGGAACGAGGGCAATGCGGTCAAGACCGCGCGCGGCCTGACCGAGGGCGCGGGTCTGGTCGTCGAGGTTCCGGCCACGCCCGTTCAATCCGCGAACGACCAGAAGCTGATCCACGTGACCGGCGGGATCGCCGTGACCGCGCCGCTGGAGGACACCGAGTTCGGCGTCACGGGCACCGGCGTGAAACTGGCCCGGAACGTCGAAATGTATCAATGGACCGAAGAGTCCAGGAGCGAGACCCGCACCCGGCTTGGCGGGTCCGAAGAGACGGTCACCACTTACACCTATACGAAGCAGTGGTCGTCGAGCGCCATCGATTCCAGCGCCTTCGCCGAGCCTGCCGGTCACGAGAATCCGGAGATGTCGATCAAGGCGACCGAAATCTATGCCCGGGACGCGACGCTCGGTGCCTACAGCCTGGGCGACAGCGTGCTGAGCCAGGTCGGCGGCCAACAGCCGCTGCCGCTGAATGCCGCCAGCGAGGAGGCCATCCAGGCCGCCGCCGGACAGGGCCGGACGATCAGCGTGGCCCAGAACCGGATCTATATCGGCGAGAATCCCGGTGCACCGGCGATCGGCGATACCCGCGTCTCCTATGACCTGACCCCGACGGCCCAGATCAGCGTCGTCGCGCGCCAGAACGGCGATGATTTCCTGCCGTACCGCACCCGGAACGGTTCCGAGATCCTGCTGGTGGCCGACGGCGACGTGCCGCCCGGCGATATGTTCCAGAGCGCCCAGGACACGAACAATCTGATTGCCTGGATCATCCGGGTCGTCGGCATGATCCTGCTGATGGCCGGATTCGGCCTGATCCTGGCACCGCTGGGCGTTCTGGCCGACGTGCTGCCTCTGGCTGGCACGATCGTGCGCATGGGCACCGGCCTGATCGGCTTCGTACTGGGGCTGATCGTCGGCACGGTGACCATCGCCCTGGCCTGGCTGGCCTTCCGCCCGGTGACGACCATCATCATCCTGGCCGTCGGCGGCGCGATCGCCTTCGCCGTCTACCGGTTCGGCCGCGGACGGGACAAAAAGGCTCGGGCGGCCGGCGCGACCGCCTGACGTCTCAGCGTTCGACCATCCGCGTGTACAGGTGCCAGGTGGCATAGCCGAGCACCGGCAGCACGATGGCCAGGCCGATGAACAGCGGGATCGACCCCAGGATCAGAAGCCCTGCGACCCGCAGGCCCCAGGACACGACCGCGCCCGGATTGCGGCTGACCGCGCGGATCGAGATGCCGACGGCCGTGCCTGCATCGACCGGTCTGTCCACGACCATGGGAAAGGACACCAGCGTCAGGACCACGGTCAGCACCGCGAACACTGCGCCGACCAGATTGCCCACGATCACCATGGTCCAGCCCTGGGGCGTGGAGAACAGTTGCTCGAACCCGCCGACGATCGTCATGGGTCCCACCTGGGCCAGGGTCGCCTGATAGATCAGCCAGGCGGCCGCGATCCAGGTCACGAAGAAGACGAGTGACATCAGGGTCAGCACGAACAACGGCGTCCGGCTGCGCCCGTTCAGGGGATCGAAAAAATGGATCCAGCTGGAATCGATCCCCGCTTCCCGCCGTCGGGCGATCTCGTAGAAGCCTGCGGCCACAGCCGGACCCATGACCGACAGACCGGCGACCAGCGGGAAGAAGACGGGCAGCAGCCGGTCGTTCAGCGCCATCACCGCCGCCAGCAGACCCAGCACCGGATAGAGCACCGCCAGCACCAGGACATCGCCGCGCTTGGCGTTGAAGTCCTTCCAGCCTTCCGACAGCGCCCAGTTGATGTCGGCTTCCGATATCCGCCGCACGCCGGGTGCGGCGGTCGGGCGAGGGGTGACGGGGATGCTGGACATGGCAGGCTCCGTGGTACGGGCAGGGCGGTGGGAGGCGGGCGAACTCTCGGGATTGGCTACGAAAGGGACGGCGACAGGTTACCGAGGTTAGTCCGCGCAGTCCGCCCGCGCCACCGTGCCGTCCTCACGGCTTGGTGATCGCCGCGGTTGCGGATCGCGCATCCAGAAGGAACGCGCGCACCGGCGGCAACGACCGCGCCGGGGCCTCCTCCTGCGGCAGATGACCCAGATCCGCGAAGGACACCAGGCGGACATCGGCCAGTTCGCGCTGGTAGTCGGCCGCATTGGCGAACGGGATCATCGCGTCCTTCTGGCCCCAGACCAGCAGCACCGGGGCCTTGATCCGGCGCAGCATCGGCACGGGATCCCGCAGCACTGTCTGCTCCATCCGGTCCAGCATGGCCTGCCGCGCACCGGGCGCCAGCATCAGGTCATGGTAGCGGGTGACGGTCGGCTCGGTCAGGGCGGCCGGGTCGGCATAGCCCACGGCGATGTTCGATTTCAGCATCCCGCGGGGCAGCACATAGCGCATCGCCTGCATGATCAAGGGCACGTCCGGAGCCTTGCCGTACGCGAACCCCGGGCTGGCGAAGCCATCGGGCGAGACCAGAACCAGCCGGTCGACCCGCTCGGGATGCCTGGCCGCCATGGTCCAGGCCAGCCGCCCGCCGACCGAGTTCCCGACGACCGACGCCCTCTGCACGCCCAGCCGGTCCATCATCGCCAGCAGCAGGGCGATGACATGATCGTCGGTATAGTCATCGGCCGGATCAGGCGGCGACAGACCGGATCCGGGCAGGTCCAGCCGGATGACCCGCAGCGCGTCGTCCAGCCCCTCCGCCCACGGCTCCCAGGTGTGCAGGCTGGAGCCGAAACCGTGGATCAGGATCACGGCCGGCGCCGCGCGCGGGCCGGTGTCGCGGATGTGCAGCCGGGTGCCGGCCACATCGATCATGTCGTCGGGGCGGGCCAGATACAGCGGTTCGAGGTCGGCCCGCGTCTTGTCCGGTGCATAAAGCCACGCGCCCAGACCCGGCAGGGCCAGGGCGAGCACGATGAGGGCCACCCGCAGGACCGTCTTCATGCGGTCCCGGACGCGGGGGTCATGCGATCAGGCGGCGACGGCGGTCCGGGCCAGGGCGCAGTGGCTCCAGATCTCGGACAGGGCGTCAATCAGCCGGTCGATGTCGCCGTCGTCATGCACTGGCGAGGGCGTGATCCGCAGCCGTTCGGTGCCTAGGGGAACGGTCGGATAGTTGATCGGCTGCACATAGATCCCGTGGTGCTCCATCAGCCAGTCCGACACCATCTTGCACTTGTGCGGGTCGCCGACCATCACGGGGATGATATGGCTGTCGTTCGGCATATGCGGGATGCCGGCGGCGGTCAGGCGATCGCGAACGCGGGCCACGCGGTCCTGATGCCGGGCGCGCTCCATCTCGGACGCCTTCAGGTGCCGGACGCTGGCGGCGGCCCCGGCGGCGACGGCGGGGGGCAGGGCGGTGGTGAAGATGAAGCCCGAGGCGAAGCTGCGGACATAGTCACAGAGCGCGGCGGAGGCGGCGATATATCCGCCCATGACGCCGAACGCCTTGCCCAGCGTCCCCTCGATGACCGTGATCCGGTCCATCAAACCCTCGCGCTCGGCGACGCCGCCGCCGCGCGGACCGTAGAGGCCCACGCCGTGGACCTCGTCCAGATAGGTCATGGCACCGTGCTTTTCGGCTACCTCGACGATCTCGCGGATCGGGCCGATGTCGCCGTCCATCGAATAGACGCTCTCGAAGGCGACCAGCCTAGGTCGACCGGGCTCGATCTGCGACAGCAGTTCGTCCAGATGCGCCGGGTCGTTATGGCGGAAGACCTTGTATTCGGCCCGGCTGTGGCGAATGCCCTCGATCATCGAGGCGTGGTTGCAGGCGTCCGACAGCACGATGCAGTTCGGCAGCCTGGCCGCCAGGGTGCCCAGCGCCGCCCAGTTCGAGACATAGCCCGAGGTGAACAGCAGGGCCGCCTCCTTGCCGTGCAGGTCGGCCAGCTCGCGTTCCAGCAGGACGTGATGGTGGTTGGTGCCCGAGATGTTGCGGGTGCCGCCGGCTCCGGCCCCGCAGCTGTCCAGCGCCTCATGCATGGCGCGCAGCACATGGGCGCTCTGGCCCATGCCGAGATAGTCGTTGGAGCACCAGACGGTGACCTCGTCGGGCCCGTCGCCGTGCTTCCTGGCCTTCGGGAACGACCCGCGCTTGCGCTCCAGCTCGGCGAAGACCCGGTAGTTGCCGGTTTCGCGCAGCGACTCCAGTTCGGTCTGGAAGAAGGTTTCATAGTTCATGGCGGAGGTCCCCCAGGTCATTTTCTTATGGATGTTCGTTGATCGGTTCGCCGGGCGTCGCAAGCGCGACCTGGACGGCGGGTTTGGGTTTGGCCCCGTGGCGATGACCCAGCGCCCAGCCCCACAGGGCATGGTCGGGCGAAGGCAGCATCAGGAAGCCGTGTTCGAGCAGGCCCAGCGCCGCCAGCATGAACATCAGCGCATAGCCGACCTGGGCCCCGCCCGTGCTCGACAGGGCGGCGTCGCCCAGCAGCAGGGTGACGACGATCGACAGGCCCAGCGACAGCGGGAACAGGGCGTTGAACCGCGCGCGCCGGAAATAGCTCCGCAGATAGTTCAGGCCGCTCGGCAGGAAGGTGATCGGCGGATTGGGCACGCCGAGGAAGATGTTCAGCTTGGTCGACAGCCGCATCCCGAACAGAAGCAGGAACGTCAGGGTGCCGGTCTGGTTCGGCTGGCCCCAGGTCAGGGCGACGAACAGGACGGCGGTCAGGGCCAGGGCGATCTCGTGATGGATCACGGTCTCGGCCGACAGGGTGAACCGCTTCCAGCCCTGGGCACCGAACGGGCAGGCCGTGCGGCGTGGGCCGGTCAGCTTGCCCATCAGAAAGCCCATCTCGTGCCAGCCCCAGACGACCAGGGCGCAGCCGAAGGCGACATAGGCTCCGGAGACCGAGGCGTCCCGCGCGGCGATCATGACCCCGACCGTGGCGGCGGCGGCGGCAACGGCATAGAGGCCGAGACTCCAGCCAAAGGTCCGACGCGGCAGGCGGACCAGCCACAGGATCGCACCGGTGGAGAACCACCAGACGAGGGCCGCGATCACCAGGGGCTGGACAAAGATGGACATCGATTACCAGGTCGGTTCCATCCGGACGTCGGCCGGCAGCGTGTTCCTGTCGACCGGCAGGAGATACAGGCCCGCCAGCGTCGCGCCGGCCTTGAGGACGAGGCCGAACCGCTTCAGCCCGCCGAACAGCCCGCTCTTAGCCCTGGCGTCGGCGATGGCATCCGATGTCAGGCGCAGCCGCTCCATCCCGGCACGGAAACGGGGGTCGTCGGTGCGCAGGGTCACCGGATAGACCTGTTTCGAGATTTCCGAACAGATGCGGAAGACCTCGTAGTCATAGGTGGTGATGTCGACGCCCAGCGCCTTGTGGAAGGCCGGACGCATGTGGTCGCGGACATACATGGTCGCATAGACGCTGAGCAGGAAGAACCGGATCCACCAGACGTTGCCACCGCTCAGCAGCTTTGGATCGTTGCGCATGATGAGAGCGAAGGCCTCGCCGTGCTTGAACTCGTCGTTGCACCACCGTTCGAACCACTGGAAAATCGGGTGGAACCGCTTGTCCGGGTTCTTCTCCAGATGGCGATGGATCGCGATATAGCGCGCGTAGCCGATCTTCTCCGACAGATAGACGGCATAGAAGATGAACTTGGGCTTGAAGTGGGTGTATTTCTTGACCTTGGTCAGGAAGCTCAGATCCACGCCGATCTTCGCGTCCTTCAGCGTGTCGTTGATGAAGCCGGCGTGGCGGCTTTCGTCGCGGCTCATGTATTTGAACAGGGCGCGGATGTCGGGGTTCTGAACCCGCTTGGCGATCTCGGCGTACAGGACGCAGCCCGAGAACTCGGACGTCAGCGACGACACCAGGAAGTCGGTGAACTCTTTCCGAAGGTCGTCCGGCAGGTTCTCGATGATGCCATCGAAGGCGGCGTCACGCTTGAAGTGATCCTTGTTCACGTCGGCCTCGAACTCGGCCATCAGGGCGTCCCACTGGGCCCGGACCGGGGACACGTCGATGCGGTCCATGGCGGCGAAGTCGGTGGTGTAGAAGCGGGGTGACAGGACGGTGTCCTCGGTCGCCAGCTTGAACGACGAGTCGGAGTTCACCTTCTGGCGCGCGGCCTCGCGGCGCAGGGCGGCCAGACCGGGGGTTTCCTCATAGGTGTCGAAGGATACGGCGGTCACAGGGTTCTCCGGGGCGTGAAGCTGACTTCGTACAGCTCGTTCATTTCAAAGAAACCGGCGCAGGTGCGCGTCCAGGCGCGTTCAAGGAAGGAGGCCCGGCGCAGGGTCGCCATGCGACGGAAGGTCCGGCGTTCGCCAAAGGCGACATGGATGGGTTCGCCATGCACCTGCACCTCGTCGCCGGGGCGGATCTCGGGATCGCCGTCCAGGGCGACATGGGCGTGCAGGCTCTGGTCGGAATGCTCGACCTCGACCGTGCAGGGAAGCTCGATCGTCCGGCTCATGCGGCGGTCCCCGCGTTCGCGGCCTGTCCGACCGGCGCGATCAGATTGACGAAATCGAGGCGATTGGTGGGGCCGAAGGCGTTCAGGTTCAGCACCCGGCCCGTGGCCATGTCCTGGATGGTGACGCCGCCGTCCGACCACTGGGTGACGCGGAAGGGCTGTTCGGAGCCCATGCCCTGGGCGCGGCGATCGCGGACCAGGCTGCGCAGCACGCCGCGCACGAACCCTCCGGATGCGACCGGGATCACGCGATCGGCCTCGCCTTCGGCCACGACACGGACGGCACCGTCGGGCAGGTCGTAGAATCGCAGGTCCCCGGTCCGGGCGACCTCGGCGACGCGCGCCTCCTGGGTCATCGCGGGCGCGCTCATCAGCCCCAGCCGTGTGCCGCCCACGACGAGCAGGGATGCGCCCACCAGCAGGAACGCCGCGATCAGCGGAGCCTTGGGGAAGGGTTTGTCGTCGAGGGCGGACATGGACGTGGCTTTCTGTTCAGGCTTGCGCGGCAGCAGGCTGTCCACCCGAGGCCTGGACGGCGGTCGGGCGCGCGGCGGGCTGACGCACGGGTTTGGCGACGAAGGGCCGGTCGGCGGCGGAGGACGCCTGCTGCAGCTGCAGACTCAGGCGCTCGGCGACGGCGGCGGCGTCCGGCAGGGCGCGCATCATCGGCTGGGGGTTGACGAAGGACCAGGGGCGGACGTGCGGCCACAGGTGCGGATAGGCGATCCTGGCGTCACCCGCGAGGCCCATGGGGATGTCGCCCACGCCCTTGCTGTCCAGCTTCAGCCCCGCCGAGGCAACCGCCGAATAGGGGATGTTGAAGCATTTCGACAGGGCCACGCCGTGCCGCAGCACGAACCGCCGGTTGGTCAGGGTGTAGACCGTCGTGCGTGCGCTGAGCCAGGCGTAGAGAACCAGCAGGCCCACGGCGACCGACCCCGCCAGCATGGTCAGGACGCCGGTGGTCAGGACATGCAGGACCGACTGACCGGCCATGACGTCGGTCGCGATGTTCCAGACGGACAGACCACCGAAATAGACCGCAACCCAGTGGGCGTGCAGGGCGGACCGGGCCAGGGTGCGCCAGTCGGGTGCACCCTGCCACAGGATTTGCTCGCCCGCCGGGAGGTGGCCCGGCAGGCCGCGGACGGGTTCGCCGTCGTGCTCGTACCCGCTCACAGCCACGGCTCCTGGCGGTCACGCGTCGCATAGAGGTGACCGCCGCCGTAGTAGCCGATCACCTTTTCCTCCTCGAGCAGGGTGACCTGGTCAGGGCTCGCGGTAACCGGAACGTCGGCGAACTGGGCAGCCGTGACAGCCCGAACCTTCACCGCGCGGGCGGCACCGTCGACGATAGCCATGGTCATCGGCAGAAGCACTTTCCGCGGCAATCGGCCGGTGGAGACCGCGACCTCGAGGTAACGGATCAGGGACTCGGACTGGTCGATCCAGAGGTCGCTCACTGTTCCGGCCTTGACACCATCGAGACCCAGAACCGCCATGCCGCGCGGATCGGCATCCTGCCTGGCCACGGCAAAGGTTCCGGCGATGCGCATTGGAACGATCCGGGGGGTGCCCTCGATGGTCAGGTCGGGATAGTTCGGCCGCTCCGCATAGGCACCGGGTCCGACGCCGTCGATCATCGGATTGCCGGTCGGCTCGTTGGGCGCGCCATCCATCGGGGCGCTCCGTCGTGCAGCGATCTCACGTGTGTCACGCTTAAAGTCCGGCAGGGTGCGGGTGCCATGACCGTGCGGCAGCAGGAAGGTCTTGGGCCGCGCCGTAAAGAACAGTCCGCCCAGAGGCTCAAGCCGGCCGGAGACATCGTCCTCCAGCGGATAGCCCTCGCGGCGATCCTCCCGGCGCAGGTAGAAAATCAGGCCGATAAAAAAGGCGTAGAATGCGAAGAGGCAGAACTCTGCCGCATCGAAATCACCAAAAATGTAGGGACTGTCCATGTCAGGGTTTCCTTATGAACCGGGTCAGGCAGGCAGGTCGGCGAGGCCGAACCTGGAGGTTTCAGGAGATGCCGAAGGCGCGTATCGGGCGAGCGGCCCGATGGCGACGAGGGCGGCGAACAACAGGCCGATTTCGAGATGGTAGACGACAGCGTAGGAGGTCGCCGGCGTACTCATGGCTGCGCCCAGAACGCCAGACGCTGACAGGGCGGCGACCAGGTCGCGCAGTCCGCCGCCCAGCAGGACGGCCAGACCGACGGCCGTCGCCTGAACCGCGCCCCAGGCCCCCAGCGCGATGCCGGATTTGCCGTCGCGGGCCAGGGCCATGGCGGAGGTGAGCGTGCCGACCGAGAACATGCCGCCGCCCAGACCAATCAGGAAGACGCCGCAGCAGAACAGCGGGGTCAATGACAGGGCCCCGCCACAGATGACGGCAACGAAGGCAAGGATGCCCCAGACCATGCCGTGACCCGCCAGGCGATGCGGTTCTCCGCCCCGGGCGAGCCGGCGGGCGGCGAGAGCGAGGCCCGCAAGCGTGCCGGCCGACCACAGCGCTGTCAGCGAGGTTGTCTGTCCGACCGACAGGCCGAGGATCTTGCCGCCATAGGGTTCCAGCAACACGTCCTGCATCGAGAAGGCGGCCGCGCCTAGGCCGACGGCGACCAGCAGCCGGCTGGCCCGGCCACCGGCGGAGAATTCCGCCCACGCCTGGCTGAATTCGATTCGCGGCTTGTCGAAGGCGGTCAGGGCCAGGTCCTGGGGTTCCTGTTTCCAAAGCGCGATCATGTTGAGGACGATGGCGATGACCGCCGCACCCTGGACCACGCTTATCAGTTTCATCTCCTGGAAATCGGCCAGGACCAGTCCCATCAGGACGCCGGAAATCAGCATGCCGACCAGCAGCATCACATAGAGCAGGGCCACGACCCGGGGACGCGCATGTTCCGGGGCGAGGTCATTGGCCAGGGCCAGGCCGGCTGTCTGGGCTGTGTGCACGCCCGCACCTGTGATCAGGAAGGCGACCATTGCCGCGACGTAGCCGATCCAGACAGGGCCGGTGCCCAGTCCGCCACTGATCAGGAGGGCGAACGGCATGATGGCGAGCCCCCCGAACTGCATCAGGGAGCCGAACCAGATATAGGGACCGCGCCGCCATCCGAGATGGGATCGGTGGGTGTCGGACTTGAATCCGATCAGGGCGCGGAAGGGCGCGAACAGAAATGGCAGGGCAACCATGGCGGCGACCAGGACGGCTGGCATGTTGAGCTCGACGATCAGCACCCGGTTCAGGGTGCCGGTCAGAAGGACGGTCGTCATGCCGACCGAGACCTGGAACAGGGACAGGCGCAACAGGCGGCCGAGCGGCAGCTCGGTGGTCGCGGCGTCGGCGAAGGGCAGGCAGGCGTAGACAATCCGCGCGAACCGCGCCCTGTTGGCTTCAGCCTTCTGCCGCAGGGCGTCGCTCATCGGCGGACCAGCTCCATGGCCTGGGACGTGTAGAAGCCACCCTGGACCCGGCGGCTGCGGGCCACCGCGATGCCGGGCAAGGCGGACAGCCGCATCGCGAGGGCATCCAGTCTGGCGGGCGCGATGGCCGGCGCACGGTCGGCGCGCGGGAACAGCTTGCCCATGCCCAGCATCAGCATCAGGGCGGGGGTGCGCGGGGTGACGGTGAAGATCACCGACTTGCGCGTGCGCTGACCCAGGGCCTGAAGCACGCCGACGATGTCGTCGGTCGGATAGTGGATCAGGCTGTCCATGGCCACGACGTGGTCGAACTCGCCCAGGTCCGGGGACATCATGTCGCCCGCACGCCAGTCGATCGAGCCCTTCAGGCCCGACGGTGTGCGCTCGCGGGCGATGTTGACCAGGCTGGCCGAGACGTCGATGGCCACGACGTCCGCGCCGCGCCGTGCGGCCTCGACCGCCAGGGCACCGGTGCCGCAACCGGCGTCGAGGATGCGCGCCCCGGTCAGGTCCTCGGGCATCCACGACAGCAGGACGTTGCGCATCTCGTCGCGCCCGGCCCGGACCGTGGCGCGGATCTTCGAGACCGGCGCGTCCGAGGTCAGCTGCGCCCAGGCGTCCAGCGCCGTGCGGTCGAAATACTCTTCCAGCCGGCCCCGATACTGGTCCCAGGTGGGGGTGGTGCGGGTCTCGAGCGTCGCGGTCATTGGTCGAACCCCAGGAATTCGAAGATGTCGCGGTCGCGCATCGGTTCGGCCTCGATGGCCTCCATTCCGTCCCACAGCGACTGGGCCAGACGGATGTATTCGGCCTTGGCGGCCTCCAGCTCGTCCGAGCCGTCCATCTCGAACACGACGGACTTCTTCAGCCGGCTGCGGCGGATTTCATCCAGGTCGCGGAAGTGGGCGATGCGCTTCAGGCCGATGGCGGCGTTGAAGCGGTCGATCTCGTCGGTGCCCGCGCTGCGGTTGGCGATGATGCCGCCCAGACGGACCTGATAGTTTTTGGACTTGGCCTTGATGGCCGCGACGATGCGGTTCATCGCGAAGATGCTGTCGAAGTCATTGGCCGTGACCACCAGCGCCCGCTCGGCGTGTTGCAGAGGGGCTGCGAAGCCGCCGCAGACCACGTCGCCCAGGACGTCGAAGATCACCACATCGGTGTCTTCCAGCAGATGGTGTTCCTTCAGCAGCTTGACGGTCTGGCCGACGACATAGCCGCCGCAGCCGGTGCCGGCCGGGGGGCCGCCCGCCTCGACGCAGCGCACCCCGTTGAAGCCCTCGTAGACATAGTCCTCGGGGCGCAGTTCCTCGGAGTGGAAATTCACCGTCTCCAGCACGTCGATGACGGTGGGGACCAGCCGCTTGGTCAGGGTGAAGGTCGAGTCGTGCTTGGGGTCGCAGCCGATCTGCAGCACCCGCTTGCCCAGCAGGCTGAAGGCGGCCGACAGGTTGGACGACGTCGTCGACTTGCCGATCCCGCCCTTGCCATAGACGGCAAAGACCTTGGCCGTGCCGATGTTCAGCGTGGCGTCCATCTCGACCTGGACCGATCCGGCGCCGTCCGGCGGACGGCGCTTCAGGGTCTGGGGCATTTCGAGGGTGATGCTCATGGTCTGTCCTTAAGCCGCAACAGCGGGGCTGAGCCCCTCGAGGCGGTCTTCGAGTTCGTCGGCGGCATCGCGCAGCGCCTGCAGCGTGGCGGCATCCGGTGCCCAGTAGTTGCGGTCGGACGCTTCCAGCAGGCGGTTGGCCATCCGCGCGGAGGCTTTCGGGTTCAGTTTGGCCATGCGGTCCCGCATCTCGGGATCCAGCACGAAGGTTTCGGAGATTTCCTTGTAGACCCAGGGCTGGACGTCGCCGGTCGTGGCGGACCAGCCCAGGGTATTGGTCACCTGGGCCTCGATGGCGCGGACGCCTTCGGAACCGTGCTTCAGCTGACCCTCGAACCAGCGCGGGTTCAGCACGCGGGTGCGGCTTTCAAGCGTGACCTGTTCGGCCAGGGTGCGGACCTTGCCCTCGCCCTGCGTCTGGTCGCCGATATAGACGGGCGCGGCCTTGCCCCTGGCGCGTTCGGCCGACTTGGCCACGCCGCCCAGGGTGTCGACGTAGTGGTCGATGGTGGTGACGCCCAGGTCGACCGAGTCGAGGTTCTGATAGGCCAGGTCGATGCCGGCCAGAGCGCTCGTCAGCAGGGCCGGCTGCTTCATCGGCTTGCCGTTGCGGCCATAGGCGAAACCCTTGCGGCTCTCGAAGGCATCGGCGAGCTCGCCCTCCTCGGTCCAGGCCCCCGAGTCGATCAGGGAGTTGACCGAGGCCCCATAGGCGCCCTCCGCATTGGAGAAGACGCGAAGCGAGGCCGTTTCCATGTCGCAGCCCAGCTTCAGTTGATGCTCCAGCGCGCGCTTGCGCACGAAGTTCATCTCGACCGGTTCGTCGGCGGTGGCGGCCAGCCAGGCGGCGTCGGCCAGCATCTTCATCTGAAGCGGCAGCAGGTCGCGGAAGATGCCGGACACCGTGGCCACCACGTCGATGCGCGGACGACCCAGTTCTTCCAGCGAGACAAGTTCCGCGCCGCACAGACGGCCGTATCCGTCGAAGCGGGGGCGCGCGCCCATCAGGGCCAAGGCCTGGGCGATCGGGCCGCCTTCGGATTTCAGATTGTCGGTTCCCCACAGCACGATGGCCATGGATTCCGGCAGCGCACCGGTCTCTTCGCGGTGTTTGGCCAGCAGCCGGTCCGCCTGGCGCATGCCGTCCGCGACAGCGTAGGCCGAGGGGATGCGGAAGGGGTCGAAGCCGTGGATGTTGCGCCCGGTGGGCAGCATCTCGGGCGTACGAAGCAGATCGCCACCCGGCGACGGCATGACGTAGCCGCCGTCCAGTGCCGCGATCAGCGCCTCCATCTCCGGATTGGACGACAGGGCGACATTGGTCGCCTGCAGATGGCGGAACAGCTCGACGCCGGCGGTGTCGGAGTTCAGGCCACTGATGCCCAGCGCTGTGCGGGCATCGGCCCCGTCGACCAGGGCCTGAACCGCCTCGCGGCCGGGCCTGGGTCCCTCGCGGGCCTCGGCCACGGCCAGCAGCAGGTCGATGCGTTCGTCGCGGCTGAAGGCCTCGCCCAGGACGTGCAGGCCGTTGGGGATCAGCGTCTGTTCCAGCTCCTGCAGCGTTGCGATCAGGGCGTTGACGCGGGCGTCGTCCGATCCGTCGATCAGGTCGATGTGCAGCACCTCGGCCGCCTCGAAGATCATCGGGTTCAGGGCGGCGCGTTCGGCCGAGGCCTCGATCTCGGTCGCGCGCCAGCGATCGACCAGGGCCTTGAGGTCCAGCAGGCCCCTGTACAGGCCCGCATCGTTGATCGGCGGCGTGATATAGCTGATCAGGGTCGCGTTCGAACGCCGCTTGGCGATCATGCCCTCGGACGGATTGTTGGCGGCATAGAGATACAGGTTCGGCAGGTCGCCGATCAGCCGGTCGGGCCAGCAGGCCTCCGACAGGCCGGTCTGCTTGCCGGGCATGAACTCCAGCGCGCCGTGGGTGCCGAAATGCAGCACGGCGTGGGCCCCGAAATCCTCGCGGATCCAGCGGTAGAAGGCGCTGAAGGCGTGGGTCGGCGCGAACCCGCCCTCGAACATCAGCCGCATCGGATCGCCCTCGATGCCGAAGGGCGGCTGCAGGCCGACGAAGACGTTGCCGAACTGGGCCCCCAGCACGAAGATCGACGATCCATTGGCCAGCGACTTGCCGGGCGCGGGGCCCCAGACGGCCTCGATGTCCGACAGCCAGCGCTCGCGAAGCACATGCTCATTGGCCGGGATGCGGACGTGGACATTGCCGTCGGTGCCGTAGCGGGCCGCGTTGCCCTCCAGCAGCGCCTCGCGCAGCGCATCGATCGTCTCGGGCACCTCGACGGTATAGCCCTCGGCGGCGAGGCGGATCAGCGTCTTGTGCAGGCTGGCCCAGACCGACATCTGGGCGGCCGTTCCGGCGGCCCCGGCATTGGGCGGGAAGTTGAACAGGACCGCGGCGATCTTGCGCCCGGCTCGTTCCGAACGGCGCAGGCGGATCATCTTGCCGACGCGATCGGCCAGGGTCCCGGCGCGCTCGGGACAGGCGACCATGGTCTTGGCGTCCATGCCGGGGAAGGTGCAGCGACGCGTGCAGCCTGTGCAGGGCGTATCCGATCCATCGGTGCGTCCGCCAAACATCATCGGCGCGATGCCGCCGTCCAGTTCGGGGATCGAGACCATCATCGTGGCCTCCAGCGGCAGCAGGCCCTGGTCGCCTGCGCTCCATTGCTGGAAGGACTGGAACTCCAGCGGATGCGCCGAGACATAGGGCACGTCGAACCTGCCGAGCGCCACGGCGGCGGCCGAGGAGTCGTTATAGGCGGGCCCGCCGACCAGCGAGAAACCGGTCAGGTTGATCAGGGCGTCGACGGTCGGGTGGCCGTCCTTCATGAACAGCTTGTCCATGGCGGGACGGGCATCCAGTCCGTTGGCGAAGGCCGGAATGACCTTCATGCCCCGCGCCTCGAAGGCCTCGATCACGCCGTCATAATGCGCCGCGTCACCGGCCAGCACATAGGAGCGCAGGACGATCAGGCCGACCGTGCCGTTGCCGCCCTCGACCGCGGGCAGGGCGGCGGGCGTTTCCGACATCCGGGCCGCGGCGGTGTCGCCCATGCGTGGGTGATAGACGCCGATCTCGGGATATTCGACCGGGGCCGCCGCCTTCATATTGCCGCGCAGGAACCGGCGCTCGCCGTCCGCATAGCGGTCGACCAGAAAGCGGACCATCGACACCATGTTCTCGGTCGAACCGGCGAACCAGTATTGCAGGGTCAGGAAATAGGCGCGGACGTCCTGGGCCGTGCCGGGCACGAAGGCCAGGATCTTGGGCAGGCGGCGCAGCATGGCCATCTGCTTCTCGCCGGGGACGCCGCCGGTCGCCTTGGTGTTTCCGCGCAGCTTCTTCAGCATCGCCAGCGGACCCTTGGTCGAGCCGTCCATGCGGTACGGGCCCATCCGGGTCAGTTTCACGACCTCGGCCGCCGACATCATGCAGACCATGGCGTCGCAGGCTTCGTTGCGGGCCTTCAGCGCCGGCAGGACCATCTGGATGTGGTCGTCGACGAACAGCATGGAGGCGATGACGATGTCGCCGGTGGCGATATCCTTCAGGCAGGCGTCGAGCGCGTGCGGGTCGCTGCCCCATTCGGAGGCGGCGTGCAGGGCGACGGTCAGGCCGGGCGCGGCCTTGCGCAGTTCCTGTTCGGCCTGGGCGACGGCCCCGGCCAGGTGGTTGTCCAGGGTGACGATGACGACTCGCACCTGTGGCGCGGCCTGGTCCGTGTGCGCGTGATCAGCGGCTGTAATGTGATTTTGCATCGTACAACGTCTCGACACCGATCGTCGCGAGCCCATGCTCGACGGCGAAGCGTTCCGTGTTGCGACGGGCCTTGCCGCGCACGAAAAAGGGAATCTTCCTCAGTTCGGCCTCGGCATCGGGGGCCCAGACGATCTCGGACACGACGGTCCCGACCTCTGTCGATGCGAGGGGTTGGGCCTCGGCCGCGACCGGGGCAGGGGCCGGCGTCTGTACGCCGGGTTGCGGAGCGGCGGAATGGCCGCCCAGGTGAGAGGCACCGGCTTCGTCGGAGAACTCGAAGTCGTCGCGGAACATGTGCAGCAGGTGTTCTTCCAGTCCCATGACCAGCGGATGCACCCAGGTGTCGAACAGGACGTTGGCCCCCTCGAACCCCATCTGGGGCGAGAACCGCGCCGGGTGGTCCTGGACGTGGAAGGGAGCCGAGATGACGGCGCAGGGGATGCGCAGCCGCTTGGCGATGTGACGCTCCATCTGCGAGCCCAGCACCAGTTCGGGCTGCAGCGCTGCGATGGCGTCCTCGACCTCCAGATAGTCGTCGGTGATCAGGGCGGTCAGGCCCAGGTCGGCGGCGGCGGCGCGGACCTCGCGGGCGAACTCGCGATTGTAGCAGCCCATGCCGACGACCTCGAAGCCGAGTTCCTCGGTCGCCACCCGGGCGGCGGCGATGACGTGGGTCGCGTCGCCGAACACGAAGACGCGCTTGCCGGTCAGATAGGTCGAATCGACCGAACGCGACCACCAGGGCATCCGCGACGGGACGCCGTCCAGCACGGGTGCGGGGTCCAGCCCGGTCAGGGCGCAGACCTCGTTGATGAAGTCGATCGTCGCGCCATAGCCCAGCGGCACGGTCCTGACCGAGGGCTGACCGCACATCTTCTCGAGCTGTCTGGCGGCCTCTCCAGCGATCTCGGGATAGAGGACGACGTTGAAGTCGGCCGCGCCCAGGCGGGCGATATCGGCGGGCGTGGCCCCCAGCGGCGCAGTCACATGGATGTCGACGCCCATCCGCTGCAGCAGCCGGGTGATCTCGACCACGTCGTCGCGATGGCGGAATCCCAGGGCCGTGGGGCCCAGAATGTTGCAGGACGGACGGCGACCCGCCATCGGGCTGCGCTCGACGACCTGGGTCAGGTGACGGACCAGCTGGCGGAAGGTCTCGGCCGCCCCCCAGTTTTCCTTCTTCTGATAGCTGGGCAGCTCCAGCGGGATGACCGGGATCGGCAGGCCGATGGCCAGGGCCATGCCGGCCGGATCGTCCTGGATCAGCTCGGCCGTGCAGGAGGCGCCGACGATCATGGCCTGGGGCTGGAAGCGGGCATGGGCGTCGATGACGGCGGTTTTGAACAGTTCGGCCGTGTCTGTGCCCAGATCGCGCGCCTGGAAGGTGGTGTAGGTGACCGGCGGCCGCGCGCCGCGCCGCTCGATCATTGTGAACAGCAGGTCTGCGTAGGTGTCGCCCTGGGGCGCGTGCAGGACGTAATGCAAACCTGACATCGCCGTTGCGATCCGCATCGCGCCGACGTGGGGTGGGCCTTCATAGGTCCAGACGGTCAGTTGCATGACGCAGCCTCGCGTCGTGCGGCCCGGGCCGGGACGATGGCGTCCGACAGACGGTCGCGGCGGTTCAGCGGGCGGGCGAACAGCTCGGCCAGATCGGCTGCCTGGTCGAAGCCATGCACCGGCGAGAAGACCAGCTCGATCGACCATTTGGTCGTCAGCCCTTCCATCTCCAGCGGATTGGCCAGACCCAGGCCGCAGACCGACAGGTCGGGGCGGGCCTCGCGGCAGCGGTCCAGCTGGCGATCCACGTCCTGGCCTTCGCTGAGGCGGGTCGCGGACGGCAGCAGCGGCAGTTCCCGGGCCAGATGCGTGCGGTGCAGATAGGGGGTGCCGACTTCCAGCGGGATCATGCCCAGTTCGCGGGACAGGAACCGCGCCAGCGGCACCTCCAGCTGCGAGTCCGGGAAGAAGAAGATCGACTTGCCCTCCAGCGCGGGCCGGACCTTTTCCAGCGCGCGGGCGGCGCGTTCGCGGCCGGGCGCGACCACGGCGCGGAACTTCAGCTCATCGACCCCGAAGGCCACCGCGGCGGCATGCAGCCAGTCGGTCGTGCCCTCGGCCCCGAACGGAAACAGGGCGTCCAGACGGACCGCGCCGCGATCCTCCAGCGCCCGGGCGGTGTCGCCCAGAAAGGGCTGGGCCACCAGGAAGCGGGTGTTGGGCCCGACGTCGGGCAGGTCTGCGATCTTGCGGGCGGGCAGGGAATCGACGCGCTCGATGCCCATGGCCGCGAACAGGCGGCGGAACTGGTCCTCGACCACATCGGGCAGGGCCCCGACGATCAGCAGGGATTTTTCCGCGTTGGCGGGAGCCTCGGCCATCTGCGGCACGAGAGCAGCCAGGCAGGCGTCCTCGCCTTGGGTGAAGGTCGTCTCGATGCCGCTGCCGGAATAGTTGAGCACGCGGACGTCGGGACTGTGTTTTTCGGACAGGCGACCGGCGGCGCGCGACAGGTCCAGCTTGATGACCTCCGACGGGCAGGAGCCGACCAGGAACAGCAGCTTGATGTCGGGACGGCGCGCCAGCAGGCGGTCGACGACTCGGTCCAGCTCGTCATTGGTGTCCGTCAGACCCGCAAGATCCTTCTCCTCCATGATGGCGGTGGCGAAGCGCGGCTCGGCAAAGATCATCACGCCGGCCGCCGACTGGATCAGATGGGCGCACGTGCGCGAACCGACGACCAGAAAGAAGGCGTCCTGCATCTTGCGGTGCAGCCAGACGATTCCGGTTAATCCACAGAAGACTTCGCGTTGTCCCCGCTCGCGCAGAACCGGCGCATCGGCGCAGCCGCCGGTCGGCGCGGGCCGTTCGAGGACGAAGGCCTCGCTCATGCGGCGACCATCGTGCGTTTCGCGGGCGCTTCCAGCCGCGCCATCCGCAGTTTCCAGATGAACTGGGCCGCGTTGATGACATAGGCCGCATAGGCCGCCAGAGCCAGGATCAGCTGCTCGCGCGGGGTGCCGATGTGCAGCAGGACCGCGCCCAGATAGGCCGTGTGCAGGGCCAGCACGAGCATGGAGAAGACGTCCTCCCAGAAGAAGGACGGGGCGAACAGATAACGGCCGAACACGACCTTCTCCCAGATCGCGCCGGTGACCATGATCGTGTAGAGCAGGGCCGTCTTGACCAGGACCGAGGTCGTCGCGGCCGTCGCGCCTTCACCCGTCGCCAGATAGCGGATGACGAAGAAGACGCTGACGCCGAACGCCAGGAACTGGACCGGTGCCAGGATGCCCTGGACCAGGGTCCAGACCGTCTTGTCGCGGCGAGCGCGTTCCTCGGGCGTATACAGCGGCCGGGTCGCCATGCTGATGCCCGCACCCACGTCGCTGACGCTGTGCTGGCCTGTATGGGCGGTCCACGGACACGGGGCCACGCGATCGATCAGACCGCTGAAACGCCGACTGAGCAGACCCCGAACACCCCCGTGGGAAGCATCGCCGTGGCCGCCTGAATGATGGATCGCGCTCGATGACATCGACCGACTCCGGTCGCCCCCCGATAGAGGCGATATCGAAACCTAGGTCGGTCGCTACGCATGTGTCAAATAGATTGGACGTAAATCCAGATTGACACTTCTGGACCGCCCCTCCGGGGTTGACTCGCTGCCGGAATGGTGGACCCAATGTCGCCTGTAAGTGGAAGTGACGTGCGTGCGTGGATTGCCGAAGATCCTTCGAGTTCGCCTCCGGGCGACGGATCCGGACCAAAGCGCGAGACGGCCCGGCAACCTTCTCCCAAAGGTCGCCGGTTGGATGAGGAAACACTTCGCCGGGTGGATGGGGATCACGCCTGACGTAAGAGATCACGCTCCGGGGAGGAGGGTCGATGGCATACGTTAATCGCGCCGGGGGCGCGCCCGATCGTACGCCCAAATCGTCGGGTGATGGCGACAACGTCGTCCGGTTCCGTCGATCCGAGTCCGGTCTGTCGGGCGTCCCGTCGCCGATCGACCTGGCCCAACTGATCGAGGGCGAGATCATTCCCCGTCTTCTGGCCGCGCACCAGAACGGTCGCAGCGAAGTCATCCCGATGAATCTGGGCGTTGTGGTGCCGGCCGAGCTTGAAAGCTTCGCGCACCAGACGATGACGCTGGACCTGTCTGCCCTGGTCGATCAGGTCGAAATGCTGGTCCGGCGCGGCGTGTCGGTTGAAGGCATCTATTTCGAGCTGCTGTCACCGGCCGCCAAATTGCTGGGCGAGTGGTGGGAACAGGATATCTGCACGTTCGCCGACGTGACCGTGGGTCTGTGTCGCCTGCAGCAACTCGTCTATGAATACGCTGATCGCGTCCACGTCGAGGGTGGCGGCGGCGACGGCCGCACGGCCCTGTTCGCCCTCACGCCGGGCGACCAGCATTCCCTGGGCCTCATCATGGTGGTCGAGTATTTCCGCCAGGCCGGCTGGCGGACCATCTGCATGCCCGACGCGACGGCCCAGGATCTGGAAGACGTCGTCCAGACGGAACGCTTCGACCTGATCGGCTTCTCCATGGCCAACGAACGCTGGCTGGAGCCCCTGACCCCCCTGATCTCGCGCCTTCGCGCCGTGTCCAGGAACGCATCGGTCCGGGTCATGGTGGGGGGGCGCGCCTTCGCCGAAAATCCCGACCGGGTTGCAATGGTCGGGGCCGATCAGACCGCTGGCGATGCCCGTGAGGCCGTTCTGGCAGCTGCGCGGCTATTCGCCCCGCAGCACTCCGCCGCTTGAACAAGCGCCACCCGACCCGTAATGGCGGTGGATGACCATGCTTTCGTCCCCGTCGGTCACCATACCGTTTCGGCAGCCGAAGACGGCGCTTGAGGGACTGACGGCGGAGGCGACCGCCGGGGTGGTGGCGGCCGCCAGCGATGTCGCCCTGTTGCTGGACAGCGACGGGATCGTCCGGGATTTATCCGTATCTTCCAACGACCTGGCCCGAAACGGCATCGGTGACTGGATGAACCGGTCATGGATCGACACGGTCACCGACGAGAGCCGTCACAAGATTTCCGAGATGCTGGCCGACGTCGTTTCGGGCAAGCCGGCCCGCTGGCGCGAGGTCAATCATCCCGCGGATGACGGCGATGTTCCGATTCGTTATTTTGCCTTCAGCGCGGGTTCCGAGGGCCGCGTGATCGTGCTTGGGCGCGATTTGCAGGGCTCGGCCGTGTTGCAACAGCGGCTGATTCAGGTCCAGCAATCGGTCGAGCGGGACTACCTGAGGCTGCGTCAGGCCGAAGCCCGATACCGGCTCCTGTTCCAGAGCGCGGCCGAGGCCGTGCTGATCCTCGATGCGCCGACCCGCAAGGTCAGGGAGGCCAATCCCGCCGTCGCGCGCATCGCCGGCCGCGAAGAGGGCAGCGTCGTCGGCCAGGGGTTCGCCATCCTGCTCGACCCCGCAAGTGTGAGCGCCGCCACCGATCTGCTGGATGGCGCAACAAGCAGCACAGGCGGTGAGGCGATCAAGGTCAAGCTGGCCAATGGCGAGACCTGCCTGCTGTCCGCCTCGATGTTCCGCCACGACCGCACCTCGTCGCTGCTGGTGCGGCTGACGCCCGATGCCATCGCCCAGGGAATCGATCCCAATGCGACCCTGACGGCCGTGCTGTCGCGCATCTCCGACGCCTTCGTCGTCACCGACACCGACCTGCGCATCCTGACGGCCAACCCGGCCTTCCTCGACCTGACCCATCTGGCCAGCCGCGAGGAGGCGACGAACCTCCCGCTGGACCGCTTCCTGGGTCGCCCGCAGATCGACCTGAAGATCATGCTGGCCCAGTTGCGCGACCACGGTGCCCTGCGCAACTTCGCCACCGTCATCCGCAGCCAGTTCGGCGATCAGGAGGACGTGGAGGTCACCGCCGTCGTCGTGCCCGACGACACCCAGCCGACCTATGGTTTCAGCATCCGCAACGTCGCGCGTCGCTTGGCCGAGGCCCCCGTCGCGCCGGCGATCGGTGGCGCGGTGTCGCAGTCGGTCGAGCAGCTGACCCACCTGATCGGCCGCGTGCCGATGAAGGACATCGTGCGCGAATCGACCGACCTGATCGAGAAGCTGTGCATCGAGGCGGCGCTGACCCTGACCTCGGACAACCGCGCCTCGGCCGCCGATGTGCTGGGCCTCAGCCGCCAGAGCCTGTATTCCAAGCTCCGCCGCTACGGCCTGGGCGATCTGGACGACTGATCCGCAGTCATCGACGCGCCCGACCATCCCTGCGACCGATCCTGTCGCACCGTCCGTCTATGATGTCGGTCCTGGTCGATGCATTGGAGAAGTAAGAGTCACTTTTCCTGACTCCAGCACCGTCGAAACTGTCAATCCAAGTTGACACTTTCGACTGTCCAGTGCGACGGTGCGGAATGGCCAGCACGCTCGACACGCCCTCGATTTCCGTGCCCTCTCCGGCCGCCGTGCTGGAGCTGTTCAAGCCCGTCACCTGGTTCCCTCCGATGTGGGCCTTCATGTGCGGCGTCGTCTCCTCGGGCATGCCGTTCCAGGGGCGCTGGCTGTTCCTGATCGCCGGCATCGCCCTGACCGGACCCCTGGTCTGTGCCACCAGCCAGGCCGTCAACGACTGGTTCGATCGCCACGTCGATGCGATCAACGAGCCGAACCGCCCGATCCCGTCGGGCCGCATTCCCGGTCGTTGGGGCCTGTACATCGCGATCATCTGGACGGCCCTGTCGGTGGTCGTCGCGGCCCTGACCGGCCCCTGGGTGCTGGGCGCGACCGTTCTGGGCCTGGCCCTGGCCTGGGCCTACAGCGCCCCGCCCCTGCGGCTGAAGCGGGACGGCGTGGCCGGGCCGTTCGCAGTGGCCCTGTCCTATGAAGGTCTGACCTGGTTCACGGGCGCGGCCGTGATGGCCGGGGCCCTGCCGCATGCGCCCGTCCTGATCCTGGCCGCCCTCTACAGCTTCGGGGCCTATGGCATCATGGTCCTGAACGATTTCAAGGCCGTCGAGGGCGACCGGCTGCTGGGCCTGAAATCCCTGCCCGCCGAGCTGGGCGTCGAGTCGGCCGCCCGCATCGCCTGCGCCGTCATGGCCGCGCCCCAGGCCATCGTCGTGACCCTGCTGTTCGTCGCCTGGGACCGCCCCTGGCATGGCCTGGCCGTCGGGGTCCTGCTGGCGGTCCAGTTCGCCCTGATGGCGCGCCTGCTGGGCGACCCGAAGAAATTCACCCCCTGGTACAATGCCACGGGCACCACCCTCTACGTCATCGGCATGCTGGTTTCAGCCTTTGCCGTGCGCGGCATCATCGGAGCGGGCGCATGAACGACAAGCCTCTGGGGTGGCTTGGTATAGTCCGGCTGGGTCTGGTCCAGACCGCGCTGGGCTCGATCGTCGTCCTGACCACCTCGACCCTGAACCGCATCATGATGGTCGAGCTGGCCCTGCCTGCCGTCCTGCCCGCCGCCCTGGTCGCCTGGCATTATGCGGTGCAGCTGTCGCGCCCGCGCTGGGGCCATGGGTCGGACGGGGGAGCCCGCCGCACGCCCTGGATCGTCGGCGGCATGGGCGTCCTGGCCCTGGGCGGAGTGCTGGCCGCCAACGCCACGGCCCTGATGAGCGCCTCGCTGGTCCCGGGCATCCTGCTGGCCATCCTCGCCTTCAGCATGATCGGGGCGGGCGTCGGCACCTCGGGCACATCCCTTCTAGCGCTGCTCGCCACCCGTGTCACGCCGACGCGCCGACCCGCCGCCGCCGCCATCACCTGGATCATGATGGTCATGGGCATTGCCGCCACCGCGGGCATCGCGGGCGGCATGCTGGACCCGTTCTCGATGCAGCGTCTGGCGATGATATCGGGTGTCGTCTCGCTGGGAGCCTTTCTGCTGACGCTCGCCGCCGTCGCCGGGGTCGAGAAGACGCCCGAGCTCGCGTCCGAACCGTCCGAGCCAAAGGTCGACTTCATGGTCGCCCTGAAGGAGACCCTGGCCGACGGTCAGGCGCGCCGCTTCACGGTCTTCGTCCTGATCTCCATGATCGCCTACAGCGCCCAGGACCTGATCCTCGAGCCCTTCGCCGGACTGGTGTTCGGCATGACGCCGGGCCAGTCGACCCAGATGTCGGGCATGCAGCACGGGGGCGTGCTTCTGGGCATGATCCTGGTCGGGGCGGCGGGCGGCTTCGTCGGCGGACGAGGGCAGGGCTGGATGCGCGGCTGGACCCTGGCCGGCTGCGGCGGCTCCGCCCTGGCCCTGGCGGCCCTCGCGGTCGCCGCGCGGGTTGGCCCGGGCTGGCCGATCGCGCCGACCGTGTTCGCCCTCGGTTTCTTCAACGGCGTCTTCGCCGTCGCCGCCATCGGTTCGATGATGGCGCTGGCGGGTCAGGGCAAGGGGCGGCGCGAAGGTATTCGCATGGGTGTCTGGGGTGCAGCCCAGGCCGTCGGCTTCGGCGCGGGCGGCTTCTTCGGCGCGGTCGCGGTCGACATCGGCCGTCGCCTGTTCGCCCAGGACGCCTCCGCCTTTGGCCTCGTCTTCGCGATCGAGGCCAGCCTTTTCATCGTCTCGGCCGTGATCGCCGTCCGCATAGGCGCGCCGGCCGCGTCCTCTCAAACCCAACCCATCGGAGCGCGTCATGTCCAGGCCTGAACCCGGTATCGTCGCCGAGACCTTCGACTGCGTCGTCGTCGGCGGCGGGCCGTCCGGATCGACGGCTGCCCGCCATCTGGCCTCGCAGGGTCGCACGGTCCTGCTGCTGGACCGCCAGGGTCGCATCAAGCCCTGCGGGGGGGCCATCCCGCCCCGGCTGATCAAGGACTTCGACATCCCCGACAGCCTGATCTGCGCCAGGGCCAATGAGGCCCGGATGATCGCTCCCTCCGACCGACGCGTGCACATGCCGATCGAGGGCGGCTACGTCGGCATGGTCAATCGCGAGGCCTTCGACGAATGGCTGCGCGCCCGGGCCGGGAGCGCGGGGGCGCAGCGCCGCACCGGCACTTTCGACCGCATCGAGCGCGAAGCCGACGGATCGGCCCTGGTCCTCTACCGTCCGGCCGGCGCACCCAAGGAGTCGCCGCCCATGGCCGTCCGTGCCCGCACCATCATCGGTGCCGACGGTGCCCGCTCCAACGTTGCGGCCCAGGCCGTGAAGGGGGCGGACAGGCAACGCTACGTCTTCGCCTATCACGAGATCATCAAGGCTCCCGCCGCCGGCACCGCCGACTTCGAGGCCAGCCGTTGCGACGTCTGGTATCAGGGCCATCTGTCGCCTGACTTCTATGCCTGGATCTTCCCGCACGGCGACACCGCCTCGATCGGCGTGGGCTCGATGCAGAAAGGATTTTCCCTGCGAACGGCCGTGACGGCGCTGCGCAAGGTCGCCGGCCTGACCGACTGCGAGACCGTGCGTACCGAGGGCGCGCCTATCCCGCTGAAGCCGATGAAGCGCTGGGACAACGGCAGGGACGTCGTGTTGGCCGGCGATGCGGCGGGCGTCGTCGCGCCTGCGTCCGGCGAAGGCATCTACTATGCCATGGAGGGCGGCAGGCTGGCGGCGGAAGCCGTCGAGGCGACCCTGGCCACCGGCAAGGCGTCAGCCCTCGGGACCGCCCGCAAGCGGTTCATGAAGGCCCACGGCAAGGTCTTCCTCGTGCTCGGGGTCATGCAGCATTTCTGGTACCGCTCGGACAAGCGGCGCGAGCGCTTCGTCAGCCTGTGCGACGACCCCGACATCCAGGAACTGACCTGGCAAGCCTATATGAACAAGGAACTGGTCAAGGCGAAACCCGCCGCCCACGCCCGCATCTTCTTCAAGGACATGGGGCACCTGCTGGGCCTGCGCCCGGCATGACCGGCGTCGCGCCTGGCCGATGAGCGGCTTCTTCGCCAGCAGCCATGCCGTCGATCTGATCCTGGTCATCATGGCGATCGAGGCTGTGGTCCTGCTGATGACGCGCCGTATGACGCCCTGGGCCCTGCTGCTGGTATTCGGCCCGGGCGTCTGCATCCTGCTGGCCGCACGGGCGGCCCTGGTCGGGGCGGACTGGGGCTGGATCTCGCTGGCGCTGGCGGCGTCCTTCCCGCTGCACCTGCTGGACCTGCGTCGCCGCCTGTCCCGCTGACCTCTCAACGAAAAAGGCCCCGGCGTTACCGCCAGGGCCTTCCGGTTCCGGGCTGAACCCCCGGGATCAGTCGTTGTCGTGGGCGTTCAGATAGGCGATGACGTCCGCGCGCTGCTGTGCGTCACGCAGGCCGACGAAGGCCATCTTTGTGCCCGGGATATAGGCGCGGGGGTTTTCAAGATAGGCGAACAGGGTCTCGTTGTCCCAGACCTTGCCGCTGGCCTTGTTGGCGGCAGAATAGTTGTAGCCGGCGACCTGACCAGCGGTCCGGCCGATGATGCCATGCAGGGACGGGCCGACGCGGTTCACGCCTTCCTCGACCGCATGGCAGGTGCGGCACTGGGCGTAGATGCGCGCACCCGCAGCCTCGGTGCCCGTGAAGCCGGCAACCACGATGCTGCCGCCGGCAGCGGCCGCGTCGGCGGCCGGTGCCGCCGCTGGTGTCGCCGCGGGCGCAGGCGCGGGGGCCGGAGCCTCGACCGGAGCGGTCGCGGGTGCGGCGGCCGGTTCGGCCGGCGCTGCAGCCTTGTCTTCACCGCCGCCCGAGCAGGCAGCCAGTCCGAGCAAGGCACTTGCGGCCATCATGCTCACGATACCGAAACGACGCATAGATACAGCTCCCTAGGTTTGGTTGGCGCGAGATTAGACCGGCACCACCCGGTGTCAACTGCGGCGGACACCGTCCAGTTCAGGAAACGCGCTGCGAAACCGCCGCAGGCTCAATGTTCCTTCTCCAGCCTGTGCCGCCAGGCCGTCAGGCCGATCCAGACGCCCAGTGCCAGGATGGGTGCGATGATGCCCTGGGCCACCGTCGCGTCGAACCGGGACCAGACATGCTCGATCGCCTTCAGCGGAAAGCCCAGCAGGCCGATGGCATAGTAGGCGATGGCCACGGTCGAAAATCCCTCGACCGCCTGCTGCAGTTTCAGGGAGGTGCCCGCGCGTCGATCCATGGAGGCCAGCAGGGCCGCGCTGGTCGCTTCGGCCGCCACCTCCACGCGGGTGTTCAGCATCTGCGTCATGCGGGCGATCCGGTCGATCGTGGCGCGCTGGCGCTCGGCCACCGCGTCGCAGGTCCGCATGGCCGGATCCAGTCGCCGCTGCATGAACTCGCCCAGCGTCAGCAGGCCCTCGATGTGGTGCTCGCGCAGCATCTCGATTCGTTCCCGGACGATGCCGTGATAGGCGGCCGCCGCGCCGAACCGGAAGCCGGTGCGCCCGATCAGGGCCTCGGTCTCTCCGGCCAGACCGGACAACTGCTCCAGCAGCAGCCGGTCCGCCACCGGGTCCGAATCTTCTGACAACCGATGCGCCAGTTCGCCCGCCCGGCGCTCGATCGCGGTCAGCTCGCCACTGGCCTGACCCGCCACCGGAAAAGCCAGCAGGGCCATCAGGCGATAGGTCTCGATTTCCAGCAGCCCCTGCACCAGCCGCCCGGTCAGGGCCGCGTCGCCCGCGTGGGCCAGCATCAGGAACCGGGTCATCCCGCCGGCGTCGGGCCGGAAATCGGTCAGGGCGATCGCCGCCCCGTCCGCCAGGCTGGCCCCGACCGCCTCGACCCCGAACAGGGCGGCGGTCGCCTTTTCATCGACGGCGGGCCAGACCTCCAGCCGTGTCGCGACCAGAACGTCGCCCGGTATCTGCGCCAGCCAGTCCTCGGGCGCGAGGTCCATCGCCGTCTCGGCGAAAGGCGTCGTCCCCGTCGGCGAGCGGAAAAACGTCCAGGTCGACAGCTCCGTATGGCGCTCCCAGCGCAGCCGCCACATCCCGGCATCCAGCGCGCACCATCGGGCGCCGGGACCGGGCTCGGACTGACCCAGGCGGCGGCAGAGGGCGGTCATGTGCTCGCGGTCGCGTGCCTCTCCGTCCGGGCCGGCCAGGGTTGCGATCCGGGTGACGAGCGCCGGCCCCACAAGGGGCGTGAAGGGCCGGGCATGGGCCTCGGCCAGCAGGGCGTCGCGCTGCGGATGATAGCGCCAGCTTCTGGCGGACCCGGACGCACTGGCCATTTCGTCCCCCATCGCCTCGTTCGCTCCACTGCGACGCGTTGACCCGAACGGTCATGCATGAAACCGTAACTGTCAAACGGATTGGACACTGATGCGCGTCGTCTTCCCCTTCTCGGCCATCGTCGGCCAGTCGGACATGAAACAGGCCCTGCTTCTGGCGGCCGTGGACAGGACTCTGGGCGGGGTCATGGTGTTCGGCGACCGGGGATCGGGAAAAACGACAGCGGTGCGCGGTTTGGCCGCGCTGTTGCCTGCCCTCCCGGTCATCGCCGGCTGCCGCTTCAACTGCGAGCCGGACCGGCCTAGCCCGGCCTGCGACGGCGTGTGCAAACATGCCGGAGTCGGAACCACGCCTTCGCCGGTCGTGGACATGCCACTGGGTGCCACCGAGGACCGGGTGGTCGGCGCGCTGGACCTGGAACGCGCCCTGACGCTGGGGGAGAAGGCGTTCGAGCCGGGACTGCTGGCCCGGGCCAACCGCGGCTTCCTCTACATCGACGAGATCAACCTGCTGGAAGACCATCTGGTCGACCTGCTGCTCGACGTCGCCCAGTCGGGCGAGAACGTGGTCGAGCGCGAGGGCCTCAGCGTCCGCCACCCCGCCCGGTTCGTTCTGGTCGGTTCCGGCAACCCCGAGGAGGGCGAACTGCGGCCCCAGTTGCTGGACCGGTTCGGCCTGTCGGTCGAGGTCCGCACGCCCGACACCCTGGCCGAGCGTGTGGAGGTCGTGAAGCGCCGCGACGCCTTCGACCGCGATCCCGAAGGTTTCTCCAGAGCCTGGAAGAGCAAGGACGCCGCCATCCGCAGGAAGGTCGCCGCCGCCCAGAACCGGCTGGATGCCATCGTGGTGCCCGATGCGGTTCTGGAGATGGGCTCGCGCCTGTGCATGGCCGTCGGGGCTGACGGTCTGCGGGGAGAACTGACCCTGCTGCGCGCCTCCCGGGCCAGGGCTGCGCTGGATGGACGGGATGCGGTGACGGAAGCCGACCTGCGCCAGATCGCGCCGATGGCCCTGCGTCACCGGTTGCGGCGCGGACCGCTGGACGAGCAGGCCTCCACCGTCCGGATCGAGCGCGCCATGGACGAGCTTCTGGCGGCATGACCGGGGCCGACGCCCAGGCCGGGGCCGCTCAGGATCGCTGGGCCGACGCCATGCTGGCCGCTGCGCTGCTCGCTGTAGACCCTGGTCTCGGGGGCGTAGCGATCAGGGCCGGCCCGGGACCGACGCGGGACGCCTGGCTGAGCGGATTTCGCGCCCTCCACACCGCCGACACGCCGTGGCGGCGCATGCCGCCTGGGATCGGCGACGACCGTCTGCTGGGCGGGCTCGACCTGGCGGCGGCGCTCGGAGCGGGCCAGCGCGTGCTCCAGCGCGGCGTGCTGGCCGAGGCGGATGGCGGGGTGGTCATCGCCCCCATGGCCGAGCGGATGGCGACCGCCACGGCCGCGCGTCTGGCCGGAGCGATCGAGGACGGGGCCGTCCGTGTCGAGCGTGACGGGGTGGCCGAGCGTCTTGCCACGCGATTCGTGCTGGTGGCGCTGGACGAAGGTCTGGACGACGAGCTTCCACCCGAGGCCCTGATGGAGCGACTGGCCTTCCGCATCGAGCTCGACTCCATCGGCCACCGCGACGCCCTGCCGATCAGTGCCACGCCCGACGACATCGCCGAGGCCCGCGCCGCCCTGGCCGAGGTCGCAGCCCCCGGCGAAGACGCCATCCATGCGATCTGCTCGGCTGCGGATGCTCTGGGCGTCTGGTCGCTGCGGGCCCCTCGCCTGGCCTTGCGCACCGCCGCGGCCCTCGCCGCGCTCGAGGGCCGCGACGTCATCGAGCGGGACGACCTGTCGAACGCCGCCCGTCTGGTCCTGAGCCCGCGCGCCACCCGCATCCCCGCGCCGCCCGAGGCGGAACCCGACACGGCCGAGGCTCAACCCGAACCCGACGATGCCGACATGCCGCAAGACCCGCAGACCGGGGGCGAGGACGACGGTCCGGACGACACCGATCGGGGGCAGGGTGCCCTTGACGACATCGTGCTGGAGGCGGCTCGCGCGGCCCTGCCCGAGGGCCTGGAGGATCTGTGGCTGGCCACCGGTGCCGTATCCCGCGCCGCGCCGGCCCGATCCGGCGCTTCCGGCGCGCGCCTGCCCGCCGCCAGGCGGGGCCGCCGCATCGGCACCCGCCCCGGCCAGCCGGATGGATCGGCCGGTCTGGATCTGGTGGAAACGCTGAAGGCCGCAGCGCCCTGGCAGCGGCTGCGCGGCAAGCCGACCGGATCGAAGGGGTCGCTCCGGGTGCGCCGCGACGACTTCCGCATCCGTCGCTTCGAGCAGCGGTCGGAATCCACGGTGATCTTCGTGGTCGACGCCTCGGGCTCGGCCGCCCTGCAGCGTCTGGCCGAGACCAAGGGCGCGGTCGAGCTGCTTCTGGCCGAGGCCTATGTGCGCCGGACGCAGGTGGCGCTGATCGCATTCCGGGGGGAGGGTGCGGACCTGCGACTGCCACCGACCCGGTCGCTGGCCCGCGCCCGCAGGCAGCTGGCCGAACTGGCCGGAGGCGGGGCGACGCCATTGGCCGCGGGGCTGGAAGCCGCCGCCATCCTGGGCGTGGCCGAACGCGCCAAGGGCCGTACGCCCCTGCTGGTCTTCATGACCGACGGGCGCGGCAATATCGCGCTCGATGGTGGGGCCTTTCGCACACGGGCGGAACAGGATGCGTTGAACGCCTGCCGCCGCATCCGCGCAGCGGGGCTCCGCGCCGCGCTGATCGACATCTCCCCCCGCCCGCGCGGCGAGGGGGCCAGACTGGCCGAGGCCATGGGCGCGACCTTCGCGGTCCTGCCCTATGTCGAGGCCGGGCGGGTGCGCGATGTCGTCCGGTCGCTGGAGGACTGACCGTGGCCTCAGCGACGCTCGGTCGTATGGACCTCGGCGATGGCCCCGTCGGGCGACGTCTCGGTAAGGTGAAGGTGTGAGCGACCGTCCGGACTGGGATGTCGAGGGCCGTGACTGGCCCAATCGTGCGGCCAGCCGGTTCGTCACGGTCGGTGACCTGCGCTGGCATGTGCAGGTCTCCGGTCAGGGGCCTGTGATCCTTCTGCTGCACGGGGCCGGGGCCGCGACCCACAGCTGGCGGGATCTGACGCCGCTGCTGACGGACCGGTTCACCGTAGTCGCTCCCGATCTGCCAGGCCAGGGGTTCACGGCCATACCACCCGACTACGGTCTGTCCCTCTGGGCCATGGCCCGGCGCACGACCGCCCTGATCGAGGCCCTGGACGTTCGGCCGTCGATCGTCGTCGCCCATTCGGCCGGGGCGGCCATCGCGCTGCGGATGTCGCTCGACGGCCGGTTCGGAGAGGCACCTGTCATTGCCATTAACGGCGCGCTTCAACCCTTCGCCGGAGCCGTCGCGCCCCTGTTCAGGGGCCTGGCCATGGGCCTGTTCGTCAATCCGCTGGCGGTGCATCTGTTCGCCTCGGCCGCGCGAGACCGGAACCGCGTCGCCCGCCTGATCCGGGGCACGGGTTCGGTCATCGACGACCGGGGCATTGACCTCTACGCCCGCCTGCTGCGAAAGCCCGGCCATGTCGCGGGGACCCTGGGCATGATGGCCAATTGGGACATCTCCGACATGCTGCGGTCCCTGCCGCAGCTTCAGGCCGACCTGACCCTGGTGGTCGGCTCGCGCGATCAGGCCGTGCCGCCCTCGGTGGCCGAAGAAGTCCGTGCATCCCTGCCGGTTGCGACCATCGTAACGCTTCAGGGTCTGGGCCATCTGGCGCATGAGGAACGGCCCGACCGGGTGGCCGCCATCGTCGCCGATGTCGCGGCGGTTCATGGATTGCTGACAGGAGAGACGGCATGAGAGACGAACACTTTTTCTTCATCGAGTTTATCCTGTTCTTCGGCCTGTTCCTGGGCTGGGCCGTCTGGGAGCTGGTCTCCGTCAGGCGCTCCCAGAAGCGCGACCGCGACCTGTCAGCGGAGCGAGCACGGACTGCCGAAGGGCAGAATCGCCCGGAACAGGGGTGACCCTTCGCAGAGCAGGTTCGCTCACATCAGGTCCTGGCGCTTCCGGTCGTCGCCATCCCGTGATCCCGGGGTCCCGAACCGACGATGACGATCCCGTCCGCCCGGTACCGCCTTGTCCTGTTGACACGACCCCAAAGGTGTCCACCCTGATTGAGACAAGCGAAAGCCTCCCCCGTCGGGGGCTTGCGGTCACATCGTATACGATGTGATCCTCAAGGCATGTCGCGGCTTCGCGACATGACGGAGGGGGCCCGACCAGACTCCTGCGTGCGCGGTTGGCCCCCTCCACCGCTTCGCGGTCCCCCTTCCCCGATGGGGGAGGATTGATGCATTGATGACCGAGACTTTTGGTGACCACTGGCGTGCCTGGCGAAATGGTCTGGTCGGCGATCCCGGATTCCAGCGTTGGGCCTCGCGCTTTCCCCTGACCCGGCCGATGGCGCGCAGGCGGGCCCAGACCCTGTTCGACCTTTCGGCCGGCTTCATCTATTCGCAGATCGCCCAGGCCTGTGTGCGTTCCGGCCTGCTGACACGGCTTTCGAAGGGTCCTGCCTCCGTCGCAGACCTCTCGGCCGTCGTGGACCTGAACGCCGATGCCACCCTGCGCCTCGTCCGCGCCGCCGTGGCCCTGAAACTGGCCGAGCCCGCCGGTCCCGACCGCTATGCCCTGGGCATGGAGGGGGCCGCCCTGCTGGGAGCCCCCGGCGTCACGGCGATGATCGAGCACCACGCCCTGCTCTATGCCGACCTCGCCGACCCGCTGGCCCTGCTCAGGCGCGGCGGCGGGGGCGGAGCCCTTGCCGGTTACTGGCCCTATGCCGATGGCGACACCCCGGACCCGGAAGCGGCTGCGGCCTATTCCGGCCTGATGTCGGTCTCCCAGGCCATGGTCTCGGCCCAGGTGCTGGATGCCTTCGATCTGTCCCGCCATCGCCGCCTGATGGACGTCGGTGGAGGCCAGGGGACCTTCCTTCGCGCCGTCGGCGCCCGCGCACCGCATCTCGACCTCTGCCTGTTCGACCTGCCCCCCGTCGCGGCCCGCGCGCGCGCCGCGTTCGCCGCCGAGGGACTGACCGTCGAGGCCGCCGGCGGCAGTTTTTTCGACGATCCGCTGCCGCGCGGGGCGGATGTGATCAGCCTGATCCGCATCCTGCACGACCACGACGACGGACCCGCGCTGGACATCCTGCGTGCCGTCCGCAAGGCGCTGCAATCCGGCGCGACCCTGCTGATCGGCGAGCCCTTCGCCGCCGAGCCGGGGGCCGAGCGGGTCGGGGACGCCTATTTCGGCATGTACCTGCTGGCCATGGGATCGGGCCGCCCCCGTCCGATCCGCGAAGTGATCGACATGTGCCGCACGGCCGGATTCTCGACGGCCCGTCGGGTTTCCACCGCCATGCCCTTGATCGCAGGACTGGTTGTCGCCCGCGCCTGACGCTCAAAAGTGTAATCAGGATTTGACAACATAAACTGTCAATCTAAGCTGACACTCGGGAAGGGTGCCTATGGGGGTGCGCATCCCGAAGGCGAACCGATGAACACCTTGGCTGTCGTAATGGAGGAGCCCCGTCAGCTGGCGCTTCGCCGCCTCGACCTGAAGCCTGCCGGTCCCGACGATGTCGTCGTCGATGTGGACTGGAGCGGAATCTCGACCGGCACCGAACGCCTTCTGTGGGACGGGCGCATGCCCCACTTTCCCGGCCTCGGTTACCCTCTGGTCCCCGGATATGAGTCCGTCGGCCAGATCGTCGATGCCGGAGAAAACGCGCGGGCCCGCATTGGCCAGCGCGTCTTCGTCCCCGGATCGTCCCATTTCATCGACGCCCGCGGCCTGTTCGGCGGCGCGGCCAAGACGCTCATCACGCCCCAGGCGCGCACGGTCACCCTGCCGGATGGCCTCGGCGACCAGGGCGTCCTGCTGTCTCTGGCGGCCACGGCCTATCACGCCATCGTCGGCGGCACGGCCCCCGACCTCATCGTCGGCTACGGCACGCTGGGCCGTCTGCTGCTCCGCGTCACCAAGGCCATGGGCCACGACAGGCCGACAGTCTGGGAAACGAACGTCTCACGGCGCAACGGCGTGGCCATCCACCCCGACGCCGATGACCGCCGCGACTATCGCAGCATCTACGACGCCTCGGGGGCCGAGGATTTGATGGACTATCTGGTCGCGCGGCTGGCTCGCAGCGGCGAGATCGTGCTGGCCGGCTTCTATGAAGCGCGGCTGTCCTTTGCCTTCCCCATGGCCTTCATGAAGGAAGCCCGGTTCCGCATCGCTGCCGAGTTCAGGCCGGAAGACGTCACAGGCGTCACCGACCTCATCACTTCGGGCGCGCTCAGCCTGGATGGCCTGATTACCCACCGCATGGCGGCCACCGAAGCGAACGACGCCTATCCCGTCGCGTTCGGCGAACCCGACTGCCTGAAGATGATCCTCGACTGGAGGAATTGCGCATGACCATCACCCTGATTTCCCACAAGGCGCTCCGCGAAGAAGCGAAGCAGGAGCCGGATCCCGTCCACACGGGCGAGGTCACCAAGGAAACCCAGATCATCGCCATCTACGGCAAGGGCGGCTCGGGCAAGTCCTTCGCCCTGTCGAACCTCAGCTACATGATGGCCCAGCAGGGCAAGCGGGTGCTGCTGATCGGCTGCGATCCCAAGTCCGACACCACCTCCCTGCTGTTCGGCGGCAAGTCCTGCCCGACCATCATCCAGACCTCGGCCGCCAAGAAGCTCACTGGCGAAGAGGTCAGGATCGAGGACGTCTGCTTCCAGCGCGACGGGGTCTTCGCCATGGAGCTGGGCGGGCCGGAGGTCGGTCGCGGCTGCGGCGGACGCGGAATCATCCACGGCTTCGAACTGCTGGAGAAGCTGGGCTTCCACGACTGGGGCTTCGACTACGTCCTGCTCGACTTCCTCGGCGATGTGGTCTGCGGCGGCTTCGGCCTGCCGATCGCCCGCGACATGTGTCAGAAGGTCATCGTCGTCGGGTCCAACGACCTGCAGTCGCTCTATGTCGCCAACAACGTCTGTTCGGCGGTGGAGTATTTCCGTCGCCTCGGCGGCAATGTCGGCGTGGCCGGCATGATCATCAACAAGGACGACGGCACCGGTGAGGCCGCCGCCTTCGCCGACGCCGTGGGCATACCGGTCCTGGCCTCGATCCCGGCCAATGAGGACATCCGGCGGAAGTCCGCGAACTATCAGATCATCGGCACCCCCGACAGCGAATGGGGAAGCCTGTTCGCCGGCCTGGCCGAGGCGGTCGCCGGGTCGCTGCCGCAGCATCCCAAACCCCTGACGCAGGACGGTCTGCTGGGGCTCTTCAGCCCCGAGCAGACGGGCGGCGCGGTCAGCCTGATCCCTGCGACCCAGAGCGACATGCGCGGCGTCGATTTCGTGCCGAGGGCCTCGCTCGAAGTCATCTACGACGAGGCCGTCTGATCGCCATGGCCGACGGTCCCGCCCCCATCGCCAACGACCACGCCGCAGAGCCTGTCTCGCGCGATGGCGGCTGCCACGGTGGCAAGGCCGAGCTGACGGCGGCTGCGTCCAGGGCGGGCAAGTCCGAAGTCCTGGCCCGCTATGCCAGGGACTATCCGGTCGGTCCGCACGACCAGCCGCAATCCATGTGCCCGGCCTTCGGCAGCCTTCGCGTCGGCCTGCGGATGCGGCGGACCGCGACGATTCTCTCCGGCTCCGCCTGCTGCGTCTACGGCCTGACCTTCACCAGCCATTTCTACGGTGCCCGCCGCTCGGTCGGCTATGTGCCGTTCAACTCCGAGAGCCTGGTTACCGGCAAGCTGTTCGAGGATATCCGCGAGGCGGTGTTCCAGATGGCGGACCCGGAGCTGTACGACTCCATCGTCGTGACCAATCTGTGTGTCCCGACCGCGTCGGGCGTCCCGCTGCAGTTGCTGCCGAAAGAGATCAACGGCGTTCGCATCGTCGGCATCGACGTGCCGGGCTTCGGCATTCCGACCCACGCCGAGGCCAAGGACGTCCTGGCCGGTGCCATGCTCAACTATGCGCGCAAGGAGGCCGAGGCCGGTCCCGTGGCCGCGCCGCGCGAACGGACCGACAAGCCGACCGTCACCCTGCTGGGCGAGATGTTCCCCGCCGACCCCATGATCATCGGCCGGATGCTGGAGCCGATGGGTCTGGCCGCCGGACCCGTGGTCCCGACCCGGGAATGGCGCGAACTCTATGCCGCCCTGGACTGTGCCGTCGTCGCCGCCATTCACCCCTTCTACACCGCCAGCGTCCGCGAGTTCGAAGCGGCAGGTCGCAAGGTCGTCGGCTCGGCACCGGTGGGCCGCGACGGCACCGCCGCCTGGCTCCAGGCCATCGGCGAGGCCTGCGACGTGCCCCAGGGCCAGATCGACGGCATCAAGAACGCCATGCTGGGTGCCATCGGTGGTGCCCTGGCCGGTTCGCCCATCAAGGGTCGGATCACCGTCTCGGGCTATGAAGGCTCGGAGCTTCTGGTCGCCCGCCTGCTGATCGAGAGCGGCGCGGAGGTCGAATACGTCGGCACCGCCTGCCCGCAGACGAAATGGTCTGACCCCGACCGCGACTGGCTGGAATCCCGGGGCGTCACCGTCAACTATCGCGCCTCGCTGGAGCAGGATCTGTCGGCGGTCGATGCGATCAGGCCTGACCTCGCCATCGGCACGACGCCGGTGGTCCAGCACGCCAAGTCGCTGTCGATTCCGGCGCTGTATTTCACCAATCTGATCTCGGCGCGGCCTCTGATGGGCCCGGCGGGCGCAGGGTCGCTGGCCCAGGTCATCAATGCCGCCATCGGCAACAAGGCCCGCTTCGACCGGATGACGTCCTTCTTCGAGGGCGTCGGCAAGGGCGACACCGCCGGCATCTGGTCCGAGACCCCGGTGGCCCGCCCCGAGTTCAAGGCCCGCTACGCCAAGCTTCAGGCGGCCGCCGCCAAGGCCGAGGAGCACGTCGGCACATGACGCTGATCCTCGATCACGACCGGGCGGGTGGCTACTGGGGCGCGGTCTACGCCTTCACCGCCATCAAGGGCCTGCAGGTCATCATCGACGGCCCGGTCGGATGCGAGAACCTGCCGGTCACCTCCGTCCTGCACTACACCGACGGCCTGCCGCCGCACGAACTGCCCATCGTCGTCACCGGTCTGGGCGAGGACGAGCTGGGTCGCCACGGCACCGAAGGCGCGATGAAGCGGGCCTGGCAGACCCTCGACAAGGATCTGCCCTCCGTCGTCGTCACCGGCTCGATCGCCGAGATGATCGGCGGCGGCGTGACGCCCGAGGGCACCAATATCCAGCGCTTCCTGCCGCGCACGATCGACGAGGATCAGTGGCAGTCGGCCGACCGCGCCCTGACCTGGCTGTGGACCCAGTTCGGGCCCAAGAAGATGCCGCGCCCGCGCCCGCTCGCCGAGGGCGACAGGCCGCGCGTGAACCTGATCGGTCCGATGTACGGCGTGTTCAACATGCCGTCCGACCTCGCCGAGATCCGCCGCCTCGTCGAAGGCATCGGGTGTCAGGTTAACATGACATTCCCGCTGGGCAGCCACCTCGCCGACGTTCGCAATCTGGCCGATGCCGAGGTCAATATCTGCCTGTACCGCGAGTTCGGACGGGGGCTGTGCGAGGCGCTGGAGAAGCCCTATCTCCAGGCCCCGATCGGCCTCGAATCCACGACCCTGTTCCTGCGCCAGCTCGGCCAGATGACCGGCGTCGATCCCGAGCCCTTCATCGAGCGCGAGAAGCACACGACGATCAAGCCGCTGTGGGACCTGTGGCGCTCGGTCACCCAGGACTTCTTCGCCACCGCCAGCTTCGCCATTGTCGCCAACGAGACCTATACGCGCGGCGTCAGGAAGTTCCTGGAGGACGACCTCGGCCTGCCGTGCCAGTTCGCCATCGCCCGCTGCGCTGGCACCAAGACCGACAATGCCGAGATCAGCCGCCTGGTCCGCGAGACCAAACCCCTCGTCCTGTTCGGCAGCATCAACGAACGCATCTATCTGGCGGAGGCCTCGCAGGGTGGCGGCGGGTTCGGACCCTCCGGCGTCTGGGTGCCGGCCTCCTTCCCGGGGGCTGCAATCCGCCGGCATACCGGCACGCCCTTCATGGGTTATGGCGGCTGCACCTACCTGGTTCAGGAGGTCTGCAACGCCCTGTTCGACGCCCTGTTCAACATCCTTCCCCTGGCGTCCCAGATGGACAAGGTCGAGCCGACCCTGGCCCGTCCCCACGCCGAACTGCACTGGGAAGAGGAGGCCGCCGACGAACTCGAGAAGCTCGTCGCCTCTCATCCGATCATCGTCAGAATTTCCGCGGCCAAGCGCCTGAGGGACACGGCCGAACGCGCCGCCCGTCAGGCAGGGGAGGACCGGGTCACTCTGGACCGCCTCTTTGCCGCCAATGCCATTGTCCTGAACGGGAGGGCTGCCTGATGCGTTGCCTGACCCCGCCGGGCCCAAGGTTCCGTCGTCCGGCTTGTCCGGGCGGCGGAAACGACCACGGGATTTCCCCGTGGCCGACGACCCGCTCCAACGAAAGGAGGAGAGATGTCTAATCTACCTGAATCAACCGGTGGGTCCCCCACCGGACTAACGCCGGAAGCCGCCAAAGCATTCCATGGCTACTTTGTGTTCCACACGCTCACGTTTGCGGCCATTATGCTTGTCGCTCACACGCTCGTCTGGTACTGGAAGCCCTGGTTCACGGCGTAGAAAGCAACCCTACTTTGTCGGTGGGCGCTCTTGCTCACCGTCGCCAACAAAGCCAGATGATGGCTATTGGAGGACCACTGTTATGTGGAGGATTTGGCTACTCTTTGATCCACGCCGAGTGCTCGTCGCACTCGCCGTCTTCTTGTTTACCATGGCTCTGATGATCCACTTCATCCTGCTCAGCTCGCCTCGGTACAACTGGATCGACGGCGCCCAGGGCACACCTGCGGCGGCTTCCACCGCAGCACCCTGACGGGTTCCACCGCTGATGCGGCGCGCGGGCGGGAACGGAGCAATCCGGTCCCGTCCGACGCGACCGCGATCCCGATAAAAAATGTCCAGCTCGCGGGGCGAGACGAGGGACGGAGACGGTCATGGCCTTACTGAGTTTTGAGCGCAAATACCGTATCAGGGGCGGCACCCTGATCGGTGGCGACTTGTTCGATTTCTGGGTGGGGCCGTTCTATGTCGGCTTCTTCGGAGTCACGACGGCCTTCTTCGCCGCGCTGGGCACCGCATTGATCTTCTACGGGGCGGCGCTGGGCGACACCTGGAACCCGTGGCTGATCACCATCAATCCACCCGACATCAAATACGGCCTGTCGCTCGCGCCTCTGCGCGAGGGCGGCATATGGCAGATCGTGACGATGTGCGCGGTCGGAGCCTTCTGTTCATGGGCACTGCGCGAGGTCGAGATCTGTCGCAAACTGGGTATCGGCCTGCATGTGCCGGTCGCGTTCGGCGTGGCCATCTTCGCCTACATCAGCCTGGTGGTCATCCGACCCATGCTGCTGGGTGCCTGGGGCCACGGGTTCCCGTATGGCATCTTCAGCCACCTCGACTGGGTTTCGAATGTTGGCTACCAGTATATCAACTTCCACTACAATCCCGCGCACATGATCGCCGTGACCTTCTTCTTCACGACGACGATGGCGCTGGCGCTGCACGGCTCGCTGGTTCTGGCCGCGACCAATCCTGGCAAGGGCAAGCCGGTGCGCCAGCCCGAGCATGAGGACACCTTCTACCGCGACTTCATCGGCTATTCCGTCGGCACGCTGGGCATCCACCGCGTCGGCCTGTTCCTCGCCCTTTCGGCCGGATTCTGGAGCGCGGTCTGTATCGTAATCAGCGGTCCATACTGGTCCGCAGGCTGGCCCGAATGGTGGGACGGCTGGCGCAACCTGCCGATCTGGCAATAGGGGAGGGGGAACCATGTCCGCCTATCAGAACATCTTTACCCAGGTTCAGGTTCAGGGGCACCCGGAGACGGGCGTGCCGGGCGCGGACGGTGACGACTGGCGCGTCGGCACACCGTTCCTGGTTCACTGGATCGGCCGTATTGGCAATGCCCAGATCGGCCCGATTCATCTGGGCTGGACCGGGCTCCTGTCGCTCTTCACCGGATTCCTGGCCTTCGAGATCATCGGCATGAACATGTTCGCGTCCGTGGGCTGGAACCCGGCCGAGTTCATCCGGCAACTGCCGTGGCTCGGCCTTTATCCGCCTCCGCCCGAGATGGGGCTGACAATCCTGCCACCCCTGGACCAGGGCGGCTGGTGGCTGATCGCGGGCTTCTTCATGACCGTCTCGATGATCAGCTGGTGCGTCCGCAGTTATCTGCGGGCCAAGGCTCTGGGTCTGGGCACCCATACCACCTGGGCCTTCGCTTCGGCCATCTGGCTGGTGCTGGTGCTGGGCTTCATCCGCCCGATCATGATGGGCTCCTGGTCGGAAGCCGTGCCGTTCGGCATCTTCCCGCACCTGGACTGGACCGGGGCCTTCTCGATCACCTACGGCAACCTGTTCTACAACCCGTTCCACTGCCTCTCGATCGTCTTCCTGTATGGCTCCACCCTGCTGTTCGCCATGCACGGCGCGACCATCCTGGCCACCAGCCGCTACGGGTCCGAGCGCGAGGTCGAACAGATCACCGACCGCGGCACGGGGGCCGAACGCGGCGCGCTGTTCTGGCGCTGGACCATGGGTTTCAACGCCACGATGGAGTCCATCCACCGCTGGGCCTGGTGGTTCGCCGTTCTGACCACCCTGACGGGTGGCATCGGCATCCTGCTGACGGGCACTGTGGTCGACAGCTGGTACGACTGGGCCATCGCGCACAACTACGCGCGCTGATCCCCGGCCGACTTCGGTCGGATAGCGACACCATGATGAACGGGGCGCCGGTTTCCGACCGGCGCCCCGGATCGTTTGTCGCACCGGCTGTCATGGAACCATGATGACGCGGTGTGCGTCGGGGCTTATCAAGAAACCCCGTCCGGAGCCTCGTCCCATGCGTCCTGATCGCCGCGCCCTGTTGTCTGCCGCCGCTGCTGCCACCGCTTTCGGCGGCCTTGCTCGCAATGTTGACGCCCGGTCCGCAGGGACGGACACCTACGTCAATGAGGTCGACGGCTACGGACCCCTGAAGGTCGATCCGAACGGCATGCTGGACCTGCCCGAGGGCTTTTCCTACCGCGTCATCTCCCAGGGTGGCGAGGTCATGGACGATGGCCTGGTGGTGCCCGGACAGTTCGACGGCATGGGCTGTTTCGCTCTTGAGGGCACACGCGTCGCCCTCGTGCGAAATCACGAACTGAAGGGTTCGAACGCCAGTCACCGCAACTGGGGCCCGGGCGGTCCCGATCAGGCCGGGATCGACCGCCTCGACGTCGGCCGCGCCTACGACACCTACAAGGACGGTCGGCCCCTGCCCGGCGGCACCACCACCCTGATCTACGACATGGCCACCGGCCAGACGGTGCGCCAGCACCTGTCGCTGGCCGGGACCAGCACCAACTGCGGGGGTGGCCACACGCCCTGGGGCTCCTGGCTGACCTGCGAGGAGACCGAGGAGACGCCCGCCGACGCGGATGTGACCCGGGCCCATGGCTATGTCTTCGAGGTGCCGGCCACCGAGACCGGCCTCGTCGACCCCGTGCCGCTCAAGGCCATGGGCCGGTTCGATCATGAGGCGGTCTGCATCGATCCGCGCACGGGCGTGGCCTATCTGACCGAGGACCAGGTCGACGGCCTGTTCTATCGTTTCATCCCGAACACCCCGGGCAAGCTGATCGAGGGCGGCCGGCTTCAGGCCATGGCGTTGAAGGATGTGTCCGGCGCCGACACTACCAATCACCACGCCCGGCTCTGGTCGCCCGGTGACTGGCGCGAGGTGGTGTGGATCGACATGGAGGACGTCGACAGCCCCAAGGGGGACCTTCGTCAACGCGGCCATGCCAGGGGCGCGGCCCTCGTCGCGCGCGGTGAAGGTATTTTCTGGGCGAGGGACGAACTGTATCTGACCGCAACCTCCGGCGGACCGCTGCAACGGGGGCAGATCCTCCGCTACCAGCCATCGGCTCTGGAGGGCGAAACCGGTGCAGCGGCGGATGCGGGCCGTATCCAGTTGTTCGTTGAAAGCGCCGACGAAAGGACCCTGAACATGGGCGACAACCTGGTCGTCGCTCCCTGGGGCCATCTGATCGTGTGCGAGGACAACTATGCCGTCACGACCCGCAACCATCTGAAAGGCGTCACCCCCGATGGCCGTCTGTATACGATCGCCAGAAACGCCTACCGGGGCAACTCAGAGTTCGCCGGTGCCGTGTTCTCGCCGGACGGCGGGACGCTGTTCGTGAACCTCCAGTTTCCCGGCATCACCCTGGCCATCACGGGCCCCTGGGAGACCGTGGCCGCCTGAACGCCGACCCTGCGGTGCTCCGGCTGTCTTCGATCTGTTGCGTCCGGGGTCTAGGCCGACGACCCAAACTCCACGGTGTGACATGACCCGCCTGATCGCCAGCGCCTGCCTCCTTCTGAGCCTGGGTGCTCCTGCTGCTGCCCTGGCCCAGTCCGCCACGGACAACGGGCCGGCGGCGACGGCCACGGACGTCACCGCCCATCCCCCCGCCCTGATCGTGACCATCGTCGTAGACCAGTTCAGCGCCGACCTGTTCAACCAGTATCGCGCCCGTTTCACCGGCGGGCTGAAGCGTCTGGCGCAAGAGGGTCTGGTCTATGCCAACGGCTTTCAGCAGCATGCCATGACCGAGACCTGCCCGGGTCACGCCACCGTTCTGACGGGGCTGAACCCGGCGCGCGCCGGCATCCCGGCCAACGACTGGATCGACCGCGCGACGGGCGAGGAGGTCTATTGCCTGGCCGCGCCCCGGAACACCCTCGCTCATGGTCGCATCACCGACAACGGGCTGGTCGGGCCGGATCAGCTGCAGGCTTCGACCCTGGGCGACTGGCTGAAGGCCGTCAGCCCCGAAAGCCGCGTCTATGCCTTCTCCGGCAAGGATCGCGGAGCCATCACCCTGAACGGACACAAGGGTGACGGGGCCTTCTGGTATACGGTCGGGTTCGGCTTCACCACCTATGTGGAGCCGGGCCAGTCTGCCGAGGCCCGGCTGGCCCCGGTCGCGGCGGTCAATGCGCGGATCGCGGCCCGCATCAATGCGACGCCGCCGGTCTGGACCTATGCCGACGAGGCCTGCCGCGCGCTCGAGGCCGACTGGACCGTCGGCGGCGCCAGCTTCCGCGCCGCCCTGCCGCCTCAACGCCTTGCCATCGACGCCTCACCCTTCCTGGACGAGATGACGCTGGAGGCCGCGACGGAGATCCTGGAGGCCCGCCAGCTGGGTCGCCGCGGCGTCACCGACATGCTGGGCGTCAGCCTGTCCGGCACCGACCGCATCGGCCACACCTTCGGCAGTCAGGGGCCGGAGATGTGCGATCAACTGCACCGGCTGGACGTCGCCCTGGGCACCTTCTTGGACCGGATCGCGGAGATCCCCGGAGGCGCTCTGGTGGTTCTGACCGCCGACCACGGCGGCAATGACTTCCCGGAACGTCAGTCGACCCGCGGTTTTCCAGAGGCCCGGCGTGGTGATCCCGATCTGCTCGGCCGGATCAATACGTCGCTGAAGGCCGAATTCGGCCTGGACGTCGATCCGATCTCCCCTGGCGGCAGCGGCCTGATGGTTGTGGGCGCCGACAACATCGCCCTGTCCCAGCCCCTGCGGGCCCGCGTCGCGGCCTCGACCGTCGCCCTGCTGCGCGCCGAGCCCACGGTGGCCGGGGCCTGGACGGTCGAAGAGGCCCTTGCCTTCCCCGCCCCGGCGGCCGACGCCAGCCCCCAGGAACTGTCGTTGCTGGAGCGTCAGCGCGTCGGCGCCGTCGACGGCCGCTCGCCCGACATTCTGATCGCATTGCAGCCGGGCATCACGCCCGGTGCCGGTCGCGCCGGTCTGTACGTCGCCGGACACGGCACGCCCTGGGATTACGATCGCGGCGTGCCGATCATCTTCTGGTCGCCGGGGGGAACCGGCCAGGAACGCTATCTGCCGATCCGCACCATCGACATCGCCCCGACCCTGGCGCGCGCCATGGGCGTCGAGACGCCGGCCGACCTCGACGGCCGCTGTCTGGACCTCGGGCTGTTCGGGGCACCGGCGTGCGCGGCACCCTGACGGCCGCGCCGGCGTAACACCGACTCACTTCCTGTTTCCGCGTTGGACCCGTCCGGACGCAGCGGGCGTTTCATGGCACAAGGCAGGCAGGGAAAACGCTGTCGGCCAATGCGCCGGACCGGGTGAGACATATGATCAGAGCACGCCGCGCGCGCATCGTCGCGACCCTTGGTCCGGCCAGCCGGGCCCCCGGCATGGTGAAATCCCTGGCCGAGGCCGGGGTCGACGTGTTCCGCCTGAACTTCAGCCACGGCTCGCACGACGACCACGCCGCCGCCCTGAAGGCGGTGCGCGGGGCCGAGATCGCCCTGCAGCGACCCCTGGGCGTCCTGGCCGACCTGCAAGGCCCCAAGCTGCGTCTGGGCCGCTTTGCCGACGTCGAGATCGACGTGAAGCCCGGCCACAGGATGCGGTTCGACCTCGACCCGACGCCGGGTGACGCGACGCGGGTGCAGATGCCCCATCCCGAGATCTTCAAGGCCCTGCGCACCGGCATGCTGCTGCTGCTCGACGACGGCCGGGTCCGGCTGCGGGTCGGGGCGCGCACCGACGACTGGGCCGATGTGACGGTCGAGAGCGGATCGAAACTCAGCGACCGAAAGGGCGTCGCCGTGCCCGAGGCCGTCGTGCCCGTTTCAGCCCTGACGCCCAAGGACCGCGAGGACCTGGCCTTCGCCCTGCGGCTCGGCGTCGACTGGGTCGCTCTGAGTTTCGTCCAGAAACCGGAGGACATGGCCGAGTTGAAGGCGATCGTGAAGGGCCGTGCCGCGTGCCTGGCCAAGATCGAGAAACCCCAGGCCCTGGCCGACCTCGACGCCATCCTCGACTATTGCGACGGCGTCATGGTCGCGCGCGGCGACCTGGGCGTGGAGATGGAGCCGGAAGAGGTGCCGGTGGCCCAGAAGCGCATCATCCGCGCCGCCCGCCAGCGCGGCGTGCCGGTGATCGTGGCGACCCAGATGCTGGAGTCCATGACGGCCTCGCCCGCGCCCACCCGCGCCGAAGCCTCCGACGTCGCCAATGCCGTCTATGAGGGCGCGGACGCCCTGATGCTGTCGGCCGAGACGGCGTCGGGCGACTATCCGCTGGAGGCCGTCGGCATCATGAACCGGATCATGGAGCGGGTCGAAGCCGACCCCCTGTGGCCCAGTCTGATGGACGCCGAACACGCCGGCATGGACGATATCGACGCCGACGCCCTGGTCGCGGCGGCGCGCAAGGCCGGCGAGGCCCAGTCCACCGCCTGCATCGTCATCTTCACGACCCTGGGCGGCACGGCGCGTCGCATGTCGCGCGAACGTCCCCTTCAGCCCATGCTGGCCCTGACGCCCCGGCCCGAGACCGCGCGTCGTCTGGCCCTCGTCTGGGGTCTGGAACCGCGCCTCGGCAAGGAGCCGACCTCGCTGGAAGACGTCACCGACGACGCGGTCAACTCGGCCATGCAATACGGTCTCGCCCGGCCGGGCCAGCGCGTCCTGATCCTCGCCGGCACCCCCTTCGGTGCCCCGGGGGCTGCGAATCTGCTGCGACTGGCGCATGCTCCGACGAAGAAGGCGAAACGGCAGTCTTGAACCCTCTCCCGGAGGGAGAGGGCTTGAGCGCACGATCACCCTGGTGATCGTTCTTGCGCGAAAGGGTGAGGGGACCGATGTCGACGATCAGCCACCGTAGACCCTCACCCGACCGCGCCAGAACGACGGCTACGCCGCCGTGCGCGATCTCCCTCTCCCGCCGGGAGAGGGGCGTCTGTCCATGATCAAATACCTCGGCTCCAAGCGCGCCCTCATCGACCCGATCACGGCGTCGATCCGGGGTCTGCTGCCGGACGGCGGTCAGGTCTGCGACCTGTTTTCCGGCACCGCCCGCGTCGGCCACGCGCTGAAGGGGCAGGGGTTCCAGGTCTGGTCCAACGACCACAATGCCTATGCCGCGACGCTCGCCACTGCCTATATCCAGGCCGACAGCGACCGCTGGCAAGACCGGGCCGCCGCCGTCCTCTCCGACCTGGCCACGACCCCGCCGGCGCCCGGCTGGTTCACCCGGACCTTCTGCGAGAACGCCCGCTATTTCACGCCAGAGAACGGTGCCCGCATCGACGCCATGCGCGACCGGATCGAGGCCATGGGCCTGGAACCGGAACTGAAGGCCATCGCCCTGGTCAGCCTGATGGAGGCCGCCGACCGGGTCGATTCCACCGCCGGCCTGCAGATGGCCTATATGAAGTCCTGGGCCGCGCGGGCGCTCAAGCCGCTGGAGCTGCGCATGCCCGCGCTCCAGCCTGCCGTCGCCGCCGGACCCTGCCGCGCGACGCAGGGCGACGCGCTGGACATCGCCCGGGCCTTCGACGGCGACCTCGTCTATCTGGACCCGCCCTATAACCAGCATTCCTACCTGGGGAACTACCATGTCTGGGAAAGCCTGGTGCTCTGGGACCGGCCTGAAACCTATGGCATCGCCAACAAGCGGATCGACGTGCGGACACGCAAGTCGGCCTTCAACTCCCGCCCCGGCATCGGCCCGGCGCTCCAGGCCGTGATCGAGGCGATCCGCGCGCCCCATCTGATCGTCTCCTTCAACGACGAAGGCTATCTGAGCCGCGATCAGCTGGTCGCAATGCTGTCGGTGCGCGGGCCGGTGCAGGTGATCGAGATCCCCCGTCCGCGCTACGTCGGGGCCCGCATCGGCATCCATAACCCCAGGGGCGAGAAGGTCGGGGCCGTGGGGCGGCTGCGCAATGTCGAATATCTGTTCGTCGTGTCGAATGGGGCCTCCGCGCTCGCGGCTTGACCGGCCGAAGCCCGCGAGTCTCTATGGCGGTCCCTGACCCGTCGAGGCGCGAGCGTGACCACTCCCGAAGGCCCGAGCGAGGACGCGACGCCGGTGCGCGACGCCTTTCCCGGCGTCTTTTCAGGTCCGCTCCACACCCCCGCCCCGCCGCCTTCGGCCCGGACGGTGACGGAGGCCTGGCAGACCGCCGCCTGGCGCGCGCCTGGTGCCACCCGCTTCGACGGTCGTCCCGCCAACGACTTCCTCGTCCGTGCCGAAGCCATCCTGCCGATTCGGCTGTATTCCGCCCGGCCTCAGGCGACGCCTGCCGCCCACGGTCCTGCGGGCTGGCTCACCTTCGCCGTCGGAGCCGTCGTCGCGGCCCTGCTGGGCGCGCTCGTCGGCGGCATCCTGTCGGTCTGAGGGCTTACGCCTCCAGCAGCGCCCGGATCGGGGCCCAGGTCCGGCGGTGGATCGGCGAAGGCCCCATCGCCTGCAGGGCCTGCGCATGCACCGGCGCATTATAGCCCTTGTGCCCGGCGAAGCCGTAGCCGGGATACAGGCCGTCCATCTCGACCATCACCCGGTCCCGCGCGGTCTTGGCGAGGATCGAGGCCGCCGCGATCGACAGCGACAGCCCGTCGCCGCCCACCACCGTCTCGACGTCGCAGGGCAGCCGGAACCGGTAGTTCCCGTCGACCAGGGCCGCCGCCGGCACGACCGACCCCCCGTTTCCGCTCAGCGCCTCGATCGCCCGGCCCATGGCCAGGCCGGTCGCGTGCAGGATGTTCAGGTCGTCGATCTCCTCGACCGAGGCGAAACCGACGCCCCAGGCCACGGCGCGGGCCTTGATCTCGATCTCCAGCGCGTCCCGACGCGCCGCCGTCAGGGCCTTGGAATCGTCGATGCCGCCCGGCAGGTCCTCGGGGTTCAGGATCACCGCCGCCGCCGAGACCGGCCCCGCCCACGGCCCGCGCCCGGCCTCGTCCAGGCCGCACACAGGCCCGCCGACGCGGGCCGCCAGCAGGGTCTCCAGCGTAAGGGTCGGGAAGGCACGCGCAGGCTTGGGGGCGGGGGTCTTCACGACCCGGCCATAGCCCGGACCTCGGCGTGGCCGAAGCAGTCCGCGTCGTGATCGTTGACCATGCCGGTCGCCTGCATGAAGGCATAGACGATCACCGGGCCACAGAATCCGAACCCGCGCGCCTTCAACGCCTTGGCCATGGCGACCGATTCAGGCGTCTGCGTCGGCCTGTCGATGGAGAGGTTCTGGATCGGCTTCCCGTCCACGAACGACCATAGCCAGCCCGAGAAGTCCTCGCCCCGGTCCCGCATCTCCACGAAGACCCTCGCCCCCCGGATGGTCGCGTCGATCTTGGCCCCGGACCGCACGATGCCGGCGTCGGCCATCAGCCGCGCCCGGTCCGCCGCGCCATAGGCCGCGACCCGGTCGGGATCGAACCCGTCGAATGCCGCCCGGAACGCCTCGCGCTTCTTCAAAATGGTGATCCAGGCCAGCCCGGCCTGGAACCCGTCCAGCACCAGCTTCTCCCACAGCGCCCGCGCGTCATACTCCGGCACCCCCCATTCGGTGTCGTGATAGGCCACATAAAGCGGGTCTGTCCCGCACCAGGCGCAGCGATGGAGTGAGTCGAGCATGGGCACAGGATAGCGAGAGGGGAGGCCAATGTCCGCTCCCGACCCTAAGCGGACGTTTGCTAAGCCGGCTTCGCGGCATCGATCGACCACTTCTCTTGATAGCGCTTGAGACCTGTCTAACGTAGAGGCAGCGTAGCAGCTCGTTAGGGCTAGGCTGACTCACTTTTCGGGGCTGGGGAATGTGATGGGGCAAGCGCGGCGGTTCGTGCAGCCGGTGATTTAGTTGGCCGGCTTTCTGGCTATGAGCGCATTGGCCGCAATGCTTTCGGCCTGTGGCGGGAGTGGTGCTTCCTCGCCATCGCTGCGGCCATCCAAACCGGGCCTTGGACCAACATAGGCGATGGATCACTTGGCGGGGTGCAGACCAAACCCCCTAGGTTGCACCCTCTCCGAGCGCAGCGATCAGCAAGTCGCGCTTGGCCTCGACCTTGGCTTCTTGCATGCTCGTGGCTACGGTTAGCACGCGGCCCTCCGGCGCCATGAGCTCCAGGCGGAAAGAGTCATCTCCATCAGCCCACGTCGTGCGGACGATCCGGAGGTGGTCTTTGCGAGGGGCAAACCGAGTTTCCCGCCGCTTCCAAAGCCAAAATTCCCGGGCGGTTACCCAGCCGTCCACGATGGTCAACCGGGTAACGGGAACTTGGAAAAGGCCGACGGTACCTACGATTCCGGCAGCCCATAGCAAAAGAATGAGGAGTGCTCCGACCGGGGCAGGAAGGCCATCCAGCGGCCGCCCGGACTTGATGACCCCAAGGGTGATCGTCGCCACGAAGCTCATCCACACGGCCATGAAGACCCAGGCGAAGATGGCTTTGTTGTCGCTTATAGTTATGGATCGGTGGCCCATGGCGGAAGTCTGCCAGATTGCGGCTAAGCCTTGATTAAGCGGGCGACGGTCCGGTTCAGGGCTAGTAGCCGATGTCCGCTTCCCACCCAAAGCGGTCCGTCGATGGGTCTGCTTCTGTCGTCCGCAGCAGGACGACCAGGTCGCTGTTTTTCGCACTTTGGCGCGGCAGAGCACCCTAGTCTCGCGCCAGCCACCCCGGCCACTGCACCGCGACCGCCCGCCCGTCCACCGTCAGCGCGCCGTCCAGCCGGTCCAGCCGCACCAGCGCCATGGCCACGCCGTCCTGTCCGGTCAGGACCTCGCCCGCGCGCAGTTCGCCGTTCAGCACCTCGGTGCCCGGTCCAGGCGGCGGCCCGTCGAAGGTCAGGGGCAGCATCCGCTTTTTGATCTCGCCCCGCCGCTTCATGCGCGAGGTCGTCTCCTGACCGACGAAACAGCCCTTGCCGAAGTCGATGCCGTTCAGCAGGTCGAAATTGGCCTCGATCGGATAGGTGCGGTCCGACCCCGCATCCGCGGCTGGATCGGGTACGCCCGCCGACAGGCGATGCGCGTCATAGTCGGCCTCCGATGCATCGGTCGGGTGCTCCCCGAGCGCCCGGCCGCCCATCGCCACCGTGCGGGGATCTGCGACGAAGCCCGCCGCCACGCCCGGCCAGCAGGCGACCACCGGCCGATCGTCGGCCGCGATCTCGACCTGGGCTCTCAGCCGGTACATCGACAACCGCGCCATCAGCGCCTCGCGCCGGTCCGCCGCCACGTCCAGCACCACGCCGCCGCCTTCACCCCACAGGAACAGGTCGAACAGCAGCCGCCCCGGCGGCGACAGCATGGCCCCGAACCGGACCTCGCCGTCGGTCAGGGTTTCGACATCCTGGGTCAGCAGATTGTGCAGGAACGGTTTCGCGTCTGCTCCGCTTACCCGGATCAGGGCGCGGCTGTTCAGTCGGGCGATGCGATCGGTCATGGCATGAGAGATAGGGCCAGTCGCGCCGTCGCCCCACCCCCACCGCAAGAGAATCCGTATACGGTGCGCTCATGAGTGCGCGTTTTCCCATTCTCTATATCGCCGAGGCCGGGCCAGAGGCCGCCGTCCTGTCGTCCGGCGTCCTCGCCTGGCTGGTCGCCAGCCTGCCGGAGGCGGACTTCACGGTCGTCGGGTCGGCGGCCTCGGCCCCTCTGTTCGCCGACACGCCGCGCCTGAAACGTCTGATCGTCCTGGACCGGACGACCCGCTGGGACTGGCTGGGTCTGTGGAACCAGGTCCGCGACACGCGCTGGGGCCTGATCGTCGATATGCGCGGCACGAAGCTTTCCGAACGCCTGCGTCGCCTGAAACGCGCCGTGCGTGGCCCCGATCATCCCGGCCTGCATGCGGTGGAGGCCGCCGCCCGGGTGCTGCAACTGGACGAGGTGCCCGCCCCCCGCCTGTTCTTCGGCGAGGACACCCGCGCCGCAGCCGATGCCCTGATCGGCCCCGGCCCGGCCCCGATCCTGGCGGTCGGACCGGGCACCGACTGGATCGGCACCCGCTGGCCCGCAGAACGCTATGCCAAGGTCGCCCGACCGCTTCTGGCAGAGGACGGCCCCCTGGCCGGTGGCCGGCTGATGATCGTGGGCGAGGAGGCCGACCGCGACCTGGCCCACACCATCCGCCTGGCCGTGCCCCGCACCCGGGTGATCGAGCTTCAGGGCAAACTGACCCGGCTCCAGACCGCCGCCGCCCTGTCGCGCGCCAGCCTCTATGTCGGGGCGGACTCCCTCTGGACCCAGCTGGCGGTCGCGGCCGGCGTACCCTCGGTGGGCGTCTTCGGCCCGTCTGACGATGCCCGCGTCGGGCCGTGGAACGGGGTCTCCCTGCGCGGCGAACGCTCGCTGGAGGAATTCAGGGCCATCGACCCCCGCCTCAACCAGCACATCCACCATATGCTGGGCCTGCCGGCCGACCGCGTCCTGAGGGCCGCGCGGGGCCTGCTGGCAAAGGATGCGTCGGCGGGCTGAGGTGTCCGGCCGGGGCCTCGCTGTTGGACACATCAGGAACGATCCTCCCCCGCCTCCTGGCGGCGGGAGGTGGGCCATCCGAAGAGCGGTGGAGGGCGCGCAAACACCCACCGGGTCCGGGGTTGCCCCCGCTACGCCTGCGCAGGACGCGCGGTGGCCCCACTCCCCCGCTGCGCGGCTGGAGGGTCGATCTCCGAAAAACATCGGCCCTGTATTCGACCTCCTCTATAATGGGCGGTGCGACCCATCGGCTCACCCTCGCCCCGAACAGGTCGGACGGGTCGGACGGTGTTTTTCGTCCGATCGATTTCAGACTAAACAGACCCAGCCTTTCCAGACCCGGACTCTTCGATGACCCAGACCTATGACCTGATCGTCCGTGGCGGCGAGGTGGTGAACCACGCGGGACGCGGCCCGGCCGACGTGGGCGTGCGCGACGGTCGGATCGCCTTCATCGGCGACCTGTCGCAGGCCTCGGCGGGCCAGGTGATCGACGCCTCGGGTCTGACGGTCCTGCCGGGCGTCATCGACACCCAGGTCCATTTCCGCGAACCCGGCCTGGAATGGAAGGAAGACCTCGAGACCGGATCCCGTGCCGCGGCCCTCGGCGGCGTCGTCGCCGTCTTCGAGATGCCCAACACCGAACCCAACACCACCGACGCTGACACCCTGGCCGACAAGCTGGCCCGCGCCCGCGACCGGATGTGGACGGATCACGCCTTCTACGTTGGTGGAACCCACGCCAATGCCGACGTCCTGGGCGAGCTGGAACGCCTGCCCGGCTGCTGCGGGATCAAGGTCTTCATGGGTGCCTCGACCGGCGACCTGCTGATCGCCGATGACGACGGCGTGCGAAAGGTGCTGAACGCCGTGTCGCGCCGCGCCACCTTCCATTCCGAGGACGAATACCGCCTGGCCGAGCGCCGTCCCCTGGCCCGCACCGGCGACTGGACCAGCCACACCGATGTGCGCGACGCCGAAAGCGCGATCATGAGCACCCGCCGCCTCGTCCGGCTGGCTCACGAAACCGGCAAGCGCATCCATGTCCTGCACGTCTCGACGGCCGAGGAGATCGAATTCCTGGCGCATCACAAGGACGTCGCCACGGTCGAGACCACGCCCCAGCACCTGAGCCTGGACGGCGACGAGGCCTATGAGCGGCTGAAGGGCTATGCCCAGATGAACCCGCCGATCCGCAACGCCTCTCACATCGCCGGGCTCTGGCGCGGGATCGATCAGGGCGTGGTGGATGTGCTCGGCTCCGACCATGCCCCGCACACGAAAGAGGAGAAGGCCCGGCCCTATCCGGCCTCGCCATCCGGGATGCCGGGCGTCCAGACCCTGGTGCCGGTCATGCTGACCCATGTCGCCAACGGGAAGATGACGCTGGAGCGGTTCGTCGACCTGACCTCTGCCGGGGCCCAGCGGGTGTTCCAGACCGCGAACAAGGGCCGTCTGGCCGAGGGCTACGACGCCGACCTGACCCTCGTCGATCTCAAGGCCAGACGGGTCATCACCCACGATCAGCAAGCCAGCCGCTGCGGCTGGACCCCTTTCGACGGCTTCGAGGCGACCGGCTGGCCGATGGCCACGATCGTGCGCGGCCGGGTCGTCATGTCCGACGGCGAATTGATCGGCACGGCCCACGGCCGTCCGGTCAACTTCCAGGAGGCCCTGACCGGGTGAGCGGACTGGCCGGAGCGCGCCCCCGGCTGGGCCTGATCGGCTATGGCGCCTTCGGCCGCCTGACCGCCCGGCACCTGTCGCCGTGGTTCGAGGTCCTGGCCCATGACCCGGCGGCCACGGTGGAGGAGGGCGACCTGGCCCGCCTGACCGACCTGGCCACGGCCGCCGCCTGTCCGGTGGTGATTCTCGCCGTCCCCGTCGAGGCGCTGGCAGAGACCCTGTCGGCCATCGAACCCGACCTGCAGGACGGCGCGCTGGTCATCGACGTGGGCTCGGTCAAGGTCGGCCCGGCCCGGCTCATGGCCGAGCACCTGCCTGCCCGCGTCCAGGCCGTGGGGACCCACCCCCTGTTCGGGCCGCAGAGCGCGCGCGACGGCATCGCGGGGCTTCGCATCGCCGTCTGCCCGGTGCGCGGCGACCGTATCGCCCGCCGCGTCGCCGCCTTCTGCCGCCGGGCCCTGAAGCTGAAGGTCTTCATCGTCTCTCCGGAGGATCACGACCGCGAGGCGGCCGTCGTCCAGGGCCTGACGCATCTGATCTCGCGCGTCCTGCTGTCGATGGAGCCCCTGCCGACGCGGATGACCACCACCAGCTTCGAGCGGATCATGCAGGCCGTCGAGATGGTCCGCTACGATTCGCCCGCCGTGTTTCGCGCGATCGAACGCGAGAACCCCTATGCGGCCGGGGTCCGCGACCGCTTCTTCGATCTCGCGGCCCGGGCCCGGGCCGACCTCGACGACGGAACCACGCCTCAGGCCAGCTCCGGCCCGCCCGTGGGATCGCGCGGATCCAGCGGCAGCCCCGCCTCCTGACGGGCTTTCAGCACCCGCAGCCAGCCGTGCATGGCCTCGCAGTCCAGCCCGTGCATCATCAGCCGGAACCCGGCCTGCAGCGTCGACAGCGTCACCAGGGGATGCCCGTTCTTGACGAAATGCATGTGGTAGTCGGTGCCCAGGATTCGTCCGATATAGATGCCGACGATCTCGTCCAGCTGCAGCGAATGGCTGGCCCGCATGAAGTCGGCGCGGGGCAGCATCAGGGCATACAGGGGCGTGTAGAACTCCACCGCCGTCTGGATGTCGATCCGGTTCAGCGGGCCTGTCGGAAAGGTCTCGAATGGCGGTTCGATGTCCGACAGCATGGAGAAGTCGACCCGCTCCGGCGGGGTGATCTCCTTGCCTGCGGCCCGCAGCGCCATGTTCAGCTCGATGATGAAGTTGAAGATGTTCAGGTCGTGCTGGAGGAAGACATTGTCCTCAAGATCCTTCAGCGTCAGCGGCTTCAGCGGCACCGTCTTGATCAGCGCCGAATCGACCCCGGCATTGGCCTTCAGGAAGGCCAGCAGCTCGGTCCCGACATGGAAGTGGCGCAGGATCAGGGTGTTGCACTCCGGCGATCCGAAGGTCCGCAGCCCCAGGTGGATGGACCTGTGCAGCAGGCCGTTCAGGTTCGGATAGCGCGGCGAGATGGCCCGCAGGACCTTCACGACGCAGAAGAACAGGAATACCAGCGGCCGCGAAACCGGGAACAACCACCGCCGCGACCACGACCGCGCGCCCAGCAGCAGGGCCCGCTTGGCCTGGGGATCGATCGGCAGGGAATGGTCGAGATACAGCGCCAGCCACGGATCTGGATCGTGGGCGTCATAGCGACGCGTGTCGAACGGATCGGTCTTCCACTGCGCCGTGTCGTCGCTGTCGGACAGCCTCAACTCCCGATCTCCTCGATCTGCAAGGCATACAGGCGGGCGGTGACCCTGGCCGTCATGACGATCCGTTCGGCCACGGCGGCGTCGGGCAGGACCATCCGCAGCATCTCCTCGAACTCGCGCATGTGCTCTGCGTCATTCTCGCCGTGATACAGCAGGAACCGCACCGCCTCGTCCGGCAGCGCCAGTCGCTCCTTGACCAGCCGGCCCCAGGGCGCAGCCTTGATCGAGCCCAGCCCCTCAATGATGAACATGGCCCCCAGCAGGCCGAACGGATCGGGCCTAGACGCCTCATGGAACATCCAGGCCGAGATGGCTTCGGACCCGACGTTCTTGGGGGCCGAACGGATCACCTCGACCTCGCCCCCCGAACAGACGAAGTCGGCCTCCAGCAGGCGGAAGTCGCGATGCTCGGTCACCGCATGGCGCATCAGCGTCGAGCGCAGCTCCAGATGCGCCTCGCCGATGTTCGAGGCTGCGCGGCTCATCCACAGGGCCCCGTCCTTCACCTGCTGGCGCAGGTTGATCAGGAATAGCTGATAGTCGGCCAGCTCGAACCGGCCGCGTGTCAGCTTCCTGATCAGCGGCGTCGCCTCCAGCCGCTGTTCGAAGTCGGCGAAGACCACGGCCAGCTTGCGCAGGGTCTCCGCGACCTGGTCGTCCACGCGTGTTCCGTCCGCCATCACACTACCTCGCACATCATGAACCCGACCATGGCCCGCCCGCTCTCCGGCACGACCAGCAGGACCTTCTCGCCCGTCCTGGCCCGTCCCGACTTCATGAACTCATCCAGCATGACCCAGATAGAGGCCGCGCCGATGTTGCCGACGCTCGGCAGGTTCGAAAACCACTTTTCCTCCGGGATCATGGCGGCGGTGCTTTTCAGCACCGATACGATCTCTTCCCGCAGCGACCGCGCCGAGTAGTGGCACAGCAGGTGGTCCACGTCGTCCGGGACGATCCGGCCGGAATCGACCTTCTCCAGCCAGACCCCGATCCAGGCCCGGATGACGATCTTCAGCAGCTCGAAATCCTGCACGAGGGCCACAGACCCCGCCGCATGCGCCGCGACCGGCCCGGCGTGGCTCCAGGCGCTCTTCATGTCCGCGCGATCGGCGAAGGTGGAGCCCGCCCACATACAGGGATCGAACCGCCCGGCCAGCGAGATCAGATCGATCCACTCGACCTTCAGAGACGGGCCGTCCGGTCGGGGCCGGGGCTCCATCACCACTGCGCCTGCGCCGTCCGACAGGGTGAACCGCAGGAAGTCTGCCTCGACCCTCGCCCGGCCCCTGACGTCGACCAGGGCCGTGCCCTCATAGAACTCCGGCCGGAACCAGCGGGACGAGAACTCCCCCGCCGCCGCCGCCGCGACGTCCGCCTCGCCGGTCCGCACCTGGAGCCAGGCCCCCTTGGCCGCCATCAGGGCGGAGGCGCACACCGACTGGTAGCTGGCGATCTCGATCGGTCCGGCACCGAGTTCCGCATGCACCGCGCTGGCATGGCCCGGTACGATATAGTCGCCCTGGGTCGTGGCCGTGGCGAGGTGACCCAGCTGGCCGATCGACAGGCCCGCGTCCTCGAGGGCCGACTTCGTCGCCGCCGCCGTCATCGAGGCGTTGGAGTGCAGCGGCCGACCCTCGGGCGTCAGGGCATAGTGGCGCGTCTCGACCCCGTTCCACCGCAGGGCCCGGCGACCCACTGCCGAGCTGCGCCCGCCGATGCGGCCGATGAAGGTCTCCATCGTGTCCACACCGACGGGATCACCGGGGAGGAAGGCCCCGGTTCCGGTGATGTAGACGTCGCGAAGCAGACCTGCACACATGGCCTGTCACTGCGGCAGATGAGCGATCCCCGCAAGGCCGCCAAATCTGACGGCTCCGGTCAGCCTTCCTGCGACACGACCGCGCCGGCTTCGACCGGGTGCCGACCCTGACGACGACGTGACAGCCAGGCCTTGATGGCGTTCTGGATCGGCTGGTCGATAGCCGTGTGGAAGGCGAAGGCGAAGACGAAGGCGGCCAGCACCCCCGCGCCCCACAGGCCCCACTGAACCGGCACAGACAGGGCGTATCTGGCAATCAGGAGATTGGCCACGCCGAACCAGGCAATACGCACGACCTCATTGGTGATGAACATCGAGAAGGACACCACGCTGGCCCGCTCGATCAGTCTCGAGGGCTTCAGCACCGGGATCGCCCCTGCCGCCAGGATGATCAGCGAGATGAAGACGAGCGAGATCAGGGCATTCTTGTCGAACGCCTGAACGACAGCCAGCCCGACTGCGGCCGAGAGGCCGACAATCCGGGCCAGGCGCGGCGCGATCCAGACGCGTTCGGCAAAGACGGCCAGTCCCATGCCCAGGATGAACAGCGGCAGGGCGCGGAAAAAGCCGAACTTCATCGGCATCTGATAGACCGGGAAACCAAGCCAGGCCTGCGTGGCCGCATTGGCGATCAGGTAAAGCCCGACCACTGCCAGCAGGGCCGACCACGGCCCCAGCCGCTTCAGGCCGCCAAGGATGTAGGGGAACAGGACATAGCAGCCGAGCAGGGCCGAGATCGACCAGCTGGGCGCGTTCCAGCCCAGTCCACCGTGAACCCCGAACCCTTGTGTCAGCGTCAGCTGCGCGGGCAACTGGTCCCAGGCGAACCATTCGGGATTGCGCGGCGCGACGCCCGCCACCGCGCTGATCAGCACCAGCGCGACCAGCGACAGACCCATGATCAGATGGGCCGGATAGACCCGCAGGAACCGCTTGATGAAGAAGTCGCCCGGCGACATCGCGCCTCGTCCGACCGCTCCGCCATAGACCCGCATCAGTACATAGCCGCTGTCGATCAGGAAGAAATTGGTCAGCAGGAAGCCACCCCGCTCGAACACCGGATGCAGTTCCTCTGCGAGGGGAACAGGTCCCGCCGCCTGGAAGTGATGCAGGATAATCAGGGAGGCCACGATGAAACGCAGCGCGTCGAGCCATCCCCCCCTTGAGATGACGGGTGTCCCGTTTCGGGTCGATATCGCGGTCCAGGCCATCGGAACCCTCTCTTCGGAGGGGAAATCCGCAAGGACCGGACCAGCGGGTTCTATCGCTAACGCGGCATTAACCACGCTCCCGGCATTTTCTGCCCGGTAGGCTTTGGGGTCATGACGATGAGCGGCGCAGAAGTTCTGGATGTGGGCCGCGATGCCATCTGGCTGACGGTGCAGTTGTGCGCGCCGATCCTGATCGTGGGCCTGGTCATCGGCGTTGGAATCGGCCTGTTTCAGGCCCTGACCCAGATCCAGGAACAGACCTTGGTCTATGCGCCCAAGATCATCGCCATCTTCGTGTCCCTGCTGCTGTTCCTGCCGCTGATGGGCGGGCTGCTCGCGGCCTTCATGCGCACGATTGCGGCGCGCATCGCCGGGATATAGGACCCGCGTGGACCCCTATGCCACCGCCGATCAGGTCTGGGCCGGTGGGCTGATCTTCGCCCGCATCGGCGCGATCCTGCTCAGCCTGCCGGGCATCGGCGAAAGCTATGTGCCGCCACGCATCCGCCTGTCGCTGGCGCTGGTGGTGTCGCTGGCCCTCTGGCCGGTCGTCGGTAACGCACTCCCCGCCCTGCCCGAGACGATCGGCGGCATGGTCGGCTGGATCATTCGCGAGGTCGTCACCGGCCTGATGATCGGCGTGATCCTGCGGGCTTTCACCGGTGCGCTGGCCACGGCGGGCGAGATCGTCTCCCTGCAAACGACGCTCGCCTTCGCCCAGACCGCCAATCCGCTTCAGGCCGCGCCAGCCGCGACTATTTCGGCCTTCCTGATGATCCTCGGGACCGTGCTGGTGTTCGCCACCAACACCCATCACCTGTTCATCGCCGGGCTGGTCGGGTCCTATGAGCTGATCGCGCCCGCCCGACCGCTGGTCATGGGCGACTTCACGGAACTGGCCATTCGCACCATCAGCGACAGTTTCATGCTGGGGATACAACTGGCCGCGCCCGTCATCGTCTTTGCCCTGATCCTCAACCTGGCATCCGGGCTGGTTGCGCGGGTGATGCCTCAATTCCAGGTCTTCTTCGCCGTCGCCCCGCTGAGTGTGATCCTGGGGCTGTCGATCTTCGCCCTGGCGCTGGGGGTGATGGGCACGGTCTTCATCGACCGCTACCGCGCTCTTGCCAGTCTGTTCGTCTCGGGGGGCGTCGTTGGCTGACGACGCCGATCCAGAGTCCAAGACAGAAGAGGCGTCACCTCAGAAACTTGAGGATGCGCGAAAAAAGGGCGACGTCGCGAAATCCGCCGACGTCGCCCCGGCCCTCAGCCTGCTGGGCGTGACCGCCGTCCTCATCATGGGTGGCGGCTATTTCGCGACCAATATGGCGCAAGGCTTCCTGCCCTTTATCGCCGCGCCCCATTCCATGCTGGGCGGATTTGAGGCGGGCGGCGGGGTGGAGATCGGTGCCCGCGCCCTGTGGGTGGTCGCGCCCTTCATGGGCGCCGTGATGCTGGCGGCGATCCTGGGCGGGGTCGGCGGCAACGTCGCCCAGTCGGGCCTGTCCATGTCGGCCGAGAAGATCAAGCCCAAATGGGACAAGGTCAGCCCCATGGCCGGGTTCAAGCGCATGTTCGGCCCCGACGGCCTGATGCAGTTCGCCCAGACGCTGTTGAAGCTGATCGCGGTCGGCGTGATCTGCTGGATGGTGTTGAAGCCCCACGCCCACCAGTTCGAAATCATGGCGGCCATGTCGCCCCTGGCCATCCTGCCCCTGGCGCGAGACATGATGATCGCGCTGATGAGCGCGGCCCTGGTCTTTCTGGTTCTGGCCGCCGGGGGCGACTTCATCTGGCAGAAGATGCGCTTCGCCAAGCGGATGCGGATGACCAAGGAAGAGCTGAAGGAGGAGTTCAAACAGGCCGAGGGCGACCCGCACATCAAGGCGAAACTGAAGCAGATCCGCATGCAGCGCAGCCGTCAGCGGATGATGCAGAACGTGCCCAAGGCCACTGTGATCGTGACGAACCCGACCCACTATTCCGTCGCCCTGCGCTATGAGGCCGGCGATGCCGCCCCCGTCTGCGTGGCCAAGGGCGTGGACGCGGTCGCCATGCGTATTCGCGAGATCGCGCGCGAGCACGATGTGCCGATCGTTGAGAACGTACCCCTGGCTCGCGCCCTCTACGCTGCCGTGGATATCGACGAGACCATCCCGCGCGAGCATTTCGAAGCCGCCGCCAAGGTCATCGGCTTCGTGATGAAGAAGCGCCAGCCAGGGATGCGCCGGGCGGCGGGTTGACGCTTCCAGTTATCGATCAGATCCGCAGGCCTTCGGCGATCAGGGCAGCGGGGGCGCGCTCCTTGAATTTGAAGAACCCCTTCGTCGCCAGCGGCCAGAGCCGGTCGTCCCACGATCGGCGGACCCGGGTCAGGGCGATGCCTTGTCCCATCAGCACAGTCTCAAGCTGAACGACCGCATCGGCGACCGGACCCACCGGCGCTTCCAGCACGATCACCCGATCGGTCTGCGTGTCCCGGGCCATCTTCAGCACGGCATCGGACACCAGCGACGAGGCGACGACACAGGGGCGGTCGAAATGGGCCGCGCAGCGGGTCGCCGCATCCTCCAACGCAGCGGCGGCGAACCGTGCTGCCGCCCCGCCCCCGGGCCAGGGGGATTGTGGATCGCCGCTCACCGCGATCACCACGGCCTCGGGTCGCCACCCGGCCGGTAGGGCGCTCTCGGGACTGAGGTCTTCCCCCGTCACCAGCAGCAGGCTTCGGCCCGGCGAGGGTGATAGCTTCAAGGGCGCGAGCGGCTTGGCAACCGGCAGCGGGGCCTCGACCAGCGGCAGGGCGCGGGTCGCCAGACCCTGCGGGCGGAACCGGCCATTGGTGAATCGCTCGATATTCCCGGTCGTCGCCAGATAGGTCTTGCCCACGGTCTGCAGGCCGGCCACCCATCGCCAGGACAGGGTGTTCGAGGCCGGATCGCCGTCCAGCAGATGGCGCAGGAAGAATTCGGCACCCAGGGCCCATGGCAGGCCGAGGGTGAAGATCCAGATGGAGGCGAACCACATGCGCGCGTGATTGTGCAGATTGCCGGTCTGCACGAGTTCCTGCGCCCAGTGGTCGAAGCCCTCGATTCCGGTTGCGCCCGCCTCGGCTGCCGCGACCGCCCGGGCCAGGTCTGACGAAAGCGGCACATCCCGCTCGGTCAGGAAACGGGTCCAGACCTCCGGGTTCATCTGCAGCCAGCCCTTCCAGTAGGTCCGCCACAGCACTTCCTGGACGAACCGCCGGGCCGCGTGGGGATCGTGGTGCTCCAGCACGCTCGCGATGACCTCGTGTTCGGTCACCAGCCGATGCCGCAGCCAGGGCGACAGGCCCGATACCGCCTGCTGTCCCTCCGGCCCGGCATCGGTGTTGCGCTCCATGCCATAGGTCTCTCCCGCATGCGGTACGAAGTCGGCCAGCCGTCGCAGGCCGGCGGCGCGCGTGGGGGGAAAGCGATCAAGGGGGTCAGGCATGACCCGAGCCATAGCGCAGCCCCGTCGCCTCCGGGCTGCGGCCGATGGCGCGACGGGCGATTTCGCTAGGCCGCTGGATCGCGCGTATGCTTGCGCTCTGCGATTCGCGGGAGCGACCCCATGACGACCACCGGACCGACCCGTTCCAGCCCGCCGGTCGACATCACCCTGATCCTGATGGTGGCGGGATTCACGGTCGCCGTCGCCGCCCTGGCCTGGCCGATGTTTCGCGCGGGGCCGATCGCGACGCCGCACATGATGCTCATGATCGCCGTCGGGGGCGTCGCCCTGCTGGGCCTGTTCGCCTTCGGACGGATCGAGACCCGCAAGCCCGCGCGTCCCGACGGCGACGTCGCGGTCGAGATGCTGGATGCGATGGCGGAACCGGCGGCCCTGATCACGGCCAGCGGCCAGATCCTGGCCTTCAACGGAGCCTGGGTGTCGCAGAACGGCGCGACCGTCGCCCTGCCGAAAGCCCAGTCGGCCCAGGCCCTCTACATGGCCTTCGCCCAGGCCCGGTCCGGTCACCAGGGCCGCGCCATCGTCACCATCGGCGCGCGCGAAATCGAGGTCCTGATCGGCCAGGCCGGGGAGGGCCGGTTTCTGGTCCGGGAGGCTCCCGAAGCGACCTTGACCGCCGCGCCCCCGCCGGTGGCAGGTAATGCCTATGTGGCCCAGGCGGGCGAGGGGCGGGCCATGGCGGCAGGGGCTCCGTTCGGATCGGCAATCATCGGTGGAGACGACCTGTTCGCCGGGCGGGCCGAGGATGCCAACCCGGCGCTTGCGGTCCTCACTGGCCCGGCGGCGGCGCGCGATGCCGCCTTCGGCCATCTGTTCGATCCGACAGGTGTGATGGAGGCACGCGATCGGATGGCGGCGGGATCGACCGGCCCGATCGAACTGGTCGCGCGCGCCCACCCCGACCGGATGCTGCACCTGTATGTCGCGCCCGAAGGCGACAAGCGGCGGGTCTGGCTGTTCGACGTCTCGGCCCAGAAGTCGATGGAGCTGCAGCTGTCGCAGGCCCAGAAGATGCAGGCCGTGGGCCAGCTGGCCGGCGGCGTGGCCCACGACTTCAACAACCTGCTGACCGCCATCCAGCTGCAGCTTTCCGAGCTGCTGGAACGCCACCCGGTCGGCGATCCCTCCTATGACGGTCTGAACCAGATCCGCCAGACCGGGATCCGCGCCGCTGACCTGGTGAGGAAGCTGCTGGCCTTCTCGCGGAAGTCGACCGTGCGGCGCGAACGGCTGGATCTCGGCGAACTGGTCGGAGAGTTCGCGGTCCTGCTGCGCCGCCTGCTGCGCGAGGATGTGCGGCTGGAGACCGACTACGGCCGCGATCTGCCGATCGTCCTGGCCGACAAGTCACAGCTGGAGACCGCGGTGATGAATCTGGCCGTCAATGCCCGCGACGCCATGCGCGGCGTGGTCGAGCCCGGGGCCGGGGTGGTGACGATCCGCACCCTGCGCCTTTCGCAGGAGCAGGCGCGGACTCTGGGCTGGCGAGAGGCTCCGGCCGGCGACAGCGCCCTGATCGAGGTGTCCGACACCGGACCCGGCGTGCCGCCCGAGCTGCTGGACAAGATCTTCGAACCCTTCTTCACCACCAAGGCCGTCAACGAGGGCACCGGCATGGGGCTGGCGACCGTCTACGGTATCGTCCAGCAGGCGGGCGGCCATATCGGCGTGACGAACCTCGACGGGGCCGATTCCGGTGTAGGGGGGGCGGCCTTCCGCATCTTCCTGCCCGCCGCGACCGAACAGGAACTGACCGAGGTCGCCCCGGTCGAAGTCAAGAAGGCCGCGCCGCGCGACCTGTCCGGCAACGGCCGCATCCTGTTCGTCGAGGACGAGGCGGCCGTGCGCTGCATCGCCGCCAAGCTGCTGCGTCAGCGCGGCTATGAAGTCATCGAGGCCGCCGACGGCGAGGAGGCCCTGATCCTCGCCGAGGAATGGGCCGGCCAGATCGACATGCTGATCTCGGACGTCATCATGCCGGGCCTGGATGGGCCCAGCCTGCTGAAGAAGGCGCGCCAATACCTGGGCGACGCCCCGGTCATGTTCATCTCCGGCTATGCGGAGAGCGACTTCTCGGACCTGCTTCAGGACGAGGTCGGCGTGTCCTTCCTGCCCAAGCCGCTGGACATCAAGACCCTCGCCGAACGGGTCAAGCAGGAGCTGCGGGGCTAGGCAAAGAAAAGGCCCGGCGTTTCCGCCGGGCCTGGTCTTGTCCGCACGACCCGAAGGATCAGGCCGCTTCGGCTTCCGCGTCTTCGTCGACCACTTCGGCGACGGGAGCGTTGGCCTTCTTGGCGCTCAGCGACCTGGACAGCAGCTGGACGGCGGCGTCCTTGTCGATGCGGTTGGCGGCGGCGACTTCACGGGCCATCCGGTCCAGAGCCGATTCGTACAGCTGGCGCTCCGAATACGACTGTTCCGGCTGCGAATCGGCGCGGTGCAGGTCGCGGACGACCTCGGCGATGCAGACCAGATCGCCGGAGTTGATCTTGGCTTCATATTCCTGAGCGCGGCGGCTCCACATCGTGCGCTTGATGCGGGCGCGGCCCTTCAGCGTCGTCAGGGCCTTGGTCACCACGTCTTCCGACGCCAGCGACCGCAGGCCGGCGGTCTTGGCCTTCCGGGTCGGGACACGCAGGGTCATCTTCTCGTGGTCGAAGGTCACGACATAGACCTCCAGCGACATGCCGGCGACTTCCTGGACCTCGACGGCCGCGACCTTGCCGACGCCGTGCGCCGGATAGACGACCGCGTCGCCAACCTTGAATTCCAGAACGCTCTTGGTGGTCATGTCATTCCTTTCCCGGACGCAGAGGTTGGCGAGGCGAATACGCGACGGCGAAAACGGCTCCATCGACCGGCGACGGGGGTCGCCGGTGGAAAGAGCATCATTCGTCAGTCGTGGAAACGGATCACCGAACCTCTGGCCGACCCCGCCTTCATGGACGGGGTTCTGTCGCAAACGCGAGCGGCGCGTAGAAAACGCGATCCGCCCGACCCAATGTGAAGGAACATATCACAAAACGAGGCAATTTCAAAACGTCACGCGCGAGATGCTCCGGGCACCGCACATTATGACCGCAATGCGACCGAGGGGCTCAGGAGCCCTTGCCGGGCTCGGGGCTGAAGTATTTCTCGAACTTGCCCGTCTCGCGCTCGAACTGTTCGCGGTCGGCCGGCGGAGTGCCCTTGACCGTGATGTTGGGCCAGATCCTTGCATACTGGGCATTGATCTGGAGCCACTTGCCGTCCGGCTCGTCCTCGGTGTCCGGCTTGATGGCATCGACCGGGCATTCGGGTTCGCAGACGCCGCAGTCGATGCATTCGTCGGGCGCGATGGCGAGGAAGTTCTCGCCTTCGTAGAAGCAGTCCACCGGACAGACCTCGATGCAGTCCATGAACTTACACTTCACGCAGGCGTCGGTGACGATGTAGGTCATGGCGAAAATCGGTGTTCTGGAAGGTTGGGCGAAACACCCTCTCGGGCGTTCCGGACATGCAGGCGCGCCTCGCCCCTGTCAACACGCCCGGCGGGCCCCGATCGACGCATAAACCTTGCCGTTCCGGTCAGCTCGCCTATTTGCAGCAGTGCTGATTGCAGTTACCGCTGTTTTCCCCCTCCAGGAGTTTGCCCCATGCTGAACCGTCGCCTGCTCGTCCGATCCACCGTCGCCGGGGCCCTTGCCCTGGGACTCCTCGGGGGTGGGGTCGTTGTCGCCCAGTCCGCCCTGACCCAGAACCCCGCCGAAGTCCGCGCCGGTGCCTATGCGCTCGATTCCGGCCACGGCAAGATCACCTGGTCGGTCAACCACCTCGGCTTCTCGACCTACTATGGTCAGTTCGTGAACGTGAAGGCGGACCTGACCATCGATCCGGCCAACCCGTCGGCCAGCGCCCTGACCGCCACCATCCCCCTGACCGACGTCGCGCCGAACGACGACCGGCTGAAGGCTCACCTGCAAACCGCCGACTTCTTCGACACCGCCAACCACCCGACCGCCACCTTCGTGTCGCGTTCGGTGACGGTGGACGCGGACGACGCCAATGAGGCCACGGTGGTCGGCGACCTGACCCTGCGAGGCGTGACCCGGCCGGTCACCATTGAGGTTCAGTTCAACCAGGCCGGCACCGCCATGGGCGCCTACAAGGCCGGCTTCGACGGCGAGGCCACGATCAAGCGTTCGGAGTTCGGCATCAACTACGCCCTGCCGGCCGTGTCCGACGAGGTGAAGTTGCACATCGAAGGCGAGTTCAACATCGCCGAATAGGCCTATTCGGGGTCATCCCCGATCGGGACATAGAGGGCGCGGGCCTCCGCCGGAGGGCCGCGCCGCTCGCCCAGGGCCTCGACCCGTACGACCGTGATCCGGCCGTCGCGGGCGAAGACGATCTCGTCGCCCGGGTGGACGACGCGGCTGGGCTTGTCCAGCCGCGTCTGCCGTCCCTGATGCGTCAGCCGTACCGCGCCGCGCTCGACCAGGGCGGCGGCCAGCGACCGCGTTTTCGCGAACCGCGCCCGCCACAGCCAGACATCGATGCGGACGGACTCGACCGGGGTCATGCGGGGGTGCCCGTCTCCGGTGCCGGCGTCGCATAGGCGGCCGAGAGAAGGCGATAGAAGCGCGAGTTGAAGGCCACGATCGTGGCGATCAGCCCCAGCACCCCCGCCACCGTAAAGACCAGGGCCATGCCCCGGGCCGGGCCGCGCCCGAAGCAGTCCCCGATCGCCTCCGCTCCCGCGCCGTCGGTCATGAAGGGGATAACCAGGAACTGGGTCAGGGGGCCGATCAGGAAGGCGGTCAGTGGGGAGGCGGCCTGTTCCACCGACTGGGCGAAGCCGAACACCCGGCCCTGACGCTTGAACGGCACGACCTTCTGCAGCGTCGTCTGTTCCGCTGCCTCCGCATAGGGGCCCAGGAACATCCAGATGAAACACCCCGCCGCCAGCAGCGGAATGGAGGGCTGGATCGTGAAGACCGACGCCGTCGCCCAGGCCACCAGATTGACGATCATCAGGGTTCGCAACGGACGGCTCCCCAGACCCACGCGCGAGATCAGAATTCCCGACAGGATGAAGGCGATCGAGACGCCGCCCCACAACAGGCCCCACTGTCGGACCGGCATCATCGACAGGCCGTAGGCGTCCATCAGCGCCATGAAGACCCCGCCCAGGAAGTTGTTGAAAGTGGCGAACAGGATCAGGGCGAACAGGCCCGGCACCGCTCCCACGATCCGGATCGTCCCCCTCAGATCGACGCGGCGCGGCGCGGTCCTCTCGCCGGCTTCGGACGGCGGGGCTGGCTCCGGCACCGGCACCAGGATCAGATGCAGGAAGACCAGGGCGGTCAGGACCAGGGCGATCGCCAGGGTCGCGACCATGCCGCCCCACGCCACCAGAAACCCCGAGATCACCGAGGTGGTCAGGAACCCGATCCCCGTGACCATGCCGACCAGCCCGTTGGCCCGGTCGCGCCGATCCTCGTCCACCAGCACGGTCACCAGCGTCGGCAGGGCGATGGTGCGGATATTGCCGGCGATGACGCCCAGCATGGTCAGGCCGATGAAGACCCACAGGAACGGCCCCGACACCGACCGCAGCGCGCCATCCGGTGTCAGGGCCAGCAGGGTCAGGGCGGCCGCATAGAATCCGGCCGAAGCGACGCTGGACCCCAGCATGACCCGTTTCTTGCGATGGTGATCGACCAGGCTGCCGAGCCAGAAGGCCAGCCCCGCCGTCAGCGCCAGATACAGTCCCGCGATCATGCCCGTGGCGAACACCGACCGGGTCTCCAGATAGACCCAGAAGGTCAGGGCGAACCAGACGGTGAAGTTGGTGACGTTGGCCACCAGATTGTTGACCAGCAGATGATGGAACGGGCGCATTGTGGCGGCGGACTCCCTCAGGCGGGTGTCGCCACGGCCTTGCGCGGTCGCTTGCGCGCGCGTCGCGCCGGGGCCGCGGCCTGGGTCAGTTCGGCCAGTCTGGCGAAGGGCGAATCCTTCACGACCGCAGGCGCCTTGCCGTCCCGATCCGGCATCTGGGCTCGCACGACCTTCAGCGCGGCCCAGATCGCCCTGGCCGCCTCGCCGCTCCAGCCCAGCGTCGTCAGCGCCTCATCCGACAGCCGGCCCCTGCCTTCGCGCCTCAAATCGGCAGCCCGCTCAAGGTCCTCGACCGGCACGGCCCAGCGCCCTGCGGCGCGCACGCCGAAGGCCGCCAGCGCACGGGCGGACGGGGCGGGGATCGGTAACAGGGTCAGGCCCTCCGGCTTGGCCCGGAACGGCTCGGCGGCGGCGAACGCCTGGGCCAAGGTGCGGGCGCGAGGCTTCAGCACGCCCGGCAACCACACCGAATGCGTCCCCGCACGGATGGCGAAGGTCTTGATCGTGCGGCGCTCGACCTGGCTGAGCGCGGCGAGGTCGCGTTCGACGTCGCGTCGCTCGATGACGCCGCCAGCCTCCAGCAGGCGGAAGGCGATGCCGCGCGGCAGGCCCTTCAGCGCGCCGCTCTCGATCGCGGTCTTGAGCCGGCGCAGGTCACGCAGGGCACGCCCCGCCTCGGACGCCAGCCAGGCCTCGATGCGTCGCTGGGCCCGGTCCCGGGCGGCCTGCGGTCCGAGGTCGCCGATCAGGCGGACGCGCGGGCTGAACGGTTCGGTGTTCACGATCTTCGCCGCCAGGGCGCTCGCCCACAGGACGTCGCCCTCCGGCGTAACGGTGAAGGCCTCGTCGCCATCAGACGCCAGCTTGCCCAGTCGCCGGGCGATCTCCGGGCCGACGGCGCGCAAGGCGGCGGTCTTGAGCGTCCGGTCGGCAAGGACCGAGCCTCCGGTCGCCACCGCGAACCGCACGCCCTCCAGATGCCCGACCGCCTCGCCGTCCACGGTGACGATGCCGTCGTCGGCCACCTCGGCCATTGTGTCCTGCCGGTCGTGCAGGGACCGCATCAGGGCGGTGGTCTTGCGATCGACGAACCGGGCCGTGAGCCGTTCGTGCAGCACGTCGGACAGCCGGTCCTCCAGCGCGCGGGTCCGCTCTCTCCAGCTCTTCATCCCGTCCAGCCAGTCGGGCCGGTTGGCGATATAGCTCAGCGTCCGCACGCCTGCGAGCCGCGCCGACAGCTGGTCGATCTGCCCGTCGTCCCGATCGACCTCGGCGAAGCGCGGCGCGAACCAGTCCTCGGTCAGCCGGCCGCGCTTGCCGGTCAGGGCCTGGAAGACGTCGCGCGACAGACGGGCGTGTTCCTCGATCGTCGTCTTCTGGAAGTCCGGCAACTGGCACGCTTCCCAAAGGCGCATGATGGTCCCGCGCGACCGTCCGATGTGCTTGACCGCGTCGTCCTGCATGGCGCGGCGCAGCAGGGTCTCGTCCAGCGCCTGTCCGGTCAGCTTCAGCCCGGGCACGCCCGGGGTCTTGACGAGCGAGCGCAGCAGGTCGGGCAGGGTGTCGAAATCCAGCCGGGCGTTCCGCCACTCGATGGCCTGGACGGGGTCGAAGCGGTGCTCGACCACCTGTTCGACCAGGTCCTCGTCCAGTTCCTCGGCCTCGCCCGTCACCCCGAAGGTGCCGTCGCGGATGTGGCGTCCGGCGCGGCCGGCGATCTGGGCGATCTCGTGGGCGTGCAGCCAGCGGGTGCGCCGTCCGTCGAACTTTCGCATTCCGGCGAAGGCGACATGGTCGACGTCCATGTTCAGCCCCATGCCGATCGCATCGGTGGCGACCAGGAAATCGACCTCGCCGGACTGGAACAGGGCGACCTGGGCGTTCCGGGTGCGGGGGCTCAAGCTGCCCATGACCACGGCCGCGCCTCCGCGCTGGCGCCGGATCAGTTCGGCGATCGCATAGACCTGTTCGGTGCTGAACGCGACGATGGCGCTGCGGCGGGGCAGGCGGGTCAATTTTTTCGATCCGGCCCAGGTCAGGTTCGACAGCCGCTCGCGGGTGACGATCTCCAGATCGGGGATCAGCCGCCGCATCAGGGGGGCCATAGTCGCGGCCCCCAGGAACATGGTCTCGAACCGGCCCCGGGCGTGCAGCAGGCGCGAGGTAAAGACGTGGCCGCGCTCCGGATCGGCGGCCAGCTGGATCTCGTCGATGGCCAGGAACTCGACCTCGCGCTCCAGCGGCATGGCCTCGACGGTGCAGACCCAGAAATGGGGCCGGGGCGGGATGATCTTTTCCTCGCCGGTGATCAGGGCGACGGCATTGGCACCGCGTTGCCTGACGATCCGCTCATAGATCTCGCGCGCCAGCAGCCGCAGCGGCAGGCCGATCATGCCCGAGGCATGACCCAGCATCCGTTCGACCGCCAGATGGGTCTTCCCGGTATTGGTCGGCCCCAGTACCGCGACGACGCGGGAGGGGGCGAGGCCGGTGGGGCGGTCGCTCATGATTTCAACAAGGTGACGATTCGCTTCGGGTTCCTCAAGCGAAACGGCGTTTCGTCGTCACACTTGCGTCAGCAGCTCCTCCACCTGCCCCAGCCGTTCCTTGCCGAAGAACATCTCGTCGCCGACGAAGAAGGTGGGAACACCGAAGGCTCCGCGTTCGACGGCGGCGGCGGTGTTGTCCGCCAGCCTCGCCTTGACCGGATCGGTCTGGGCAGCCGTCAGGATGGCCTCGGCATCGAGGCCTGCCCCGGTCAGGACGCTGGCCAGGACGGCCGGGTCGCCCATCGCCAGGCTTTGCTCCCAGAAGCCGGCCGAGACCACCTCGACATAGGGTTCGAACTCCGGGCTTCCCTCGACCGCGCACAGGCCGCGCATGGCCAGCAGGCTGTTGATCGGAAAGTGAGGGTTCATGCGGAACGCGGTCAGGGCGTGCCGGGCGATGAAACGCCGGATCTCCAGCATCTCATAATCCATCTTGCCCTTGATGCCGCCGAACGCGACCATCGGTGCCTGGTTGCCGGTGGCCTTGAACAATCCACCCAGCAGGCACGGGATCAGATTGATCCGGGCTCCCGTCCGTTCCGTGACGCCCCTCAGGGCCTTGAGCGCGAAATAGCCGTTGGGGCTGGCGAAATCGAAGATGAAGTCGACGGTTTTGGTCACCAGGTTTCCTTCCACGGGCGCAGGTCCAGCTCGAACGTCCAGGCGCTGCGTTGCTGATTATGTAGCCAGACGTAATTCCTTGCGATCTCGTCGGGCTTCAGGATCGCGTCCTCGTCCAGCAGGGTCTGGATGTCCGGCGCGATGGAGCGGGCGAAGACGCCATCGATCATCCCATCGACCACGACGTGGGCGACATGGATGCCTCGGGGCCCCATCTCGCGGGCCAGGCTCTGGGCCAACTGACGCAGCGCCGCCTTGGCCCCGGCAAAGGCCGAAAATCCCGCACCGCCGCGGATCGAGGCCGTCGCCCCGGTGAACAGGATCGTCCCCTTGCCGCGCGGGGCCATGACGCGCGCCGCCTCCCGTCCCGTAAAGAAGCCGGACAGGGCCGCCATCTCCCAAACCTTGGAATAGACTTGGGCCGTCGTGTCGATCACGGGAAAGCGCACGTTTGCGCCGATGTTGAAGACCACCACCTGCAACGGGCCGATCTCGACCTCGATCCTGTCGATCAGGGCGATCATCTCGGCTTCGACGCGAGCATCGACTCCGAAGGCATGGGCCTCACCGCCCTCGCTGCGGATGGAGGCAGCGACGGCTTCCAGCTGATCCAGGTTGCGCGGCCGTCGGGTGATGCAGACGGCCAGACCCTCACGGGCAAAGGCGCGGGCGATGGCGGACCCCACGCCGTCTCCGGCACCGACGATGAGACAGGATGGCTTCAGGGGCATGGCGGTCTCCCGTGGAAGAGAGACCGTTTCATATCAAAACTAAGTCGTCAACGCGGGTGGCTTGTGACGTCCAGGACCGGCGCGGACGACGAGATAGGCCAGCAGGCCGACCGGCCCCGCCATCAGCGTCAGGAACAGGACCGGCAGCATGGCCCAGTGGGGGACGCCGCGCTTGCCCGCGTCCTCGATCGCCCAGGACCCCACCCACAGGTCGAAGGCCAGATAGTGGACCCAGCCGACCAGCACGGCCTGAGGCTTGCTGAACCCCGCGGTCAGGCCCGACAGGGTGGTCAGGTCGCCACCCAGCCCGCCGTCCGCGACCGCCTGGACCAGCAGCACGGTGTAGGTGACGGCCAGGGCGACCGCGATGCAGCGTGCCGCCGCGATCACCAGGCCTCGTCGTAGCGGAGCGAGCGCCAGGATGATCCAGCCGACCAGGGCGACGGTATTGGCGATGTTGAACAGCGCATCCAGGGTCATCGGGGGCTCCTTGCCGTGGAGCTTAACAGACCGGCGCGGCGGTGCGGAACAGGGGCAAAACGAATCAGGACCGAATCAGTGACACTGTCCGATTCGGGATTTGTTCACCCCAACATATTGTATCTTAACGCTGATTAACCACAAACAAGAAAAAGTCGGCTGCAGGGTCTGCGATCACGTCCAGATGGAGAAATCACGAGCCCATCTTTCCCCTTGCGGCGCGACCCGCTAGGACGCGGCCAACGGCTCCGTAGCTCAGCTGCATAGAGCAAGGCTTTCCTAAAGCCGAGGTCGGGGGTTGGAGTCCCTCCGGGGCCGCCACTCCCTAATGACGGCGTTATTTGTGACATGCGCCCGGACCGGAAATCACCGATCCGGCGAAACAGCGACATTGGAAGCCAGACGCCCATCCTCCAATGTCAGGCGACGACTGCACTTTGCCGCAACGCCTTCATCGTGCGTGCAGATCAGGAAGGTCGCACCGTCCTGCTGGTTCACCTCGCGCATCAGGTCCAGCACCTGGTCGGCAGATGTTCGATCCAGGTTGCCAGTCGGTTCATCAGCGATAATCAGATCCGGCCGGTTCATCAGGGCACGGGCGATGGCGACGCGCTGCTTCTGTCCCCCCGATAGTCGGGTCGCCGGGAAGTCGATGCGGTCCTCCAGTCCGACCCGCGTCAGCAGGTTCCGCGCGCGGTCGCGCATATCGCGCGATATGCCGCCGGCCGGGGCGGCAGCCGGGAAGGCAACATTCTCCATCGCCGTGAAGTCGGGCAGCAGATGATGGAACTGGAAGACGAAGCCCAGACGGCGATTACGAAACTGCGCTCGCTTCTGCTCGGAGTAGTCGAAGACGGGTTCGCCGCTGATGGTCAGGCGTCCTGCCGTGGGCCGCAGCAGCAGTCCGACGATCGACAGCAGGGTCGACTTGCCTGATCCCGACGCCCCCAGCAGCGCCGCCAGTTCGCCCTTGTCGAGCGTCAGGTCGATGCCCTTGAGCACCCGCGTTTCCTCGTCGCCGTTGAGGAAGACCTTTTCGATCCCTTGCGCCTCCAGAACCGGAATCATTGCTGGATGGCCTCAAGCGGATCGACCCTGGAGGCGGAGCGCGCCGGCAGGATCGAGGCGATCGCCGCGCCCAGCGTGGTCAGGACCAGGGCAGCGACATAGCCGCCCTGGTCTGGCGCGATCGGCAGGATCGGTATGCCGTCGGCGTTGGTGATCCCCTCCAGCAACACGCACAGACCATAGCCGCTGGCGCAGCCGATCAGGGCGCCGATCAAACCGATCAACAAGCCCTGCAGCAGGAAGACCCAAAGGATAAAGCCGCCCAGCACACCGAAGGCGCGCATGATCCCTATCTCGCTGCGTCGCCGGTAGGCGGACAGAACCAGAGCGCTGGAGATGCCGATGATGATGGAGACCAGCGAGAACACCTGGATCATCGTGCCGGTTCGTCCCTGGGCGACCAGGGCATCTTCCAGATTGAGGTTCTTCTCCTGCCAGGGCGTGGCGCGCAGGCCCGTTGCATCGGCCAGAAAGAGCGCCATGGCACGCGCATCCTCGGGATCCTTCAGCTTGATCTCGATGTTCGTCACCCCTTCCGGCAGGACGAACAGCGGACGGGCCGTCTGCAAGGAGAGAAAGGCGACGCGTTCGTCGAGACTCTGCAGGCCGGTGCGGAACACGCCCTTGACGGTCAACTGCCGCTCCACGCCCCGGTCGGTGCGCAGCAGGACCGACTGGCCGGCGCCCAGCCCCAGGTCCTCGGCCATTCGCACACCGATCAACAGGCCGTCCGCCCCGAGCGCGCCGTCGCCCTGGATGATTTTCGGGGTGATGTCCGAGATGGCATCGATTCCCTGTGGCTCGACCCCAATGATCGAGACCGAGGTCACAGCCTCGCTCTTCACCAGGACGGCGCTTCCGGAAATCTGTGCGCTGATGGCGGAAACCGATGGATTGGCGCGCAACAGCTCGACGATCATCGGCCAGTTGCGGATCTGCTTGCGCTGGAAGGTGGAGACCAGGGCAACGGATTCCACCGGCAGGTCCGGCCCGGCCAGGACCCGCGCCACACGCGTCGGCGGCAGCAGGCTGATGTGGGCCCCGTTTCCCGTGACCTGTTCGGTCAAGCGGACGGCGAGGCCGGCAATCAGGGCCGTGATGAAGACGAAGACCGTCACGCCCACGGCGACCCCCGCGATCAACAGCAGGGTTTGCGAGGGATTCGACAGCATGTAGCGCCGCGCGACGTAAAGGGCGAACATGGCCTAGTCGCCCGAGGTCTGCGCCACAGGGCGAACGTGAGCGTCGAGGCGGGTGGTGCCGGGCTCCAGCACGACCCGGTCCCCGGCATTCAACCCGCTTTCGACAATGGCATTGACCGAGGGCCAGCGTGCCACGGTGATGGCCCGTGCGCGGACGATGCCGTCAGCGTCCACCACATAGACCTTGGGGGCCGCAGTGGCATCGACCACGGCGCGGCGCGGCACGACAATGGCACCCGGCAGCTGGGCAACGATGATGGTCACATCGACCGAGCGGCCCGCTGCGAGGCCCTCGGCATCGGCTGGCGACAGTCGGACCGTGCGCCCGCCGGTGCCGGAATCGACCCGGGGCGAGACCTCGGTTACCCGGGCCGCAAAAATCTCCGGCGAGCCGGACAAGGCGGCGCGGGCAGTCTGGCCGGGACGGATGGCATCGGCGTAGGCTTCCTCGACCTCGACACGGATCTCGACGCCGGTCGCCGACCCCAACTCGAACAGGGTTTGGCCGGCCATGACCACCTGTCCATTGTCGATCGGCCGAACCAGCACCACCCCGGCCATCGGCGCGCGGATGGTGAATTCCCGCGCACGCTCGGCCGAGGCCCGCACAGAGGCCGAGGCCGCCGTCGCATTGGCCTCTGCCGTATCGAGAGAGGCGCGCGCGGCGTCCAGCGCCGCGCTTGAGGCAAACCCCCGCGCGTGAAGGGTTCGCGTCCTCTGGTAGCTCAACCTCGCCTCGGTCGCCTGGGCCCGCGCGGCAAGGGACCGCGCGACATCAGCGGCGGTCTGGGCCTGTTCGACGCTCGCAAGGATGATCGCCAAAGGATCTCCGGCCGCGACCCGGCCCCCCTCGTCGTGAAACAGACGAATCACCTGGCCAGGATTGGGCGAGGCGACCTGGATCAGCTCGGTCGGGCGGGCGCGGCCGACCACCGACAGGGCCTGCTCGACCGTTTGCGGCCGGATTTCCAGAACCGCGACCTCGGCAGGCCGTCGCACGACGATGGCCCACGCCACCACAATGACGGTCAGGGCGACCGCGGCAAGGATAAGGACGGGTCTGGAGGGGGCTTGCATGCAGATTTCTTCAGGGCGACGCTGCGCGACGATGCGCCGTTGGTGCGGGCTTTACCGTCGGCTGGCAAATGCTCGGGGCCCTGGCCACGTGGCGGATCGAGGCACAATCGGACATCTGACCGCCGGTGTCGGCGACCCGCTCTGAACCGTGATCCAGCCCGGCGGTTCCCAAAGCCAGTTTAGTCCTCATCGACGTCTTCGGCCTCACCCTCTTCGCCGGCTTCCCCGTGCGCGCCCGGTGTGAAGGCCAGCGGGTCGATGCGGGTCGCGGCATAGGCGGACCCCGCCACGACCAGAACGGCGAGGGGAACAGCCACGCGTGCCGGCGGAGCGGCATCCTGGGCGTTCGGGAAATGCGTCGCCTTCTTGCTGCCGGTGATCATGGCGCCGATCAGATTGTCGCGGGTCAGGAACGACATCGCCACGACCGCGACCACGTGCAGGGCGATCATCGCCAAGAGTATGTAAGCGATGGCTTCGTGCCCATCCTCGCCCCCCGTGATCCCGGTGAAGGTCGTCGCGGCGACGAGGGCCAGAAGTACAATCACCGCGATCCCGCCCAGCGGATTGTGGCCCAGCGAGGCGTGGACGCGCCCCGCGAACAGACCCCTCACATGGCCCGCCATGCGCGACGGACGGATCAGGTTGACGAAGCGGGCATGCTCGCCCCCCACGAAACCCCAGAGCAGCCGGAAGGCGATCAGGATCGCCGCCACCCAGCCCGCAGGGACATGCCAGGGCGACAGGGCGCTGCCCTCCTCGGACGACAGGAAGGCGACCGCGATCGCGGCCACGAGGAGCCAGTGGAACAGGCGGACGCCCCAGTCCCAGGTCTTGATGGTCCTGATCGCCTGTGGGGTCGTGCTGGTCATGGAAACCTCCGTTTGATGGGGTGCCGGGCGCGAAATCTGACGTCAGCCTGACATCAGCCGGGCCGCATGGAGCCCGAGCGCACGAACCGGGCGTGCCAGGACAGGGCCTCGTCGAGGAGCATGGGCGTCTGGAGTCCCCAGGAGCCCTTGAGCGCGCGCGCGTGGTAGTCCGCCAGCATCGGCCGGTAGTCGGGGTGGGCGCAGGTTTCGATCACCACCTTCGCCCGCTGCTTGGGCGACAAGCCACGCAGGTCGGCGAGCCCCTGCTCGGTGACGATGACCTGGACGTCCTGGTTGATGTGGTCGACGTGAGAGGCGCAGGGCACGATGGTCGAGATCGCGCCGCCTTTGGCCGTCGAGGCGCTCATGAAGATCGAGATGTAGGCGTTCCGCGCAAAATCGCCGGAGCCGCCGATCCCGTTCTGGATGCGTGAACCCATGACGTGGGTCGAGTTCACATTGCCGTAGATGTCGGCCTCGATCATGCCGTTCATGGCGATGACGCCCAGCCGTCGGATCAGCTCCGGGTGATTGCTGATCTCCTGCGAGCGCAGGATGATCCGGTCGCGGTATTCGCCCATCCGTCGGTTGACGCTCTCGCTGAGGTCCGGGCTGAGGCTGAGCGCGGTCGAGGACGCCATCCGCAGTTTGCCGCTGTCCAGCAGGGCCATCATCCCGTCCTGGATCACCTCCGTCCAGGCGGTCAGGTCGTCGAACGGCGCGTCGATCAGGCCCGTCAGCACGGCATTGGCTGTGTTGCCCACGCCGGACTGGAGCGGCAGCAGCGAAGGCGGCAGCCGGCCCCTCTTCACCTCGTGTTCGAGGAACGCCAGCAGGTGTCCGGCAATCGCCAGATCGTCAGCGCCGGGAGTCGCAAAGCCGGCATTGCGATCCGGCCGGTCGGTCTCGACGACGGCCACGATCTTTTCAGGGTCGCAGCGGAAGCAGGGCTCTCCGATCCGGTCGCCCGGATGGATCAGCGGGATCGGCACCCGGTTCGGAGGCAGGGCCGCACCATAGTAGATATCGTGCATGCCCAGCAGGTCGGGGCTCTGCCAGCGGTTGACCTCCAGGATCACCTGGCTGGCCCGGTCCAGCCAGGTCTTGTTATTGCCGACCGATGACGCCGGAATCAGTGCGCCGTCCTCGCGAATGCCGGTGACCTGGATGATCGCGGTATCGAGCGGTCCCAGGATGCCCTGCCAGGCGGCCGGCGCGACCTGGCTGAGGTGCATGTCGAAATACTCCATCTGGCCACGATTGATCCTGTCGCGACAGGTGGGGTCGGAGTTGTAGGGCAGCCGGAACTCGATCCCGTCCGCCCTGGCCAGGGCGCCGTCCAGTTCGGGCCCGGTCGAGGCACCGGTCCAGATGCGCAGCTTGAACGGTCGGCCTGCCGCATGCTCGGCCTCGATCCGGGCGGCCAGGGCCAGGGGCACGGCGGTCGGATAGCCCGAGGCCGTAAAGCCGCTGAGGCCCACAGTCGTGTCCGGCGCGATCAGAAGGGCGGCGTCCTCGGCGGACATGATTTTGGCCCTGTGGCCCATGCTGGCAATGCGGGACCTATCCACGTCGGGACCAGGTCTTCATGTCGCCCTGCCAGTAGACCCATTCGCCGTCTGGCCCTCCCCAGGAGACTTCGCCATAGAACGGCAGCCAGACACCGTTGTGATGTCGATAGTCCGAGAAGACCCCACGCCAGGGTTTCGGTACGGTGACGCCGTCGACGAGGGCCCCGCGATCCGGGACAAAGGCCTCTCCGATCCGACCCTGGCCATCGAGCGTGAGGACCACTTCGGCGGATGTCGCGCCGGACCCCGCGGCGGCGATCAACCGGCCACCGTCTTCGTCGCGCCAGCGGATGGCGGGATTCCGCAAGAGGGCGTCGGGGGCCAAGGCGATTTCGGCCAGATAGCGGATCAGCTCGCCCCGCGTCAGCGCGTCGGAGGGTGCGACCCTGGCCAGCGAGATCAGGCCGATCGCGCGCACGTCCAGCCGACCGACTCCGTCGATCAGGGCGTCCTGGATGCGTATGATCCCGAGCGGCCCGCTCCGGGCTCTCCAGTCGAACGCACAGTGGGTCAGGCTGATCGACTGGACGGCCTTGAAGGCCTGCCAGCGCGCGTCGGCGGAGGTCCGAATTCGCCCTGTCTGCGACAGGGCGACGGTCGCGCCGCCGTTCGCGCGCGCGCCCAGTCGGTCCGCCAGCGCGATCACGGCCGCCGGCAACGCCCTACGGCCTGCATCCGGCTCCTGACCCCGCTCCATGGCGGTCGTCATCGCCCTGACCCCTCGGCGATCACGCCCACCCATCGGGCCGCCAGCAGCATGAAGGCGATGGGCAGGATCGGCCCGAAGATCGCCAGGGTGTGGCGCGTCAGCGTCTCGGGCAGATAGGTGTCAGCGACATGGACTCCTTTGCCCGCGAACCGATCGACCACCGCCGTCAGGGGACATTGCAGGCCACTCCCGGCAAAGACCGCGATCTCGACCGAGAGCAGCGGTACCAAAAGCCAGAGGATCGGCAGGAAGCGGCCTGTCACGCCGACATAGAGCAGTCCGATCGTAGCCAAAGCCATGACGCTATAGATCAGCGTATGCAGACCGCGCGCAGCGGACAGGGCCAGCGGATGATCCGTCATGCCGATACCAGGCGTGCGGGACGACGTGCGGAGTAAGGCAGAGCCGGGCCATACCCGAACCGCATGACGAGGTCCGGGCGGCGGCCCGCGACGCCGACCTGCGACGCCAGTTCCGGCCTCAGGGCCGCGACCTCCACCGGCTGGTTGATGTAGGAGCATTTCAACCCCAGTGCCGTGGCCTGAAGCGCGAACCGCTGGCTGGATCGTCCGACGCGGGTCCAGTGATCCTTATCCTCGCGCTCGCCGACGAAGACGGCGACACCGGCGGAGGTGTCGATCTGGCGAGCATATTTGTCATTCTCGGCCTTCGGCTTGAACGTGGCGTCGAACATCGCCGAGCCCAGCCAGGTCGGCAGGGGCGGATTGCCGCTCGACACGCTGAACAGGCCGTCGCCGGTTTTCAGGGTCTGGCGCGGATTGAAGCGAATCCAGGACTTGAGCTCGCGCACAAACGCGAGGTCCGCCAGTTGGGCGGTGTTTCCCTCGATCACCAGATCACGCAGGCGGTCGATCCGCGGTCGGTCGGTGATCAGGATGACGTCCACGCCCGGCATCCGCGCAGCGGCGGCGAGCGATGACAGCTCGGCCGCGCTGGCCGGGCGTCCGTCGAAGTCGGCGCGGGTCGATTGCCGGACGGGAATGGCGTCGAACAGAACGGATCCGACCGGAGGACCTGCGTCATGTGAGAAGGCGAGGCCGCCCGGAGCGCCTGGATCGAAAGCGATCTCGCCCGGTCGACCCCGCGCCGCGCCCGCCAGCGCGAGGTTCTCGGCGGCCCCGCCCAGGCTGACGAACAGGTGGTGATCGTCCGGATCAACGACCGGAGTCCGGCGGGAGGCGTCCGGCAGGATATCGATCCGGCCGTCCCCGATGCGAAAGATCCAGGGCTGGGCGTTGTGTCCGTTGGGGGCCAGGGTCGCGTAGCGCACAAGATCAGCGAGTTCCGGCTGGACGGACAGGACTGAACGCCGCTGCGCGACCGTCTCGTCGTAGTCATCCATCGACCCCATGCCGCGCACGCCGAGCCAGGCCGCGCCGGCCCCGCCTGCCACCACGGTCGCGCCGCCGATAAGGACGACGCGACGCCCCATCACCGCTGAAGGACGGGTCAATGGCTCAGCAACAGGCAGACGGGCGAGCGGTCCAGAAGGCCATGGGTCACCCCGCCCATCACCCATTCCCGCAACCGCGCGTGGCCATATCCACCCGCCACGATCAGGCCGGCACCATATTCCCCGGCGAGCGCGATGATCTGGTCGGAACGGGGCCTGCCGTCGCCTTCCACGATCCGGGCCGCGGCGACAATGCCGTGGCGGCCCAGAAACACCGCGACATCGTCGGCGCGAATACGGGCTTCGTCGGTTTGCTCAGCCCCGCAGACCTCAACCACATGAACGATCGACGAGGTAGCCAGGATCGGCAGGGCCGACGATACCGCGCGCTGGGCTTCGCGACAGTCCTTCCAGGCGACGACGGCCGGGGTGCCGATCGGACCTGTCGGACTCCGGGGCGGCACGACGAGAATGGCGCGACCGGCGGCCATCAGGACGTCCGCAGGGTCGGGCGAGCGCGTCGGCGAGCGGACAGGATCGCGGCGGCCAAGGACGGCAATGTCGGCGGCCCTGAGCGCCTGCACGACCAGGTCAGAGGGGTAACCCACCTCGCCCCGCCACTCCGCATGGTCGGCATATCCGACCATGGCATCCCAGAACAGCGTCCGGGCCCGACCGACGTCCGTCTCGGCGATGTCGCGGAACAGGCCGAGCATCTCGCCCAGCATGGCCCCGCCCGCATAGGGATCGACCTGCGGAACGTCGGGCATACTGGCGGCCAGACCGATCACATGGGCCTGGGAAAGCCCTGCGATCTCGCAGGCCAGCGCGACGCGCGCCGTCGCCTCGGGACCTTCGTCCACATAGACCAGCAGGCTGGCGAAGCGCATGTCATCTATCCCGTTCGGACCGATCAAACCGCGTTGCAGCGAGCATTGCCTTGATCCGGATCAAAGATATGAAAGGACCGCCGTGGGAGGTTGGCCGCGTCAGGAGGCTGCCCATGAAACACGTTGTCGCCCTCGCCATGCTTCTCGGACTGACGGGCTGCGCGGTTCAGCCGACCGCCCCCCTTGCCCAACGGGCATGGGTCGGCACCTCTCTTCCGATCGTCGCCGCGCAGCAGCGCGGGGCGGCCTACGCCAGGGCGAACTGCGCCGGCTGCCACGCGGTCGGTACGACGGGCGACAGCCCTCTGGCCGCCGCCCCGCATTTCCGCGACCTTGGTCTGCGCTATCCTGTCGAGAACCTGGCCGAGGCCTTCGCCGAGGGCATCAACACTGGCCACGCAGAGATGCCCGAATTCGTCCTGTCGACGGAAGAAAACACAGATCTTGTCGCCTATCTCAAAAGCATTCAGCCTTCCGGAACTGAATGAGCCGGCCGCTCTTGTAATTTTCGTCTTGATCACTTTTCGCTCTGATTTGAGCCAGATCAATAAACCGACTCGGTAATTGATCCTTTCGAGCGCACACTGTTGCATGGCCGTTGCCCTGAAGCCTGCGCCTGCGCCGCGAACGCCGCCTCAGTCCGGGGGTGTCGACCGACTGGAAAACAGCGACTGCGACACCTGCGGTGCGCGGGCCCTGAGCGTCTGCGGGGCCGTAGACGATCTCGACCTTCAACGCCTCGGCGATCTGGCCGAAGTCATCAGGCTCAAATCCGGCGCTGCCCTGATACGCGAGGGCGAGCCCGCCCCCCACATCTTCAACATCACAAGCGGCTCGCTCCGGGTCTACAAGCTGCTTCCGGACGGGCGCAGGCAGATCACCGGCTTTCTTTTCGCCGGAGACTTCCTCGGCCTGGCGATCGGCGAGACCTATGTCTTCTCGGCCGAGGCGATGGAGGCCTCAACCGTCTGTCGCTTCCGGAAGGGTCCGTTCCGCGTCCTGGTGGCGAACTCGCCACCGCTGGAGCGTATGCTGCTTGACCGGACCTCTCATGAACTGGCGGCGGCGCAGAACCAGATGTTGCTGCTGGGTCGAAAGACCGCGATCGAACGGATGGCGTCTTTTCTCCTCGATTTGCCGGGTCACGACCCCACCCGTCCAAGCGCGCCCGGCCACGTCCGGCTGCCCATGAAGCGTGGCGAGATCGCCGATTATCTGGGCCTGACGATAGAGACGGTCAGCCGCGTACTGACCCGGATGAAGGTCAAGGGGCTGATCTCGATCCCGTCGCAGAAAGAACTCATCGTCGAGCGACCGGAACGCCTGCGCCAGCACGCCTCGGGCGAGCTCTGAGCGGCCATCGCAAGGCCCCGACGCAGTCAGTGCCGAGGCCCGCCTGTTCTGATCAGGACTGCGATAGACGGACCAGAGCGAAGGCCGCGAGCAGAGCCACGATCGCGCCGGCGACCACGCTGGTGCTGACCGGATAGGCGCGGACGGTCTCCGACACCTGGGCGCGCGTCATCGCCGACGAGGTTCCGGCCTCGTGGCTCAGGCTTTTCGGGGTTGCCTGGGTCATGGACAGGCTCCTTTGGATGACGCCCCATCCAAGCCCATTGGCCGGGCGAAATCGGTGATCTGGATCAAGGCTGGCGGATTGCATGCCCTTTATGGTTCGACGATGCAGTCCCCCGGGGTGGACCATCCATGACGATGACATCGCTCGCTCCGCCCTCCGACATCGCCTTGAATCTGGCGCTCTCGCTGATCTCCGCCTCGGTTGCGCCAGTGCTTTTGCTGGACGGCGCTCTGTCGATCGTGGCCGCCAGCCAGAGCTTTACAGACGCATTCGATGTCGCACCTGAGGACATTCCGGGCGCGCACTTGGCTGACCTGGGCAGGGGCGAATGGAATGTGCCGAAACTCCGGTCGTTGTTGAAGGCGACGGCCCGCGGCCAGGCCTCAATCCGCGCTTGCGAGATGGACCTGAAGACGAGCGACGGAACGCGCCATTTGATCCTGGACATTCAGCGGCTCGATCACCGGAACGGCGACGGCGTCCGATTGCTTCTGTCCATTCAGGACGTCACCGAAGCGCGCGCGAAGGCGCGGCAGAACGACGAATTGATCCAGGAAAAGGCCATGCTCGTGCGGGAAGTCCAGCACCGGACGGCCAACAGTCTGCAGATCATCGCCAGCGTCCTGCTGCAGGGCATGCGACAGGCCGACGAAGGCGGGAGCTGTGCCCATCACCACAGCTGTGCGCATCTCCGCGATGCCCATCATCGGATCATGTCGGTCGCCGCTGTCCAGCACCAGCTCGCCCGCTCGGAACTCGGCGATGTCGAACTGCGCGGCTATCTCACCGACCTGTGCCGCAGCATCGGCGACTCGATGATTCGCGATGACACCCGGGTCAGTGTGAATGTCACCGTCGACGACAGCATCGCCACATCGGGCACGTCCGTCAGCCTGGGCCTGATCGTCACCGAACTGGTGATCAACGCCCTCAAGCACGCGTTTCCCAACGACCGACATGGCCGGATCGACGTGGATTACAGCGCCGACGGCGACAGTTGGACCCTGACGGTCCGCGACGACGGCGTGGGCATACCGGTCGAACCGAACGACGCCAGGCCGGGGCTCGGCTCGGGCATCGTCCAGGCGCTCGCCAGTCAGCTCGGCGCTGTGATCGACATCGCGGACGCCAGACCCGGCGTGCGGGTTTCGATCGTGTGCAGTCCTCTGCAGCTCCGAATCCAGCCACATGTGTCCTGACCTGACGGCCCCCGCCCACGACCGCATCGCTATTGTGGGCGCAGGCCATGTCGGAGCGACCGCGGCCTATGCGCTCATGCTCCGCGCACTCTTCCGGGAAATCGTCCTGATCGACACCAATCGCGCCCTGGCAGAGGCTGAGGCGGCGGACATCGCTGACGCCAACGCCCTCGCGCGACCCACCCGTGTGTGGGCGGGCGACTATGCCGATGCGGCGAGCGCGGTCATTGCCGTCATTACTGCCGGTGGTCTGACACACGGGGCGCAAACCCGGCTGTCAGTGGCGACCGAAAGCGCGGCGATCGTGTCAGATTGCGTGGATCGGTTAATGGCGGCCGACTTCCACGGCGTGATCGTGGTGTCGTCCAACCCCGTCGATCTGATGACGCTCGTGGCCGCGCGCCGGTCCGGTCTTGCGCCGACGCAGGTCATCGGCACGGGCACTCTGCTCGACACCAGCCGCCTGAAACAGACCTTGTCCGAGGCGTTGAAGGTCTCTCCGTCATCCGTCGAAACCTTCGTGCTGGGAGAACACGGGGACAGCGAGGTGGTGGCCTTTTCCACGGCCCGCATCGGCGGACAGACGCTCGCGCAGTTCCGCGCCGGTTCCAATGCGCTGGACCAGACCGCGATCGCGCGCCAGGTCCGGGTCGCTGGCTATGAAATCGTCAAGGGCAAGGGCTACACCTCCTGGGGCGTTGCGACTGCGATCGTACGGATCTGCGAGGCCATAATTCGCGACGAGCGGGCCGTACTGCCGGTCTCGACCCTGCTGACCGGGCAATACGGGCTGTCGGATGTTTGCCTGAGCCTGCCTTGTGTTCTGGGCGCAGACGGCGTGGAGAGGATTCTGGCTCCCGACCTCGATCCGGATGAGACGGCCGCTTTGGTGGCGTCGGCCAAAATCCTCAGGACGGCATTCGCCACCCTGCCGACCGACACCGTCCGCCTCACGCGCCTGTCCTGCTCGCAAGCGCCCGATTGACGGCACCCTGAATGGGATCGCTCCTCTACCGGGTGTCCAGCCGGGGCCGGAAACTGGCATCAATCAGGCAAGGCTCGGCAGAGCGCTCAAGGAAGGTCACGCAAAGTGCGGCGACATCGGAAGCAGACGGCCGTTGCCCGGTGTCCAGCCAGTTCATCATGGCCGCGAGGATCGCAAGGTATTGCGGGGCGCTCAGACGACTATGCAGGGCTTCGGTGGTGAACACCTGGCCCAGGAGGTCGGATCGACCAGCCGTGGCGACTGTCTGGGCGTAGGTCGCTTCGTGGGACACTGACACGGTCGGATCATAACGCGCATGCAGCGTCAGGGTCGGCAGGACGATATTGCCGGTCAGGTCGGCGTCATAGGCGAGCGCCGCGACCGCGGCGGGGTCTGCCTCGAACCGTTCGACTCCCTGGTTCAGGCCGACGTCGTCGTCGGCCCCCACATAGGTCGTGCCTGCGTTGGAAAAGGGATTGGCTCCGCCCAGCCGCTTCCAGACGATGTCCTGAAACAGGTTGGTGGCCCAGGCCAGATGAGCCACCAGGGTGTCGGCCGTCACGCCCGTCACCGACAGGATGTTGCGCAAGGCCATCGCCTGCGCTGGCGTGCGCGCCTCGGGCGAGAGGCTGAGCCCGGTGCATTCCTCGACCCGGGCCGACAGGTCTGCGCGAGGCATGGAAGCCCCCTCGGGCAATCCCTGCCAAACCGGATACTGTGTTTCGTCCGGGCGCGGATGATTGTGACAGAAGAACTGATAGACGGCGCGCAGATCGGCGCGGAACGTATAGCCCCGCGTGCCCCCGGCCAGCAGGCCGCTGGTCAGAATGACGCCGTCGTAGTTCCGGCTGCCGTCCGCTGCGACGGCATACAGTTCGGCCGCCTTCGCCGCGACATTGCCGCCCCAGGACTGGCCGTGAAGGATTGTGCGCAGGGGTTTGCCGAAATGGTCCCACACGATCTGGCGAAGGTCATCGGTATCGCGCGCCGCCATCCGGACGCCATAGCCGCCCCGGCGGTAGGTGGACCCGGCCCATGCATAGCCTTCGCCGACCATCATCGAAAACCGGTCCAGGTCCTCGACCGGATCGTTACGCCGGGGCTCGCCTGTTCGCGGGCCGCCATGGGCGTGGACGATCAGGGTCCCGTTCCAGTCACGGGGATAGGCGACCCAGTACCAGGCACCGTCGATCGACCGACCGGACGAGCAGTTCGTCCCCTCCGGCAGGCTGGCCGGACAGGTCGCGGGCTCGGGATCAACCGCCTGGGCCGAGGCGGGCGTGAACACACCCGCCCCTGTCAGGCCCGCGGAGGCCAGGATCGAAAGAACGGCACGCATCGTTCCCGGCCGTCGCGACATGGATTCAGAACTCCTTGGCCAGGCTGGCGTACCAGTAGCGGCCATAGGGACGATAGAGAGAGCCGAGATAGCCGGACGAGGCCAGGGGCGGTGCCTCGTTGGTGATGTTGCGTACTCCCCAGCGAATGCGGCTGTTGGAAACGATGCCTGCGTCGTCTTCCCACTCATACTGGCCGTACAGGTTGCCGGTGACCTGGCTCTCGACCTCCCAGGCGTTGCCGGCGGCGTCGAGGAAGCCCGTCTCGTCAACAGCCGAAATGTACTGGGTGAAGGCCCCGAACTGCCAGGGGCCCTGGCTCCAGGTCAGGGAGCCCGACAGACGCCATTCCGGTCGACCGTTCTGGGCCAGAAGGTCACTGGAGTCGGGCAGGGGGGTCGCTGCATTGATGATCCCTGCCGTGCGAGCCGCGTAGAGCTCGTCGACCGCAGGACCAGCCTCGCGGCCGAACTTGATCAGTTTTGCGGCGTCGACATTGACCCGGAAGTCACCCCACGGCGTGCCGCGCAGACGCCAGTTGAAGCCGATGTCCAGGCCTTCCACGTCCTGGGGCAGCAGGTTCACGAACCGGTCGCTGATAGAGATGATCTGACCTGCCGGCGTGATGCCGGTTCCCGCAAACAGGGCAATGTCGTCGGCGTTGACCGGCGCGCGGGTAACGAGCGGATTGGACCGTCCCTGCACCCGTTCGGCATAGTCCAGGACGACGGCGTTCGGACCGCCGAACAGGCCGACGATCTTCTCCTGCTGGATCCGCCAGCGATCGACGGTGAAGGTGAAGCTGCCCCATTCGGCGGGCAGGAACTGCGGCTGGAAGACGACGCCATAGGACTGGTTCTTGCTCTCTTCCGGCTCGAGGTCCGGATTGCCCGAAACGAGCAGCGACGCCCCGATCGACCGCGAACAGGCTCCGAAGGTGGCGATCCTCCGGGCCCGCAGATCAGCCTCGCATCGGATATAGTCCGGATTGGTCGAGAGGCGGCCATAGGTGGCCGTATTGACCTGTTCCAGGTTCGGCGCGCGGAAGCCCTCTGAGTAGGATCCCCGCAGGCGCAGGCCATCGAAAATGTCCCAGGCGGCAGCGATCTTGGGCTTGGCCACGTCGCCGAAGTCCGAATAGTGCTCGGCCCGCCCTGCGATCTGGACCTCCAGGTTATGGACCAGCGGGATGTTCATCCCGGGCGAGACGACCGGCACGGCGAACTCGATATAGGCCGAGGTCACGGTCCGCTCGCCGTTCGTATCCGGGTTCTGGCTGACGGCGATGACGTTCGACTGCTGGACCGCGCCGGTGACGGAATCCCGGAACGGATTCGTGCCGTCCAGATTGGCGTCCCGGTTGTCGTTCTGGGTTTCCTTCCGGGCCTCGAAGCCGAAGGCGACGCCGATGTCGCCGGCGGGCAGTCTGAACAGGTCCGCGCGCGAGACCTTGAAGTCGTACATCGTCAGGGTCGTGCGCGATTCCCGTTTCAGGCGGAAGGTGATGGCATCCAGGGCCGTCTGCGAACTGGGCGAACAGTCGCCGAAGCTGGGCTGGTTCACGCAACCACCGCTGAACGGATTGTAGGCGTCGGGGGTGGACAGGGCGAGCGAGGCCTGCAGCGCCGTCGTATTGACCGCGTCGGACTCATCGACGGCCTCGGCCTCCGAATAGACCAGCGCCGTCTCCCAGTTAAAGCCGCGCCATTCGCCGCGCAGACCGGCCAGGGCCCGGGCCTGGTAGTTGCTGACGTCGACCTGCTGATAGCCGGCATCGACGAAACGGTACTGGTTCAGGGTGATGGCCAGCCCCTGGACGGGAACATTGGTCAGGCCCGTGATGCGGTTTGGATTCGCGCGGCCGTCGGCGAAGGTCACCGGGCCGAAGGGATTCCAGTAGTTGGTTGTCGGGATGGTCAGGGTGTTCAGGTTGATCACCGGCGGCTGGATCCGCCGGGTGTCGGCCGTGTAGTAGCCCAGCTCACCGAAAGCCGTGATGGTGTCGGTCAGATCATAGTGACCGGTCAGGAACAGGTTCAGCCTCTGGGTGTCCGGCAGGATCGTGGTTCCCGGTGCCGTATCGAACCGCAGGTCGCGCTGGACCCCGTTGAAGGTCAGGGCACCCGAGCCGAGGCAGATATCGCCATTGGGCACCAGGCATCCGGTCAGGGCGGTCGGCTGGATGTGGAAGGCACCGGCTGCCGTCGTCAGGGCGGTGGTGCCACGCCGGATCGCCGTCGTCGCCCCGACCACCGCCATGTTGGCCCAGGCGCCCCGCGTGTTGCGAGCGTCGGGAGTCAGGCTGGAGGCGAAGGCCGGATCATTGGCGAACAGGAAACGCAGGTTGTCGGTGGCCGTGAACTGCTGGTCCTCTGCGCGCAGGGCCGAGCGGTCGGTATAGTCGATGAAGGCCGAGATATTGCCGCGCTCGAAGTCCTTGCCGGCGAAGATGCCGATGTTGAACTCGCGCAGATGGGTGCCCTCCGCCCCGCCGTACTGGGTGTTGATCTTCAGTCCGTCGAAGTCGTCCTGCAGCACGGTGTTGACCACGCCGGCCACGGCGTCCGCCCCGTAGATCGCAGCCGCCCCGTCCAGCAGAACTTCCAGCCGCTCCAGACCCGTCACGGGGATGGCGTTGGAGTTGTAGGACAGCACCGGCACTGTGCCGGTGTCGGAGGTGCCCTGGCTTGTAGGGTGCTGCACGATCCGGCGACCATTCAGCAGTACCAGGGTATTGCCGACGCCGAGCGAGCGCAGGTTGACCGAGTTCACGTCACCACGCGCCGCGTTGGACGTCTGGGGGTTGTTCGCCGCGCTGAAAAGCACGTCGCCCATCTGGGGAATGGAGCGCAGAAGGTCGTCGCCGTTGACCGCGCCGGTGGCCAGGATCTGTTCCTCGCTGAGCACCGTAACCGGCAGGGCGGCGGTGACGTCGGCACCCCGGATCTGGGAGCCGACGACGACGATGTCGCCGACCGAGTCGCCAGACTGGCCATTGTCCTCGGCCTGATCGGCGATCGACTGCGCCGCCTGCGACAGCTGGGTCGTCGAGGGCACGGGTGTGGTCGTCTGCGGGGTCGTCTGTGCCCAGGCCGCCGGGGCCAGGCCCAGCAGGGCGGCGGCTGCGGTGGTCGCCAGCATCGCGGTCTTCATCGAATTCATGTCATCCTCCCAAAGTCTTATTGTTTTCAGGCACGTGAAACCGGATCAGTCCTTCGCCACGACCAGATCGTCCCCCGGTCCGGCAGCCGGATCTGCGGCGGCCGCCAGCGGTCGGGGTGATCCGTCGAGCGCCTCGCGCAGGGCGTCCCGGTCCAGTTCGCCTTCCCAGCGCGCCACCACCAGGGTGGCCACGGCATTGCCGATGAAGTTGGTCAGGGCCCGGCATTCGCTCATGAAGCGGTCGATGCCCAGAATCAGCGCCATGCCCGCGATGGGCACGGAGGGCACGACGGCGAGCGTCGCCGCCAGGGTGATGAAGCCCGCCCCAGTGATGCCCGCCGCCCCCTTGGAACTCAACATCGCCACCAGCAGCAGCAGGATCTGGTCCTGCAGGCTCAGGTCGATGTTCAGCGCCTGGGCGATGAACAGGGCCGCCATGGTCATGTAGATGTTGGTGCCGTCCAGATTGAACGAATAGCCCGTGGGCACGACCAGACCGACGACGGATTTGGAGGCACCCGCCTGCTCCATCTTCTGCAGCAGGCTGGGCAGGGCCGCCTCGGACGACGAGGTGCCCAGCACCAGCAGCAGCTCTTCCTTCAGATAGCGGATCAGCTTGAAGATCGAAAAGCCGTTGGCGATCCCGACCAGGCCCAGTACCCCGACGACGAAGATGGCGGAGGTCAGATAGAAGGTGGCCACCAGCGCGATTAGGTTGGCCACCGCGCCGATGCCATAGGCCCCGATGGTGAAGGCGAAGGCCCCGAACGCCCCGATCGGCGCGGCCTTCATCACTATGGCCACCAGCTTGAAGAAGGCGACGGACACGGCCTCGAGGAAGGTCAACACCGGCCTGCCCGCGTCCCCGACGCCGGCCAGGGCGATGCCGAAGATCACCGAGACGAACAGCACCTGCAGGATGTTGCCGGTCGAAAAGGCACTGACGAAGGTGTCGGGAATGACGCCCAGCAAAAAGCCGATCACCGTCGTCTCGTGCGCGGCGGTCGAATACTGGGCCACGGCCGCCGGATCCAGGCTGGCCGGATCGATGTTCAGGCCGCGGCCTGGCTGAACCAGATTGCCGACGACCAGCCCCACGATCAGGGCCAGGGTCGAGAACACCAGGAAATAGGAGAACGCCTTGGCCGCCACGCGCCCGATCCGGCCCAGGTCCCGCATGCCGGCGATGCCCGTGACGATGGTCAGGAAGATCACCGGGGCAATCACCATCTTGACCAGCTTGATGAAGCCGTCGCCCAGAGGCTTCAGGCTCTCGCCGAAGCTCGGAAAGAAATGGCCGATCAGACCGCCCAGCAGGATCGCACCCAGAACCTGCACATACAGATGGCGGTACCAGGCGCGTTGAACGCCGGTCGCATGATCTCGATCGCTGGCGTGGATCACCCGAACTCCCCTGCGACCGTAGCCGCCGTTTCCCTCACGGTCTGACGCCGTGTCTTGGGGTCCAGTGTGGCCGCAATTTGGTCCCATACAAAGCCCGGGCCGGAATCAGGTCAAGTACCTGTAAGAGAAGATATTCTTCCCAGACCCGTCATGATCCGTGCGGGTTTTCGCGTGGATAACTGGCTTGTTTGTGCGGAAAACCGCATACCTTGCTCATGACGAGGTCGGGCATGGTTTCCCAGGGTTCAGTGTGGCGCGCGCGTTATTCGCCCGTCTGGATCGGGCCGGTTGTCGTGTGGCTGATCGCTACCGGCCTTGCGATGACGGTCGTCGGCGAGGTGGCAAGGCGAGGGGCCCAGGCCGATCTGGCCCGCCAGGCCGAGGCCGGAGCCGCGCTCCATGCGGCCGTCCTGCGCAGCGAACTGGAGAAGCATCGGTCGTTTCCCCTGGTGCTGTCACAGGACCCGGCTGTCATCGCCATGCTGGACAGCCCCGGCCGCGAAAGGGCGGATGCGGTCAGCGCGAAGCTACAGACCCTGGCCCAGCAGGCTCGCGCTGCCGCCATCTACGTACTGGACCATCGTGGCGTCGCCCGCGCGGCGAGCAATTGGCGCGAGCCCACCAGTTTTGTCGGTTCCGACTACAGTTTCCGGCCCTACTTCAGCGAGGCCATGCGCAATGGCTCAGCCGAGTTTTTCGCCCTCGGCACCGTCAGTGGTCGGCCCGGCCTCTATCTGGCGCGCCGGATCGGGTCGGCATCGGCTCCATTGGGTGTGGTGGTCGTCAAGGTCGAGTTCGATGCGCTGGAGGCGGAATGGCGAGGGTCGGGGGAGCCGGCCTATGTCACGGACGCGCGTGGCGTGGTGCTGGTCACCAGTATCCCGGAATGGCGTTTTCGCCGCAGCCGCCCGCTGACGGATGACGAACGGCGGTCGATCATGGCGGACCAGACCTTGGGCGGACAATCGCTGGCACCCCTGCCGTTCGACCCGCCCGCTGTCGATGATCGCGCGATGGTTCGCGCTGCCGTCGACGGTCCAGTCGAAGACTGGATGGCGGTTCGGGCCGCCACCGATACCCTCGGCTGGACCCTGCATCTTCTCAGCCCGGTGGGCGGGACGATCGTCGACAATGTGGCCAGCGCCCGGGCCGTCGCCGGTCTTCTGGTGACCTTGCTTGCGGTTGGCGCGGGCGTGCTGCTGCGCCGCCGGCAGCAGGCCAAGGCGAGAGCCCTGGCCGAGGAGGCTGCCCGCGCGGAACTCGAAAGCCGTATCGACGAACGTACCACCGAGTTGCGGGCCGCCAACGCGCGGCTCAGCGAGGAGATCGACGAGCGGCAGCGGGCCGAAGCCAGCCGCGAGATCCTGCGCGAAGAACTGGTCCAGGCCAACAAACTGGCCACCCTTGGACAGATCGCCGCCGGCGTCGCTCACGAGATCAACCAGCCGGTCGCGGCGATCCGCACCCATGCGGAAACCGCAGTCGCCCATTCGGACCGGGGCGATGTCGAGGGGGTTCGACGCAACCTGGGGCGCGTCGCCGATCTCACCGAGCGGATCGGCACGATCACGGACGAACTGCGGGCCTTCTCGCGCAAGTCCAGCCAGGGCGTGTCGCCGGTCAATCCCTGCGAGGCGATCGATGGGGCCCTGCTCCTGATGGGTGCCGGTCTCCGTGCGGGGATGGTCGATCTTGTTCGAACCGGCTTGCGTGACGTCCGGGTGCTGGCCGAGCCGATCAGGCTGGAGCAGGTCATCGTCAATCTCGTGCAGAATGCCTTTGAGGCCATGGTCGACCACGCCGTGAAGAGCCCGCAGGTCGTGATCGACGTGGCCCGACGCGACCAATGGGTCGAGATTTCGATTTCCGACAATGGACCGGGCGTCGATCCATCGGTCGCAGACGCCCTGTTCACCCCGTTCGTGACTACAAAGACCAAGGGATTGGGCCTGGGTCTGGTGATCTGTCGCGATATCATCGCCGGGTTCGGCGGGGAACTGAACCTGCGGGCCGGCAAGACCGGTGCAGACTTCGTTATCGCCTTGAGGCCGGCCTGATGAAATTCTGTCGCCCCCGCGCCGTCGCCCTGATCGATGACGACGGCGACTTTCGCGAAGCCCTGCACGAGCGTCTGGCGCTCGAGGCGTACGAGGTCCAGGCTTTTGGTTCGGCCGAAGCGGCGCTGAAGCAGATCAGCCCCGACTTTCCCGGCGTCGTCGTCACCGATCTGCGCATGCCGGGCATCGATGGCCGTGCACTGCTCTCGCGCCTGCAGGCGATCGACGAGGGGCTGCCGGTCGTGATGATCACGGGGCATGGTGACATCGCTGAGGCGGTCGATGCCCTGGCCCAGGGTGCCTATGACTTCGTCGCCAAGCCTTTCGCGTTCGAGCGCCTCGCGACCAGCCTGAACCGCGCGCTGGAAAAGCGTGGCCTCGTCCTCGACAACCGGGCGCTCGCGGCCGCGCTGCCGCCTCCGGAAGCCTCGCGGGCCCTGCTCGGGGAGAGCCCGTCGATCGTCCGGCTTCGAGGGGTCATCGACCAGATCGCCGATGCGGGAATGGACGTCCTGATCGAAGGTGAGACCGGCGTGGGCAAGGAGGTCGTCGCCCGCGCCCTGCACAACAGCGGCCGTCGTCGGGTTCATCCGTTCGTCGCCGTCAACTGCGGCGCGCTGCCGGAGGGCCTGATCGAGACCGAACTGTTCGGTCATGAGCCCGGTGCCTTCCCCGGGGCCCTGCGCCGGCGGATCGGGCTGGTTGAGCAGAGCCATCGCGGGACGCTGTTCCTCGACGAGATCGAGAGCATGCCGGAGCAAGCGCAGATCAAGCTGCTGCGTGTCGTCGAGCAGCGCGAGATCCAGCCCCTCGGTGCCGAGCGCCCCCGGCCGCTGGACCTGCGCATTCTGGCGTCCTCGAAAACGGACCTCGAGGACGCCGTCGCCCGCGGGGCCTTTCGTGACGACCTGTTCTATCGGCTGAACGTCCTGAAGCTGGTCGTACCGCCGCTGCGCGAGCGCCGCGAAGATGTCAGTCTGCTGTTTTCCCACTTTCTTTCGCGCACCGCTGCCGCGCGGCAGTTGACGCCCCCGGCGATGACGCCGCGTGTCCGGCGTGTGCTCTTGGATCACGACTGGCCAGGAAACGTCCGGGAACTGGCCCATTTTGCCGAACGGGTCTGTCTCGGCCTCGAGGCGGCCACGAACGACGAGACCATCGCGGATGATGGCAGCCTTGCCGACCGCATGGAGCGGTTCGAGCGCGAGTTGATCGAGGACTCGCTGCGACGACATCAGGGGGACGTGGGTGTGATCACCCAGGCGCTCCGGATTCCTCGCAAGACGCTCTACGACAAGTTTCGACGCCACGGCCTGCGCCCCGCCGCGTTTCGATAGCTCCCGGCACCCTCATTTCCACTTCGACCCCTCGCCGTGGCCACCGACGCTTTCCCATTCGGGCGGCGCGGCCTTGTGGACATACTGCTCCGACACCAGCCAGCCCTTGAACGGTCTAAGCACCAGCAGACAGGCCGCCGCGATCAGGGGGAAGGTGAAGGCGAAATGTACCCAGATCGGCGGGTGGATGGTGAACTCGAAGCCCATGAACGCCACCATGCCGAGGACGCCGATCGCGGACATGGCGAAGAAGGCCGGGCCGTCGGCCGGCTCCGCGAAACCGTAGTCCAGACCACAGGCCGGGCAGGCGGGGCGGATGGTCAGGTATCCCTGCAGCAGCGGGCCCTTGCCACAGCGCGGACAGCGGCAGCGCAGGCCGGTCGAGAGGGCGGACAGTCTTGGATATTCGGGGGTGGCGGGGGCTGACATTCTGGACTCCTGACCCACACCGGGTCGGCCTTTTCTCGCAACGCATCAAGACGCGATCGGTCACACCCCGTTAACCGCGTCGAAAGGGCGCTCGCGCGAGTGTGCGCGCGTATGGCCGGAGCCCGCAGGAGAACCGCGATCGGACGAACCACGGTGGCGCTGGGCGCGGCCGGGACGATCGCGTTCGCCCCGATCGCAGGCGCTCTGCCTGTGATCGCCCAGGAGGCCAGCGCGGCGCTGGACCCCGTCACGATCCGCATCGGGGCCAATCAAGGTTTCACCCGGGTGGAGTTCGCCGGGATCGTCGGCTCGCGCGCCCGGGTGCGCCGCGAGGGACAGAGCGTCATCGTCCGCATCGGCTCCACCGCCGCCCCGGATGTCAGCCGTTTGAAGGTCGACCCCCCACCCGGGGTCGAGAAGGTCGAGACCCGCTCTGTCCTCGACGCCACCGAACTCGTCGTCACCCTGGCCGAGGGGGCGGAGGCACGGTCCGGCTCGGCTGACGGGGCGGTCTGGCTGAATCTGTATCCGGCCGGTTCGACGGCCGCCGTCGCGACCCAGGTCAGTCCTGTTCCCGCCGGTGGTGCGGTCCCAGTGACGGCGACCAGGACCGACCAGCAGGTCACGCTGAAGTTCGACTGGGCGGCCCCCGTTGGCGCTGCGATCTTCCGGAGGGGTGCGGCGGTCTGGATCGTGTTCGACACCGCCGCGCGTATGGACCTGCGCAAGGCCACCGATCTGGGCACCGGCCGCGAGGCGCGCTGGGCGGTCGGGCCGGATTATACCGCCATGCGGATCTCGGTCCCCGAGGGCCAGGCCGTCACGGCGACAGGTGCAGGGGTCGGCTGGAGCGTCACCATCGGCGGCGCAGCGGGTGCCGCGACCGGCGTGGACGTGACCCGCGATGACGCCACCGACGCCTCGATCGTCGCCCGCATGGCCGGGGCGACCAAGTCCATCTGGCTGACCGATCCGATGGTTGGCGACCGGTTCGCGGCCGTCACGGCCCTCGCTCCAGGCAAGGGCGTCGGCGACCGCCGGTCCAGCATCGACGTCACCCTGTTGCCCACAGCCCAGGGGCTCGCGGTCGAGACGCCCACCGACGACCTGACGATCGGAGTCGAGGGCGATCTGGTCACACTGACCCGACCCGGTGGCCTGTTGCTGTCGCCGCCGTCCAACGTGCTGGATCCCGCAGCGCCCGCCGAGGACCCCGGACCCGTCAAGGCGCCGTTCCCGTCTCTGATTCTGGCCGACTGGGGCGATGCAGGGCCAGAAGGCTTCGCTGTCCGTTATCGCAAGCTGCAGGATGCGGCGGCTCGGGAAACCATCGCCTCCACCGACAATCCGCGCACACCCATTGAGGCGCGGATGGCCCTGACGCGGTTCCTGGTCGGGAACGGTCTGGGCTTCGAGGCCATCGGCGTGGTCAATGCCCTGATCGCCCGGACCCCGGCGATGCAAGGCGAGCCCGAGGTGCGCGGTCTGCGCGGTGCGGCCCGCGCTTCCATCGGTCGTGTGGAAGAGGCGATCATCGATTTTTCCGCCGGCTCCCTGGCCGGCGATCCCTCGACCCGCGTCTGGCAGGGGTATCTGGCCTCCGAGCAGGGCGACTGGGCAGCCGCGCGCACGGCCTTCGCAGCCGGGGCTCCGGTGATCGATCAGTTCCCGGCCGTGTGGCGTGCCCGGTTCGGTGCCGCCCATGCGATGGCAGCGCTCGAGACCGGCGACCTTGCCGCCGCACGCGCGCTTCTGGAATACAGTTTCTCCCAGAACGCCCCCGCTGCCGACCAGCTGACGGCCAGGTTGGTCCAGGCACGGCTGTTCGAACTGGACGGTCAGACCGACCGCGCGCTGGCCGTGTATCGCGCCATCGGCCGCGCGCCGCTGGACGGCATCGCCACCCCGGCCAAGCTGGGCGTCATCAAGATCGAACTGGCCAAGGGCACGATGACGCCGGTCGATGCGGCGGCCCAGCTGGAACAGCTGAAGTGGCGCTGGCGCGGCGACTCGACCGAACTGGCGGTCATCCGTACCCTGGGTGGCCTCTACCTGTCCCAGGGACGTTACCGCGAAGCGCTGGACACACTGCGCGGCGCGGGCAAGCGGCTGGGCAACCTGCCGGGTGCGGTTGAGCTGCAGTCCGACTTGCAGAACGCCTTCCGGGCCATGTTCCTCGACGGGGCCGCCGACGGCCTTCAACCGATTCAGGCCCTCGCGCTCTTTTACGACTTCCGCGACCTGACGCCAGTCGGTGCCGACGGCGACGAGATGGTTCGGCGGCTGGCGCGACGCCTGATCGATGTCGACCTTCTGGACCAGGCGGCCGAGCTTCTGAAGCATCAGGTCGACGAGCGGCTGGAGGGCGTGGCCAAGGCCCAGGTGGCTACAAACCTGGCCACCGTCTATCTGATGGACCGCCAGGCCGAGAAGGCGCTGCAGGCCATCTGGGACTCGCGCACAACGCTACTGCCGACGGCCCTCAACGCCGAGCGGCGGGCGCTGGAGGCGCGCGCCCTGATGGATCTGGGACGCTATGATCACGCGCTGGAGACCCTGGCCGACGACCAGAGCCCGGAGGCCAGTGATGTTCGCGCCGAGATATTCTGGAAGCAGGAAAACTGGGCGGGGGCCGCCGCCCTGTACGAGGCCCGTCTCGGCGAACGGTTCAGGGACACGGCCACAGCCCTGACCGCGGATGAGGAAAGCCGCGTGATCCGGGCGGGCGTCGGCTATTCCCTGGCGCGTGACGCGGCCTCTCTGGCCCGGCTGTCGCGAAACTATCGGCCGTTCGAGGCCGGGTCACGATCGGGGCCGGCGCTGCGTATCGCGCTGGATGGACTGGATGGAATGGAGGGCGCGGCGAGCGCCCAGGATTTCGCCGGACTGACCGCTGCGGCCGACACCTTCACCGGCTGGGTCACCCAGATGAAGGCACAGCTCAAAGAAAGAGCTGGCGGGAAAAATGCTCCCCCTTAGGGGAGGGGGCCCACGGAGCGGTGCAGGGGATTTGCCCCAGACACCGGGTTCGCGGTTGGCCCCCTCCATCATGGTGCGAAGCCGCACCATGTCACCTCCCCCAATGTGGGGAGGATCCATCCTTACTTGTTGACCGCATCCTTCAGCGGCTTCGACACGCGGAAACGGACGGCCTTGGAGGCGGCGATCTTGATGGTCGCGCCGGTGGCCGGGTTGCGGCCTTCGCGGGCAGCGCGGGCCGCGGTGTCGAACACACCCAGGTTGGAGATGCGAACGTCGCCGCCGCCGATCAGCGACGAATGGATGTTCTTGACGATGGCTTCCAGAACGCGGCCGGCGTCGGCCTGCGAGACACCAGCGTCCTTGGCGACGGCGGCGATGAGTTCAGCTTGGGTGGTCATAAGGGTCGTTTCCCGAAAAGCTCGCTCGATTCCCGAGCGATGACGGGGGGATCAACACGCCTTTTGCGCGACTTTGCAAGCGCCATCGGAGCGGAAAGCCTTTGAGGGTGGGGATTCACCCCGCCCCGGAGGCCTGTCGGAAGCTTTCCACCAGGCTTCCGGCGACCAGTCTCCACCCGTCCACAAGCACAAAGAAGATCAGCTTGAACGGCAGGGAAATCACCACCGGCGGCAGCATCATCATGCCCATGGACATCAGCACGCTGGCGACCACGAGATCGATCACAAGGAACGGAACGAAAAGGAGAAATCCGATTTCGAAGGCCTTCTTCAGCTCCGAGATCATGAAGGCGGGGGTGACCACGCGCAGGGGCAGGTCGGCGGCCTGGGTGGGGACCTCGATCCGGCTCAATCGGGTGAACAGCGCCAGGTCTCCCTGGTCCACCTGGGCCAGCATGAAAGTCTTCACTGGTTCCGACGCCAGATCGAACGCCTGGGGCAGTTCCATCTGCTGATCCATCAGCGGCCGGATGCCCGAATCATAGGCATCCTGCCAGGTCGGGGCCATGACAATGGCGCTTAGAAACAGGGCCAGGGACACCAGAACCGCGTTCGGAGGCGACTGCTGCATGCCCAGAGCGGTCCGTAGCAACGAAAGCACAACGATGATTCGCACGAAGCTGGTGGTCATGATGACGATCGACGGGGCCAGCGACAGGACGGTCATCAGCCCGACCAGCTGCACGACCCGTTCGGTCAGGCCGGCGCCGGTGCCGAGGTCCAGGTTGATCGCCGCGCCGGACTGCGCCGCCGCTGCCGCATCCTGGGCGAAGGCGGCGATGGGCCAGGCCAGGCAGATCAGGGTGGTCAGAAGGGAAAGCTTGAGCGCGTTCCTCAGCTCGGCGCGGGCAGGAACGGTGAAGATGTCCTTGAGTTTCACGACGCGGCTCCGGGGCCCCGCGGCTCGATCAGCTCGCGGCCTTCGCCCAGCAGGATCAGCCGTTCCTCGTCGTCGATCTTGACCAGGACCAGCCGTCGCGCCGGATCCAGAACCAGGGTCTCGACCACAGTCATCCGCCGCTCGCCGCGATCGGCGCTCAGCCTGGCCATGATCTGGGGCGCATAGCGGCGCGCCGCCCAGGCGGCGAGGCCGATCAGGCCGAGAGTGAAGGCGAGGCCGAAGATGGCGCGTGCGAGATCGAGGAAGTTCATGCTGTGCGGCCCCGGAAACCTCGCCGAGACTTAACGATCAGGGTTAACGCCGCGTTTAGATAACCCTCCGTTAACCACACAGACGGCACTTATTGCCTATCGACCACGAGGACGATCCCGATGGGCGTCGCCGACATACCTCTGCTGGGCCAGCTCAAGGGCCGAATGTCGTGGCTCGACGAGCGTCAGCGGGTCGTCGCCCAGAACGTCGCCAACTCCGACACCCCCGGCTACGTTGCAAAAGACCTGAAGGTCCCGACCGATTTCGCGGCGGCGCTGCGGAACGGTGGTGGTCTGAGCATGTCGCGGACCAATGCCGCCCACCTGACGAGCGGAACGCCGGTCCCCCGGTTCACCTCTTCGGCGTCTCCCGACTCGGAGACGACGCTGGATGGCAACTCGGTCGTGGTCGAGGAGCAGATGCTGAAGATGGCCGAGAGCCGGATGGCCTATGACGCCGCCATCGGCCTGTATCAGAAGTCGATGTCGATGCTGCGCCTCGCCGCCAAGGTACCCGGTAGATGAACGATCCTTTCAACGGCCGGAACGATGCGTCCCGCAACAGCGCCATGGCCGTTGCGGCCTCCGCCCTCACGGCGCAGCAGTCGCGCATGCGGATCATCGCCGAGAACATCGCCAACGCCGAATCCACCGCCCGCACGGCTGGCGGCGAGCCCTATCGCCGCCAGATTCCCGTGTTCGAGGCGCGCCAGATCGACGGCGCGACCGGCGTCTCCCTGGCCGAGGTCCGCCCGGACCAGAGCGACTTCCGCCGCGAATACGACCCTTCGCACCCGGCCGCCGACGCCGACGGCTATGTGCTGCGACCCAATGTCGACACCCTGATCGAGGGCATGGACATGCGCGAGGCCCAGCGGGCCTACGAAGCCAATCTGAACGTCATCGAGACCGCGCGGACGATGGCAAGCCGCACTCTCGATATCCTGAAACGCTAGGCGAGGCTGAACGATGAATCCCTTGATGGCGGCACGGGCCTATGCGGCCACCCAGGGCGCCGGCGAAACCAGCGCCGGGGCTGCCGTCACGAGCGGCCCCGACTTCTCGCAGATGCTCAAGGGGGTCATGGGCGACCTGACGAACCAGACCCGGGCGGCCGAGACCCAGATGACCCAGGCGGTTCAGGGTCAGGGATCGATGATCGACATGGTTACAGCCGTCTCGAGCGCCGAGGCATCGCTGGAAACCGTCATCGCCGTCCGCGACCAGGTGATCCAGGCCTATCAGGAAATCATGCGGATGCCGATCTAGGGCCGACCGCGGCTAGATCGAGAAGCTGACCCCGCAGCCACAGCTGGTGGCCGCATTCGGATTTCGGATCACGAACTGGGCACCGGCCAGTTCATCGACCCAGGCGATCTCCGAACCCTTCAGGAACGGCACCGAGACCGGATCGACCAGGGCTGCCTGACCCGCCGTCTCGATGCGGATGTCGTCGGCCTCGCCCGTTTCCACCAGATCGAGCCGGTACTGGAAGCCTGAACAGCCGCCGCCCTCGACCGCGACCCGGAGCAGGACGGGGTGGCCCTCGACCTCGGCCAGTCTGGCCAGACGCCGGGCCGCGCTGTCGGCCAGCACGATGCCCTCGGGCGCGCGTGTCGACAGGGTGAAGGTCGGGGCCTCGGATTGGACGCTGGTCATGGTGATCTATATGAGACCGCAAAGGCCGGTTCGCAAAGGCCCGACGGATGAAGTCTGATACCGTGAGCCATAAGCGCCTGCCCAGCCCCTATGCCGAGACGCCCGAGGCCTCGCGCGGGCGGCTGATCCCCGAGACCCCCAGCCGGACGCGCAGCGCCTTCGCCCGCGATCGCGACCGGATCATCCACTGCACAGCCTTTCGTCGGCTGAAGGAGAAGACCCAGGTCTTCGTGGCGCACGAGGGCGACCACTACCGGACCCGCCTGACCCACAGTCTGGAGGTCAGCCAGATCGCCCGGTCCCTCGCCCATGCCCTCGGGCTGGATCAGGATCTGGCCGAGACCATCGCCCTGGCCCACGACCTGGGGCATCCGCCGTTCGGCCATGCGGGCGAGGACGAACTGCAGGCCCGGATGGTGGCCTGGGGCGGATTCGATCACAACGTCCAGACCTTTCGCGTCGTCACCGACCTGGAGGTCCGCTACCCGGCCTGGCGCGGGCTTAACCTGACATGGGAGACGCTGGAGGGCGTCATCAAGCACAACGGCCCCGTCTCGCAGCGGCTGGACGATCCGGCATGGAAGGCCATCGCCGACTACGGCCGGGCCTGGGACCTGTCGCTGGACGGATTCGCCTCGCTGGAGGCCCAGTGCGCCGCCATCGCCGATGACATCGCCTACAACAACCACGATGTGGACGACGGGGTTCAGGCCGGCCTGTTCACCCTGACCGACCTGGCCGATGTGCCCCTCATCGGACCGGTGCTGAATCACACCCGCCGCGACTGGCCCGATGTCGACGAGCGGATGATCCGGCTGGAAGCCGTGCGGCGGATGATTGGCGTGATGGTTGACGACGTGCTGGCCGAGACCACCCGGCTGCTGGCCGAGTACCGCGTCGGCTCGGTTCAGGATGTGCGGACCGCGCCGCGTGCCCTGGTGCAATTCTCGCCCGGCATGATGGCCGACCTGGGGGTGCTTCGCCGGTTCCTGTACGAGCGGATGTATCGCCACTACCGCGTCAACCGGACCCGCAGCCAGGCCAGGCGCATCCTGGCGGAGATGTTCACCCTGTTCATGGCCGAGCCGGACGTCCTGCCGACCGAATGGGCCTTCGCCGCCGAGGGTACGGAGGCCCGTCGCGCCCGAGCCGTCTGCGACTACATCGCGGGTATGACGGACCGCTATGCGATCGAGGAACATTCCAGGCTGTTCAACCTCGACATCGGCCTCGATCTCTGATTCTACGAGGGATCGGGACGGGCTAGACTGGGGGCCGCCGCAACGATTCGCGCCCGGTCCGATGGAGACGAAACCCCATGTCCCACGACGACGATCACCGCCCGCGGGAACGCGGTGCCTATACGCCCCCCACCGACGACGACCTGCCGTTCAACCGGGGTGGCTTTGATGCGCGTCGCGGCCCGCCGGCCAAGGCTCCTCCCGTCACCCTGATCGTCAGTGCCGGGGTTCTGCTGGTTCTGATCATCGCGGTCGTGCTGTTCTATCGCTCGGGCCTGCGGTCCTCGAACGATGCGCCGCCCGCGATCGGCACGCCGGTGGCCCAGATCCGCGTCGCCCCGACCGAGGACGCCCAGCCCATCGACCCGGAAGCGGGCGTCGGCCTGTACGACCAGGCCGAGGATCCGACCACTGCCCCCGCCTTCGTCCCGCCGCCCGAGACGCCCCGGCCCAGGCCCTTGCCGCGCCCGATCGAGGCGGCCGAGGCTGTGCTCCCGCCTGTGACGCGCCCGGCCACCACGCCCGCCGCGACCCGCCCCGTCCCGGCGACCACGACGACCCCGCCTTCCGCCGCCAACGGCGCGGGCGGATCTGCCGCCGTGCAGATCGGAGCGTTTTCCTCGACCGTCATCGCTGACCGCGAGTACGCCGCCATGGCCGCGCGCTTCCCGCAGTTCGCGCGGAATGCCACCAAGCGGGTGCAAGAGGTGACGGCGTCCAACGGCTCGACCGTCTATCGCACCACCTTTACCGGCCTGAGCGCCGAGGATGCCCGCAGCTTCTGCTCGGCGATCAAGGCCGGCGGCGGCGACTGCCTGGTGCGATAGGGCGTTGACCACTGCCGCGATCTACGGCTGTTCGGGGCTGGTGCTGACCGGGGAAGAACGCGCCTTCTTCGCCGACGCCAGGCCGTGGGGCTTCATCCTGTTCCGGCGCAATGTGGACAGCCCCGAACAGGTCCTGCGACTGACAGATGCCTTGCGCCACAGCGTCGGCTGGGACGCGCCCGTTCTGGTCGATCAGGAGGGCGGTCGGGTCCAGCGGCTGGGCCCGCCGCACTGGCCGAAATATCCGCCGGGCGATGCCTATCTGAAGGCCACCAACGATCCCCTGACAGCCCGCGAACTGGCCCGGCTGGGCGGGCGGCTTATGGCCCATGACCTGAAGGCGGTCGGCATCAACATAGACTGCGCGCCTGTTCTGGACGTCCCGACGGCGGGTGCCCACGACATCATCGGCGACCGCGCCTATGCCCGGGATCCGGCCACGGTGACCCAACTGGGCCGCGCTGTGGCCGAGGGTCTGCTGGCTGGCGGCGTCCTGCCCGTCATCAAACATATGCCCGGCCACGGCCGCGCCTTCGCCGACAGCCACAAGGAGCTGCCCACGGTCAACGCCGGGCTGGACGCGCTGGATACCTGGGACTTCGCGCCGTTCAAGGCGATGTCGGACATGCCCATCGGGATGACGGCCCACATCGTCTTCACCGCCATCGACAAGAAGCGCCCCGCGACCCAGTCCCGCAAGGCGATCCGGATGATCCGCGAGCATCTGGGCTTCAGCGGCCTTCTGCTGTCGGACGATCTGGTGATGAACGCCCTGTCCGGTACCCTGAAGGAGCGGGCGGAAAAGTCGCTGAAGGCCGGATGCGATCTGGTCATCCACTGGAACGGGGACATGGCCCAGATGCGTGAGGTGGCGGAGGGCGTGGGTCGGCTGAAGGGCGAGGCAGCCCGGCGTGCGGCGGCGGCCCTGGCCCGGATCGTTCACACGCCCGAGCCGCTGGATGTGTCCGAGGCGCGCGGCCGGTTCGACGCCATGCTGGCCGGACGGTTGACCGCGGCGAAGGGTCCGGACGTCGGCGAGGCCCAGGCATGAACCCGCCTCAAGGAACGCGACTGCGCGTCAGGCCACACCAGAATGTCTGAGACCTTCCAGCCCAATCTGGATTTCACGGCGGTGGCCGAGGTCGATGACCGCGACGCCTTCGTGGTCGATCTGGACGGCTATGAAGGGCCTCTGCACGTCCTGCTGGCCCTGGCGCGGAACCAGAAGGTCGACCTGCTGAAACTGTCGATCACGCGGCTGGCGGAACAGTATCTGGCCTTCGTGCACGAGGCGCGGCGGCGGAATTTCTCGCTGGCGGCCGATTATCTGGTGATGGCGTCGTGGCTGGCCTATCTGAAGTCGCGCCTGCTGCTGCCCCGCACCGAAAAGGGCAAGGGCGACGAACCACCCGCCGAGGAGATGGCGGCGGCCCTGGCCTTCCGGCTGCAGAAGCTGGAGGCGATGCGAAAGGCCTCGGAGGCCCTGCAGGCCCGACCGCAGCTGAAGCGCGACGTCTTCATGCGCGGCGATCCCCAGGCGAAGGTGATCGTGCCCTCCGACCGGATCGATGCCAGCCTGTACGAGCTGATGGCCGCCTATGTGAGGCAGCGCCGCCGGGAACAGGCCCGGCACTACAATCCCGGCCAGAGGGTCGAGGCCTATCCGCTGGAGGAGGCCCGTGACTGGCTGCGCGACATCCTGCCCCGGCTGTCAGACTGGACTCCGCTGGTGAGGGTGGCCCCCGTCCGCGACGGGGCGGGCCCGTCGCAGGCGTCATTGACCGCCTCTACCCTCTCCGCCGGCCTGGAGCTGGTCAAGGAGGGGGCCATGGAAGTCCGCCAGCAGAAGGCTTTCGACGAGGTGTGGCTGAAGCAGCGAGGCCTCGGCCATGGTCTGGAGCTGACGCCGTGACTGACCTGACCTTCGCCCCCGACGAGGCCGAGATCGAGCGACGGGTCGAGGCCCTGCTGTTCGCCGCCGCTGGCCCGCTGTCCGCCGCCGACATCGCGCGCCGCCTGCCGGAGGGGGCCGACGCCGGTCGGGCCATCTCGGCGCTGAGGTCGCGCTACGAGGGCCGGGGCGTCGAGCTGGCCTGCGTCGCCGATCGCTGGGCCTTCCGGACGGCGGCCGACCTGTCGTTCCTGATGACGGAAGAGCGCGAGGAGCCGCGCCGCCTGTCCAAGGCGGCGCTCGAGACCCTGGCCATCATCGCCTATCATCAGCCGATCACCCGGGCCGAGATCGAGAGCGTGCGGGGGGTGTCGATCTCTCGTGGAACGCTGGACCTGCTGCTGGAGATGGGGTTCGTGCGGCTGCGGGGGCGCAGGCGGACCCCTGGGCGACCGGTCACCTATGCCACCGCCGACCGGTTCATGGAGCATTTCGGTCTGTCCAGCCTGTACGATCTTCCGGGCGTGGCCGAGATGAAGGCGGCGGGTCTGCTGGACCTGTCGCTGCCGACCGGGTTCGAGGTGCCGGATCCGTCGCGGTCCGGTTCGGAGGACGAGGATCCTGTCGAGGCGGGCGACGCCCCCGAGTTTGCCCAGGATTTCGTCGGCAACTGACCGCCGCTCTTGTTTTCGGTGCCTGCCGACCCTTGGCCGAAGCGCGCGATCCGTCTCATGGGCAGCGACTCCGGACACCGGGTTGACGCAACGGGGGGGCGTGGGTATACGCACGCCTCCGCCGCCGGGGCTTCCTTGCGGCTTTTCTGTTTTCGCATTCGCTTCTAGCCTGCGCTGAAGCAGCGAGCCACGTCATCCCCGCGCAGGCGGGGACGAGCGGCGAGCGTTGGCGCCACCAAGGATTTCCGACCATGAAGGTCCGCAGCTCGCTCAAGTCGCTCAAGACCCGCCACCGTGACTGCAAGGTCGTTCGCCGCAAGGGCGTCGTCTTCGTGATCAACAAGACCGACCCGCGCTTCAAGGCGAAGCAGGGCTGACGCTGTGGTGCCAACGCGTGCGACGCGGTCGCACGCTGCTTGAGCGCCGAATGGTCTATCCACAGGCCGCGGACCTTGTCCGCGGCCTTTTTCGTGTCCGGCGTTGAGCCCGTGGCCGGTCCATGGTTAGCGTCGCAGCTCGTTTTCACAACGCGCTCAAGCAGCGAGGTGCCGCGCACCGAGCGATAGCGCCCCAAGGACCTTTGCCTATGGCCGACGACGCCTCGTTCGACGCATCGCCCGACGTTCTGAACTCGGCCGCCCAGGGTCGGCTGCGCAGCATCATCGAGCGGATCGAGCGCCTGGAAGAGGACAAGGCCGCGATCATGGCCGACCAGAAGGAGGTCTTCGCCGAGGCCAGGGGCGAAGGCTATGACGTCAAGATCCTGCGCAAGGTCATCCGCATCCGCAAGCAGGACAAGGCCAAGCGCCAGGAAGAGGACGCGATCCTGGACCTGTATCTGTCGGCGCTCGGCGAGATCTGATCCTGAAGCGGACGCCCCTCTCGGGCGGTCCGAAGACCCAGCCCCGAAACACGGGGGGCGGGTCCCTGAAGCGTTCGACCGGCCTCAAGCCCGGCTCCGGATTTCAAAAGAAGGACAAGCCCGCGCCCAGCCCGTTCGAGGCCGAGCGCGAGGCTGCGCGCCGCAAGGCCCTGAATGCCCTCAAGCGCGCGAAGCGAGCGGCCGACAAGGCCGGGATCGCGCTCTCGGAATGGGAGGGCGAGTTCATCGAGGGCGTCACGGACCGCATCAAGACCTATGGCCGGGCCTTCGGCGACCCGGAAAAGGGCGCGCCGGGCCAAGCCCTGTCGGCCATGCAGGGCCGCAAGCTGAAGGAAATCACCCTGAAGGCGAACGGCGAGGCCCCGAAGCGCCGCTGGGGGCAGCGCAAGCCGCCCCCGACCGCCTGATCAGTACAGGATCTTGCGGAACGTCAGGCTGATGACCCGGCCCTGCGGGTCCAGGTAGTCGGGCTGGTAGTTCAGGGCGATGTCGCCGGTCGAGGACCGGACATCCTGGCGGCTGTCGAACAGGTTCTGGATGCCCAGATTGATCCGTGATCCCTTCAGCCAAGGGAATTTGGCCACCCAGGTCGGGCGCGACGCCAGGTCGGCGAACATGTTCAGGTTTACGGTGGTTTGCGATCCGAAGGTCAGGTCCGATCCACCGACGCCGCCGTCGACCTCGGTCCCCTCCAGCCAGTTGGCGTTCATGAAGGCACCCAGACCACTCTTGAACACCCCGCCCTGGACCTGGATCTCGTTACGCGGGGAGCCGCCGCGCGCGCCGGTCGCGGCACCGTCCAGCAGGTCGAGGACCGGCAGGGTGTCCGCGATCGTTATCTGATCTGCGAACCGGTAGGTGTGATAGACGGAAAAGATGAAACGCCCTTGGCCCGGCTGTCCGCCGCCGAAGCCGCCACGGCCGCCTCCGCCGAACATCACCGCACCGAAGCCGGCCCGTCCCTGGCCGCCACCGGCTCCCGGAGGCGGGCCGCCCGCGCCACCGGGACGACCTCCGCCCAGACCGGGCATACCGCCCGCGCCAGGCGCTCCCGGCGCTCCCGGCGCGCCGGCGGCCGGAGGTGTCGGCGTTCCAAAGGCACGCGAGTAGTTGAAACCGGTGCGCAGTTCCTCGCGCCGTGTCTCCGCATAGTTCAGCGGGCGGGCATCGATCGAAACCAGCTCTCCGGCGACCCGCGTAAAGCGCGACGGCAGGGCGGCCTCCAGATCGGCCGTGATCGTCGGGAAGGCGCTGATCGCATTCTCGATCACCGTGTTGGTGTAGTTGGTGCTGACGCTGAAGTCCGTGGCCGACCAGGGCTTGAAGTTCAGGCCGACCTTCCAGACGTGGCGATTGTCGGCGCTGAGCCCGGCATTGCCGCCGTCGATCCGGTTGATCAGCACCGATTTGTTGGTGCGGTAGTCGAACACGGGCGAGTTGGGCGTGGTGATGACCGGGTCGTTCAGCTGCTGGATCGTCGGCGCGCCCTCTTCATCCGTATAGCTGACGATGACGCTGAACGGGTCGGCCGGCACCCAGTTGAACCCGGCCCCCAGGGTCGTCAGGCCTCCGAAGTCGGAGGCATGATCGTAACCGGCGTTGACGTTGACCGACAGGTCACCGAGAAAGCCCAGGATCTCGCGGCTGGGATCCGAGACCGGCAGGGTGAAGTTGACAGTGCCATAGGCGCGGTCGCGGCCGATCGAGCGGCTGCTGAAGACGCTGGTCCCGGTGGCGTCGTTATAGCGCGAGCTTTCGGCGTCCAGGGTGCGGGTGTCGCCGCCCAGCTTGATGGTCGCGTTCACGCCGCCCGCGGGGGCGTCGAACAGGTCGCCGGTGAGGACGGCCTCAAGACTGCCACCGCTGGCAACGGCGTTGGCGGTGTCCACCCGGCGGGTGAAGCTGGAGGCTGCCAGGGCTCCGAAGGGGTTCAGCGTTCCGGCCGTCACTGCGGCCCGGGCGGCGGTGGCGTCGAGCCCGCGACCCGTGACGGTGTCGGTCTCGACCCGGTCATAGGCACCGGACAGGGTCCAGCGATAGTCGCCGACGTATCCGTCCAGAAGCAGACCCAGGTTGCCGGTCAGGGTCTCGTTATCGCGGGTCACGGCACCCGGGTCGGCGATGTAGCGATAGACGTTCACGTCACGCGAGAACGGCGACCCGTTCCGCCCTGCGGGGGCCTGAAGCGTCACACCCGGCAGGCCCAGGTAGCTGAAGCTGGCGGTGTCGTTCAGGGTCAGGCTGACGGTGCCCTTGATGGTCTCGTTCAGGTCGCGGGCCCAGGATGTGGTCAGACGTGTGGCGTCGCCGCGGGGCAGCAGGGTGCGATAGGCACCGAGATCGCCTGTGCGAGGCGCGTTCGCGCCGGCCGCGAACTGTGCCAGCGTCGGGTTGGATACGCCGGGGTTGGCGGCGACCGTGACCGGTGTGCCCGCCAGCGTCGTCAGGGCCGGATCAATCTGGCTGCCGGAGGGAATGCCCGCGACGTTGCCGATCAGATCGAACGGTTGGGAGCCCGGCGAGCGGGTGATGTCGCGCTCGTCTTCCCACAGGGCGGTGTTGTGGGTCTGCTCCAGTTCGAAGTTCCAGCGGTCGCGGACATTGACCTGAAACGCGCTGAGCTGGGCGCCGGTGGTTGTCCTGCCACCCTGCGCCGGTCCGCTGGCGCGGCCTTGCAGGGAGCCCTGGCGGAAGTCGGATTTCAGGATGATGTTGACGACCCGCTGGTCAGCCGCGAAGCCATAGGTCAGGGCAACCTCTTCCGGCAGGATCTCGAACCGCTCGATCGCCTCGAACGGAATGCCCCGAATCTCCTGGAAGCCCGAGGTGCGGCGCCCGTTCAGCAGCACGACGGGACCGCCGTCGCCGCGTCCGCGCCCGCTGCGGGTCAAGGGTTCGACCGCCGCCAACAGCTCGGCGACGTTCGTCGCGCCATAGGCCGCCAGCTGTTCGGAGGTCAGGGTGATGTCAGGTTCGATATCGCCGCTGACGCTGCCGCGCGGCCTTGGTCCCGACACGAGGACGTCGTCCACGACGTCCCCATCCGCGCTGGAGACCGGTGCGCCTGTGGGTTGAGCGTCCTGTTCGTCCCGCGCCTCGGTCGCCGGCGCGGTCCGGGGCGGAACGGTCTGCAACGGTGCCGTCTGAAGGGTGCCGGAGGCAAGCGCGTAAAGCAGGGCTGAAGAGATGGTCATGAAACGGTCCGGACAGAACGAGGAAATGGCCCGACGTTTTAAGGCCTGCGCGATGCGGCCCTGTCCGGCGGTCGTTGTTACACGACTCTGCTATCTGTATCCGTCGCGGCGTCAATGAGGCCGATTGTGTCGGCGACACGCCCGGGTTGAAGCGTGCGGCATTGAAGCCACAGTTCGTTCAGGAGGCTTCCTTCAGTCCGCCTTCCAGCCCCTGCTCGCGAACCTTGCGATACAGGGTCGAGCGGCCGATGCCGAGGCGACGCGCGATCTCTGACATATGGCCGGCATAGACCTCGATGGCGTGCTGGATCAGGTCGCGCTCGATGTCTTCCAGCGTGCGCAGATGTCCCCGTTCGTCGAGGATCCGGATGGGCTGTTCAGGCAGAGGGGGCAGGTCGGCGTAGCTCGCTGCGATCGCGGCCGAGGGCCGGGACGGTGGTTCCAGCGGCATGGCGATCCCCGAGATGGCCGGGAAGTCATGCGGTTGCAGGAACGGCGCATCGGCCAGGACGATGGCGCGATAGATGGTGTTCTCCAGCTGGCGTACATTGCCGGGCCAGTCAAAGGCGGTCAGCAGGGCGAGGGTCTCGGGCGCGGCGCCGGCGATCCGCTTGCCCTCCTCGACGTTGAAACGCCCGATGAAGTGATCGATCAGCGCGTGTATATCCTCGCGGCGTTCGCGCAGGGCCGGGGCCTCGATGGGGAAGACGTTCAGGCGATAGAAGAGGTCCTCGCGAAAATGGCCCTCTGCGACGGCCGTCGAGAGGTCGCGGTTGGTGGCCGAGACGATCCTGACGTCGACCTTGACCGATCGCTTGGAGCCGACCGGGTCGATCTCGCCTTCCTGCAGCGCACGCAGCAGTTTCACCTGCATGTCCAGCGGCAGTTCGCCGATCTCGTCCAGGAACAGGGTGCCGCCGTTGGCCTCCATGAACTTGCCGAGGTGCTTGTCCGAGGCCCCCGTGAACGCACCCTTCTCGTGGCCGAACAGGATCGACTCGACCAGGTTGGCGGGCAGGGCACCGCAGTTGACGGCCACGAACGGCTTGCCGGCGCGGTCGGAGGCACCGTGCAGGGCGCGGGCGATAACCTCCTTGCCCACACCGCTTTCGCCCGTGATGAGCACGGGGATGGACGATCTGGCGGCGCGCGCGCCGAGCTGCTTGACCATTTGCATCGGACGGCTGTCGCCGACCAGATCGGCGAAGGTGACGCGCCCGGCGACGTGTTTTTTCAGCCGACCGACCTCGGCGGTCAGCTGGGTCAGCTGAAGCGCGTTCCTGATGCCGACCAGAATGCGTTCCGGGCTGGCTGGCTTGATGAAGAAGTCCTGGGCCCCGGCCTGCATCGCCTTGACCACGGTTTCGATTCCGCCATTGGCGGTCAGGACGATGACGGGCGCAGTCACGCCGGCGGTGCGGATCTCTGCCAGGGCCTCCATGCCGCTCATGCCCGGCATGACGAGGTCCAGCAGGACGACGTCGGCCCCGCCGCCCTTGGTCAGGCGGTCGATGGCCTCGCCGCCGGACTCGGCGTGCACGACGACATAGCCTTCGCGGTCCAGCACAGCCTGAACCAGGCGGCGCTGGGTCGGATCGTCATCGACCACCAGAACGGTCTTGGCCATTGGGCACCCTCATCAACCGGATCGGCCGTCGCACAGGCAAGCGCGACTGGCTCGTTTCGGCACGGATTTAGGTCCTGCGCGGTGAAGATCGGGTGAGAGGGCGTGGTGTGCGGGCGGTTAACAGGGCGGCGGGAATGCGTTGGTCGACAGGGTCGATGACCCGCGTCCCTCGACCGCCAGATCCTTCCAGCCACCCGGCGCGACCGGGATGAGGTTACCGTCCCGCAGCAGCTGCCGGGCATCGCCGGGTCGTGCTCCGTCGCAGGTCGGGATGGGGTAGTCGCCGACCGACACGAAGGCATCGCCGTCCTGGCGCGCGAACAGCGTGATGCGATCTTCCTGCACGAGCAGGATTTCCAGCGGCGGCTGTCCGTCCATATCGCGCTGGATGGCGAGACAAAGGCCGGGAAGGTTACAGGCGCGCCGCGGGTCGTCCAACGCCGGCGTCGCCAGGAAAGCGGCCGGCAGGCGGGCCTCGCCCGGCAGGGTCTCGATGGACGAGGTGAAGGTCTCGGTCGCCGGATCGTCGGACAAAAGTCCGTCCCTGGCCGCACGGGCGCGTTTGGCGATCTCTGCATCCGGTGAGGTGATCAGGCGATCCACCGCTGCGGTGCCGACACGACCGCTGCTGAAGGCCAGGAAGGCATAGTCGAAAGCCTGTGGCGTGACCTTGCCCGCCTGCAGCCGTGCGACCTGATCGGCGACCGACAGGCGGGCGGGGTCTGCCATTGGGCTGAACAGGGCCAGGATGATGGCCACCTCCAGGACGGCGGTTGCGATGTTGGTGCGCTCCAGCGGCTGCATCCAGTCGCCCTTCGACCAGAATGTCCTCAGTGCCGCGAAGCCGTAACCACCCGCATAGGCGGCACCGACGAGAGCGCAGGCCGCGGCAATGATCCGGTCGGGCGTCAGGCCGTGCTGGCCGATACGGAGGCTGAGCCCCCAGACGGCAATCAGGACCAGAGGTGTGAGAAGAACCGACGCCACGCGCACGGCGATGCGCAGCGCCCTGGGCGGCAGGTTGTCCGCACGGCCGTCCTGATAGGCGGCGTTGATCAGGATGATCAACGCTCCGGTGGCCGCCAGGACCAGGGCCGTGGCGCTGCCGGTGTCCCAGAGGCCGTCCAGACCGGTGAAGGGCAGGGCGGCGAGGAATCCCCCGACCAGCACGGTCAGGACCAGCAGCAGCCAGGACAGCAGCATCAGGGCGACGGTGCGCACGCCCCGGATCAGGCCGTCGCGGACATCCGTCAGCTGGACGGCCGTGGCGAAGGCGAGGCCCGTCAGCGGCAGCGAAAACCAGGCCTCTTGCAGGAGATCGCCGAGGAAGCTCAGGCCGATGATGTTGAACAGCGCCGCGCCAAGGAACAGCAGCAGCCAGAAGGCCCCCGCGAAGGCGACCGACAGGGCCAGCTGGACCCCGGCCATCCAGGCGACGTCGAAATAGGTGGCATAGGTGGCGAACAGACGCCGCTCAAGGTCCGCCGGGACGATCAGATGATGGGCGATGAACAGGGCCGTTGCCCCGAAGGCCATCAGGCCGAAGGTCAGCTGCGTGCCCTGGCCGGCGGTCTGGCGGGTGATGTCGTGCAAGGCCAGCAGCGCAAGGATGGCAGCGGCGACGGCGGCCCAGATCCCGAGGGTCCGCAGCCTCAGCCGACCCACCGCGGCGAGCAGGACCAGCGGCAGGTAGAGGGACACGATCAGCAATGGACCGAACACGGCCGGCTCGGTCGCGGGCCAGGTGGGCGGGCCGCCCTCGGTCGACTGGAACAGCCAGTAGAGCGACACGCCCTGGACCAGCCCGACGCTCAGTCGCGCCAGCCCGATGGCCCGGCGATCTCCGGTCTGGCCCAGCGTGCCGCGGCCCGCGGCGCTTTGATCCGTGGTCTCTGTCGTCATGGCTCGCCCCCTGCCCATCCGGGCGGCCTATCTGACCTCAAGGGCGGCCGTCAGGGAAGCGATGGTTCCTGACGAACGGCCCTGGCCAGGTAGCAGCCCCGGGGCGCGAAATGGATATGGACCTGTTGGGTCGCCGGATGGTCGAATCCCCGACCGCGGCGTCGCGCAGGCTGACGCGGCAGGGGGCGCGGCCGGGTGCGTCGGCGATCCAGCGCCGCGCGCCGACGGCGGCCAACTCGGCCTCCGTCATGGAGAAACAGGGCGCGAACGGCGCGACGGGCAGGGCTTCGATTCGATAGATCATGGGGCGAACTCCTGAGGGTATGGCCCAGCGTGCGACGATCCATGCCGTTCGTCTGGCGGCTTTCGGCCGTTGCGCCGCGCCGCCCGCGACCCCACAATGAGGGGCATGAACGCGCCCTTCAAAGCCCCGCCCTATTCCGATCCCGCCGAGCCCCCGCTGTGGGACCTGTCCGACCTGTATGGCTCGCGCACCGATGCGAAGATCGCGGCCGATCTGGAGACCGCACGACAGGGCGTGGCCGAGATGAATGCGCTGCAAGGGCGGTTCGTCGAGAATCGCGGCGATCCGGGGGCGCTGGGGGCGACCCTGAACCGGGCGATCACCCTCTATGAACAGGCCAGCGAGCGCCTCGGCGCGCTTGGAGCCTATGCCTTTCTTGCCGCTTCGACGGCCCGCGACGATGCCGGGGCGCAGGGGTTCGAGGCGGACCTGCGCGAGAAGATCACCACCATCGCCACCCCGACCGTCTGGCTGACGCTGGAGATCAACCAGCTGGACGAGGCCGAGATCGAGGCGGCGCTGGCCGCCGATGCCGGCGCGGCGAAGTGGCGGCCATGGCTGCGGCGCGTGCGGGCCATGAAGCCGCATGAGCTGTCGGGCGAGCTGGAGACCTTCATCGCCGAACGGATGCCGATCGCGGCCCAGTGGCCCCGGCTGTTCGACGAGACCCTGGCGGCACTGCGGGTCGAGAGCGGCAAGGAGAGCCTGACGCTGTCGGAGGCGCTCAACCAGCTGTCCGATCCGAAGGAGGCCAGGCGTCGCTCTGCGGCCGAGGGGCTGAACGCCGCCCTGGCGGCGCGGGCCTCGACGCTTGCGCTCACGCTCAACACCGTCGCGGCCGAAAAGGCGATGGAGGACCGCTGGCGCGGTTTCAAACGCCCCGCTGACAGCCGCCACCTGGCCAATGAGGTCGATGGTGAGGCGGTGGACGCCATGGCCGATGCGGTCGCCGCCGCCTATCCGAAACTCTCGCACCGCTACTATGCGCTGAAGGCCAAGGCGCTGGGCAAGACGACGCTGGACCAGTGGGACCGCAATGCGCCGCTGGAGACGACGGCCCCGCGCGGGTTCGACTGGCAGCAGGGCCGCGAACTGGTGCTGGAAAGCTTCGGCGACCTGGGGTCCGAGTTCTCGGACCGGGCCGGGCGGTTCTTCGACCGGCCCTGGATCGACGGCCGGGCGCGGGCGGGAAAACAGTCGGGGGCCTATGCCCACCCGGTGACGGCCGATCGCCACCCCTATGTCTTCCTGAACTGGATGGGCGAGCGACGCGACGTCCTGACGCTGGCGCACGAGCTGGGCCATGGCGTGCACCAGACCCTGGCGGCGGAGAAGGGGACGCTACTGGCCGAAACCCCGCTGACGCTCGCCGAGACGGCGTCGATTTTCGCCGAAGGTCTGACGTTCGACCGGCTTCTGTCGACTGCGCCCAGGGCCGAGCAGCGGGGTCTTCTGGCCGGGCGGATCGAGGACGGGCTGAACACCGTGGTGCGTCAGATCGCCTTCCACCGTTTCGAGACGCGGTTCCACGACGAGCGGGCGAAGGGCGAGGTCTCTGCCGACCGGCTCGGTGAGCTGTTCCTCGAGGAGATGGGCGCGTCGCTGGGCCCGGCCGTGACGCTGAACCCCGGCTATGAGGCGTGGTGGAGCTATGTCAGCCACTTCGTCCACTCGCCGTTCTACGTCTATGCCTATGCCTTCGGCGACCTGCTGGTCGCGGCCCTGATGGAGACGCGGCGAAAGGACCCGGACGGATTCGCGCCGCTCTATCGCGAGCTGTTGGCCGCAGGCGGAACCAGGACCTATGTCGAGGCGCTGGAGCCGTTCGGGCTGAACCCGCGCGACCCCGCCTTCTGGGCCATCGGGACGCAGAGACTGGAACGGCTGGTCGATCAGTTCGAGGTGTTGGCTTGAAATTGTAAATACAAAATTGTAAGTACAATGTGACGTGGATGAAGTTCGACCGGGATGATGCGAAGGCGCGCAGCAATCTGGCCAAACACGGCATTGCGTTCGACTGGGCGATCCGTGTGTTTGAAGATCCTGATGCCATAAGCGGTATGGACCGGGTTGTTGATGGCGAGATGCGTTGGCGGACTGTCGGACGCGTTGGATTCACGACCATCCTGTTCGTTGGACATACGTGGGTTGACGAAGACGGTGAAATCTATGTGCGCGTGATCACGGCCCGAAAGGCGAGCAGACATGAAATCAAGGGATATGAAACCGGCGACGAGAGATATCTCAGCTGAACTCGCGGCCATCGACACCATGACGGACGAAGACATCGACTTCAGTGACGCACCGGAAATCACCGACTTCAGCGGGTTCAAGCGCGGCCTGTTCTATCGCCCCGAAAAGCAGACCGTGACGATCCGCCTCGACGCCGACGTGGTCGCCTGGTTCAAGAGCGCGGAGCCGAAATACCAGACGGCCGTCAACCGTGTGTTGCGAGAGTATATGCTGGCCCACACCAAGGCAGGCTGAAAGCCTTGAGCCTGCCGCCCCTGTCGCTATAAGACCCGCCACAACGCTTTCACCACCGGACCCCTCCCATGGCCGACCATCAACACGACACTCTGCATGACGCCGCCGACCACGACGCGGAGGCCTATGTGCATGGCACGATGACGATCGAGGAACAGGCGTCCACCTGGGCCCTGTTCCAGGACCTGGCCAAGTGGGGTTCGCTGGTGGTCGCAGTCGTACTGCTGTTCCTTACAATCTGGTTCCAGCCGGGCGGCAGCTTCGTGGGCGGTTTCATCGCCGCGGCGGTGGTGAGTGTGGGCGGATGGTTCTTGCTGAAGGGCGGGAAGAAGGCAGATCACTGAGTCGAGGCGCTAACGCTCGCGACGCGGTCGCTCGCTCCTTGAGCGCCGGAGTGTTCGACGACACTCGACGCGCGACATATCGCGGCTTGAGCGCGGTTCACCTTTGACGCCGTCGCCTTCCAACGCCTAACGTCGATCGATCCGCTTCGGATGGGGAGATTCGCTTGGCTGTTGCCATCGCCGTGACCCGGGAACGCCGTGAAGGCGAGACGCGCTGCGCCGTCACGCCCGAGACCGTCAAGAAACTGATCGCGCTGGGTGCCTCCGTGACGGTCGAGGCCGGCACCGGCCTGGGGGCCGCCATTCCCGACAGCGAATACACCGCCGCCGGAGCCTCGGTGAAGCCGGACACCCGCGCCGTGCTGGAAGGGGCCGACCTGGTCCTGAAGGTGCGCGGGCCGACGGCGCAGGAAGTCAGCGCCATGAAGCATGGCGCGGTGGTCGTGGCCATGCTGGACGCATACCGCGAAAAGGACACGGTCGCGGCCATGTCGGGGGCCAATGTGACCAGCTTCGCCATGGAATTCGTGCCCCGGATCACCCGGGCGCAGGTGATGGACGCCCTGTCGTCCCAGGCGAACCTGGCCGGTTACCGGGCCGTGATCGAGGGGGCCTATGCCTATGGCAAGGGCTTTCCGATGATGATGACGGCGGCGGGCACGGTCGCCCCGGCCAAGGTCTTCGTCATGGGCGTGGGCGTCGCCGGGCTTCAGGCCATCGCCACGGCCCGGCGTCTGGGCGCGGTGGTCACGGCGACCGATGTCCGGCCCGCGACCAAGGAACAGGTCGAGTCGCTGGGGGCCAAGTTCCTGGCCGTCGAGGACGAGGAGTTCAGAAACGCCCAGACCGCCGGCGGCTATGCCAAGCCGATGTCGCCTGAATACCAGGCCAAACAGGCGGCCCTGACCGGCGAACACATCAAGAAACAGGACATCGTCATCACCACCGCCCTGATCCCCGGCCGCGCCGCGCCGGTTCTGGTCAGCGCCGAACAGGTGGCCTCGATGAAGCCGGGCAGTGTACTGATCGACCTGGCCGTCGAGGCGGGCGGCAATGTCGCGGGGTCCAAGCCGGGCGAGGTGGTGACGACGGCGAACGGCGTGTCCATCGTCGGCTATACCAACCTGCCGGGGCGGATCCCGTCGGATGCGTCGGCGCTGTACGCCAAGAACCTGGTCGCCTTCACCGGGCTGTTGATCAAGGACGGCGCGCTGGCGGTCGATCTGGAGGACGAGATCCTCAAGGCGTCGGCGGTCACCCACGCCGGGGCCGTGGTGCACGAAGGGGTCAGAGGGTGAGGCCTTTGTTCGTCGCCGCCTTGGCCTTGGGCACCGTCTCCTGCGGGAAAGCGGACGCGAAACCTGAAGTCCAAGCCTTCACCTGCGGCGAGATCTTTGGAACTGGCAACATCACTTTGCTGCTGGATGAAGCACAGGGGGTTCTGTCAACCGCGAGCACTTCGGGGTGGAATCCCCCCATTGAGGCGCGCTTTTCACCTGCGATCGTTCATGCCGTCGAACACGAAGACGGAGATACAGGTGCTCTGGTTTATACGTTTGATCGTATCGGAAAGGTCTTATCTGTTCAGACCGTCGACTGCGCTGGTGAATGCCCCGGTTTAGATGACGACTGGCGACGGGGCAAAGAACTCAATCTGCCAGATCCGGACGAAGAGGAATTGGCGGTTCACTGCTTTACTGAAGACGATGTGTCGGAAGCTAGGAAACGATAGAATGGAACACGTCGATCCCACCGTCTTTCGCCTGGCCATCTTCGTGCTGGCGATCTTCGTCGGCTACTATGTCGTCTGGTCGGTGACGCCCGCGCTGCACACGCCCCTGATGGCCGTGACCAATGCGATCTCCAGCGTCATCATCGTCGGCGGCCTGATCGCCGCGGCGGCCGTGTCGGGCGAAGTCGCCGGGCCCAACGCCTGGATCGCCAAGGGGGCGGGCGTGCTGGCCGTGACCCTGGCCAGCGTCAACATCTTCGGCGGCTTCATGGTCACCCGGCGGATGCTGGCCATGTACAAGAAGAAGGAACGCCCCGCGAAGGTCGAGGCGAAGTCCGCGACGTGACGCATGACGTGCTCAACCTGTCGCCCGGCTCCATTGCCTGGACGGCGTCGTGGATCGCCACGGGCGTCGGGCTGGCCATGTGGCTGTGGAGCTGGCTGGGCGAGAAGAACGCGATCCAGAAGCTGCGCTGGCGCGACTGCGGCGTGGTCATGCTGTTCTCGGGCATCCTGACCCGTGTGGTGATCCAGGACCGTCCGATGATGTCGTGGGACTGGGCCATGGTTTTGCTGGGGCCGTTGTTCATCGCTGCGGCCCTGTGGCGGCTGGCGCGGACGGCGCAGGAGCCGGTGCGATGACGCAGACCCCGAGCTATTCGTCGGCCCTGCTGGATGAAGCTCTTCAGGCGATCCGCAGCGAGCGTGATGCCGCGCGCGCTCTCGGCGTAGAGCTGGTGGGCATTGTGGGCTCCGTCGCCCGTGGCGAAGCGCGATCCGACAGTGACGTGGACGTGGTGTACGACGTCGTTGGACGCCCCACGCTGCTTGATCTCGGGGCGATCGTGGTGGTGCTGGAGGATCGTCTTGGCCGGTCTGTTGATCTGATCGGGCGTCGCGCCATGAAGCCCGACCGCTGGGCCTATATGGGCCGCGATCTGGTGCTCGCCTGATGGACGAGGCAGTTCGCATCAGGCTTCGCGATATCCGCGATAATGCCAGACGCGCGCTCGATTTTCTCGGGCATCGGGTCGCTGACGATCTGGAGCGTGATCCTCTGTATGCCTATGCCGTCCTGCATGCAGTGCAGATCGTCGGCGAGGCGGCGGGCAAGATTCCTGCCGACGTCCGCGAGACGGCTCCGTCGATCGCGTGGCGCGCCTCCGTGGCGATGCGAAACATTCTGGTTCACGACTATAGCTTCGTCAGCAAGGATATCCTGGTCGACACCGTTCGCCGCGATTTTCCAGGGCTGATCGAAGAGGTGCAGCGCCTGCTGGGGGAAGACAACACATGAACGCATCGATCGCGGCCCTGGCCTATCTGGCGTCGGGCGTCTTGTTCATCCTGAGCCTTCGCGGCCTGTCCAGCCCGGAGACGAGCCGTCAGGGCAATATCTACGGCATGGTCGGCATGGGCGTCGCCGTGGGCGTGACCCTGCTGACGCTGGGCACGACGGGGGCGCTGGATCCGTTGACCCTGGCGCTGCTGGCGGCCGGTGTGATCGTCGGCGGCGGGGGCGGGGCCTTCATCGCCTCGAAGGTCAAGATGACCGATATGCCGCAGCTGGTCGCGGCCTTCCACTCGCTGGTCGGGATGGCGGCCTGTCTGGTCGCGGTCGGTGCCGTCTATGCGCCCGACGCCTTCGGCATCGCCACGCCCACGGGCGGGATCAAGCTCATCTCCCTGATCGAACTGTCGCTGGGCGTCGCCATCGGGGCCATCACCTTCACCGGCTCGGTCATCGCCTTCGCCAAGCTGAACGGAAACATGAGCGGCGCGCCGATCATCCTGCCGGCGCGGCACCTGATCAACATCGGCCTGGCCCTGGCGCTGGTCTTCCTGATCGGCATCCTGATCGGCACCGAAGGCTCGGCGGTCTGGGCCTTCTGGGGCGTCTTCGCCATCGCCCTGATCCTGGGCGCGACCCTGATTATCCCCATCGGCGGGGCCGACATGCCGGTCGTGGTGTCGATGCTGAACTCCTACTCCGGTTGGGCGGCGGCGGCGCTCGGCTTCACGCTGGAGAACATCGCCCTGATCATCACCGGGGCCCTGGTCGGGTCGTCGGGCGCGATCCTCAGCTACATCATGTGCAAGGCGATGAACCGCAGCTTCATCAGCGTGATCCTGGGCGGCTTCGGCGGCGACTCCGGCCCGGCCGGAGAGGCCCGCGTCGAGACCCGGCCGGTCAAACAGGGCTCGGCCGACGACGCCGCCTTCATCATGAAGAACGCCTCGAAGGTCATCATCGTCCCCGGCTACGGCATGGCGGTCGCTCAGGCCCAGCATGCCCTGCGCGAGATGGCTGACAAGCTGAAGGAGGAGGGCGTCGAGGTGAAATACGCCATCCACCCCGTCGCCGGTCGCATGCCCGGTCACATGAACGTCCTGCTGGCCGAGGCCAATGTGCCCTATGACGAGGTGTTCGAGCTGGAGGACATCAACGCCGAGTTCGCCACCGCCGACGTCGCCTTCGTGATCGGGGCCAATGACGTGACCAATCCGGCGGCCAAGACCGACCCGACGTCCGCCATCTACGGCATGCCGATCCTGGACGTGGAAAAGGCCGGCACCGTCCTGTTCATCAAGCGCGGCATGGCGGCGGGGTATGCCGGGGTCGAGAACGAGCTGTTCTTCCGCGACAACACCATGATGCTGTTCGCCGACGCCAAGAAGATGGTCGAGGGGATCGTGAAGGCGCTTTAGGCGATCGTTTCGGTAGAGACAGAAGCGCCTCGGCCGGATTTAATCCGGTAACTGGGTCCCGGCTTTCGCCGGGATGAGCGGAGAGGGGTTACGGCTTGCCGATCCCCACATATTCCATGCCGTCGGCCGCCACCTCGTGCGCGCGATAGACGTTGCGCAGGTCGATCAGCAGGGGGCGGGTCATGGTGGCGGCGATGCGGGTGAGGTCGAGGGCGCGGAACTGGTCCCATTCGGTCAGGATGACCAGGGCATCGGCGCCCTCGGCGGCGGCATAGGCCCCCTCGACGAAGGTGGTGCCGGGCAGCAGATGGCGTGCCTCCTTCATGCCCTCGGGGTCGAAGGCCCTGACCGTTGCGCCCATGGCCTGCAGCGCGGGGATGATGGCCAGGCTGGGGCTGTCGCGCATGTCGTCGGTGTTCGGCTTGAACGTCAGGCCGAGCACCCCGACCGTCTTGCCCGCGATGTCGCCGCCGGGTCCGGCCATGGCGGTGCGGATCTTCTCGGCCATGGCGAGCTTCCTCGCATCGTTGACCTCCACCGTGGTCTCGATCAGGCGGATCGGCGCGCCGTACTGCTGGGCGGTGCGGACCAGGGCGATGGTGTCCTTGGGAAAGCACGACCCGCCATAGCCGGGGCCGGGGTTCAGGAATTTGGAGCCGATCCGGCCGTCCAGCCCGATACCCCTGGCGACCTGCTGGACGTCGGCGCCGACCTTTTCGCACAGGTCGGCGATCTCGTTGATGAAGGTGATCTTCATCGCCAGAAAGCCGTTGCCGGCATATTTGATCAGTTCGGACGTCCGGCGCGAGGTGTAGACGACCGGGAATTCGTTCAGGCTGAGCGGGCGATACAGCTCGGCCATGAAGGCGCGGGCCCGTTCGTCCTCGACCCCGATGACGACGCGGTCCGGCCGTTTGAAATCCTCGATCGCGGCGCCCTCGCGCAGAAACTCGGGGTTGGAGACGACGGCGAACTGGGCGTTCGGATTGGCGCGACGCATGATGGCCTCGACCTCGTCGCCGGTACCGACGGGCACGGTGGACTTGGTCACCACGACGGTGAAATCCTGGATCAGCCCCGCGATCTCCTCGGCCGCCGCATAGACATAGGACAGGTCGGCATGGCCGTCGCCGCGTCGGGTGGGGGTGCCCACGGCGATGAAGACGATCTCGGCATCACGGATGGCCTCGGACCCGTCGACGGTGAACGACAGCCGCCCGGCCCTGACGTTGTCGGCGACCAGCTGGTCCAGGCCGGGCTCGAAGATCGGAATTTCGCCGGCGTTCAGCCGCTCGATCTTGGACGGATCCTTGTCGACGCAGACGACCGTATGGCCGAAGTCGGCGAAGCAGGCTCCGGACACCAGGCCCACATAGCCGGTGCCGATCATGGTCACGCGCATTGTCGATTCGTCCCGTTCCGCCCGGCGAGGAGCGCTTCGTCATGCTGCAGGGCCGCGCACCGTGTCAATGCGGGCGAGCGCTTCCTCCGGGGTCAGCCCCCGAACCCGCGCCCACCACCGCCGAAGCCGCCGCGCGAGACGACCGTCGTGCGGCTCTGGACACGCGAGGGAGCTTGGCGGGCCACGTCGGTGCCATAGTCGCGGCCATTGGCGATCTGGCGGCCGGTGCGGTAGTCGCGGCCGAGATAACCGCCGCCGTAGCCGTTCTGCAGGCTGCCGGTGCGGTCGCGATACAGCGCTCCGCCACCACGATAACCACCGCCGTTCAGCATCTGGCCGATGACGAAGCCGGTCAGCAGGGGCGTGAAGAACGATCCGCCCGAGCCGTTCTGGCGGCACTGTTCCGGTCCCCACTGGCCCTCGCATTCGGAACGCGTGGCATAACGGGGCGCGGTCTGCTCGGCCTGTTTGGCGGCATTGGCATACCCCGCGTCGCATTCGGTATCGGAGATGTCATTGGCGGCCTTGCACTCGTCCAGCGAGGTATAGGCCAGGGCCGGTTCGGGCGGCGGAGCGGCGACCTGGGGTGCGCCACAGGCGGCCAGCGAGAAGCTGGCCGTGGCCATCAGGCTGGTGACCTGCAGGGTACGCGACCGCTTCAGGCGGCGCATGGTGGTGGTCTCGGCGGGGGTCCGGGTGTCGGTCATGGTCGCACTCAGGTCGTCATGCAGGCGGCGTTCAGCAAGCCGACGCAGATGGAAATGGAGGCCAGATAGACGCCCGCGGCCATTTCTCCGGCCTCGATCCGGCTGGCCAGGGCCTTGTAGAGCACGCGGCTGACCACCAGAAAGGCGAGGATCTGGATCACGCCGGCCAGCAGGGCCCAGGCCGCGAACTCCGGCAGGCTGACCGTGTGCGACAGGGCCGAGGCCAAGGGCAGGACATAGCCGACCAGGGCACCGGCCAGGCCGACGGCGGCCGCCGTATTGCCCTGCCGGATCAGGTCGCGCTCATGATAGGGCGTGACGATCTGGTAGATGAATTTGAACGCCGAGAAGAAGGCGATCGCCGCCACGAAAGCGATGATGAAGGCCGTGGCCCCGGTCTGGAAGGCGAACCAGTCGAACATTGTATGTGTTTCCTAGGCGGTGAACTCGGCCATCTCGAGGGGGATGCCGATCATGATCTCGTGGCTGATGTCGGCGGATTTTTCGGGTGCCTTCTCGGGTTCCATCTCCAGCGCCAGCATCAACTCGCGCCCGCCGGCCAGATCACGCGCATACAGCATGCAGGTCTGGAAGATGCGGGCATAGGGGACGGTCGCCGTGCGGCTGTCCCAGATCGTCTCCCACAGGGTCACGGGCGGCTGGCGGGCGTCGCTCTCTGAGAACCAGAACCGGGGATAGGAGGGCAGGTCCTCGGCCGTGCCGTCGAACACGGGCTCGCTCAGCCGGTCGGTCCATATCCGGCGCTCGCGAGGACCGGGGGGATAGGCGCTGGTCCAGGGCATGAAGAGCGAGAAGTCATAGGCCTCCGCCCCCGTGGCGTCGTCGCTCATGGCCTGAAGCATGACGTGGTCGTCGGTATAGAAGCGGTGGACGTGCTGGCCGCTGTCCAGGGCGATCGTGCCCTGGGCGGTGATTTCCAGCGCGTCGGTGTCCAGGTTGAAGACCGTCTCGGGCTGCAGCCGACGCCAGGCCAGCGGATCCAGCGACACGGTTCGTCCCACGGTCATGTTGCGAACGACCGCCAATCGATTGGCGGGTTCCGCAGCAGGCTGTCCGCCGAAGAGACGCTTGAACATGGGAGTGTCCTTACGCGAGATCCCATCGGTCAGGAAGGCTGGGGCCATGACCGGAATTCGCACCTCGCTTGCAGAACGTCAAGCGTTCATGTTACGCGTTACATGCAACATGGCGATCTCTGAGAACATTCCTGCCAGTCCGGGCACCGATCGCATTCGCGCCTGGCGACAGGCGCGACGCGACGCGGGTATGGTGAAGCTGGAGTTCTGGGTTCCCCGGGGTTGCCGCGATGATGTCCGCGCCGCAGTGCACGCCATCATCACAGATTCCACCCGCGGACCCGCGCTTGCACCGCGCCGCCCACGCCCCACTTCAAGACCATCAACCGGAGCCGAACCTCACATGGACGCCGTCATCGAAACTGCCTGGACCGTGCCGACCATCAAGGCGGCGCTGGAAGACTCAGCCCTGGTGCGCGAGGGCGAGCTGACCGCCCGGGTGCTGGAAGGGGCCGATCCGGTCCTGCTGGTCACCATGCAGGAATACGGCGATCTGCCAATCTATCTCAGTGTCGGGGGCTCGCAGATCGTGGTCTCGGTCCTGCTTTGGCCGGTCTCGGAACAGGCGGACACCGCCCGCTTCAACGAATTCCTGCTGAAGGCCCAGCGCGTCGTGCCCCTGTCCAACTTCGCTATCACGACCGTGGGCGATCAGGACGTCTATGAGCTGATGGGCGAGCTGGCCTCAAAGACGACGCTGCAGACGATCCTGATCGAGCTGCGCACCCTGGCCGAGAACGCCATCGACGCGACGGCCCTGCGCGAAACCTTTGGCCAAGCCGCCTGAACCGGAGACACCGACATGTCCATGCTCACCAAACTCTCCGCCCTGTTCCGCGGCACCGCCCATGACGCGGCCCAGTCCGTCGTCGACCAGAACGCCCTGAAGATTCTCGACCAGGAAATCCGCGACGCCGATACCTCCCAGGGCAAGGCCCGCGATGACCTCGCCGGTCTGGTCGCACGCCGCCGCATGGCGGAAAGCGAAATGGCCTCGTTCCGTGACCAGATCGTCAAATATGAAAGCTCGACCCGCGCCGCCCTGGGCCAGGGCAAGACCGATCTGGCCCGCGAGGTCGCCGGACGTATCGCCGAGCTGGAATCCGAGATCGCCACGCGCGAGCCGGTGATCGAGAACATGAAACAGGCCGAGGCGCGCCTGCGCACCGCCATTGCCTCGACGGACCAGAAGATCGAGACCCTGCGTCGCGAGATCGACATCGTGAAGGTTAACGAGAGCGTCCAGCGGGCCCAGACCTCCGTCGCCCTGCAATCCGCCGGTGCCCAGTCCCGCATCGGCTCGGCCGCCGACAGCCTGCAGCGCATCAAGCAGCGCCAGGCGGTGCAGGAAGAACGCCTTCGCGTCGGTCAGGAGTTCGAGGACAAGCGCACCGGTGCCGATCTGGACGCCAAGCTGAAGGAGGCGGGCATCCTGCCGGGCCATTCGTCGGCGGATGACGTGCTGGCCCGTCTGACCCAGGCCGAGGTGACGGTCGTCACGCCGCGCATCGGCCAGTCTACGCCGGGCGAGAAGGAGCCGGGCTGACCGCCCGACACCATGAAACGCGTCACGCTTCCCGAACGTCCCGATTGGCAGACCCGGGCCGAGGGGCTGGGGTTCACCTGGCACCACGACTCGGGCGAGCCCTACTGGGACGATGCCACGGCGTATGAATTCTCGCTGGCCGAGATCGAGGACGGGCTGGAGGCTCCGACCGCCGAACTGCATCAGATGTGCCTGGATCTCGTCGACGAGACGGTGAAGTCCGAGCGACTGATGGAGCTGCTGGAGATTCCGGAAAAGCTCCGCGATTACGTCGCCGAAAGCTGGAAGCGGGGCGACCCGTCGCTCTATGGCCGGTTCGACTTCGCCTACGACGGCAAGGGGCCAGCCAGGCTGTATGAGTACAACGCCGATACCCCCACCTCGGTCTATGAGAGCGCAGTGTTCCAGTGGCTGTGGCTGGAGGAGCGGATCGCGGACGGCTCGATCCCGGCAGACTCGGATCAGTTCAACAGCCTGCACGAGGCGCTGATCGCCCGGTTCCGGGCCATCTTCCCGATGGGTGGATTCGTGCATTTCGCATCCGACCCGGACTTCGTGGAGGATCGCCAGACCGTGCGCTTCCTTGAGGATCTGGCCAGACAGGCCGGGCTGGACCCTAAATTCGTGGCCATCGGCGACATCGGGCTGAATGCCGACGGTCGGTTCGTGGACGAGCAGAACTGGCTGATCCAGGCGATGTTCAAGCTCTATCCCTGGGAACAGATGCTGCGGGACGACTATGCCGAGCCCCTGCCGACGGCCGAGGTCACCGTGCTGGAGCCCGCCTGGAAATCGATCCTGTCGAACAAGGGCATCCTGCCGCTGCTATGGGAGCGGCATGGAGGCCATCCCAACTTGCTGGAGTCGTATTTCGAGGACGATGAGAAGGCTTCGGCCCTGTCAGCGGCGCACGTTCGAAAGCCACTGTTCTCCCGCGAGGGGGCCAATATCGACATCGTCGAGGCGGGTCGTACCGAGAGTGGTCTGGACGGCGGCTATACCGGTCGGGCGATCGTGCAGGCCGTGCATGAAGCGCCTGTATTCGATGGCCGCCACGTGATCGTCGGATCCTGGGTCGTGGGTGACCAACCGGCCGGTATCGGTCTGCGCGAAGATGCGGGCCGGATCACCAGCAACCGCTCGCGCTTCGTGCCGCACCTGATCCGCGACTGACCCCGTCCCGCGACCGATGCCGGTCGCGGGACGGGTCGGCTCAGCCCGCGCGCCGCTGGAAGATGGCGGCCAGCGCCAGCATCCGCGCCTTGCTGGCACCCGTTTCCGTCTCCGCCGCTGCCGTAAGCCCCGTGGCCAGAGCCGTAGCGGCCTGTCGGTTCGCACGCGCACCGGCGCGCCACTGATCCACCGCCGCTCTGGCCTGGACGAGAAGGGCCGCCGTGTCGTTCGCCGATGCGGCGCTCAGGTCGGCCTCGATTGATGCCATGATCTGGGGTGTGATGCGGCCTTCGGAGAGCGGTGCGATCTGAGCCAGTGTCATCGCCTCGATCTGAGGCAGGAACGGAGCCGAAGACAGGGGAGGAATGTGCTTGTCCACGATTGCCCGTCCCTGCGGGTTGGCCAGCAGGTCCTTGATCGAACTGTCGATGGTCACGGGTGCCGCGACCGGAACGCGCGCGATCTGGTCGAGGTAGGCGGTGGCGACGTCGGGACTGTCGGCCCACTCGATCTTTTCCTGGGTCTGCGGGTTGATGACGTCATCGCTGACGGCCTCGGCCGCTGCGATCTCGGCGGCGGACAGATATTCGCCGGGGACCAGTTTCAGCACGTCCAGACCGCGCGCGATCTCGCTGGCGTAGATTCGGCCGTTCATCCAGTAGGCTGACCATTCACCCCCGACCACCAGTCGCTCGGCCTCGATCGGACCCCGGTCGAAAAAGGCGATTTCGATGGGCTTCATCGGGTCGGTGAAGTCCATGATGGAGATACCGCCCTGATACCAGGCCTGAACCATCAGGTCGCGGCCGGGTACCGGGATCAGAGAGCCGTTGTGGGCGACGCAATTCTCGGTCGCGCCCTGCGGTGCGGGCAGCTTGTGGAAGGTCTGGCCCTTCAGCTTGTCGTCTTCGATGGTGGCGACCAGGTTGGCACCCCAGTTGGCGGGCGAGTCCGCCGTGCAACGCGCGCCGATGCCACCGCCCCACTCGTCGGTGAAGACGACCTTGTCGCCGGCGTTGCTGAAGGTCGCCGAGTGCCAGTAGGCCATGTCCGGATCGAACATCTCGGAGATGCGTGTCGGATTGTGGGGATCGGAGATGTCCAGCAGGAGGCCGTTGCCGCTGCAGGCCCCGGCCGCGCGGTTGATGGCCGGATAGACGGTGATGTCGTGACACTGGTCGGTCTGGGCCGTCCGCTGGCTGGCCACGCCTGATGCGCCGCCGCCCCAAAGGCCGGCGATCGCTCCGGTGGTGCGGTCGGCGAAGATGCGGGGCCGGTTCACGATAGCGGCGTCTTCCGGTCGGTCCAGCAGCACCTTGATGACGTCGATGGAAAACAGGGCCGTGTCAGCGTTGGTGCCTGGCGCGCCGCCGCTGCAGGACGACAGCTCGGCCGTCGGCCGCACGTCTGCGGTGCCCGAGTTGTATATATAGAGCACGTTCCTGTCCGCAGGATCCGGCACTAGGGTGTGGGTGTGCGAACCCCGGCACGTCTGGACCGCAGCGATCTGGCGCGGGTTGGAGATGTCGCTGATGTCGAAGATGCGGATGCCGCGGAAGCGTTCGGCATTGACGTCGCCCTCTGCGCCCGAGGTGCCGCAGTCCAGACGCGCGCGGTTCTGCTCGACCGACATGAACAGCAGGTTGCCGTGGATCGACAGATCGCCCTGACCGCCGGGGCAGACGACCGACAGGATCAGTTTGGGATCGCCTTCGCCTTTTACGTCATAGGCGTTGAAGCCATTGAAGTTGCCGACGAACAGACGACCATTGGACATCGCCATGTCGCTGTTGGCCAGGGCAAGCGGGCTGAAGCGCGGCCTGGCGGGGGGGCCGTCGCCGGCCGGGGCGGGCGTCGTTCCGGCTGCCGGACGCGGAGTCGGGGCGAACAGGGCCTCGGGATCGAAGAAGCCCGGCGGCGGGGCGACGGCGTGTTCCAGCTCGAGGCCCGAGGCCGCTTCACCGGCATCGCGCAGGCCGGGCGACAGGGTCGTGCGGGCATCGGGCACCAGGGTCTGGATCTGGGCCAGGGCCGGTGCGGCGGTCACGAACAGGGCCAGGGCGGCAACGGAGGAAAGCAGGGGTCTACGCAGGGTTATGGCCGTTTCCTTCGGGTATCGGGGTTCAGAGTTCAGACAGAATGGACTGCATGCGCAGGATTTCGGCGGACTGGTCAGCGACGACCGAGTTGGAGAAGTCGGACAGCATGGGATCCTGCGCGGCATCGGGTTGGGCCATCAAGGTATCGACCATGTCGAGCGCGCCCTGATGGTGCTGGATCATGCCCTGCAGGAACAGGCGGTCGAAGGCCGGGCCCCGGGCCGCAGCCAGGGCCCGCATCTGGTTGGGTGTCAGCATGCCGGGCATGACGGCGGTGTCGCCCTGTGCCGCCATCGGCATCGCGTGGTTCATGCCCGTATGGCCGGCATGCATGTCGGCCATGACCAGCGGCTGCCCGCGGTCTGTCAGCCAATTGCGCATCAGCTCCATCTCGGCCTGCTGGCTCAGGGCGATGCGCTGGCCCAGCCGCTTGATCTGCGGGCTGGACCCGTGTGCCTGCAGCAGCTCGACCATCTCCACCGCCTGGGCGTGGTGGACCAGCATATGCTGCAGGAACTGCACGTCGCCTGTGGTGAAGCTGGTCCGGCTCAGTTCTACCGCCTGCGCCGCCGTGATCGTTCGTGATGCAGCGCCCGGCGCGCCGGGATGGAAGATCGGCGGCGTCTGCGCGGCCTGGGGGCCGTTGAGGAGACCCGCCAGCACAAGCGCGAAAAGCGGGTTCAAGATCATGCCACTCCCGTCATCCGGGCAACCCGGATCAATCCCAGACTAGGAGCAGGGAGCGGGACGGGGCAAGTCGCAATCTCGCCATCACATGACCGCGCCGATCCGCCACGGCTGAATCTCGTCCTCGCCGAAGCCCAAGGCCTCGCTCCGGGACGGCTCGCCCGAGGCCGTGCGGATCATCAAGTCCAGAATGCGCTCGCCCATCTCGGGAATCGAAACCCCGGCCGACAGGATCTCTCCGCAGTCCAGATCCATGTCGTCGGCCATGCGCCGGTACATGGCCGTATTGGTCGCCAGCTTCAGGCTGGGCGCGGGCTTTGCCCCGAACACCGATCCCCGGCCGGTCGTGAAACAGATCAGATTGGCCCCGCCCGCGATCTGGCCCGTGGCCGAGACGGGGTCGTATCCGGGCGTGTCCATGAAGACGAGTCCGGGGGCGGTCACCGGCTCGGCATAGCCGTAGACGGCGTTCAACTGCGACGACCCCGCCTTGGCCACCGCGCCCAGCGACTTCTCCAGAATGGTCGTCAGCCCGCCGGCCTTGTTCCCGGCCGAGGGGTTGTTGTCCATCGACCCGCCGGTCGCCGCGACGTGACGCTCCCACCAGCCGATGCGCCCCATCAATCGCTCGGTCACGGAGGGATCGGCCGCGCGGCGCGTCAGCAGATGTTCCGCGCCATAGATTTCCGGTGTCTCGCTCAGGATCGCGGTGCCGCCCTGTGCGACCAGCAGGTCGACGGCGTGACCCAGGGCCGGATTGGCCGTCACGCCGGAGTAGCCGTCCGAGCCTCCGCACTGCAGGCCGACGACCAGGCCGGACAGCGGTTGAGGCGTTCGGGTCAGGCTATTGGCCGCCTGCGCCATCGCCATCATGCGCTCGATGCCAGCCGCGATGGTGGCGGATGTACCGCCCTCGCCCTGAATGGTCATGGTCGACAGGGTGTCGCCGGATGCCAGGCCTTCGGCCTCCGTCAGGCCGGACAGCTGGTTGGTCTCGCACCCCAGACCGAGCATCAGCACGCCCGCGACATTGGGGTGTTGCGCATAGCCCGCCAGGGTGCGTCGCAGGACGTCCATCGCCTCGCCCGAGGACTCCATCGCGCAGCCGGAGCCATGGGTCACGGCGACGACGCCGTCGATGTTGGCAAAGCCTTCGCCCAGCCGCGCCTCGACCTCGCGCGCGATCCTGCGGGCCACCATGGCCGAACAGTTCACCGAGGTGACGACGGCCAGATAGTTGCGGGTGCCGATCCGGCCGTCGGGGCGGAGATATCCCTCGAAGGTGCGATTCGCCGGGGCCGTGACAGTCGCGGGACTCGCTTCATGGGCTCTGACGCGCATCGTGACCTCGCCCATGCCGAGATTGTGGACATGAACCCAGTCGCCGGTCCGCACGGCCGCCGTCGTCGCGCCGATGACCTGACCATATTTCCGGACGGGCGTTCCGGGGGCCATGTCGCGCAGGGCCACCTTGTGTCCGGCCGGGATCGTCTCGTTGACGACGACGCTGTCCAGCACGGTCTCGCCGGCCTCCAGCGCGCGGACGCAGACGGCGACGTCGTCGTCCTGATTCAGGCGAAGCGCGGCGAGGGGCGTGAGCTCAGGCAAGATCATGCTTCAGGATATCGAGTCGCGCGCTTGAGGGCGACTGCTCAATGAAAGTCCCTGGAGTTGGGCAGGACGCGGACATCGCGAGGGTGACGGCCGGTCGGGTGGCGCGGGGGCTGGGGGCGGACGATCTCGTCGGCGCGCGACAGCTGGATGTCCACCTCGTGATCCTCTGACAGGCGGGCCAGTTCGGCGGACCGGTCGATGACACGCCGCGCCACGACGTGGACCACGCCTTCCGGGCTTTTCTCCAGCACACCCTCGACCTCCATCAGGCGGGCCCCCATGACCTCGCGGCGGAACTGTTCGAACATCCGGGCCCACAGGACGACGTTGGCGATGCCGGTCTCGTCCTCCAGGGTGACGAAGATGGCGTTGCCCTTGCCGGGGCGCTGGCGCACCAGAACGACGCCCGCGACCCGCACCGTCGATCCACCGCGCCGGGCCAGGGTGTCGGCACAGGTCACCACACGCCCGGCCGCGAAGACGGGACGCAGGATGGCCATGGGGTGGGCCTTCAGCGACAGGCGGAAGGTCTGGTAGTCGGCTGCGACATGCTCGCCCAGTCGCATCGACGGCAGGTGCGCGTCAGGCTCGACCCCCAGTTCGCGGGCCCCGCGCTCGCGCGCCTCGGCCGCTGCGAACAGGGGCAGGGCGTCGTCGTCGGGCAGTCGCCGTGCCGCCCACAGCGCCTCGCGCCGGTCCAGGCCCATGGACCGGAAGGCATCGGCGTCGGCCAGCTTGCGGATCGCGGCACCCGGCAGGCCCCCGCGCCGCGCCAGGGTCTCCAGATCGGTGATGGCCGGATCGCGCGCCGCGACCAGGGCCGTCGCCCAGTCCTCTCGAAAGCCGTCGATCTGTCGAAATCCCAGCCGCAGGGCCAGACGACCGGCCGGTCCCTCCAGGCTGTTGTCCCAAAGGCTGTACGAGACGTCGATCGGCCGCGTCTCGACGCCGTGCTCCTGCGCGTCACGCACGATCTGGGCGGGGGCGTAGAAGCCCATCGGCTGGCTGTTCAGCAGGGCGCAGGCGAAGGCAGCCGGGTGGTGGTGCTTGATCCAGGACGAGATGTAGACCAGCAGGGCGAAGGACGCGGCGTGGCTTTCGGGAAATCCATAGGATCCGAACCCCTTGATCTGATCGAAACAGCGCCGGGCGAAGGCGGGGTCGTAACCCCGTTCGATCATGCGGCCGACCATCCGGTGTTCATAGGTGTGCAGGGTGCCGTCGCCCCGGAAGGTGCCCATGGCCTTGCGCAGGCCGTTGGCCTCCTTGTCGGTGAACTCGGCCGCGACCATGGCGACCTTCATCGCCTGTTCCTGGAAAAGCGGCACGCCCAGGGTCTTTTCCAGCACGACCTTCAGCTCGTTCGCAGGATAGTCCGGCCCCGGCCGGGAATAGTCCGGCTCCTCCAGCCCGTTGCGACGCCGCAGATAGGGGTGGACCATATCGCCCTGGATCGGGCCGGGGCGGACGATGGCGACCTGGATGACCAGATCATAGAGTCTGCGTGGCTTCAGACGGGGCAGCATGTTGATCTGGGCCCGGCTCTCCACCTGAAAAACACCGATGGAGTCGCCCCGGCAGAGCATGTCGTAGACCGCCGGATCGTCCTGCGGGACCGACGCCAGGTCGTGATCCACCCCGCTGTGTTCGCGCATCAGGTCGAAGGCCTTCCGGATGCAGGTCAGCATGCCCAACGCCAGCACATCGACCTTCATCAGGCGAAGCTCGTCGATGTCGTCCTTGTCCCATTCGATGAAGGTGCGTTCGGGCATGGCCGCGTTGCCGATCGGCACCATCTCGTCCAGCCGGTCCTGGGTCAGGATGAAGCCGCCGACGTGCTGGGACAGGTGGCGCGGGTGGTTCAGCAGCCGCATGGCCATGGCGACCGCGCGCCGGATCATGGGGTTGGTGGCGTCCAGCCCCGCCTGTTCGACGTGGCGTTCGCTCATCTCCGAGCCCCAGCTGCCCCACTGGCTGCCGGCCAGGCGGGCGGTCACGTCCTCGGTCAGGCCCAGGACCTTTCCGACCTCGCGGATGGCGCTCTTGGGCCGATAGCGGATGACAGTGGCGGCGATACCCGCGCGGTGACGGCCATAGCGGTCGTAGATGTGCTGGATGATTTCCTCGCGCCGCTCGTGCTCGAAATCCACATCGATGTCGGGCGGCTCGCCCCGATCCTCTGACAGAAAGCGCTCGAACAGAAGGTCGGATTCCATCGGGTTCACAGAGGTGATGCCCAGCACGTAACAGACCGCCGAGTTGGCCGCCGAACCACGGCCCTGGCACAGGATACCCTTGTCGCGCGCCACCCGTACGATGTCGTAGATGGTCAAAAAATAGGGAGCGAAGGCGGCCTTCCTGATGAAGACCAGTTCCTTGACCAGCAGGTCGCGGACCTTCCCGGGCACCCCGTCGGGATAGCGACGGTCCGCATGTTTCCAGGTCAGGTCCTCCAGCCAGGCCTGGGCCTCCCAGCCGGGGGGGACGGGTTCCTCAGGGTACTGATAGCGCAGCTGTTCAAGGTCGAACCCGACGCGCGCCAGAAACGCCCGGGTCTGGGCCACGGCCTCGGGCGCATCGCGAAACAGGCGTGCCATTTCCTCCGGGGATTTCAGGTGCCGCTCGGCATTGGCGTTCAGCAGACGCCCGGCCGTCTCGATGGTCACGCCTTCGCGGATACAGGTGACGACGTCCTGCAGGTCGCGCTGTTCCGCGTCGTGATACAGCACGTCATTGACGGCCAGCAGGGGAAGGCTGGCCCTTTCGGCCAGGGCCTTCAGGCGAGCCAGACGACGACGGTCGTCGCCGCCCCGCCCCATGACGGCTCCCAGCCAGGTCGATCCGGGGGCGGCCGCCCCGACCTGATCCAGAACGGCCGCCAGCCGGTCCAGCCGCCGGTCCGGCATGACGATCAGCAGCAGGTCTTCCGGGGCGGCCAGCAGGTCCCGCAGGCCGATCTCGCACTGCCCCTTGATGGCGCGACGGTTGCCCAGGGTCAGCAGGCGTGTCAGCCGTCCCCATCCGGCGCGGGTCCCGGGATAGGCGACGATGTCGGGCGTCCCGTCGTTGAAGACCAGGCGCGCGCCGGTCGCCAGCCTGAAGCGGGCGGCGCGTCGCCTGACCTCCTCCGACAGGGCCGGGTCGTTGGCGGGGTCCTCGATATAGGTGACCTCGCCGGGCCCCGATCCCTCGCGCATCACGTCGGGCGGCGACAGTCCGTCCTCGCGCAGGGCTTTCAGGGCGCTCCAGGCCCTGACGACCCCGGCCACGGTGTTGCGATCCGCCAGACCCAGGCCGGAATGGCCGCGCAGGATCGCCGTCGCTACCAGCTCCTTGGGATGTGAGGCCCCCCTCAGGAACGAGAAATTGCTGGCGGTCGCCAGTTCGGCATAGTCGCCGGGGGGATCGGGACGGCTCATGCGAACAGGCCGTGGATGAACCAGCGGGGTTCCGGCGTCTGGCCGTACAGACCCTGGCGGAACAGCCAGAAGCGACGGCCCTCGGTGTCCTCGACCCGGTAGTAGTCGCGGGTGCGCTGGTCGGGGGCGCGCCACCATTCGCCGGCGATGCGCTCGGGGCCCTCGGACCGGACGACCTGGTGCAGCACCCGCCGCCAGCGAAAACGCAGGGGCGAGCCGTCGGGCACCTCGGCCAGGGTCTCGACCGGCTGGGGCGGGTCGAACATCTGCAAGGGACGCAACGGCGGATCCTCGGGGTCGGGCTCGGGCCATTCTGCTGCGGGCCCGACCATGCCGGAGGGGAGCAGGCGCGACGATCGCTCGGGCATATGCGAACCGAAGGGCTGGAAGCACAGCACGGCCTCGGGGCCCAGCCGCGCCGCCAGCCGGTCGATCAGGTGTCCGACCTGTTCGGTGCCGGGACGCTCGCCCTCCATCCTGCCCTGTGTCGGGGCGATGGGTTCGGTCCAGGGCACCGCCAGACGAATCTGGTCGAAGCCGAAACCCGGATCCAGCGGATGGGCCAGCGCCCCCAGACGCTCCCTGAACAGGCGTTGCAGGGCTGCGGGATCGCGGCTCGGCTGACCGGTTCGGATCGAGATGCGGCGGACGTGGCCGTCCAGACGGTAGAAGAAGACCTCGAAGGCGCGACCGCCCTGGCCCCTCTGGTCCAGCTGGTCGACGGCGTCGGCCACCAGGTCCTGGAACACCCGCTCCACATCGTCCTGGGTCACGATGGGCTCGACCAGGATGCGATCGACGACGCAGGCGGGGACCGGGCGATGCGGTGTTATGCGCACATCCTCGTCGCCCAGCACCCTCGCCAGGCGGGCGGGAAAGTCGGTCCCGAACCGGGCGGCCATCGGGGCACGGGGGCGGTCGTCCAGATCGGACAGGCGTTTCAGTCCCGCGCGGCGCAGGGCGCGTTCGTCGGCCCCGGCCAGTTCCAGCGCGGCGACCGACAGGCGACGGACGGCGGCGCGGGCGTCCTGTCCGGCGAACAGGCCGCCGGGGCCGAACCGCGCCAGGGCCCGGGCCGACTGGGGCGTATCAGCCATGGCCCAGCGCAGACTCAGTCCGACCCCTGCGGCGCGCCGCCGGACCGAGCGGATCAATCCGGCCTCGTCGCCGAACAGATGGGCGCAGCCGGTCACGTCCAGCATCAGGCCGTGGGGCGGGTCCAGGGCGATCAGGGGAGTGAACCGCCCGAAGTCCTTCAGTACCCGCCGCAACAGGGTGGCATCGGCATCCGGGTCGTCGGCGACGGTGCGCAGCTCGGGTGTCCGTGCCCGCGCATCGGCCAGGGTCATGCCGGGTGACAGGCCCAGCCGGGACGCGGCCGGATCGATCGCCGCCAGCCGCAGCGCGCCCTTGACCTTCTCGACCATGACGACCGGTCGGGGATCGGCGGCATCAGGCGACGCGGCGTTCGCCTGTTCTCCACGTCGCAGGCGTTCGCTCGGCAGCCACGGGAACCACAGCGCCAGATACCGGCGACCGTTCGAGGAAGGCCCGGCGTTCACGGTCCCACTCCATGATCCACGTCCCGGGTTCGACCCCACCGCGGTGACGCAGCAGGGTCGCGGAAAAAGACGGTCGGCCCGGCGCTCCGGCTTCGAGGGGGGTGGAGGGCGCCGCGCCCACGGACCACCGGGTGAGGGCCGCGCTGGGAGCCGGAACCGCGCCGGCCCGCGCCAGGAACAGGGTCGCGGTTCCCGCCTGCGCGGCCAGTGACAGACGCCGGCTGGCGGTCAGGGTCATGGCCCTGGCCTCGCCCCAGGCGCTCAGCAGCACCGCGCCGACCGCCGGGCTGCGCAAGGCCTCCTCGCCCACGGCCAGCAGGGTCTGGATGTCGCCGGCGCGGACCAGAAGCACATCCTTTGGTCGAACCCCCATTTCATGCAGGCCCGGTCCATGCGGTGTGCCGGTCTCGGTCTCCACCAGACGGTGGATGGCCCAGACGATCGGTCGCCCGCCCGCCGCCCTGACGGCCAGCCCCAGCCCGAAGGCGTTCAGCGCCACGGCATCGGCGGGTGTACCGGCATAAAGGTCGTGAACGGCGCGAGGATCCAGCCTGTCCAGCAGGCCCTGATCGCCCGATGAAAGCCCCGCGCGGGCACGGCCGGGCCGTGACCGGTCGAGCCTGGCCAGCCCCGCTCTCAAGGCGACCAGTCGCCGTTCCCTCTCCTCAATGTTCTTCATTTGTTCTATATGCCACCCGACGGGCCGGGAGAGTCAAGCGGCAAGTCGAATCGGTGAGCGCGTGAGGGTGGAGGGTTGGCGAGGGCCGGGGATCAGGACAGGCCGATGCGGCGTCGCCAGGCCGGATAGTCGTCGCGCAGCAGGGCGGCCGGCTGGTCGCCATAGTAGCGGTAGCCCATGCGGCGCTCGCGCTCGATCTGCGACACCTCGTAATGCACCACGCTGTCGCGGCCGGGGAAGATCGGACGGTTGGTCTCCAGGTCGTAGAACCGCGCCCAGAGCGGCGGAGCCCGCGGATAGGCGACCACCTTCAGGTCCGGTTCGCCGTCGGGGGCGGTGACGGCTTGCAGGCGCATACCGTGGATGGCGCTGGCCTTGAACCAGCCGACAGCCCCCTCCACCGCAGCGATGACGGCGGGCGAGGGGTCCCGTTTCACGATCTCGTCGTTCCAATCGCCCGTCTGGGCCAGGACAGGCGAGGCCAGGGCGGCGGTCATGGCGATGACGGCCAGCATCCAGCGGCGGGCGATCATGGGCGGTCTCCGATTGGGGCGGCGTCGATCCGCATCGACATGGACAGGGTCTGGCCCGACGTCAGGACCTTGAGGCCGGTGTCCTCGTCGGCGGGGGCGTTGTGAGCATCCGGCCGATGGGTGACCGGCTCGATGCAGACGAAACCGGCGTCATGCGGGGCGTAGATCTGCAGCCAGCGGGCATTGACGGAGGCCGTCACGCGCATCTCGTGATCGCGGTGAACCAGCCGGGCCTGCCCGCTCCAGTCGGCATAGGCGTTGTCCACGAACGGAGCTTCCGTCACGGTCGCGCCATCGGACCAGTCCATGACCTCGGCGGCCTGGATCAGCTCTTCGGGAATCCCGTCGGCGCCGTTCGCCCAGACATGTGGGGCGGGTGCGGTCAGCACGGTGCCGGGTCCAACGACGAAATAGGGATGCAGGCCCAGACCCGCAGGCATCGGCTCCCGATCCGCGTTGGTGATCGCAAGGCTCATCTCCAGTCCGTCCGCATCGAGGCGAAAGCTGTGGGAGGCGGTCCAGGCCCAGGGCCAGTCGGGGCTCGCCTCTGCCGACAGGGCCAGGTCGACGAAATCGGTGCCCCTTCGCAGCACGCTCCACGGCATCAGCCAGCCGACACCGTGCAGGGCATGGGGCTCGAAGCCGGGCGTTGGCGGCAGGGTGACGTCGCGATGCGCGAAGGCGAACGCGCCACGATCGATCCGGTTGGCATAGGGAACCAATGGAAAGCTTCCCGTCTCCAGCGGCCCTCCTGCACCCTCCGGCGCAGGCCGAAGGATGTCCTGGCCACGCCGGGTCAGTCGCGTGATCGCGGCCCCGATCTCGGGCCGGACCGACAGCGCCCAGTCGTCCCGCTCCAGCGTGATCACAGCCGCACCCGGTGCTGGGGCAGGCCGCCCCGCACGCCGCAGACGAGCGAGCCGTCGTCGGCGGGCAGGGCGAAACCCGTCTGTTCGGGCGTTTTCCACGATGCCTTTGCACCGTCATCGATACCGTAATGATGGAGTTTTCGACCCTTGATGTCGACGAACCAGACGGCGCGACGCGGAGCATCCCGGACCGGGCCTTCGCCCAGTTCCGCCCCCAGGTCCCACACCAGTTCCGGCTCCGACATGTCTCAGCTCCAGGAGTAGCTGGTCTTGGTCTGGGTGAAGAATTCGACGGCGGCGAAGCCCTGTTCGCGTGCGCCGTAGCTGGAGGATTTCGAGCCGCCGAACGGCACATGATAATCGACCCCGGCGGTCGCCAGATTGACCATGGTCATGCCGGCGCGGGCGCGACGCTGGAAGTCGCGGGCGTGCTTCAGGCTGGTGGTGACGATGCCCGCTGACAGGCCGAATTCGGTGCCGTTGGCGACGGACAGGGCCTCCTCGTAGTCCTTGACCCGGATGGTCGAGGCGACGGGGCCGAAGACCTCCTCGGTGTTGATGCGCATCGACGGATCGGTGTCGGCGATCAGGGTCGGCTGGACGTACCAGCCGGGGTTGGCGAGGCTCAGCCGCTCGCCGCCGGTGACGATGCGGCCGCCCGCTGCGCGGGCAATGTCGATGTATCGGTAGCTGGTCTCCATCTGCACCTCCGACACCGCCGGGCCCATCTGGGTGTCGGGGTCCAGGGCGTCGCCGACCCGCAAGGCCGCGACCCTCTCGGCCAGCAGAGCCACGAACCGGTCGTGGATGCCGTCGGTGACGATCAGGCGGCTGGAGGCCGTACAGCGCTGACCCGTGGCGAAGAACGATCCGTCCAGCGCGATGGCGACCGCGCGTTCCAGATCGGCGTCGTCCAGCACGATCAGAGGGTTCTTGCCGCCCATCTCCAGTTGCACCCGCGCCTGCCGCTTGATGGCGCCAAGGGCCACGCCCGCACCCACGCTCTGGGATCCGGTGAAGGACAGGCCGTCCACGTCCGGATGATCGACGATGGCCTGGCCGACGCCCCCGCGGCCGATCACGAGGTTGAACACGCCCGCCGGGACGCCGGCCTCGACCAGGATGTCGGCCAGGGCGGAGGCCGTCGCGGGCGTCGGTCCCGCCGGCTTCATCACCACCGTATTGCCGAACGCCAAGGCGGGTGCCGCCTTCCAGGCCGGGATGGCGATGGGAAAGTTCCAGGGCGTGATCAGGCCATAGACGCCGACCGCCTGACGATAGGTCTGGATCTCCACGCCGGGGCGGATGCTGTCCAGATTCTGGCCGTGACGGCGAAGGGCCTCGCCGGCGAAATACTTCAGGATACGACCGGCGCGGACGGTCTCGCCGATGCCTTCGGCCAGGGTCTTGCCTTCCTCCCGAGACAGCAGGCGACCCAGCTGCTCACGTCGCTCCATGACAAGGGTCCCCGCACGGTCCAGCACATCGGAGCGAACCTCGGGCGAGGCCCCGGACCAGGCCGGGAAGGCGGCCCTGGCGGCGGCCACGGCAGCATCGACTTCGGCCTGACCGCCATCGGGGGTGCGGGCGACGATCTCGTTCGTGTTCGATGGATTGCGGCTCTCGCCCGGCCGGGCCACCTCCGCACGCTCGCCGTCGATCAGGTGGCTGAGGTTCAGGGTCTCGGTCATGGCGCATCCTTTGAAGAAGAGTCCGACGACGGGGAGAGCGTCGCCGGGGAGGGGGTCGCTCGATCAGCCTGTCATGTCTTCCAGCTCGCGACCCCGGGTCTCCTTAACCCAGGCCTGAACGAGGAAGTAGGACACCAGGGCGCTGGCGGCATAGAAGCCGTAGGTCGCGGGCAGGCCCAGTCCCGCCGCCATGGTCGGGAAGCTGACGGAAATGGCGAAATTGGCGATCCACTGGGCGAACCCGGCCACCGCCAGCGCCGAACCGCGCATCTGGTTGGGGAACATCTCGCCCAGCATGACCCACATCACCGGGCCCCAGCTCAGGTTGAAGAAGACGACATAGGCATTTGCCGAGATCAGGGCGATCAGCCCGACCTGTCCCGGCAGATGCACCGCGCCGTCGATCGTCTGGGCCTGCGAGAAGCACCATGCGACGATGGCCAGCGTCACGAACATCCCGGCCGAACCGATCAGCAGCAGGGGCTTTCGGCCGATCCTGTCGATGACGGCGACGGCCGCCAGACACGCCAGGATCGACAGGGTGCCCGAGCCGATGTTGATCAGCAGGGCATCGTTCTCCGAAAAGCCCACCGACTGCCACAGGGTCGCGCCGTAATAGAAGACGATGTTGATGCCGACCAGTTGCTGGAACACCGCCAGGATCAGCCCGGCCCAGACGATGGGGCGGACCTTGCGGGTGGCGGGGTCCAGCAGGTCGCGGAAGCTGGGCTTGTGATCAGCGGCCAGCGAGGCGCGGATCTCGGCGACCTTGCGGGCTCCGGCCGTCGGGCCGAACAGTTTGGACAGGACCGCCTCGGCCTGGGCGTCGCGATTCTTGACCACCAGGAAACGCGGGCTTTCGGGGATCAGCAGCAGGGCGGCCAGATAGATGGCGGCGGGCACGACCTGCAGCCAGAACATCCAGCGCCAGGCAGGGAAGCCCAGCCAGAACTCCGCCGTCGATCCTCCCGCAGTGGCCGCCAGGGCATAGTTGGCGACGAAGGCACCCGTCAGACCGGTGATGATCATGATCTGCTGCACGCTGGACAGCCGCCCTCGCATCGAGGCCGGGGTGACTTCGGAAATATAGGCCGGTGTCAGGACACTGGCCGCGCCGACGCCCAGACCGCCGATGAAGCGGGCGATGATGAAGTGGGCGGAACTGTCGGCGGCACCGGCCCAGACGGCGCTGAGGATGAACAGGCCCGCAGCGATCAGCATGACCGTCTTGCGCCCGATCAGGTCGGCCAGACGCCCCGCCGCGAAGGCCCCGAACGCGCAGCCCAGCAGGATGGCCCCGACGTTGAAACCGGTCCCCAGCGCCGACAGGTTGAAGGCGCTCTCCAGCCCGTCTTGGGTGCCGTTGATGACGCCAGAATCGTAGCCGAACATGAAGCCGCCGATGGTCGCCACAGCGACGATCAGGGCGATAAACGCCATATTGACCTGATCGGTCACCGCGATATCGGGTCCTGATCCGCCTGTCGGTCCTGCCATTCTCGTTTCCACCGCTCCAGGGCTCTGACGGCCCGATTGTTCGATCAGCGCCAGCCGGCGTCGACGAAATACTCGTGTCCCGTGATGAAACGGGCGTCGTCCGAGGCCAGGAACATCGCAAGCGCCACGACGTCCGAAGGTTCGATCCGGCCTTTCAGGCATTGGGCGGCGACGATTTCGGCCTCGCCCTCGGGTGTGTACCATTTCATCTGGCGGGGTGTTCTCACATTGCCGGGGACGACCCCTTCGTCGACCTGGGACGCGTCGACCGGCGACGCGGATGTCGGGGCGGCTTGAGCCCGGGCTCCGCTCGCGATCGCGAGCGTGAACATGAGGACGCCGGCAGAAGCTGCGGTCCGCAGATGATGCAGAAGTGATGTTCTCCTGGTCTCCAAACCTCCCACGTTCGGCCCTCTAAGGAGCCTGAACCCGGCCCTTCGGCCAAAACACACAGTCGATGATGCCGGTATCATTCTGACACAGGGATCGCCTTGCCTGCCCATCGAATAGGATGATGAATGCTGGTTGGTAAGTTGCTTCGGCCGAGGCCCTGACGGGTGCGACTTTCTGGTCCCATTTGGTCCGCACCGCCAGAAGCACAGGGCTTGGCCAGCCGATCTGTCCCACCCGCCCACCGATCAGGCCTCAGCCGATCAGGCTCCGGGCGCGCCGGATCACATCGATCAGGGGGCCGCCCGGACCCCGGGTCAGGCTGGCCTCCACACCATAGGCGCGCTTCAGCACCTCGGGCGACAGGGCGGTGGCGGGTGGGTCGTCGGCCAGCACACGTCCGTCGGCCAGGACGATGATGCGGTCCGACAGTCTCAGCGCCATCGACAGGTCGTGCAGCGTCACGACGACGCCGACCCCGTCGTCCGCCAGCCGACGAAAAAGGGCCGCCACGTCCAGCTGGTGCGCGGGGTCGAGGCCCGTCAGCGGCTCGTCGGCCAGCAGCCACTCGGGTTCTCCGGCCAGGGCCCGCGCGATCAAGACCTGCGCCCGCTCTCCGCCCGACAGGGTGTCGACGATCCGGTGCTCGAACGCTCTGACATTGGCGGCCATCATGGCCCGGTCGACCGCTGCATGGTCGTCCCGGGCCGGACCCCGCGCTCCGATGAAGGGTGTGCGGCCGAGGGCCACCAGTGTCCGCGTCTCGACAGTCCAGGCGATCTCTGGCGTCTGGGGAAGGAAGGCCAGTCGCCTCGCGCGCTCGCGCGCCTTCAGCCCGGTCAGCGGGGCATCGTCCAGCCGGGTGATGCCCGCGGTCGGCTGGCGCAGGCCCGCCAGACAGGCGAGTAGCGTCGATTTTCCCGCTCCGTTCGGGCCGACCACGGCGGTGACCTTGCCGGCCGCGATCGACAGGCTGACGTCCGACAGGATCGACCTGTGCCCGATCTTCACGCCCAGTGCGGTGCAGGACAGGACGCTCATGCGATCTTGCTCCTCAGTCGCAGCAGCAGGACAAGGAAGAAGGGCGCGCCCAGGGCCGCCATGGCGACGCCCAGCTTCACCTCGTCCGCCGACGGGGTCAGCCGCACCAGGATGTCGCCCGCCAGCACGATGACCGCGCCTCCCAGAAGGCCAGGCACCAGCAGCGCGCCGGGCCTGGCCCCGACCAGGGGCCGCAGCAGGTGCGGCGTCACCAGGCCGACGAAGCCGATCACCCCGGTCACAGCCACGCTCGCGCCCGCCGCAAGGCCGACGCCCAGCGCCAGGGTCCAGCGCATCCGCGGCATCGAAATGCCCAGGGACCGCGCCCCGACGTCGCCCAGGGTCAGGGCGTCCAGCCCTCGCCCGAGGGTCAGCAGCAGGGCGCAGCCGAGCCCGATCAGCGGGGCCGCCATTCGCACCTCCTCGAAGCTGCAGTCCGCCAGCGAGCCCATCAGCCAGTCGACGATCTCGTTCACCGCCCACGGATTGGGGGCCAGCGACAGGGCCAGCGATACGCCCGCGCTGGACAGGATGTTCAGGATCGCGCCCGCCAGGATGAAGGTCACCAGACTGGACGCCGAGCCCGACAGCAGCATCAGCACGCCGACCCCGATCAGCGCCCCGCTGATCGCCGCGACCGGCAGGGCCCAGGGCGCGACCGCCGTCACGCCGTAGTAGAGGGTCAGCACGGCACCCAGCGCCGCCATCGAGGACACGCCCAGCACGCCCGGATCGGCGAGGGGGTTGCGCGTGTAGCCCTGGAGCACCGCGCCCGACAGCCCGAGGGCCGCACCCACGACGATCCCCAGCAGCGTGCGCGGCAGCCGCAGCTCGAACACGATGGCCCAGCGCGGATCGACATCGGGCTGCAGCCAGGCCTCGAAGGGCACCCAGACGCGTCCTGCCATCAGGCTGATCCCCGAAAGGATCACCAGCAGGGCGATCAGCGTCGCGTACAGAACGGATCGGTTCACGGGCCTCATGCGAGCCTCGACGTTGCGACCTCGCGGGCGCGCTTCAGCGCGGCCGCGGTCTGGATCAGGACCGGCCCGCCGCAGAACAGCAACCGTTCGGGAAAGATCGCCCGGCGCATATCGCTGGCGACACGCCTGAGTGCAGGATGTGCCATGATCCGTTCGGCCCGGCTCGGCGCGCCCGGCCAGGGCTCGCCTGACAGCAGGATCCGGGGCGGATCGGCGATCAGTCTTTCCAGCGGCACATTGCCGGTTCGCATAAGGCCATAGCGCGTGACGGCATTTTGCAAGCCCGCGCGCTGCATCATCTCGTCCATCAGCGTGCCTGACCCCGAAGCAAACCCGCCCGGCATGAAGACCAGGGCAGAGGGGGGCGTCGATCCGGGTGCCGGAGCGGCGGCGCTGATGGCGGCCTCGATCTGTTTCACCAATGCCTCGCCGCGATCGGCATGTCCGACCAGGGCCCCTACCGTACGGACCTGCTCCATGCTTTCGGCGACTGTCTCGGGCACGCCGAACAGGTGGGTGGGAATCCCGAGACGCCGGAGGGCATTTCGTATGGCCAGCGACGAATACTGGCTGGTGATCACCAGATCGGGCCGGAGAGCGATGACTTCTTCGGCCGTCCCGTAGGTATGGGGCAGGGTTGTCGCGATATCGGCGATCGTCGATCCATAGGGGTCGCGCGCCCAGTGGCTCAGGGCTGCGATCTGCGACCGGTCTGCGACCCTGACAAGGATGACATCCAGGCAGGGGTTCAGCGAGATGATGCGCTGCGGACGACCGACGGCCGCAGGCGGGCGCGGTGGGGGCGCGCTGCCACATCCGGCCAGGGCCAGGCCGCCCGCCACCAGAGCTCTCCGGTCCGGGCGCATCAGAGATCGATCCCGGACCGCAGGCGCGCGGACGGGTCGTCCGTATGCGCCCCGTCCAGTCTTCCGCAGTGAGGGATGGGTGCGGGCATCGCCAGCCTAGAAGCGCGCACGCAGGCCGAGGAAGACCCCGCGACCCGCTACGCCATAGTGGCGTGTCGTCTCATAAACCTCATCGCCGACGTTCTCGATCCGGCCGTAGAGCTCCAGCGTCTCGCCGAGCGGATAGGAGGCGCGCAGATCGACCAGGGTGTAGCCCTCCAGACGGGTGGTGTTCGATGCATTGTCGAAGCTGTCGCCCGCGTGCTGCAAGGCTATCGCGGTCGACAGACCGATCGGCCAGACATAGCCGACGGTCAGATTGGCTGCTTCCTTCGGGCGGCGCGCCAGCTGACGACCCAGGTTGGCACCCGGGGTGCGGTTCTCGGTGTCGGTCCGGGTGTAGTTGGCGTTGATCGTCAACGACCCGATCTCGTAGTCCGCCGCCAGTTCGACGCCGTCCGCCGCTGTCAGGGCGATGTTGCTGTAGTAGCCGAACCGTCGCGCGCCGTTGCGGAAGCACAGAGGGGCCGACGCCGGCGTCACGGTGGAGGCGCAGGATATGAAGTCGATCTGGTTGGTCGTCTCACGCAAGAAATAGGTCGCGACAAGGGTCAGGCTGCCGTCCAGCAGGTGCTGTTCGACACCCGCGTCCCAACCGTCGGCCGCCTCGGGCTGCAGCGTCGTGTTCCCGAAGTCGCTGTACAGCTGGTACAGGCTCGGGGCCTTGAAGCCCTGGCCGAAGCTGGCGCGCAGCACCGTCGAGCCCGCGTTCAACGACCACGCGGCCGCGGCCTGTCCCAGGGTCTTGCCGCCGAAGGTGTCGTGCTCGTCGCGACGCACGCCACCCGTCAGGGTCAGGCCGTCGATGACCTCGGCCTGCAGCTGGGCATAGAAGCCGTAGATCCCGACGTCGGCATTCGCCCGCGGGGGGTTCGGCCTGGAGGATGATGGCGAGGCCGAACTGAACGCCGAACCCTCATGTTCGGCCCCGAAGGTGGCAGTCCAGCCTTTCTGGACGTCAAACACGCCCTGGTACTCGAACCGCCTGTTCAGGCCCTCGGCGTCGAAGGTCACGGCAGTGACGGCCTGGTCCGGGTTCCGGCTCTCCCGGTCGGTGCGCGTATAGGCGTAGGCGAGCCGATGGCTGAGACGGCCGTCGAGCATGTCGACGTTCAACCCCGTATAGGTGACGAGTTCCCGGGTGCTGGCGGTTTCGCGCGTGTCTGCGAAGGCGAACGTCGGTGCGGGGAATCCGTCCGCCCCGGCCGTTCCGTCCGAATAGACGGCGCGCAGGTCGATCGACACACCGTCCGTGACGCGAATGCGGGCTCGACCGCTCAGCCCGAAGTTCTCGTATCCGTCCTTCTCGACACCGCGCGCGAAGGCCGAGAAGCCGTCGCTCTGATAGTGGGAGCCAGCGAGTCTCCACGTCACGCGCTCGGTCAGCCCGCCGATGTTTCCGCGCAGATAGGTCGTGCCCCGCGACCCGGCCTCTGCGTCGAGACCGGCCTGGAAGGGCCGGGTCGGTTCGGCGGTGACGATGTTGACCACGCCGCCGATGGCCTGGGAGCCCCACAGGGTCGACTGGGCGCCGCGCAGCACCTCGATACGCGCGATGTCGCCGACCAGCAGGTTGCCGAAATTGTACCCGCCGCCTGTGCCCGACGGATCGTTCAGCTTGACGCCGTCGATGACCGCGACCGTCTGGTCCGTCTCGGCACCGCGGATGCGAAGGGCCGTCGCCGCGCCGATCCCGCCGTTGCGCGACAGGCTCACGCCCGGCGTTCGGATCAGAAGGTCGGCGACACCGACGGTCTGGCTCGTCGTGATGTCCGCCGCCATCAGCACGGTGACCGACTGGCCGACGCGCTCGGCCGACTGTGCAGAGCGATTGGCTGTGACCACCACGTCCTCGAGCAGGCTCGAATCCATGGCGGGCGTCGCGGTTTGTGCGCTCGCGGCGCTGGTCGCAAGCAGGAGCGCGCCGGTGACGGCGCTGATGGTCAGTTCGTTCCTCATGGGTCCAATCCCTCGTTTGACGACGAGCCGCCTTGCGAACGGCCGCGTTCAGGCGAGGAGACACGCCCGGTCGCGACCACGCGCATGCGCGGCCCAACAGACGTCGTCATTCGGGTTAGATCCCGTTCCGCCCGGCACACCACGTCCGCGCGAAGGACGACCACGACAGGCAGGTCTCCTGGCTTGCGGGTCAATGCCGGTGCGCGCCGCCTTCCCAGATCCTCCGGCTTTCGCCTTCGAGATCCAGTGGCCAATGGTGCGCTGGCTCGCCGCTTACAGTTGCGTGGGCAGCCCGGGGTTCACACCCGAGTTCCCTATTAATCCCCATTTCTGGGGAACCTGTCGCAATGCCGCTCTAGGCCAATGCAGGGGTATCGGCAAGGACGGCGATCACGACGAAGGCCGACCCTGGCGGGCGTATCTCTCGGCCACCGGACCATAGCGATCCCAGACGGCGCGGTCGGCGAGGGACCGGAGCAGCTTCAGATACTCCGCATGGGTCCAGGCGAGCGGGGTGGCGGAATCTGTTCCTTCCCCGATCACATAGCCGGACGGCGTCCGTCCCACGCCGTCCCAGACCTGTTCGGGAAGCATCAGGCCATCGTTGGCGAAGCTCTCCATGCCGCGCACATAGGTCTGGCGGATACGATCGATCGCGGCCAGGTCGGCCGTACCGTCTTCCAGCAGGCGGGCCAGTTCATAGGTGCCGCGCTCGCCGGTGAAGATCGGCCAGACGCGGCCACGCTGACCGGGCGTCATGCCGCCCAGGCCGTAGTTTCCGGCCGTGTCGGTGTTCTCGCCATAGCCGTCGTTGCCATAGCGCCGCCAGCCCGGGGATCCGTTGAGATCATAACGCACGCGAAGACGGTCCTCGCGCGTCTGATCGTCGTATTCGGGCAGGGTGGCGACGATCGAGGGCGAGTTTGCGGCCCGCACGCCATAGCGGACCAGTTCCAGAAACCCGCCGTCCACGATGCGGTCCTCGGGCAATGCCGGTTGACCATTGTTCTCGCCGAGGGGCGCGCGATCGTTGGGGTCTTCGTTGCGGGACAGCCGCAGGAAATAGTCGCCGTCGCCGAGCGAGCCTTCGGTCGTGAACATCCGGGCCTCGACCTTGCCGGCGTAGTCGTCGGCGGCGGCCTGGTAGCGGTCGGCGGACGAGACGTCCCCGGACGCCCGCGCGATCTCTGATGCGACCGTCAGGCCCGTGATGACGGCGGCGGTTGTCGAGGGCGAGTAACCTTCCTGCTCTTCCCATCGTTCCTGCTGAGACCAGGGGGGCGTGATGGTCCGGTCGTTCCAGTCCAGACCGATCCTGCCGCCATCGACCAGAAAATCGGCGGCGGGCCTGATCATGGCGCTATACATCCGGGCCATCTCGGCGTCGGAGACCTCGCCCGCCTTCCACAGGCGCCAGCCCAGCATGATCGGCATGGCGGTCTGATCCAGCTGGACCCCGACCCATTCGATCTGCCCGTCCACATGGGTCTTCTGCAGGAACCAGCCGGTCGCGCCGGTATTGCCGGGCGTCTCGCCATCGACCTGGACCTGGGGCAGGTAACGGAAGGCGGCCACAGGCGTCTGCTTGTCGCCCAGCGCCATCAGGGCCATCGCCACCTGATAGAAGTCGCGTGGCCAGACGGCCTTGTAGCCGGTCGAGGCCTGTGTCGCGTCGACCGTGGCGCCCCAGGGATTGGACAGCGAGGCGATCAGCGCACCCGCATAGGTCCGGTCCTCTTGCACCTTCAGCATCAGGGCCGAGGCATAGGCCAGCTTGCCGCCGTCAGTGGCGACCTCGGCCATGCGGGGCAGTTCGCTCAACGACCCGATCCAGTCCTGCCAACCGACGCGGTCACCCTCGCCGTTGAAGCGGGCAAGAACTTCGTCGAGGCCGGTGGTGAAGCTGGCGTCGGCTGCGGCTTCGGACGCGGCCTGCGTCGGGCCGAAACCGATGACGAAGTCGCGGGTCAGGCTCTGGCCGGCTGCGATCGTCGGCAGGGATCCCGTCAGGACGACCGCACCGGGGGTATCGCCCGTGGAGGCGTAGGCGTGGGTCAGCCGGCCGTTCGCCTGCAGGTCGGTCAGGCCGTCGGAGGTACCGAGGAAACCGGCGCTGGCCGCCTCGAACGGCTGGCCGGGGCGCAGCGTCAGGTGCACGTCCCCCTCGCTCGCGTGCAGGCCCGTCGCCGTCGCCTGTGCCCGGTCGCCGCCGCCGGTGTTGGCCATGTGCGGCTCGAGGATCAGATAGGGGGTGACGGGGCCGGAGCCTGCCGTGATCGTGACGCGCAGGATCAGGGCATTGCTGTCGGGATCGGTGAAGACGCGCTTTTCGATCTCGAACGCATCGTCAGCGCTCTCTGTCACCACGCGATAGGCGGGCGAAAGGGGGCGGCCGCGCACGTCCGTATGCAGGTACTCCGTGCGGCTGACCGTATCGTTGCCCTCGACGCCGAGCCGGTCGCCAGAAACCACGGCGAAGCGCAGCGCCTTGATCTGTGCCTCGTGGATCAGGCCGTACATCGTCTCGGTCAGGACGCCGTCGGCGAGAGAGAACCAGACCCTGGACACGGTCCCGGTCGGGCCACCGTCGCGGTACTGCCCGTCGACATAGGCTTCGTATGAGGCCCCGACGCCGGTCTTGGCCGCGCTTGACCAGGTCGTGGCGGCTCCCGGCGCGCCGGGCGCTACTGCCTCGGCCACCGGCAACACGGGCGCGTCGATGGACGCAGACATCGATGCACAGGCCATCAATGGCAGGACGGCCGCGCCGAGCAGCAGGGCATGGGTCAGTTCACGCATGGACATACTCTCTGGTCAGGCGGGTGAAAGGAGGAAGGTCAGGGGAGCGTCGAGGCGGCTGTTCCAGCTCTTCTCGTTATGTTCGGCACCGGGAAAAACCAGCGACCGGAAACGGTCCGGACCCCAGCCCTCGCCGCGGATCACCTGGTCCATGCGCGACTGGAAGAAGGCATAGAACTGGTCCAGCGTCTCGTCGCCGCGGTCCATGTAGAGGCGGTGCGTCGCAGGGTCGGGCAGGCCCGCGCGGATCACGCCGGACCACGCCTGGACCACGGCCTCACGCCAGATGTTCAGCGCATCGCCATCGAGACGCTCGAGCCGGAGCGGCCAGTGAGTCGACAGGCAGCCCGCCGAACCAAAGGTCCCGGGGTATTTCATCAGGGCGTAGAGCGAGATCAGCCCGCCCATGCTGGACCCCGCGATCACCGTGTTATCGCGGCCGGCGAGGGTGCGGTATTCGGCGTCGATGCGGGGCTTCAGCTCCTCGACGAGGAAGCGCAGGTAGGCGTCGGACAGGGGCGGGCCGCCATACATCGGTATCAGGCTGTCGCGGACCTCGGCGGGCAGAGCCGCGATCAGGTCGGCGGGCACGTATTCGCGCAGGCGTAGCGGCGTGTTCCAGACGCCGACCACGATGGGCGCGCGGATCTGGCCGGTCTCGATCAGGCGGACCAGATGCTCGTCCACGCCCCATTCGCCGAAATTGGCCCGGGCGGGATCGAACAGGTTCTGGCCGTCGTGCATGTAGAGGACCGGATATCGCTCGGGGCTGTCGTCATAGCCAGGCGGCAGCCAGACGGTGACGTTGCGCGTCGCTGCATGGGTCGAGGCCATCTCCGGGTATTCGACCAAGCGCCCTCCTGCGGGCGCATCGGCTCGCGCGGCTCCCGCGAACGGCAGGGCGGCCAGAACGGACAGGAGGGTGCGGCGATCGAGGGTCATACCGGCTTCGGCTCCCTCACGAACAGGGCGCAGGCGGCGGCGATGAAGAACGATACGCCTCCGATCCCCAGCGCCCAGATGGCCTGACCGTCGAAAAAGGTCTTCAGGATAAGCCCCATGATCGTCGCCGCCAGGAGCTGGGGCACCACGATGAAGATGTTGAAGATGCCCATATAGACGCCCATTTTCCGGCCCGGCACGGCGGTGGACAGGATGGCATAGGGCATGGACACGACCGACGCCCAGGCGAAGCCGACACCGATCATCGGGATCCACAGCAGGGCCGGGTCCCGGATCAGGGCGATGCCGATGAGGCCGAGCCCACCCAGCAAGAGATTGATCGCATGGGCTCCATTGCGTCCGGTCCTTTGCGCCAGCACCGGGATCAGAAAGGCCGCCAGCGCCGCCACTCCGTTGTAGACGCCGAACAGGACGCCGACCCAGTCTGCGCCGGTGTTGTAGGCGACCGAGGTCGTATCGGTGGTGCCATAGTGGACCGTGGTCACGGCCGCCGTCGTATAGATCCACATGGCGAACAGGGCGAACCAGGTGAAGAACTGGACCACCGCCAGGCTGCGCATCGTCGAGGGCATGCGGAAGATGTCGTCGACGATTTCGGTGACACCGTTCGCTGTCCGGCTCGCGTGCATGGCCCCGACGACGATCTGCAGCAGGCCGAAGGCGGCGATGCCTCCGAACAGGACGTAGAGCTCCTTTTCCACACCTGCCACGGCGACCCCGCCGAACCCGGCCGCGCCGATCACGACCCACACCAGGCCACCGATGACATAGGCGCGGACCGAGCGAGCCGGTGCCTGATCGTCGATACCGGGCTTGCCGGGCGAGGCATGGTTGGCCTCGAAGGCCGCCATCTGGTCGGGGCTGTATTCGCGTGTGGTGATGACGGTCCACAGCACCGCACCCAGCAGGGCGGCCGCTCCGATATAGTAGGCCCAGCGCACGGTATCGGGCACCATGCCGTCGGCCGCCGTCGCGCTGAGGTGCAGCACATTCGAAAGGATCCACGGCAGGCAGGACGCGAACACCGCGCCGGCCCCGATGAAGAAGCTCTGCATCGCATAGCCGGCGGTGCGTTGCTCGTCCGGCAGCAGGTCGCCGACGAAGGCGCGAAACGGTTCCATGGTGACGTTGATCGACGCATCCATGATCCACAGCGTCGCCGCCGCGAACCAGAGGCTCGGACTGTTCGGCATGGCCACCAGGGCCAGGGATGTCAGCACGGCCCCGACCAGGAAATAGGGTCTGCGTCGACCCAGCGGGCTCCAGGTCTTGTCGCTGAAATAGCCGATGATCGGCTGAACCAGCAGGCCGGTCAGGGGGGCTGCGATCCAGAGGATGGCGAGGCTGTCGACCTCGGCCCCCAGGGTCTGGAAGATGCGGCTGGTGTTGGCGTTCTGAAGTCCGAACCCGATCTGTATGCCGAAGAAGCCGACGCACATGTTCATGATGGCCAGGGCGTTCAGCCTCGGCCGGATGGTCAGGATCTTTGGAACGGCGATCATTGGCGTGCCCCCCGGCCCAGAGGCACGAAGCGAATGGCCTGACCGCCGCCCGGGGCGAGGCGAAGGGTCAGGATGTCGGCCGCGGTCACCTCCTGCTGCTCGATCACGATGTCGGTGCGGCTCATGCCGTCGCCGTCGCGCCAGGATGCGTGTGGACCGTCCCGGTAGATTTCGGCGCGGTATCGCACGCCGGGCTCGAGGAAGGTCAGGGCGGCGCCCAGGACGCGCGGGTTCTCGTCGGTGATGGAGCCCAGAAACCATTCGCGGCCGCCGCGCTCCTTGCGCACGATGGTGACGTAGTCGCCGATCTCGCCGTTCAGAACGCGGGTTTCGTCCCAGTCGACGGCGACGTCCTTGATGAACTGGAAGGGGCCGGGGTTGGCTTCGTAGTTCTCGGGCAGGTCGGCCGCCATCTGGATGGGGCTGTAGATCGTGACATAGAGCGCCAGTTGCTTGGCCCAGGTCGTGGCCACCCCGTCGGGGCTGCGGGTCACCATGCCGAAGATGCCTGGGGTGAAGTCCATCGGCCCGGCCAGAAGGCGGGTGAAGACCAGGTTCACTTCATGCTCGGGCGGATTGCCGGGCTGGCCCCAGGCGTTGAACTCCATCCCGCGCGCGCCTTCCCGGGAAACCCAGTTGGGATAGGTGCGGCGCAGCCCGGTATCCTTGATCGGCTCGTGCGGATTGATCGCGACGTGGTGGGCGGCGGCCGCTTCCAGCACGGCGATGTGGTGGCGAGCCATGGCCTGGCTCTCGTTCCAGGCAAAGGTCGATTGGCCGTCGGGTCCTCGAACCTGCACGCCGCCGGCGTCCGCGACATAGCCTGTCTTGACCGTTGTGATGCCCAGGCGTTGGTTCAGAGCGAAGGCGTCGGCCATCTGCTGCTCGTAATGGAACGCATTGCCGCCGGTCTCGTGGTGGCCGACCAGTTGGACGCCGCGTTCGCGACCATAGGCTGCAAGGCCTTCCAGGTCGAAGTCGGGATACGGTTGGGTGAAGGAATAGTCCGATCCATTGCCGAACCAGTCGCCGTCCCAGCCGACGTTCCAGCCCTCGACCAGAACACCGCCGAAGCCGTTGGCCGCCGCGAAATCGATGTAGCGGCGCGTGTTCCCGGTCGTCGCGCCGTGGCGCGGGCCGGACGCCCAGGTCGCCTTGTCCAGGTGCATCTCCCACCAGATGCCGATGTATTTCATCGGCTTGAACCAGCTGACGTCGCCGATCGCATTGGGCTCGTTCAGGTTCAGGATCAGGCTGGATTCGACCAGGCCGCCAGCCGTTTCCGAAATCTGGATGGTGCGCCAGGGCGTCGGGAAGGGGGCGGTCCGCTCCACCGCCGCATTGGTGAAGCCCGGTGTCAGGTCGGCGACGAAACGGCGACCTTCGGCCCGGCGCAGGTTCATGCCCGCATAGTTCACCAGTGCCGCCTCGTGGATTGAGATATGCAGACCGGAATCCAGCTTCATCGTCAGCGGGGTCTGGGTACCGGACGCCTCCTCGATCGGGGTGCGATGATAGAGATACTCCTCGCGATTCCACTCGTGCGACGGGATCCACCAGGCTTCCCCGTCTTCGGCGATGTTGAACTCCGTCAGTTCCGAGCCGATGTTCAGGACGGGCAGGGCGGCCTGTTCCGGGAACTCGTAGCGAAAGCCGAGGCCGTCGTCATAGACCCGAAAGACGACATCGAAACTGCGTGCCAGGGCGGTCCGCTCGCGCAGGTGGACGCGCAGTTCGCGATAGTGGTTGCGGATGAATCGCCGCTCGCCCCAGGGCTGCTCCCAGGTGTCGTCATGGTCTGTGGGGACCTCGGCCGTCACGACCAGATTGCGCTCCAGCTTTGGTGCGTCGGTGAGGATGAAGCCCAGGCGCGATGGCGCGATGACCGGCTGCCCCGAACGCGTGACCGCATAGCTGGGCCGTCCGTCCCCGTCGGTCGTGACACTGACCGACAGGGTCCCGTCCGGCGACGAAACGGTGGCCGGCGCGGGCGGCACCGTCTGGGCAAGGGCCGGTGTGCACAGGGCCATGATGGCCAGTACGACAAAAGGAAAACGCATGGGCTTCACTCCGGTGCGGCTTCTAAAGCGAAGCTCTTGCCAACCGTCGCCTGCAGGGTGCAGATGCGGCGATGACGTGGTTTGCAGCAAATTTTGCAGAGACGGCGGGGGTGATTTGACGAAACGATCGACCCGCCTGGAGGACATCGCCATCCTGGCCGGTGTGTCCATCTCCACGGCGTCCCGTGCCCTGAACGACAGCCCGGCCGTCAATACGCGCACAAAGCAGAAAATCTGGAAACTCGCCCGCGAGCACGACTATCCGTTCAGGCGACATATGCCTGCGGCTCCGATCGGCGCGTCGGGCACGGTTGCCCTGGTGACGCCCCGGCCGCAGGGCCGCGAAGGCCGCCTGAGCGATCCGTTCTTTCTTGAACTTCTGGCCGGCGTTGGAGAGGCGGCACGCGAACGCGGATGCGACCTGGTCATGAGCCACGTCTCGCCCGCCAATCTGCATGACCTCAGCATCGCCATGACCACCAGCCGGGCGGATGGGGTGATCTTTCTGGGACAGTCGACGCTGCACGCGGCTTTCAACCGGATCGCCGAGACGGAGGGACGGTTCGTCGTCTGGGGGGCCGAATTGCCCGACCAGAACTATTGTTCGATCGGATCGGACAACATCAACGGCGGACGCAGGGCGACGTCGCATCTGGCCCGACTGGGGCGAAAGCGGATCGTCTACCTCGGTGACCTGGATCCGCCCGAGGCGCAGCAGCGTCAACGGGGCTACCAGGAGGCGCTCGAGGCCGCCGGGCTCAGCGTCGATCCCGACCTGATTATTCCGGCCCATTTCGAGGTCGAGAGCGCCGAGGCTGCGGTCGATTCCATGCTGCGCCGGGGACTGGATTTCGATGGAATCGTCGCCGCGTCCGACCTTATCGCGCTCGGTGCGGTGCGCGCCCTGCTGCACGCCGGCAAGTCGGTGCCTGGAGACGTCTCGGTCATCGGTTTCGATAATGTACCGTTCAGCCGGTACAGCCGACCGGCCCTGTCGACGATCGCCCAGGACACGATGAAGGCCGGTCGTCTGATGATCTCCAAGCTGCTGGACCACGCCGGGCAGGGCGGCGGGCGCTCCGAGCGGATTCCCACCGACCTGATCGTCCGCGAGACCTGCGGCGGCTGACATCACCCGGCCGTCCTGACCAGAATTCGCCCGATCATGGGCGGCAGACTGTCTGAGCCAGGCCCGGTATCGTTTACCGACTCGATCGTCGTCCACCCACCGGGCCGGGTCCATGCGATGTCCTCATGACCCAGGTTGAAGACGCAAAGCAGCGATTCGGCTGCATCCGTCCGCTCGAACACCAGCAGGCTGTCAGTGGCCGTGATCACCGTCATCGTGCCCGTCCGGAGAGCCGGATGTGCCCGACGCAAGGCAATCAGGCGGCGAGCCAGGTGCAGCGTGGATCCCGGGTCCCGCTCCTGGGCCTCGACCGTCAATGCCTTGTGGCGAGGATCGATCGGCAGCCATGGCTCGCTTTCCGAGAAGCCCGAAAATCCATCATTGGTCTTCCATGGCATCGGTGTGCGCGCGCCATCCCGACCCAGCGTCTCGGGCCAGTTTGCGATGGCTTCCGGATCGACGAGTCGCTCGAAGGGTACATCCGCCTGCGGCAGGCCCAGCTCCTCGCCCTGGTAGATGAACACATTCCCGCGCAGCGCCATCAGCAGCAGCAGGGCCATCTCCGCATAGGCCTTCGGATCACGACCCTGGGCCCAGCGGGACACGGCGCGCGGGGCATCGTGGTTTGAAAACGTCCACGATGGCCAGCCCTCGCCGGGCATCCCCGGCCACATCGCAGGGCCCTGCTCGACCAGCATGGGGGTCAGGCCGGGCGCGTACAGATAGAGGAATCCGTACGCCGACTGCAGCCGTTCGGTGCCCTGGGTGTAGAGCTTCATTTCCTCGTCGGCTCTTTCTCCTCCGACCTCGGCCACAAGGAACCGGTCGCCGTCGTAGCTGTCGGCCACGCGTCTGAGACGCGTCAGGAACGGCAGGATGTCCATGTGCGACTGATTGTGGAGGTGATGCTGGAAGTCGAACGGGCGCGTCCGCTTGCCCGGAGCAAGAACCGGCGGATTGTCGGTCAGCGCCGTGTCGTGCATGGCGAAGTTGAGCGCGTCGCAGCGGAACCCGTCCACCCCCTTGTCCAGCCAGAACCGGGCGACGGCCAGCAGGGCGTCCTGCACCTCCGGGTTCCTCACGTTCAGCTGCGGCTGTTCCTTGAGGAAGTTGTGCATATAGTACTGGTGTCGGCGGGCGTCCCAGGTCCAGGCCGGGCCGCCGAACACCGACTGCCAGTTCGACGGTGGAGACCCTTCCGGCTTCGCATCGGCCCAGACATACCAGTCGGCCCTGGGGTTGGTCCGGTCCTGACGGCTTTCCTGGAACCACACGTGTTCGTCGGAGGTGTGGGAATAGACCTGGTCGATGATGATCTTCAGGCCAAGGGCGTGGGCCCGGGTGACCAGCCTGTCGAAATCCGCCATGGTCCCGAAGATCGGATCGATGCCGACATAGTCCGACACGTCGTAGCCGAAGTCCTTCATCGGCGAGGTGAAGAAGGGCGACAGCCAGATGCCGTCCACGCCAAGCGACGCCACGTGATCCAGATGGGCGGTGATGCCGGGCAGATCGCCGATCCCGTCCCCGTTGCTGTCGGCGAAGCTGCGGGGATAGATCTGATAGAGGACCGCACCCCGCCACCATTCCCGCGCGTCGGCAGCCGGTGCCGGTCTGGTGGCCGGCGGGGCGCGGGTCAGAACTTCGGCAGTCAACGCACACCTTCAGAAGAACAGATCAGATAGTCCAATGCGGGAACGGTGACGCGCAGGCTGCCGGGCGCCGAGACCGACGCAGGGCATGCGCCACGGACGGTCGACCAGGTGGCTGAGGCCGCATCGACTTCGATGTTGGCGGTGATCGGAGCGGCCGAGGTGTTGTAGACGACCAGGGTCTCGCCCGGCAGGTCGTCGATTCGCCGAGACAGGGCGAGGATGCCCGGTGTTTCTGCGGCGAAGCGCACCGTCTGCAGGCCGCGACGGAGGCGAACATCCGCCTGACGCAGACGCGCCATCTCGGAGATCGCCTGGTACAGGGGCGCGCCGGTCGCGAAGGGCGGCTGGGCACCTCCGACAATCCGGTCGTCCCTGTAGGATGAGACCTGGGTGTCGGCCATATCCTGGCGCGCTGCGCCATAGCCGCCCGCGCCTGTAAAGCCCTGTTCGTCGCCGTAGTAGAGCGTGGGAACGCCGCGGCTGAACATCATGAGCGCATGGGCCAGCGTCTCACGCTGCAGCAGCTCGGCGTCGGATATGTCGGGCTTCGCGGTCAGGATGAAACCCCCGATCCGTCCCATGTCGTGGTTTCCCAGGAAGGTCGGCAGCCCCAGGGCACCGGCGGCGCCCCCTTCATAGAGCGCATCGGCGTCGAACACCCTGGCCAATGCAGTCGGCGGGACGTCGCGCGCCACCATGTCCGTCACTGCGTACTGGAAGGGAAAGTCGAGCACGGCCGGATAGCCGTCGATCCGGGTGAAGCGCGCCGTCACCGCAGGGTCGACGTCATAGACCTCGCCGAAGATGTGGAAGTTGGGGATACGCCTGGCCCGCGCCCGTTCCAGCATGGCCGGGACGAAGGCTTGCCAGAACGCCGGGTTCACGTGTCTGGCCGTATCGATCCGGAAGCCGTCGATACCGTAACGATCGATCCAGTCGCCGAAGATCTCGATCATGCCCGCCACCACGCGCGGATGTTCGGTCATCAGATCGTCCAGTCCGGCGAAGTCGCCGTCGATCGAGCTCTCGCCGCGAAACGTCGAATCGCCCCGGTTGTGGTAGTAGGCCGGGTCGTTCAGCCAGGCTGGCACCTTCACCGTCTCTTCGCCGGCCGGAACGTAGGGCGTGTAGGCATAGTCCGATCGCGTCAACCGGTCGAAGTTGCTGCCGTCGAACCCGTCATTGATCGCCGGCCCGTCGATCCCGCCCCGCCGCGTGAACGGATAATCGGCGCGGCTGCGATAGGCACAGTCATTGGCCGGGCACTCGCGGTAGCGGATGACGTCGGCCGTATGGTTGGCGACGATGTCCATATAGACCTTCATGCCGCGCGCATGGGCGGCATCGACCAGTCTGTGCATGGCCGCCTCGTCCCCGAAATGAGGGTCGACGCGGGTGAAATCCGTGATCCAGTAGCCGTGGGCTCCGGCGAATTCCCGACCCGGCGCGCCCTGCACGGGCTTGTTCTTGAAGATCGGGGCCATCCAGATGGCCGTGGCCCCCAGTCCCTGGATGTAGTCGAGGCGACGCTCGACGCCGGCCAGATCCCCTCCGTGGTAGAAGCCTTCGTCGGTCGGATCGAAGCCATGCTCAAGGCGCCCGCCAGGAATGGTGCCGGTGTCATTGGCCGGGTCGCCGTTATCGAACCGGTCCGGCATCAGAAAATAGATGACCTCGTCCTGGGGCAGTCGCTCGCGAAAATCGGCCGTGGCCTGGGCGAAAGTCGGGTGCGCGCCCAGCATGACCATGAGCGCTGCCAGGCCCACGGGTCCCGCACCCCATAGACGACGCGCTTTTCGGGTCATGGATTTTCGTCCCACTGTGTCCGGGATGCATGGTCCAGGCACTTTCTTTGCAAGATTTTGCAGTCCGCGTGAGGCCCTGTCAATGCCGATACGGCCCCCTGGCATCGTGCGGACAATCAATGGTGCGCCGCAATATCGAGCTTTTCTGATAGATGCAGGGATGCAGGGTCGTGCCCAATTACGGCCACGAGAATTACCGGCTTGCCATCTCGACAAAAGTTTGCATATTTTTGCGAACGGTTCGGGATCGCTTCGTCAGAAACGCGAGAGGGCCGCCAGGGAGAATGTCAATGAGAATCCGTTCGAATACACGCGCGCGTCTGATGGCGGGCTGTGCGGCTGGTGTGCTGGCGGTCCTGGCCATGGGCACGGTTGCCCAGGCTCAGACGGCACCGCAGGACGACGAGACCCAGGTCGACGAAGTGGTCGTCACCGGGATTCGCGCCTCCATCGCCAACTCGATCGCGGCCAAGCGGCGCGAGACCTCGATTGTCGAGGTCGTCACGGCCGAAGACATCGGCAAGCTGCCGGACCAGTCGATCACTGAATCAATTGCCCGCCTGCCCGGCATCACCGCCCAGCGCCTGGATGGCCGGGCCCAGGTGATCTCGGTGCGGGGCTTGGGTCCCGACTTCACCACAGCCCTGTTGAACGGCCGCGAACAGGTCACGACCGGCGACAACCGTGGTGTCGAGTTCGACCAGTTCCCGTCGGAACTGCTGGCCTCGGTCGTGGTCTACAAGACGCCTGACGCGACCTTGGTCGGCCAGGGTCTGGCCGGCACGGTCGATCTGCGGACCATTCGCCCGCTGGAATATGGCCGCAAAGCCCTGGCGCTTAACTATCGCTACGAATGGAATGACCTGGGCTCGCTGGTCGCTGGCGCCGAGGATACCGGCAATCGGTACAGCATTTCCTTCGTCGATCAGTTCCTCGACGACACCCTGGGTGTTGCGCTCGGCTATGCGCACCTTGAGTCGCCGTATCAAAATGAGCGCTACAACTCCTGGGGTTATCCGTCGGTCGGCGGTCTCTGTGGAGGCTATCACCCCGAGGTCTGCGGCCCCGGCTATGCGGAAGAGACCGGCAAGATCATTCTGGGCGGCGCCAAGCCCTACGCACAGTCAGGCCTGCTTGAACGTGACGGGTATATGGGCGTCCTGGAATGGCGTCCGAACGACCGCGTGAAGGTCGTTGGCGACGCCTTCTATTCCGAATTCAACAACACCCAGATCCTGCGCGGTATCGAGATCCCACTGTGGTGGGGGGCCGGCAACGGGGTCCAGGAGGTCTTGCAGCCTGTCACTACGATCGAAGACGGGCTGATCACCTCGGCGACGTTCAACGGCGTCGACGGCGTCATCCGCAACGACCTGAACACCCGTGACGCCTCGACTCTTGCGCTGGGCCTGAACGCCAGCCTGGAACTGAACGATCGGTGGACGATCTCGGCTGATTTAAGCCATTCCAAGGTAGAACGTACCGACCAGGTGATCGAGTCTTACTCCGGCACCGGCTACAACGCGGCTGGAGCGAACTCGACCGTCCGCTATACGATTGACGAACGCGGTGTCGCCCAGTTCAACATCACTGGCGTCAACTATGCGGATCCCAACGTCATCCGTCTGACCGATCCGCGTGGCTGGGGCGGTAGCCGGGTCCAGGCCGGTTATCTGAACTCGCCAAACACCGACGATGAGCTGAATGCTGTCCGCGTCAACCTGGCGGGCGATGTCGATTTCGGCCCGATCAACTCCGTCGAGGTCGGGGTCAATGTCAGCAGTCGCGAGAAGTCCTTCGTAGCCGACGAGTTCTTCCTTCAGCCGGCGGGCGGAGCGACTTCGGTCGCCATCCCGAGCGCATGTTTGCTCCAGCCCACGACCATCGCGTTCCTGGGTTTCTCGATGATCAGCTATGACACCGCGTGCGTGCTGGACTCGGGTGTCCTGGTGGCTCAGCGCAACCCGAACTTCGACGTCGTGTCCAAGAACTGGAAAGTGACCGAAGATATCTCCAACCTGTTCTTCCAGGCCAACATCGAACAGAACCTGGGTTCGGTGCTGATGACCGGCAATATCGGCTTCCAGTACATCAATGTCGAACAAACCGGTTCAGGCTTTGCAACATCTTCGGCCAGTATGGCCCTGGTTACGATCAACGACGGTGACGACTACGCGGACTTCCTGCCCAGTATGAACCTGATCTTCCAGCTGACGGACTCTGACGTGCTGCGCCTCGCCGCCGCCAAGGTTCAGGCTCGGCCGCGGATGGATCAGATGCGCGGAAGCCAGAATTTCGGCTACAATCCCACCAACATCAATTCGACGAATATCAACTCGGCTTATTTCGGCGGTAGCGGCGGCAATCCCAAGCTTCGCCCGTGGGAAGCCACTGTTTATGACATCTCGTACGAACATTATTTCGGGCCGGGCGCCTATATCTCGATCGCGGGCTTCTATAAGGACCTTACGTCCTACGTCTTTAACCAGAACGTCGTGTTCGACTTCACTGGCTTCCCGGTCCCGGGAGCTCGGCCAGCGTCGTTCCTGGGTCTGTATAACTCGCCCCAGAACGGAGAGGGCGGTACGATCCAGGGAATCGAGATCGCGGCTTCCATCCCGTTTGGCGAATTCTTCGAGCCGCTTGACGGCTTCGGCCTGGTCGCCAGCTATTCGGATACATCCAGCGAAATCCAGCCGGACCCGGGCAATCCGGCTCGTCCGATCGAGGGCCTGTCGGAGCAAGTCTCCAACGTCACGCTCTACTATGAGAAGCACGGTTTCCAGGCCCGTGTTTCGAACCGGTTCCGCTCGGACTTCCTCGGCGAAGTCGCGGGTTTCGGCAACGGCCGGACGTACCGTTCCGTCGGCGAGGAAAGCGTGGTCGATGCCCAACTGGGATACGAGTTCCAGTCCGGTCGGCTGGAAGGTCTGTCCGTCCTGGTTCAGGGTAACAACCTCACGGACGAGCCATTCGTCACAAACAACAACGGCATCGAACGTCAGGCCATCGACTATCAGGTCTACGGCAAGACATTCCTGTTCGGCGTCAACTACCGCTTCTAGTTTCTCCACCCTGAACTGATCAGCTCTACCGCCCCCGTGCGGTGGAGCTTTTTCCTGGCCGCGACCCAGGCCGGTCGCTAGGATCAGATGATGGAACGAGCGCCGATCAATCGGGTGGTGATCCTGGGTGGCGGCTCAGCCGGCTGGATGGCTGCCGCCGCTTTGAAGCGGGTCTTTGGTGCCTTGACCGAAATCACCCTGGTCGAGTCCGAGGCGATCGGCACCGTCGGCGTGGGCGAGGCGACGATCCCCGGTATTCGCCTGTTCAATCAACTGCTGGGCCTGGATGAGGACGCCTTTCTGAAAGCCACCCAGGGCTCGATCAAGCTGGGCATCCGTTTCGACGACTGGCTGGAGAAGGGCCATTCTTACATTCATGGCTTTGGTGACGTCGGCCTGCCGCTCGCCGGGCTGGGCTTTCACCAATACTGGCTTCGTGCCCGTGAGGCGGATGCGACGTCAGCCGGGGATCTGTGGCGCTACAGTTTGAACGTTCAGGCGGCACTGGCGGGCCGCTTCTCGCGTCCGGAGGTGGTCGCGCCGAACCGGATGGGTGGACTGATCTGGGCCTATCATTTCGACGCCGGCCTCTACGCCAGGATGCTGCGCGAATGGGCTGAGGCGCGTGGCGTCGTCCGGGTCGAGGGCAGGGTGGCGAATGTTGGGCTGCGGCCCGACGACGGCTTTGTCGAAGCCCTTACCCTGGAGGACGGCCGCCGGGTCGAGGGCCAGTTGTTCATCGACTGCTCCGGCTTTCGCGGCGTGCTGATCGAAGAGGCGCTGAAGACCGGTTATGAGGACTGGACAGACTGGTTGCCCTGCGACCGCGCCGTGGCCGTCCCGTCGCAGGGGGTCGGAACGGTGACGCCCTACACCCGGTCCAGGGCACGGGATGCCGGCTGGCACTGGCGCATCCCGCTGCAGCACCGCACGGGCAACGGCTATGTCTATTCCAGCCGGTTCATCGACGACGAAGCAGCGGCGGCGGACATCGTTTCCCAACTGGATGGCCCGCCATTGCTGGAGCCCCGCGTTATTCGCTTCACCACCGGCAAGCGGAACCGGATGTGGAACAAGAATGTCGTCGCGCTTGGGTTGGCGTCCGGCTTTATGGAACCGCTGGAGTCTACCAGCATCCATCTGGTTCAATCGGGTCTGGAAAAGCTGATCCGCCTGTTTCCCGACACCGGCTTTGACCCGGCTCTTGCCGCCCAGTTCAACCGTACCATGGACGCGGAGTTTGAATCGGTGCGCGACTTTCTGGTGCTGCACTATCGCGCGACGCGGCGAGACGACACGCCTTTTTGGCGGCACTGCCGGGGCCTGCCGATCCCGCCGGGACTCCAGCGGAAACTGGCGTCCTGGCGTGCATCGGCGGTCCTGCCGGATGAGGAAGACGACCTCTTCAAACCCACGAGCTGGCTTCAGGTCCTGTTGGGTCAGAACGTCCAGCCGAACGGCCGCCACCGCTTGGCCGACGCCATTCGCGACGATCAGCTGGCCGGCTTCCTTAACGATGTCGGAGGGCTCGTGGCGCAGGGGCTGAAGCCGCTCGGTGGGCACGACGATTTCCTGCGGCGGCTGAGCATGACAGGGACGGACGTAGGATCCGGGAGCGCGGCGGCGTGAACCGCGGGGCAGTGATCGGGCGTAATGATCGATAGCTGCCACTTTCCGCGATAACGTCAGCGGCTTAGGGTATCCAGGTGCCGACCGCCGCGCCGGATTTCATGGATCAAGAAACGCAGGTGACCCAGCCATCCGCTCAGGTTCCGGTCCATCATGGCGTCGATCGCGCACGGTTCGAATCCGAGATCGTCCCGCTGGGACGCCCGGCGGTCCTCAAGGGACTGGTGGACGACTGGCCCGCCGTATCCTTGGCTCGTACCTCGCCCCGAACCTTCGCCGATTACCTCCTGAGCTACGACAGCGGCACGCCGGTTCGGGCCTTTTTCGGAGAACCGGAAACGGGCGGGCGGTTCGGTTATTCGGATGACCTGAAGGGCTTCAACCACGAGCAGCGAAGCATTTCTCTGAAATCCCTGCTCGATCAGGTGCTGAACCGCGATTCCGGGGGCGAGCAGGGTCACATCTATGCCGGCGGCGTCCCCCTGCCCAAGGTTCTGCCCGGTATGGCCGAAGCGCATCCGATGCCGCTGCTCGACCCGGACAAGGAGCGGCTCACCTCGCTGTGGATCGGCAACAGATCCCGGACGGCGGCGCACTGGGACCTGGCCCAGAATCTGGCCTGCGTGGTCGCCGGGCGACGCCGCTTTACCCTGTTTCCCCCCGACCAGATCGGCAACCTCTATGTCGGGCCGATCGACCTGACCCTGGCCGGCCAGCCGATCAGCCTGGTCGATATCGTCGAACCGGATTTCGAGCGCCATCCGAAGTATCGGTCTGCTTTGGCCGTCGCCGAAGTCGCCGAACTGGAGCCGGGCGACGCCCTCTACCTGCCCAGCCTGTGGTGGCACCACGTCGAGTCGCTCGAGGATTTCGGGGCCATGATCAATCTGTGGTGGCGGGACGGACCGGAGTATCTGACCACGCCGATGCTGACGATGCTGCATGCGTTGCTGACGATCCGTGACCTGCCGCCAGGCGAGCGCCAGCAATGGCGTACCTTCTTCGATCACTACATCTTCCAGACGGGCGACGATCCGGTGGCACACCTGCCGCCTGACGCGCGTGGTATTCTGGGCTCCATGACGGGATCCATCCGGGCGCGGATCAAGGCCATCCTGCTACAATCACTCCAGCGCTAGGCCAGGGCCAGGACGATGCACACTACGATGAACACGCCGGAGCTCTTCCTGATCGCGATGCTGATCATCCTGACCGTGCCCTGGCTGGTATGGCGATTGGGACGGACCGACACCTATGCGCCGCTCGTGGTCGTCCAGATCGTTGCCGGGGTCCTGCTGGGACCAGGAGTCCTGGGAGCGGTCTTTCCCGTCTACTATGCCACGGTCTTCACGCCGCCCGTCATTGGTGCCCTGAACGGGATCGCCTGGTGGGCGGTCATGCTGTTCGTCTGGATCGCCGGCGTCGAGCTGGATCTGAAAGCGGCCTGGCGGGATCGAACGGATACGGTGACGACGGCGAGCCTGGCCCTGATCGTGCCGATGGCGCTGGGCGCGGGCGCGGCATTGTTTCTGACCCAGTGGCCGGGCTGGATCGGGACCGATGGTCTTCGCTGGCAAGTGATCCTGGGTATGGGAATGGCCTGCGCGGTCACCGCACTTCCCATCCTGGTGCTGTTCCTGGACAGGCTCGGGATCCTGAGGCTGCCGCTGGGCCAGCGTGTCCTGCGCTATGCCAGTCTGGACGATATCATCATCTGGGCGGTGTTGGCCTTGATCCTCCTCGACTGGGAGCGCGTTGGCCGACAGGGTCTGTTCCTGGTCGGGTTCGCCCTGGCGAGCTTCGCCGTGCGCGCATTGATGCGACGCCTTGCGGCCCAGGACCGCTGGTACCTCGGCTTGATATGGCTTGCGCTCTGCGGGTTCGCCGCCGATTGGTCGGGCCTGCATTTCATGGTCGGGGCCTTCCTGTCCGGCGCGATCATCGAGCCCGGCTCCTTTGACCGGCGCCAGATGGAGAGTTTTCGAGATACGATCGTGATGGCCTTTATGCCGGTCTTCTTCCTGTCGACCGGCTTGCGTACCGAATGGGGTGTTGGCGGGCTTGCCGTGTTCGGAGCCGCAGCCCTGCTGTTGACAGCGGCCATCATCGGAAAACTCGCCGGCGTGCACCTTGCCGCGCGCATCCTGCGGTGGCCGAAGGGGGAAGCCGGGATCATCGGCTGGTTGCTTCAGACCAAGGCGCTGATCATGATCATTTTCGCCAGCATCCTTCTGGACAAGGCCATCATCACCAACAGCGCGTTCACCGCCTTGCTGCTGATGGCCGTTGGATCGACGATGCTGACCATCCCCCTGGTCACGCGCATGCTCAAGGCACCAGCCGAGGTGCGCGGGTCGGAAGCGCCCGGCTGACGCCCGGTGCGGTGCCCGGGCGCCGGGGCTGCACGAGACGGTGCCGCGTCGATGGATGACGCAGTCGGGATGCAGGCGAAGGGGGTGTCGCCGTCGCATCCGGCGGCCGCACGACGTATGCCTGTCAGGAATCCGTGATCCCGAAAGGGAAGTCTTCAGTAGCAGCGTCGAATAAATCCCATAATGGTTCGACCGCGTGTCTCATTTCGAGGTTAATGAAGATTACCGGATAAATTCATCATTAATAAAATCCTTCTGATCATAGTTTCCATTGGCCCAATATAGCCGATCAAACGCGATGAGTTCGCTTCTCCGGGGAAAAGCAGCGCTTTTTCCGTTGAATCAAGGTAAATGACCTCTGAATCGATCTGAAAGATGAGGTTGGTACGGTCGTTGCTGCTTTCCCCATGCCGAAACCCCGGCATTGAAAGGAACAGAACGATGAAAACGTCTCACGCCATTCTGGCTGCCGCCCTCACACTCGCCGCCTCCGCCGGCGCGGCGCAGGCCCAGAGCCTCGACAACAACCAGCGCAACAACGCCACCATCAAGGCCACGCTGAACGCCACGATCCAGGGCGTCAGCGACGACGTGGCCGTGACCTCGGCCGCCATCGCCAACTCCTTCTCGGCCACTGGCGGCACCGGCTCCAGCCTCGCGACCCTGAACAACTACCAGAACTTCTGGGGCGACGCCCGTTCGGACCTCTCGGCCTCGATCTCCAACGTCGTGGACGATGTCTCGGTAACCTCGGCGGCCATCGCCAACTCGGCCACCATCGAAGGCGACTGGGTCGGCGTCATCAACAACACCCAACTGGCGGGCTACGATCCCACCTCGACCCTCAATGCGACGCTGGTGAATGTCGGCGATGTGGCCATGACCTCGGCGGCCCTTAGCAACTCGGCCAGCATCGACGCTGACTTTGGCCGCCTGGCTTCGTTCCAGGCCAACAATGCCGGCGTCTACGGCAACATGAACGCCACGGTCCGCGACGTTCGCGGCTCGGTCACGGCGACGACTGCCGCCATCGGCAACAGCCTCTCCGTCACGGGCTTCTAAAACAACTGACTTCCCGGTGTCGTCGCGCTGCAACGCGGCGACACCAACGTCAAAGGAAAGCTTCGCATCATGAACCGCTCCCGGTCAATCCTGAAAAATGCGGTCCTCGCCCTCGCGGGCAGTGCCTTCCTGGCCACGCCGGCCCTCGCCCAGAGCGCACCCGCGCGCGGCGGCTCGCTGGCCACCTATGAGGCCGGCTATGCCAACGGTCGTCAGATGGAGGGTCGGACCTATGGGTCCTCCTCCGGCGAACGGACTGGTAACCGACTGATCGTCAATGGAATTATACAGTCTGATTCGAACAGCTATTTCGAATCCGATGGGAACATGGGTGATCAGGCCGTCAGCGGCGCTGATTATTTCTCGACCGGTGCCGTCAGCTCCTCGAGCACGGCGATCGGCAATCTCCTGACGGTTTCTGTCGCCGGGTCCTGGAACACTGTGATCGTCAACTCGAACCAGACGAACACCGGTGCCGTCACCGCCAACGGGTCCGTGACCGCCAACTCGACCCAGGGGACCACCAGCGCCGTCGCACCCAACGGGACCACGCCCCCGCGCTGACCGCTCCTTCTTCCCCTTCCCGGAGACCTGACATGACCCGCCGCCCCAACCGTCTTCTGATCATGGCCCTGACCGCCGCCAGCCTGCTGGCTCCGGGACTGGCCGCCGCCGGTACGCCGGACAATTCGGTTCGCGGCGGTCGGGTTCATGCCTCGGGCAATGCCACACCCTATACGGTCGCCCTGACCTGTCTCGCCGAGCGCAACCAGACCCTCGGCCTGAGGACGCCCCGGATGGCCGTCGGTCGCATCGGCGACCTGACCGGACGGGTTGATTTCGATACCGGGGCCCGCGTGTCCCAGGGGGCCTCCCTGTTCGCCATCACCGCCCTGGCCCGCGCCGGCTCACCGGTTGTCGAGCGGCTGGACAACACCGTCTCCCAGCTCGAGCTGGACTACGCCCAGAAGCACCTGTTGTCCGATACGCCCGAACTGGCCGGGCAGTCAGCCGAGAATTTCCGTCCTATCTTCGCCGGTCAGGTCGCCGGATCGGAGTATTTCATCGTCGGCGGGATCACCGAGCTGAACTACAATATCCAGTCGTCGGGCCTCAATGCCCAGTTCGGCGAGGCCGAGCTGACCGGCCTGAGGGGCCGCGTCGGCGGTTCCAGCTATGTCATGAACGTCGCCCTCGACCTTCGCCTCGTCGACAGCCGCTCCCAGATCGTCGTCGATACGGTATCCTTCCAGAAGCAGCTGCTCGGCCGCGAGATGAACCTCGGCGTGAGCGGCGGCACCGACACTGTCGGTGGTGTCGTGTCCGGCGGCACCCAGGCGGTCGAACCCCTGCAGGCCGCGGTCCGCACCCTCGTCGAACGGGGCGTGTTCGAACTCCTGGCTGGCATGCAGACTCCCGAGGCCTATAGTGGGTGCCTTGAGAGGGCAGAGATCGATTCGTGACTCGCCGCATCCTGATCGCCGTCCTGATGACGTCCTCGATTGTTTCGGGGTGCGGGTCGACAGGCTTTGATCCCGCCACCGGCCTCTATGCCGCGCCGGTCGGGGGTGCTCCGGCGACCGCCAATGCCACGCCCCTGACGCCGGCCCTGACCTGCCTCGCTGATACCGCCGCCGGCCTGCGCATCGCCGCGCCCCGCCTGGCGGTCGGCGAAATCGCGGATCTCACCGGCAAGCTGGATCTCGAGACGGGCCGCCGGGTGACCCAGGGGGCCTCGCTGTTCGCTGTCACGGCCCTGGGCCGGGCCGGGGTTCCGCTGGTCGAGCGGGCGGACCGGACGGTCGCCGAGGTCGAACGCACCTATGCCACCGCCCAGGTCCTTTCCGATGCCCCGACCGGGGCCGGCGAATCCCCCGGACCGGTGCGCCCGGTTAGTCCCGGCCAGATCGCCGGCTCGCGCTACTACCTCGTCGGCGGTATCACCGAGCTCAACTACAATATCGAGTCATCTGGCGGGCAGCTGGGCGTGGGGGCCATCGACCCCGAGGACCCCAAGACTATCCTCGGCGGTTCCCGCTTCGTCATGAATGTGGCGATTGACCTGCGGCTGGTGGATTCCATCTCCCAGGAGGTGGTGGCGATCGCCGCCTATCAGAAACAGATCGTCGGCCGCGAGATTCGCGCCGGTGTGTTCGACATCTTCGGCGGTGTGGCCGTCGACCTGTCGGGCGGGCGAAGTGCTCTGGAGCCGCTACAGCTCGGGGTACGCGCCCTTATCGAACGCGGCGTCTTTGATGTGTCAGCTGAGCTCTACGGCCTGACAGGCTCGACCTGTCTCCCGGCTGAGCAGACCGTTGATACCTCGGGTGGCTATCGCCGTCTTCGGGCTTTCTCGGCACCTCTCCCGATCGCCGTTCCCATTGCGCCGACGATATCGGTCGCGGCCGAAACACGACAGTCTCCGGCAGCCGTCCAGGGCGTGACGAACGTCGCGGGCATGGCCCCAAGCTCAATCGTGGGGCCTGCCTCGCGGGGGTCCGGAGCCGAGGCCCTCGGCCCGGCAGTTTCAAGCGCTCCCGACCGGGTTGCCGCGCCCGGGACCATGGTCCGGCCACGCCTCGATCCAAACGGCTGGAGGGTCCGCCGGGAGACTGCTCCCAGGACGGAGACAGGGCTGGACACTCGCCCCTTCAATCCGGGCCTGGAAGCCAACGAAGGCGCACGGCCCGAAGTCATGGACCGCAACAGGCAGCCGTTATCGAGCCCGGGACGATTGCGAGCCGGCGGTTAGCCTGTAAGGGCAGTTGGCTGCCCTCGGCGGCGGACCAGGCATTGGCGTCCTGTCGGCTGCGACAGCTCCTCCGGATCTGCCGCGCCTTCACGGATCCCTGCCTCCCTGGAGCGACAGCGAGACGGGGCCGGCCTCAAGCAAGGACGGCGACGGCCCATCAGACCTGCTGGCCAGGGAGGTCTTGCTGGCCTTGCAATGCCGGCCGTCCTGCGATGGAGGCTCCGGCCTTCTTCGGTGTCATGACAGCCATGACAGCCATGACAGTCATGGCGGATGCCCTGCGCGCCGGGACGGTGCCCGGATGGTCTGCAGACTGTTCCTCACAAATCGGCCGCAAGCCTCGGACGCACATCGCGCAAGATGCACGCATTCAAATCAGAAACGGGCCTAGCCCAGATCGTCAATATCCTGCCTGCGCAGGCTCATTTCAAAATCCATCAAAATATCCAAGAGCTCTTCGGTCGTTATTGAAGCAGATCTGGGGCCAAAACGATGTTTAGAAAAACTTACTATATGCTCTATTACCCCGATCTGCTCACCAAGCTGATCGAATAGTGCGGGAGCCTCCAGAAGGAAGTTCTTGAAGGCCGAGGGATTGCTATCAACTGTCAACGCGCTATATGCTGTTTCATATATCTTGATTGTGTTGCGAACCTCCAGGCAAGCGCGGCCGATTTCTTTTCGGAGAAATTTTCTACTTTTTGATATGTAATCTCTGGATGCGCTATCCATAGCGCCGATAGGATTTACATTCGTGATTCTATCCGCAACGCCGGATATGTCTTTCAGTAGCGCACCCAGGGACCATTTGTAATACAAGAAACCCTTCCAGGAGAACACGCCTTCCTGAAATTGACTTGGATTAAGTCTTAATGTCTTTCCGAGCGTATCATTATTCGCACCGGGTGTATTTGATAGAATCATGGCAGTCATACGATCTATCGATCGAGTCTCTGCATTCGGATCCTCCATGCTCAGTTTGACAAGGGGGGTAATTTCTGACTTGACAAAATCGTGCATGGCTTGAAGATCGCTATCACTTAAGGCAAAATAGCAACTTGCGGGATTTATGTTCGACCGCGAAAGGCGTTCCTTCAGAAGAAAGGGATCAAGCGAAGGTAGTTTGTCCATGATATCAAGAACGACGAGGTCTTGGCTATCTCTACTGACGCCGAAATGCTCTAGCATAATGTCTTCAAAATTGATCTGATTTACAAATATATATCTTCCACCTGTTTTCAGGTCGCTCTTCTCTATAGGTATTACTATTTTCGTCGCATTTTTTCGAGGAGCAAAAAATATATCGTGCTCGTTCTGCCGAAGTCTATGCTTGATAATTATACTTGAATTGAGCTCCCGATTTACAAATAGAGGATTCTCTATCCATTCCTGTTCTGTGCCATTTTCTCGATAAACCTTCAGCAAGTTTAGTATGCGTGCAGTTGAGCCTGTACGTTCTAGGTCTTCCAGACTGCGAAAAGAACGATAGGTCAACTGAACCTCCAGCTATAAGCACCACCGTTGAGGATGCTCAAGGTTGCGCCGAGGGTCGAACTGATCCCCATTCGGCCATTCATCACGCCGGGCCACGTCCGCTCTGATTGGCTATCGTCATTCATAAAAAAAGCCGGTCCGTGTCAGAATCTGTGTTTCCCTGTTTTGCAGATCGGGACCCGGCTTGAATTGATCGATCCTGCGTCCGGGGTGTCTCAAGCCGGACAGCCGGAAGTACATGCGATGTATCACAAAAGCTTATGGCCGTGTTCATCTCCTTAAAAGATCAAGACGCCCTTAAAGGCCCGTGTCTCGGGTCAGGAATCATTGTTTCACGGTCAGCAGATGACGGCTGCGGCGATGGTGATGGCGGACATGAAGGTGTGGACGCCGCGTTCGTAGCGAGTTCGGAGTGTGTTGCGATAGCTCCGCAGGTCTTGTTTCCCGATCAGGCACCAGGCTTGCGATCGTGGCCTCGCCGGGCGGCTGGTCGGCGGCTGCCGCAGAACTGTCCGACGGCACCGGACGCAGGGCCTGCAGTCCCCCCGGGTCTCGGTCGGCCACCGATACCGAATCAGCGGAAGGCCGCTGGCCCTATCGGCGCGCGGTAGCGACGGGCTCCGGCGGCTCCATCAGCGGAATGGAAGCGACACGACGCAGCGTCGCGCCCGGTTTTGCGTCCAGCCCGTTCAGCGTCAGATCCAGCGCGACGGCGGTGATCCCGTCGTTCGGGCTCGCCATCTCTGTCGTCAATGCGATCTCCGGCTGCAGCGGCCACCCCTCCAGCCAGTCCCCGCGCCGTCGATGGAAAGTCCAGCGCACGGCGGACACATCCTCGATCAGCACCTGACGGCGCTCGCCCGTCTTCCCCCCGACAGTCCGGACCAGGGTTCCGTCGTCGAGCCCATAGCGCACATTGACGACCTCGCCGGAAAGGTTGGTCTTCTGCAACGACAGGGTGTCGGCCGATCCGGCGAGATCCCCGGTGATCTGGTCGAGGTCGGTCGAGACGACCAGCATGGCTCGCTGAATCTCTGCCATCCGCGACAGCCGGGTCTCGGTCGCGCCCTGTGTCCGCAGCACCCCGTCCAGCAGGGTGAAGCCCGCGATGCCGATCAGGGCGAACAGAGCCATGGCGATCAGCACCTCGACAAGGGTGAAACCCTGGCGCGGTTGGTCGGCCTTCGTGCTATGCGGCGACGACAGCCGGAGAGAGCCCCGTGATGAAGGTCTGGAGAACACGCGACGGCGAGGGCGGTCGGGCCGGAAGCGCATTTCAGTTCGAGCGCCTGACGGTTCGGGTCACCCGCTGGCGCGTGGTCCTGGCCGGCGTTGGGGTCGGCGCATATGCGCTGGGTCTCGTCGCCATGGCCCCGTCCGAGATTATCGTCGCGCGGTCCTCGAACGGCGAACGCCAGGCGGTGGGTACGGTCTGGGCGGGCGAGCGCGCCATGCCGGGCGGGTTCGGGGCGGGCTGGACGCTGATGCCCCTCTCTTCGATCCTGCATCTGTCGGCGGCCACGCGGATTACCCTGCGCGGGCCGGACACCGAGGCCTCGACCCAGGTCCTGGCGCGGCCGGGTCGTGTCCTGATCCGAGACCTGGAGGGGACGGTATCGATGCGGATGCTGAACGCCGTGGCTCCGGGCCTGCCGTTCGCCTGTTCGCCCGTGATGCGGCTGGAGGTCGAAAGCCTGGCGCTGAAGGGGGCACCAACGGGTGCCGGCCGTATACTCAGCGGATCCGGCGAGTGTGCGGCCACCGGCGGGGCGGCCACCCCGATCGCTCCGCTGACAGGGACGCTGACGGCCGACGAGGGTGCGTCGAATGTTGTCTTCACCCGGGTGGGCGCGACCGAACCGGTGCTGAAGGCGCGGATCCAGTCGGACGGCACCCTGACGGCCTCGGTCGAGCCGGGCGGGGTCGGGCTGCTGCCGGGGATCGGCGCGCCGATGTCGATCGACACGAAACTGTAAGCGGCCTCGCTCACAGTCCGGCGAGGTTGTTGAGGTTTACGATCGGCATGAGGATGGCCAGCACCATCAGAAGCACGATGCCGCCCATGACCAGCAGGACGCCGGGTTCGACCAGGGACACCAGGGCCTGGACCAGGCTGTCCAGTTCCTGCTCCAGATCCTGGGCCGCACGTTCCAGACCGTGGCCCAGCTTGCCCGATTGCTCGCCTGCGGCGACGATCGCCAGCAGCAGGGGCGGGAAGACGTCGGCCTCCGCCATGGCGCGGCGCAGCGAGGCCCCTTCGCGCACGCGGGCCGCGGTCAGAAAGGCCCGTTCGCGGGCATAGAGGTTGGGCGTGACGGCGGCCGAGGCCTGAAGCGCCTCTACCAGAGGCACGTCGGACCGGACCAGGGTCGCCAGTGACCCGGCGAACCGGGCGGCGTTCAGGTGCTGGACGAAGGTGCGGAACGGTGGGGTCTTCAGCAGGAACTCGGCGAAGCGGCGGCTGTTGGCCGGGATGGCCAGCCAGCGGTTCCAGGCGACCCCGGCCACGCCGAGGGCGATCAGGACGTAGAGACCGAACGCCTGCACGAAGGCCGACAGAGCGATCAGAGCGCGGGTCAGGAAGGGCAGCTCGGCCCCGCGCGAAACGAAGACTTTCACGATATCGGGGACCACATAGACCATCATCAGGGTGATCATGAGCAGCGACACGACAGCCAGCAGGGCGGGATACAGCAGGGCCAGCTGGACCTTGCGGCGCGCCTTCTCCTGATTGCCGACGAACTCGGTCAGATGGGCCAGAACCGTCGACAGCTTGCCCGACTGTTCGCCCGCCGCAATCGAGGCGCGGTAGTATTCGGGGAAGACCTTCGGATGTCGGGCTAGGGCCGAGGCGAAGCTGCGACCCTCCAGAATGGCGGAGCGCACATCGGTCAGGACAAAGCCGACGGGCTGGCCTGCGGTCTGCTGGGCGGCGATGCGCAGCGCCTCCTCGATGCGGATGTCCGATCCGATCAGGGTCGAGAGCTGGCGGGTGACGGCGGAAAGGGTCCTGGAGCTGATGCCCCTCTGGAAGATGACGATGCCCCTGGACAGATCGGTCTTCCTGCGCTCTCCGGCCAGGGCGACGCCGGTGGGCAGGAGGCCCCGGTCGCGGACCAGCTGTCGCGCGCCGACGTCGGAAGCGGCTTCGACCGTACCCTTGTGGGGTTTGCCCTCGGGATCGACCGCCTGGAAGGCATAGACCGGCATCAGACGTCCTCGCGGACGACGCGCGCGACTTCCTGGATGGATGTCTCGCCCGCCATGGCCTTGGCGGCGCCGTCCTCGAGCAGGCCGGGGCCGCGCTGGCGGGCGAGGCGGATCAGATCGGCCTCGGCGGCACCGTCATGGATGGCCTGCTGCATGGCCTGGTCGATTTCGATGACCTCATAGACGCCGAGCCGACCCCTGTAGCCCTCGCCCCGGCATTCGGAGCAGCCGACGGGGCGGAAGATGCGGGCCCCGACGGGGACCAGGCCGCCGGTCACCTCCGAGTCGCTCCGGGTGGCCTCAGCCGGGGCCTTGCAGTGGGGGCAGAGGCGACGCACCAGTCGCTGGGCGATCAGGCCGGACAGCATGGGGGCCAGCAGATAGCGCTCCACACCCATGTCGATCAGCCGGGTCACGCTGCCGACCGCCGTATTGGTATGCAGGGTCGACAGCATCAGGTGGCCGGTCATGGAGGCGCGCACGGCGACCTCGGCCGTCTCGTGATCGCGGATCTCGCCCACCATGATGACGTCGGGGTCCTGACGCAGGATGGCGCGCAGGCCGCGGGCGAAGGTCAGGTCGATGCGGGCATTCACCTGCATCTGGCCTATCCCGTCCAGGGCATATTCGATCGGATCCTCGACCGTCATGATGTTGCGGCGGCGGTCGTTCAGCCGGGTCAGGGCGGAATAGAGGGTGGTGGTCTTGCCCGAGCCGGTGGGGCCGGTGACCAGGATGACGCCGTGCGGGCGGGCGATCATCCGCTCGAACGTGTCGAGGTCGCGGTCGCTCATGCCCAGTTGGGCGAGATCGAGGCTGGTCGAGCCCCGGTCGAGGAGACGCAGGACGACCCGCTCCCCATGCTGGGACGGGATGGTCGAGACGCGGACGTCGACGTCGAGCCCGCCGATGCGCAGGGTGACCCGTCCATCGTGAGGGACGCGCTTCTCGGCGATGTCGAGGCGGGCCATGACCTTGATGCGGCTGACCAGCAAGGGGGCCAGGGCGCGGGCGGGTTCGAGGACCTCGCGCAGGACGCCGTCGATGCGGAAGCGGACGATCAGCCGTTTCTCCTCGGCCTCGATATGGATGTCGGAGGCCCCGTCCCGGATGGCCTGGAGCAGCAGGGCGTTGATCAGGCGCACGACCGGCGCATCGTCGCGGCTGTCCAGCAGGTCGTCGACGGCGGCAGCGTCCTCGGCAAGGGCGGCGAGGTCGTCTTCGGACGCGGCATAGTCGGAAGCGGGGGTGGCCTCGCTGCCGGTCTGTTCGCGCAGGACGGCGTCGAACCGGTCGTCGTCCACGGCCTCGAAGGCGATGTCGCCGCCGTTGACGCGACGGACCTCCAGCAGGGTCTCCAGCGTCGCCGAGCGGCGGTGCAGGCAGATGGGGCGGTCTCCGCCCCGCAGGATCATGGCCCCGCGCCGCCGGGCGAAACCGTAGGCGAGGGTGGCGGGGGCGAGGGTGGTGTCTTCGGTGAGGCTCATGGCTGGACGCGGACTGATACGTTGACCGCACCGGCCTGGCTGCCCCGGTCGATGCGGACGGATGACAGGGTGGCACCTGAGGCTTCCAACCCGGCTAGCCAGGGGATGACGCTGTCGTAGCGGGCCTCGGTCACCGTCACGGTCGCGGCGTCGCCATCGGGGGTGACGCTGACGGGAATGATTCCGAAGGTGGCGGCCTGGGCCGGGATAGCGGTTTCCAGCGGGCCGGACAGGCCTGCGGCGGTCGGTGCGATCGGCCCGGCGGTGCGGATGCGAACCATGACGGTCTCATAGGCGGCGATGCGGTCGATCGCGGTGGCGCGCGCATCGAGCAGCGGCCGCAGGATCAAGAGCCACAGGACCGCCACTGTCAGGAGGCCACCCAGCCCCGCCAGCAGAATCTGCTCGCGTCGGGACCGGCCCGCATACCAGGCGGCGGCCGCATCGAGCGCGGGTGAGGCGCGGTTCAGGAGGACAGGGGCCTTCATCCGGTGCCTCCGGTCGCGACCCCGAGTGTCGCGTTCAGACCGTTGGTGGCTGTGGCGGCGTCAACGCCGGAGGGGGCTCCCGACGCGGTCAGGCCGCTTGCCGTCAGGGCCTGGACGGCGCGATCGAGCGTCGCCGCATCGGAGACCACCACGTCAAGGTCGAGGCTGCCGGGCGCATAGGTGGCGCTGTTGAATGCGACGGCACCGGCCCCCGGCAGGGCACCGGACGTCTGGGCCAGCAGGCGGGTGAAGGGCCGCAGGCCCGACCCCGCGTTGGGGACGATGCGGTCGGCAGCGGCGACGACGTCCTCGTCGGGGGTGGTGGCCGGGGCGATGGCCTGAAGCACGGCGCGGGCCTCTGCCTCTTTACGGTCGGCCATCCGGTCCAGCAGGACGGCGTCGAGGCCGAGCAGGGCGATGTGGGCCATGACACCGATCCCGGCGACCAGGGCCAGGCCAGGCAGGGCCGAGGCAGATGTGGCGCGGGTGGCGGCATAGGCACCCTGGCGGAGGTCCAGCGGCGGCAGGACGATCACCGGTTCGTCCGTTGTGCCGGGATGTATCGTGTCAACCTTGACCGCCCCGGCGAAGGTGGCGGGCAGGGTGTCGCCCAGCGGGATGAGGCGGGGACGCCCGGCGGCGGTCCAGGCTCCGTCGAGCGCCGACAGCGGCAGGGCGAAGCCGACCCCGTTATCGGTTCGGACCAGGCAGCGATCGCCGTCGATGTGAACGACCCAGACGCCTTCCGGCGGCAGGGGCAGGGCCATGGCATCCGGCATCAGGATGGCGGGGTCCAGATCGGCCTCGGTCAGCAGGGCGATCCAGCCCTGCATAAGGGCGTGGCGGACGACACCGGCGATATGACGGCGCGGCGCGACCTCGGTCCCGAGCGCGAAATGAAGTGTGGCCAGGGGCTCGGCGACGGCGTCCTCCAGAGCGAACGGAAGCGCGGCGATCCGCTGGGCGCGGGTGGCGAAGGGCAGATCGACCACGACGGTCAGGACGTCTTCCGACGGCACCAGAACCGTGGTGGGTCCGGAATAAGATCTGTCCACTGCCAAGATTCTGTCATCGACAATGCGCCATAAGCCTCGACTCGGAAGGTTCGAACGGACGGGTCGACCCAGCATCGGGGAACTCTGTAGAATGGCGTGGCTGCAAGGCGCACCCCGGTCTATAGCAGCCAAAATCCGCCTGTCGCCACTGCCCGCGCTCATGAGAAAAAGTGTCATGATTACTTTGTCAGAACGTCATCGAGCGGCGGCGCCTCGCCGGGATCGCCGGGCGGGCCTGACGCTGGTCGAGATGATCGTGGTCCTGGCCATCATTGCCGTGGTGGCCGTCCTGATCGTGCCCAACGTCATCGGCCGTCCGGATCAGGCGCGGGTGACCGTAGCCAAGACGGATCTGAAGACGATCGCGACGGCGCTGCGGGTCTATCGACTGGACAATGGCGATTATCCGACTACGGATCAAGGACTTAAGGCGCTGGTTACAAAGCCAACGTCGCCACCGGAACCGCTGTCCTATGCGGCCGACGGATACCTGCCGGAGGTGCCAACCGACCCGTGGGGCAAGGCCTATATCTATCGCAGCCCCGGCACGGGCGGGGCTTACGATCTTTTGTCCTATGGCAAGGACGGCAAGGAAGGCGGCGACGAGCTCGATGCCGACCTGAGCGACAAGACGCGCTGATGGTCCGTGTCGGGGGACACATCGACGGTCTTTGCAAGGCCCGCCGGTCGGGCATGACGCTGGTCGAGATCCTTGTCGTGCTGGCCATCGTCGGCGTGATGGCCGGGGTGGTGACCCTGGGTGTCGGGCTGGGCGACCGGGGCCTTGGCGTCGAGAGCGAGGCGAACCGGCTGGCTGACCGATTGAGGCTGGCCTCGGACGAGGTGTTGACCACGCGGCGTCCGCTGGAGCTGGCGTTCGACGCCGAGGGTTATGGCTTCGTGCGAGGCGATGGCCAGGCGGACCGTGTGGTGGATGCACTGGCGGAACGGCACCGGTTGCCTGAAGGCGTCCGCATGACGGGGCTGGGCGTATCCTCCCCCGTGACGATCGATCCTGATGGTGCTCAGCCGGTCGCGGCCTTCGGTCTGGCCAGGGGCGACCGACGTTGGCGGGTCGAGTTCGACGGGTTGAACGCGGTGGCGCGCCCGGTGACGGATGCCGCAGCATGAAGCGATCAGGCTATTCCCTGATGGAGGCGCTGGTGGCCCTGTTCATCCTGGCGATCGCGACCGTGGGCCTGACCCGGGCGACCCAGTCGCATGTCGACGGCGTGCGCGGGCTGGAGCAGCGGGTGGTGGCACAGTGGGTGGCAGAGAACCGGCTGGTGGAGCTCAACCTTCAAGGCACCGCGTCCTCGCCGGACGTCTCTACGGTGCGGATGATGGATCGTGACTGGTCGGTAAGGGTCGCGCGCCGGGCGACGGACGATCCCGATCTGGTGGCCGTCGACGTCACCGTGGGACCGGCCGGAACGACCCGGGATCTGGTCCGGCTGTCGGGCTTCGTCGATCGATTGTCGGGGCTGGCGTCATGAGCCCGGACCGCAGGGACGAGATCGCGCTGAGGGTCGTCAGCGTCGTGGTTATGGGCTCACTGGCTTTGGCCCTGGCCGGACTGACCTGGCGGCTGACGGGCTGGGACGACGGCCGGTCGGAAGTCGCTGTGGCTGAATCCCTGCCGCCGCCGGGGGCACAGGCGGGCGGGGCCGATGCCGATGTGGCGCGGATCGTCGGCCTGGCCCCGTTCGGGGGTGGCGCGCTTTCGGCAGGTGGTTTGCCGGCGTCCAGCCTTGGCCTGGTTCTGAAGGGCGTGCTGATGGCATTGCCGCCCGGTGCCTCCACAGCCCTGATTTCGCTCGGTGACGGGCCAGCGGCGATCTATGGCGTTGGCCAGTCCCCGACGGGAAATGCCGTGATCGAGGCCATCGGGGTCGATCATGTGATCCTGAAGGTCGGCGAAACGCGAGAACGCCTCGACTTTCCCGTGCCGGTCGTGGCTGCACCGCCGGAAGGGGCCGCAGCACCCGGGGCCGGGATCACGGTCGCTCCCGTTGGCACCACCCCGCTGTCGCCCCAGGCCCAGGCCGCCCTGGCCAGCGCGTCTCCAATCGCCACGGCGGCGGCGACGGCCAGCGCTGCCCCACCGCGTAGGCCGGTCGCGTCGACCGGTCCCGCGCCGGATATCGGACAGACCGCGGCCGCGCTGGGGGCCACCGCCAGCGCCGGGGGCTATCGGATCGGGGCCAATCCCTCGGCCGAGCTGCGCCGCTTTGGCCTGCAGCCCGGAGATGTGATCGAGACCCTGAACGGCCAGGCCGTCGGCGATGCGGCCAGTGACCAGTCGCTGGTCAACCGCGCACGCGAGTCTGGTCAGGCCACCGTTGTCGTCGTTCGGGGCGGTCGTCGCCTGACCCTCAACCTTCCCCTTCGCTAGGAGCCCGGCGTGAAAAAAATCCTCCGCCTGTCCACGACGAGCCTCCTCGCCCTTACGCTGGTCGCGGGATCTGCGGCGCCCGTCACCATGGCGGCGACGACCGGAGGTCAGTCGGTCGCGCCTGCGCCCGTCGCCATGCAGGACGTGGTCATCAACATGCGCGGGGCCGACATCAAGGATGTGGCTGAACAGGTGTCGCGCATCACCGGCCGGACCCTGGTTCTCGACCCGCAGGTGCAGGGTCAGGTCAACGTCGTCTCGGCCGAGCCTCTGAGCCGTAACGGCGTCTGGGAGCTGTTCCTGTCGGTGCTGCGGACCTCGGGCTTCGCGGCCGTGCGCAGCGGCAATGTCTGGCGCGTCGTGCCGCAGGCCACTGTAGTCCAGAGCGGCGCATCCGAGACAGGGGCGGCCGTCTCGAACCAGCAGATCATCACCCGCCTGATCCGGCTGCGGAACCTGCCGAGCGACCAGGCGGTACGGGCGCTCCGGCCGCTTGTGTCCTCGTTCGGGGCGATCGAGGCGATCACCGAGCCGAATGGCGTGGTCGTGACCGACTATGCCGAGAACATCCGGCGCGTACAGCAGTTGGCCTTGACGCTCGACAATGGCGGCGGATCCAGCTTCGAAAGCATTGCCCTGCGATACGCCAATGCGACGGAGGTCGCCGAGTCGGTCGGAGCCCTGCTGGGGTCGGACGCCGGCGGGCCACGCATAACGGCGGACGAGCGATCCAACGTGCTGCTGATAAGGGGCGATGCTCCGGACCTGGCCCAGGCCCGATCGATCGTCGCCGCGCTGGACACCCCCGGCGGGGCGACCCCGGTGACGCGGGTCGTGCGTCTGAGGAACTCGGACGCAGAATCCATCACCGAGATCGTGCGCGGCCTGCTGGGGGGTGAGCCGTCGGCGACCAATCCGGTCGCGCGCTCTTTGCGCCAGGAGACGGGACTGGCAAGCCTGAGCGCCAACAATCGTGACGCAGCGGCCCAGGCGGCCAGCGCGATCTCGTCATCGGGCGAAGCCGGGGCGACCCCGCTGCCGTCTTCGTCGGGTTCGGCGAGCCGACCCGGCGCGTTCACTCTGGAAGGTGTCACGGTCCAGGCCTCGCCCGAGCTCAACGCGGTCGTCATGCGCGGCCCGCCGGCGACGGTCGAAATGCTGGAGGATGTGATCAGCCAGCTGGATCTGCGCCGCGCCCAGGTGAAGATCGAGGTCGCCATCGTCGAGATCACCGGTGAACTGGGCGAACAGATCGGGGCGCAGCTGGCTGTCGGCGGTGCCGTGCCGGACGAGGGCATCGTCGGTGGTACCAGCTTCTCGAACGCCGGCAACGACCTGGGGATCGTACTGACGGCCCTGGGCTATCCGACGGGTCGCCTGCTGGGGCAGGGGCTGTCTCTGGCGGCGGGTTCTGAAGGCGATTTCGGACTGCTGCTCCAGGCCCTGGGGACCAACAGCGCCGCCAACCTGCTGTCCGCCCCCAGCGTCACAGTGCTGGACAACGATCCGGCCGAGATCGTGGTCGGTCAGAACGTCCCGTTCCGGACCGGCAGTTTTGCCACGGATGGTAACTCCACCAATCCCTTTACGACCATCAGCCGCGAAGACGTTGGCCTGACCCTGAGGGTCATTCCGCGCGTGCACGAAGGTGGCGTCGTCAAGCTGGAGGTCAGCCAGGAGGTCTCGTCGCTGGTCACGACCAATGTGTTGGGGGCGGCGGATCTGGTGACCAACCGGCGCAGTATCCAGACCTCGGCCCTCGCCGACGACGGGCAGACCATCGTTCTGGGCGGGCTGGTAGTCGACGACCGGATGTCGAACAACAGCCGCGTGCCCGGTCTCAGCAGCATCCCCCTGGTCGGCAACGCCTTCCGCTCGCGCCGCGACAGCCAGACGCGCCGGACGCTGTTCATTTTCCTCAAGCCGACGATCCTGAGGACCAGCGAGGATGTGGCCGCCTCGGCGCGCGAGAGCTTTGATCGATTGAGGGCAAACGAACCGGTTCGGGTCGATCCGACCCGGCCCCCGCCGATCGCTCGCGACCCGCGCCTGCCGAACGAAATCGACGACGTCTTCTAGACTGGATGCCGCGTCTCGAAGCTGGGAATGACAAGATCGATATCCGCGTCGGCCGTCTCGACCGACGGCTGCCTGTGTTCACGCTGGTCAGCCAGGCGCAGGACGGGCGGCAAGGTCGGTCCAGGTGTCGGGCTGCGACGATAGACGGCCTGCCCGCCGAACAGGGCCGCTGCCCCGGCAAGGGCTCCTGCGAAGAACAGCAGCATGGCCCCCATGGCCCCGTCCCACCACCGGGCGCGGCCATAGACCGGAACGGGCGAGGCCTCGGACGCAGCGTCGGCCGGCCCTGCCGACGCAGTCGGTGACGGCAGGGCCATCAGCACCCCGCCCCGGGCGATCAGTATGGGCGCGTTCGTGCGGGGTACCAGTGTGTAGACGCCCGGCCGCACGCGGATCAGGGCGATGTCCTGGTCCAGCAAGGCCGAGCCGAAATCCTGCAGCAGGGCCGGGCCGGAATACTGGCCATCGGCGGAAAAGGTCACAACGCCCGTCGGGGTCGCCGGATCGATATCGAGTTCGTATCCCAAAGCCGAAACGACCACGTCCTGTGCGGCCTCTGCGGCCGGCGTCTCGTTGAAGCTGAAGACATAGAACTGCACCGGTTCGGCGGCCGACGAAACGATTGGCGTCGCTGCCGACACCTGTGCCAGGGCTGCGGCCGGGGTCAGCGTCAGGGTCAGGAAAAGCAATCCGGATGCGCGGGTCAGCATGGGGTGTTCAATACCACGCGGTGGCGTGCCCCTCCATGACCTCTGGAATGCGTGAAGACGGCAGCCCGGGGGCAGGCAGGGGGCGCGGTGGCAGAAAGAAACGGCCGCCCTCCTGAAGAGAGCGGCCGTTGGCCTTTCAGACGTCTTGCAGGCCTAGAAGCGGGCGGTCAGGCTGACCGAGGCGCTGCGGCCCAGTTCGTACTTGTTGACGCGGATCCGGTCGTTACCAAACTCCTGGAACTCGTCGTAGTCGGTGTTGAGCAGGTTTCTGAACTCCAGCGCCAAGCCGATATCGCGATCCACGACGGTGAAGTCCTTGCGATAGACGAAGTCGAGGAACACGCCCGGCTCCTGGATATAGTCCGGCTCGCGGTTGCCCGCCGCGCCGGCCCCCCGGGCGGTGATCCGCTCGGACACATAGTTGACGATCAGGGTCGCCTGGGACCGGTCGGTGTCATCCTCCCAGCCGAGTTGCAGGTTGGCGACATGATCGGACTGGCCCTGGAGCCGGCTGCCGTCCGCAATAAAGAAGTTTGCGGGCTGAGGGGCAGTGTTGCCCGGCGACACGATGGTATCGCCAGTGCTGACCTGCACATCGGAGTTGGAGTAGGTGTAGTTCGCTTGGATCAGCCAACGCTTGTTCGCGATGAAAGGCAGACTGTTGTCGGGCCATTCGAAATACTTCTTGGCCTCGACCTCGGCCCCGTAGATCACCGCCTGAGGGGCGTTGATGAAGGACTGCTGCTTGGTGGTGTCGTTGGTGTTGACGATCGTGGACTCAACAGGCTTGTCCAGATCCTTGTAGAAGACACCGGCCGTCACATACTGCTGGCGAGCGAAGTACCACTCATAGCGGGCGTCGACGTTCAGGATTTCGGTGTCGACCAGGAAAGGGTTGCCGGTAAACGTCCGGTCGCTCTCGGGATCGGTATAGGGCTGGGACGCCAGTTCGCGGAACTGCGGCCGACCGATGGTCTGGGACGCGCCGACCCGCAGTTGCATGTCCTCATAGAAGTTCCAGGTCGCCGTGAAGGAGGGCAGGAAGTACTCCTCTTCCAGACTCGTCTCCAGGCTCGGCGTCAGGTCACCGAACAGGTTACGCGTCGTCACGGACTGCTCGGCTTCCTCGTAGCGAACACCGATCGTGGTCGTGACCAGGGGGATGATCTCGGCCTCGACCGAGACATAGGCGGCGTTCACCTGCAACTCGCCGTCATAGGCGGCCTGCCGGTTTCCGCCGGTAACCTCCTCCAGGATCAGGCCGTTGGGGCCGATGTTGAAGTCGGACGTGTAGTAATCGACGCGCGATTCCAGCTGGTCGGCCGAGCGGTTGTTGGACCGGAACTCCAGATCGCGGCGTTCGGCGTTGCGGCTGTTGTCAAGGAAGGCCACGCCGCCGGCAAAGATCACATCGCGATAGTCCGACAGTGGCAGGGTGTAACGGACATCCGCCCCGGCCGAATAGATGTCGTCGTCCAGTTCGCTGAAGGAAATGCGGTTACCGCCACCGTTCGCCCGGTGGACGAAGTCACCGGCCGTGTTCCGCGTGTACTGGAAATAGGTCTCGTACGGCGCGTCGCGCGACGTGGTCGAATAGGCTGCGCGCCAGTCCAGTTCCAGGGCACCCTCCAGGAAATCATGCTCGCCGGCCAGCTGAGTCGAGAACAGCTCACGCACGAACCATTCGGTGAAGTCATTGCGGACGACGGTCCCGCCGGTGTCGAAGCGGGGACCGACCTGGGTGCGGGCTTCCTTGGTCGTGTTGCGGACGTAGAAGTTGGTCCAGGTCAGTTCATGGTCCAGACCGGACAGCGAAAGCGCACCAAGGGCGTTCAGCTGAACGTCGTTCTGACCGGACTGGAAACGGAAACTGTCGAGCGGGATCAGGCGGCCGGCGTCGAAGCCACCGACTTCCTGGAAGCCCACGCGGGTGCGCCAGCTGCTGTCATAACCGCCGACGACGATAACGCCCAAGGTGCCGATCGGCGTCTCGTTCGAGAAGCCGCCCGAGGCCTCAAGGCCGAAATCCACCGGGCTGTCTTCCTTCTGGAGAAGACGCAGCGGCGCATTGACCAGGGACCGACCGATGCGTTGCAGATCGCTGTCCGTGAACGCACTGCCGCGCTGGATCCGCTGACCGGTGGCGAAGGCCAGGGCCAGCTCACCCGGAACCTCGCGCGTGCCGTCGTCAAAGCCGAGGAAGTCCGTCCGCGACCCGTAATAGATCAGGCCCTTCTGGCCGGTCGACTCCGAGTTGGCACCGAGTTCCGTCTGGAAGGTAAAGAAGGGCTCGGACGGGGCGTCGATCGTCCGCAGGTCGATCACGCCGCCGCCGAACTCGCCGGGATAGTTGGCCGAATAGGTCTTCTGAACGGTCACGCCCTCGAGCACGCTCGACGGGAACAGGTCCAGGGGAACGACGCGCTGCAGCGGCTCGGGCGAAGGCAGGGGCGAGCCGTTCAGCAGGGCCGAGGAATAACGCTCGCCCAGGCCACGGACGTAGACGAAGCGGCCTTCCACGACCGAAAGGCCGGTGACGCGGGTCAGGGCGGCGGCGGCGCTGGAATCGCCGGTCCGCTGAAGGTCCTCGGACGTCAGAAAGGCGGCGACTTCCGAGCTCTCGCGGTTCGGCTCGGGGATGTAGCGGCCCAGAACGACGATCTCGTCGACCTGGCTCTCTTCATCCTGGGCGGCGTCGGCCTCGACGGCGGGCGTCTGTTCGACGGGTGCGGTTTGAGCGTAGGCGAACCCGGGCGCGATCAGCGCGCTGGTTGCCAGCAGGACCCCGCTCAGGGTCAGAGTAAGCGTCTTCATGATCTGCGCCTTGTTGGGGTTCAGCGGAAAGTCGAAAGCGTGCGGCGGCCCCGGACCGGGGGCCGCCGCGCTTCCGTCGTCAGCAGGTCAGTCCGCTGGTCAGGCCGCAGGTCCAGCCCTGGTACCAGGTGTCGGTCGCGTTGCGCACGGCGCCGATGTAGTTGGTCTGGACGAAGAATGCGTAGACCGCGTTGGCGTTGGTCGCCGTCACGGCCGTCTCGTTCGCGCCGTTGATGAAGTTCAGGCTCTGGTTGGTGATCGTGACGCCCGTGGTCGGGGCGGTCAGGGTCGACGTGGCGGTGGAGTTGTTGTTGTTGGTGCCCGTGCCGAAGGCCGCGGCCGTGCCGGCCACGGCGGCGGTGGCGAACGGCGTGGAGCAGGCGAAGCTCACCGAGCTGAACGTCGGCGTCGAGGTGATGGTGTCGGCGCTGTTGATGTCCAGGCAGGCCGAGACCGAGGTCGTCGGATTGGTGAACACCGAGTTCAGGATCGTGGCGTCGGTGCCCGAGTCGAGGCGGATGACGGCGTCGGCGGCGACCGCGGCGTTGCGGCCGACGATCGTGAAGTTCGACACCTTCGGCTGCGACAGATAGCGGGTGGCGTAGGGCGTGGGGGTCGGCGCGGCCGACCATTCGAAGCCGCGGCCGCCGCCCGTTTCCGGCGTCGCGCGCTGGGTGATGATGCCGAACTGGGCACCCCCGCGCCAGCCCGTATCGGTGTCCAGGCCGTCGTCGTCGGCACCGTTGATCACCAGGTAGGACAGGTTGGCGTTGCCACCGAAGATCTCGATGCCGTCGTCAGAGCTGTTGTAGACTTGGATGTGGCTGATCGTGGTGCCCGAGCCCGTGCCGGCCAGGGTCAGGCCCTGCAGTTCGTTGCCCGGCGAGACCTGGAAGCCCGAGTATTTGATCTGGATGTAACGCAGGCGACCCGAGTTGTCGGCCGCGGTGTTGCCGCCGTAGAAGACCGACAGACCGCCCTCGACCGTGCCCGTGCAGGCGACCGGCGCGGTCAGCTGGCAGTTCGCCTGGGGCGCGCGGCCGGCGATGATGATGCCGCCCCACTGGCCCTGCGAGGTGTTGGTGGTCGTGCCCTCGACGTTCTGACGGCTGGTGAAGATGATCGGGTTGGTCGCGGTGCCCTCGGCGAAGATCTGCGAGCCGCGGTTGACGACGAGGGCGTCGCCGCCGCCCGAGGCGAAGATACGCACGCCGGGATCGATCGTCAGGATGCCCTGGGTTCCGCCCGTGCCGTCGATGCCGCGGTCGACGCCGACCTGGGTCGCGCCGGCGATGGCGTAGATGGTGCCGGCGCGGACCGCCAGGCTCAGGTTACCGGTGATCACCGAGGGCAGCTGGCAGGCACGCAGGGTGCCACCGGCGACGAGGCCGATGTTGCTCAGGCCGGTCGGGCAATCCGCAGCCGGCGTTCCCGGGGTCGGCGTGATGGGTGTGGTCGGCGTCGTCGGCGTCGTCGGCGTCGACGTACCGAAGTCGCCTTCACCGGGGGAGGCCACCTCGGCGGATCCACAGGCGGCCAGCGCCATCACGGCCGCACCGGCCATCAGTACCTTGGTCAGACGAAGCATCGGGCATTCCTCGCGTTAAATTTGCGGGTCGCCACGCGTCCGAACGACATCGTCCCAGCAACCCCGCTGGCGGCTTTAAGGCCCAATTGCGATGTGTCCGTGACAGAAAATCGACGATTTATTACATATCATTTGAATACGGATTATATGTAGACATATTCGTCATGCAACTGTCGCTACGACGTCTTTACGTCCCCCAGTAGAGGCCCGACCGGGCAGCAAGAGCGGACGATCGTGTCCCGGGGGCCGCAGGCGCGTCCTAAAAGCCCGGGGTTCGATCCGTGACGACGACATCGACGCCGCCCGCCGACGCCGTGCGCTTCAGGCGGCTGGTCATCACCTGCTCCACGTCCCCGACCGAGACGGCCGTGACGGTCCGAAAATGATTAGACGTGAAGCCCGTACCTTGCGGGGAACTCCCGACTGCCGCCAGGTCGGCCGGAACCAGATAGCCGACCCTCTTCCTCTGGACGATCAGTTCCCGGGCCCGATCCGGGTCGTTCAGCATCAGGGCCAGCAAGGGTTCCCCGACCGTATTCAGATTTACCTCCGACTCCGGAGGCAGGATCGTCACGAATGGCTGAAGCCGCAGCAGGTCGCCGGTGGAAGCGCCCGAGGCGATCAGCAATCGATCATCCGTCAGGGGACCCGCGATCCGCACGACCGTCGAGATCCGGACCAGGATTTCGGGCGCGACCCCCGCGGATGCGCCGATGCGCTGAAACAGGTCGATCGGGCCCGATTGGCCGCCGGCCAGGGCGTTGAGGTTGAAGCGGGCCTGCTCGTCCTCGATCGTCAGGGCGAAGCGTCCGCGTGGAATGGCGATCGACGTCTGCGACAGGGCCGCCCAGGGTTCGGCCAGATTGTCCGTGCCCGCCGCGACGATACCGTCGCGCCGCAGGCTCGTGATGGCCGACAGTTCGCCCGCGCGCGCATAGGCCGAAGCCTGGGCCACGTCTCTCAGACGCGCGCTGCGCTGCAATTCGATATCCTGTCCGGCGACCATGATGAGCACGGTGACGCTGGCCATGGCGACGACCAGCAGCACATTCAGCAGGATCATGCCTTCGCGGTCGGGCCGGCGTTCCATCGGATCGTCTCCTGACCCGGCGCACTAGACCCGGTGCCCTGCAGCGGCAAGCCCGACTTTCGGCCCGAGCGTCATGCCCGCGCCTGCAAATGCCAGAAGGGCCTCCGGCGAAGACGCGACCTTGACGGGGAAGGTACGGGCGGCTGCCGTCAGGCCAATAGGCCCCGCGATAGAGGAACTGCCACATGTCCTCGATCCAGTGCGCATCCCTGCCGATCAGCAGGGGTAAGACGTGAGCTTCCAGATAGGCCACGACGGCCATCTCGCGCCCGTTCAGCGTGGCGCCGCCGAGGCCACAGGTTCCGTCGGCGGTGGTGATCTTCAAGGTGACGAAGTTTCGGCCCGGACAGGTCACGATGATGCGGGCATCCGTGAGGGGCGCCGTCGCGCGCGCGTGACGCGGATGGATATGGGTAATGTCGGCCGGGGAGCGATCGATCATGCGAGACTGCAACCGGCAGAGTGAATGGAGCGGCGAAAATGGCCCGACCCTGAGAAGGAGATCACCACCAGGGCGGCATGACCACATCATGAACCGACCCTACCGCCTCGCTCGGACCGCCTCGAGCCATCAAGACTCAGAAGACGCTGTGAAGCTCTGCAACACTGGCTGCGCGCACGGCTTCGATTGTGTCAGCCGGTGTGGTCAGGAAGCGAACGGTGCGCAAGGTTTCGCACCCATGGGCGCAGGCCAGCCGAAAGACCTCATCCACCAAGGCGTCCGCGATCGACTGGGGATTTGTCAGATCGAAAGCGACCAGTCGAAGGATCTGGAGGCTCGGCCGACCGCCCTGCACGGCCAGAATGCGATAGAGGATCAATCCGCAGGGACGTCCCGCACCGTTCCGGGCGAGCAGGGCTCCCCCGTCGACGGCCTCCCCGGAAAGGGTGTCCAGTTCGTCGCGCCAGGCTCGTTCGTCGAATGGCGCATGACCGAGCCGGGCCAGGACGAGCCCGTCGGCCAATTCATTTGACTCCAGGGGTTTCACCACAATGGCCATTCGGCGAGTTTTGGCCCAAAGTCGAAGCGCCGCTTTGATCTCGCTCAAACAGTCGTGGGCCGGGCATACGCCGACTCCCTCGACGGACAAGGAGGACCTGAGCATGCTGGAGCTGAAGGCGCTCCCGGCCGGTTGCACGGACCGTCGGCGCAGCAATGCCTGCGACACCTGTGGTGCCCGTCCGTTCAGCGTCTGCGCCAGTATCGATGATGCCGATCTCAGCCGTCTCGATACGCTGGCGGAGCATCTGGTACTGAATGGTGGTGACACCCTGATCCGTGCGGATGATCCGGCCCGGCATGTGTTCAACATCACCTCAGGTTCAGTCCGGGTGTACAGGCTGCTGTCCGATGGCCGCCGGCAGATCACCGGCTTCCTGTTCGCGGGCGACTTTCTGGGCCTTGCGACCGGCGATCTGTATGTGTTCTCGGCCGAAGCGATCGAACCGGTCACAGCCTGCAGGTTCCGCAAGACTGATTACCGGACGCTGATCCGGGAAACACCGGCGCTGGAGACCGCCCTCCTGGATCGGGCCAACCACGAGCTGGCGGCGGCGCAGAACCAGATCCTGCTGCTCGGGCGCAAGACCGCGCTCGAACGGGTCTCGACCTTCCTGCTGGAGATGCCGAACCACGACCCCGCGCGGCCGGGTCCTTCGGGCCGTGTTCACCTGCTCATGACGCGCGCCGAAATCGCCGATTACCTCGGCCTGACGATCGAGACCGTCAGCCGTGTTTTCACCCGTTTGAAGACACAGGGCGTGATCCGGCTGGTGTCGCTCACGGAAATCCGCATCGAACGACCCGATATGCTCCGCGCGCTTGCAGACGGCGAGGGTTGATCACCACGGTTTGACAGAGGTCATCGAAGCGAAGCAGTGACGCGCCGATGGCCACGGCACCGAGGGTGGCCGTCCAGCAGGCGACGGCTCCGAAACAGGCCATGCAATGTCCGCTCGTCGGTCCGCAAAGCGTGGCGGTCATCGCCATGTGGTCCAGGGCCAGGCCGGTCAGCGCCGAGGCGAGGCCGCCCAACGAACACGCCAGACCAAGCAGGCCGCCGGCGATGATTTTGCGTTCCAGGTCGTCAGTGATCGGCATCAGGGCCCTCCGCCGACCATAACATCCCGAACGTCGCCATTCTGCTTTGCGATAGATCAAAGCCGACGCCGCTGCGGTGCAGCAAAGCCCCCGAAGACAAGGGGGCGTGCATGCCGAATCGACCACAGACAGACGAACTCCAGTTCGGGGCCGTCACGCTCTTCGTGACCCTCGGTGTGCTGACCGTCATCGCCCTTCTGGCGACTGCCTTCACCGACGACCCGGCATTCCGCTTCCACGGAACCATCCTGCTGATCGCCGGCGTGCTTTCGCTTGCGGCCATGACGCTGGGCATCAACAACGGACGGTTCCGCGCCGATCCCTTGCGCTATTCGGACGGCGTCATTCGCGCCGGGGTGATCGCCACCATGTTCTGGGGTGTCGTGGGCATGCTGGTCGGGGTGGTCATCGCCTCCCAGCTATCCTGGCCGGACATCTTTTACTTCCCGGAAGCCGGCTGGCTGAACTTCGGCCGGTTGCGTCCGCTGCACACATCCGGCGTGATCTTCGCCTTCGGCGGAAACGCCCTGATCTGCACCTCCTTCTGGGTCGTGCAGCGGACCTGCCGGGCGCGCCTGGCAGGCGGCATGTGGCCGTGGTTCGTCTTCTGGGGCTACCAGCTGTTCATCGTCCTGGCGGCCACCGGCTATCTTGCCGGCATCACCCAGTCGCGCGAATACGCCGAGCCCGAGTGGTACGTCGACATCTGGCTGACCATCGTCTGGGTCGCCTATCTGCTGGTCTTCCTCGGCACGATCTGGAAGCGCAAGGAACCGCACATCTATGTGGCCAACTGGTTCTACCTGGCCTTCATCGTCACGGTCGCCCTGCTGCATGTGGTGAACAATGCCGCCGTTCCGGTGGGTCTGCTGGAAGCGCGCAGCTATTCGGTGTTCGCCGGTGTCCAGGACGCCCTGGTCCAGTGGTGGTACGGCCATAACGCCGTCGGCTTCTTCCTGACCGCCGGCTTTCTGGGAATAATGTACTATTTCGTGCCCAAGCGGGTCGAACGGCCGGTCTATTCCTACCGCCTGTCGATCGTGCACTTCTGGTCACTGATCTTCATCTACATCTGGGCCGGCCCGCACCACCTGCACTACACCGCCCTGCCCCAGTGGGCGCAGACCCTGGGCATGACCTTCTCGATCATGCTGTGGATGCCGTCCTGGGGCGGGATGATCAACGGCCTGATGACCCTCTCGGGGGCGTGGGACAAGCTGCGCACCGACCCGGTCGTGCGGATGATGGTCGTGGCTATCGCCTTCTACGGCATGTCGACGTTCGAGGGCCCGCTGATGTCGATCCGGACGGTCAATGCCCTGTCCCACTATACCGACTGGACCATCGGACATGTCCACTCCGGGGCGCTGGGCTGGGTCGGCTTCATCAGCTTCGGCGCGATATACTGCCTGGTCCCCTGGCTTTGGAAGAAGGACCGTCTGTATTCGAACGCCCTGGTCGAGTGGCATTTCTGGATCGCGACCACCGGCATCGTTCTCTACATCACCGCGATGTGGGTCTCCGGCATTATGGAGGGCCTGATGTGGCGCGAGTACACGCCCGACGGCTACCTCGCCAACAGCTTCATCGAGACCGTGGCCGCCAAGCACATCGAGAATGTCATCCGCACCGTCGGCGGCCTGATGTTCCTGAGCGGCACGCTCATCATGTCCTACAACCTGTGGCGAACGATCCGCATGCCGTCCTCGGAGTCCTCCGAGACGGCGATCGCGCCGCACCTGCTGCCGGCCGAGTGAGGATCGCCATGTGGAAGAAACACGGACCGCTTGAGCGGCACTCTCTGTTGCTGATCCTCGGCATCGTCATCGTCGTCTCGATCGGTGGCATCGTCGAGATCGCGCCCCTGTTCTGGGTCGAGAGCACGATCGAGGAGGTCGAGGGCGTGCGCCCCTATACCCCGCTCGAATTGGCGGGTCGCGACATCTACATTGCCGAGGGCTGCTACAGCTGCCACTCCCAGATGATCCGGCCCCTGCGCGATGAGGTCGAACGCTACGGCCACTACAGTCTCGCCGCCGAGAGCATGTATGACCATCCGTTCCAGTGGGGCTCCAAGCGCACCGGGCCGGACCTGGCACGGGTCGGCGGCAAATACTCCAACGAGTGGCACCGCCAGCACCTCGGCGATCCGCGCTCGGTGGTGCCCGAGTCCAACATGCCTCCCTACGCCTTCCTGGCCGACAAGGATCTGGATCTGCACGCCATTCGCGCCAAGCTGGCGACGATGCGGACGGTGGGCGTGCCCTATACGGACGATCAGATCGAAAACGCCGAGGCCGACGCCAGGGCCCAGGTCGATCCCTACGCCAGCGAAACCTCCGCCCTGCGGGGCCGATACGGCCCCCGTATCGTCCAGGGCGACTTCGACGGCGATCCGGTGCGTCTGACTAGGATGGACGCCCTGATCGCCTACCTTCAGCAACTCGGCACGATGGTCGATTTCCGCACCTATCAGGCCGAAGATCCGGACAACATGCGATGAGCGGCCTGGACTACGAGACCGTGGCCCGCTTCGCCCAGCAGGGCGGGCTGGTCTACTTCGGCGCGATCTTCCTTGCCGGCATCGCCTATGCGCTCTGGCCCCGTAATGGCGAGGCCTTCCGCCGCCTCGCCCAACTCCCGCTCGAGAAGGACGAGGACGACCATGTCTGACCGCGAGCGCGACGACCACACCGGCATCGAGACGACCGGCCACGAATGGGACGGTATCAAGGAACTGGACAGCCCGCTGCCGCGCTGGTGGCTGTGGATCTTCTACGGCTGCATTGCGTTCGCCGTCGTCTACTGGATCCTGATGCCGGCCTGGCCGGGGCTTCATGGCTACACGCCGGGCCTGCTGAAGCAGTCCGCCCGGGCCGATGTGGTCAAGGAGCTGAACGCCCTTCAGATCCAGCGCGGGCAGGGCCAGGCCATACTGGCCTCGGCCTCCCTGCAGCAGATCGAGGCGGATCCTGCGATGCAGGCCCATGCCCTGGCCGTCGGCCAGTCCGTGTTCGGCGACAACTGTGCCAGCTGCCACGGCGCGGGCGGCGGGGGTGCCAAGGGCTATCCCAACCTGCGCGACGACGTCTGGCTCTGGGGCGGCTCGCTCGAGGAGATCGAGCATACGCTGCGGGTCGGCGTCCGCTCCAGTCACCCTGAGACGCGGATGTCGATGATGCCGGCCTTCGGTCGCGACGGCGTGCTGACCGGAGCCCAGATCGGCGATCTGACCGAGTATGTGATCGCCCTGTCCGGCCGCGAGGCAGATCGGGCCGCCGTCGCCCGCGCCACGCCCCTGTTCGCCGCCAACTGTGCCGCCTGCCACATGCCCACGGGCACGGGGTCGCGCGAGTTCGGTGCGCCCAATCTGACCGATCGGGAATGGCTGAACGGCTCCGACCGGGCTGCCATCTCCGGCCAGCTTCAGAACGGCCGCAACGGGGTGATGCCGATGTGGGGCGATCGCTTCTCGCCGGCGGTGATCAAGGCCCTGGCCGTCTATGTCCACGTCAATGCCGGCGGCGGCGAGCCCTCGCCAAACAAGGTCGAAGCCCCCGCGCCATGACCATCATCATCGACCGGACCCGCGAGAAGCCTGCGTCCTCGGGTCCGGTTTCCGTCGCCGAACGCCAGCGCGAGAAGGCGCGTCCGACGGGCCTCTACAAGGCCAGGACGCCGATCTATCCCAAACTCGTCCACGGCCCGTGGCGCTGGCTGAAATGGGCGCTGCTGATCTTGATGCTGGCGATCTACTACATCACGCCGTGGATCCGGTGGGACCGCCCGGGAGCCCTGCCGGACCAGGCGGTGCTCGTCGACTTCGATGGCGGCCGGTTCTATTTCTTCATGATCCAGCTGTGGCCGCAGGAGGTGTATTTCATCACTGGCCTGCTGGTGATGGCGGCGCTCGCCCTGTTCCTGGTGACCGCCCTTTTCGGCCGACTGTGGTGTGGCTACGCCTGCCCGCAGACCGTCTGGACCGACCTTTACATCCATATAGAGCGGTTGTTCGAGGGCGACCGGAACGCGCGCATGCGGCTGGACGCTGCGCCCATGTCCTTCGACAAGCTGTGGCGCAAGGTCGGCAAGCATGCGGTCTGGATCGGAGTCGCCTTCGGGACCGGCGGGGCCTGGATCTTCTATTTCCACGATGCGCCGGACCTGATCCGGACCTTCTGGGTCGGGACCGCGCCGATGACCGCCTATGTGTCGTGCGCCATCCTGACCTTCACCACCTATGTCTTCGCCGGCCACATGCGCGAGCAGGTCTGCACCTATATGTGCCCGTGGCCGCGCATCCAGGGGGCCATGCTCGACGACCAGTCGTTCCAGGTCACCTATCGCTACGACCGGGGCGAACCTCGCGGCCCGCACAAGAAAACCGAAACCTGGACCGGGCGGGGCGACTGCATCGACTGCAACCAGTGCGTGGTCGCCTGTCCCATGGGCATCGACATCCGCAAGGGCGCGCAGCTGGAGTGCATCAACTGCGGCCTGTGCATCGACGCCTGCGACGAGATCATGGACCGGGTCGAACGCCCGCGCGGCCTGATCGCCTATGACACCGATGCGGCCGTGGCTGCACGCTGTGAAGGCCGCAAGCCGCAGCACAGGCTGATCCGTCCGCGCACCCTGTACTATGCCGGGGCCCTTGTGCTGGTCAGCGGTCTGATGATCGAGGGCCTCCGCACGCGGGAGGCCATTGGTGCCCACGCCTTGAGAGACCGCAACCCGGCCCATGTCCAGCTGCAGGATGGCGCGGTGCGCAACGGCTATACCCTGAAGCTCGCCAACCACGGCTTCGAGACGGCAACGGTCCAGATTCGCTATGCGGGGGTCCCTGGCGCGGTCTTGACCGATCCCGGCCACCCCGGCTCCGGCCCCCTGGTGGTGGACCTGGCCCCCAATGTCGTGACGTCGCTGCGCCTGTTCGTCACCGTCCCGGCCGCCTTTGTGGACGCCAGGGCCGGGGAGGCGGGCGACGATGACGATGACGATGACGAGGGCGAGGGCCAGCACGCGTCCTTCCAGATCATTTCCGGCGACGACACCAAGGTCGTCAGGACCGCCTTCGACTACGGAAGTCACGACCGATGACCGACCCTGCTGCTCCGTCGCGCCCCCCGTTCACGATCAAGGGCTGGCATGTCGCCGCCGGGGTGGTGGCCTTCTTTGCCATGGTCGTGACCGTGGACATGAGCTTTCTCGTCATCGCCTATCGGACCCACCCTGGCCAGGTCGAGGCCAAACCCTACGAAACCGGATTGATCTACAACGCCGAGCTTGAACGGCTGCGCGTCCAGGACGCCGTGGGTTGGCGGGCGGGCGCGAGGGCCACGCCAGCGGGTCTCGAAGTCCTGCTGGAGGACCGAGACGGCGCGCCGCTGGCTGATCTGACAGTGTCCGCGTTGCTCCAGCGGCCGGCCACAGAGCAGGGTCGTGTCCAGGTCCGGCTGAACCAGATCGAGCCCGGTCGGTATCAGGCCCGCCTTGAACCAACAGGAGCCTGGGATGTGCGTATCGATGCGACCGACGGCACCGGGCAGCGGATCGTCGCCGAAAGGAGACTGACATGGCCATGACCCTGGATGCCGCCATCGGACGCGACATGTCGGCCTTTGTCCGACGGCGGGAGGACGGCCGTGACAGGCTTGACCTCCTGGTCACGGGCGCACGATGCGCCGGCTGCATCTCCAGGATCGAAGGCGAGGTTTCGGCCCTGCCCGGAGTCCGTTCGGCCCGCCTCAATCTCTCGACCGGCCGACTGGCTATCGAGGTTTCCGCCGGGGCGATCGATCCGGGCCGCGTCATCGGGACCCTCGCCGGCCTCGGCTATCCCGCCACGCCTTACGACCCGGGTGCCGCCCTGCAGCAGCGCGATCGCGAGGGACGCAAGCTGATCCTGGCCCTCGCCGTCGCCGGTTTCGGGGCGATGAACGCCATGATGTTCTCGGTACCTCTCTGGGCCGGTCTGTTCGACCAGGAGCTGGGCCCGGCGACCCGGACGATGATGATGTGGATGTCGGCGGCGGTGGGCGCACCCTGCGCGATCTTCGCCGGAATGACCTTCTTTGAGTCCGCCTGGAGGTCGCTGAGGGCCGGCCGTGCGAACATGGATGTGCCGATCTCGGTCGGCGTCATCCTGACCCTGGCCATCAGTTTTTCGGAGACGATCCTGAATGGACGCGACGCCTATTTTGACGCCGCGGTCTCCCTGCTGTTCCTGCTGCTCATCGGGCGCTGGCTCGATCATCGGTTGAAGGCCAGCGCACGCAGCGCCGCCGGGGATCTTCTGGCGCTGCAGGCACCGACCGTCTGTCTTGTGGATGGGGCCGGGCGTGAACGGTCGATCCCGCTGGGCGATGTGGCGTCCGGTGATCGCATCCGGGTCCGGCCCGGCGATCGGATCCCGGTCGACGCCATCCTGGAGGACGGCGAGGCCTTGCTGGACAACAGCCTGCTGACCGGGGAGAGCGCGCCGGAACGGGTCGCGCGGGGCCAGCTCTGCCGGGCCGGGGCGGTCAATCTGGCGGGCCTGCTGACCCTCCGTGCCGAGGCCGGGTCGGAGGACTCGACCCTGGCGGAAATCGCCCGGCTGATCGACGCCGGGGCGCAGTCCCGGTCGCGCTATGTGCGTCTCGCCGATCGCGCGGCGGCGCTCTATGTTCCGGTGGTCCACGCCGCAGCCTTGCTGACCTTCGCCGGTGGCTGGGCCTTGGGACTCGACCCGCGCGAGGCGCTGATCCGCGCCGTCGCCGTCCTGATCGTCACCTGCCCCTGCGCCCTCGGGCTGGCGGTGCCGGCCGTTCAGATCGTGGCCTCCGCCCGGCTGTTTCGCCGGGGCGTCCTGGTCAAATCCGGTGCCGCGCTGGAGCGGCTGGCCGAGGTCGATCACGTCGTCTTCGACAAGACCGGCGTCCTCACCGAGGGTCGGCCCGTCCTGATCGAAACACCCCGGTCCGTGGTGGCCATGGCGGCACCCCTGGCCCGGGCCTCGAACCATCCGATGGCGCGCGCCGTCGCCCGTGTCGCGGGCGACGGGCCGGTTGCAACGGACGTGATCGAGCACGCCGGCCTCGGCGTCGAAGGTCTGATCGATGGCCGGCGCGCCCGTCTGGGCCGTTCGGCCTTCGTCGGTGTTCCGACCCTGAGCGGGTCCGAAACGGAACTCTGGTTCGGCTTCGAGGACGGCCCGAAGGTGCGACTGCGCTTCTCCGATACGCCCCGCCCGGACGCGGCGCAGACAGTCGCGGCCCTGCTGGCCCGTGGACTGACCGTCGAGATTCTGTCCGGCGATCAGGCTGGCGTGGTCGAAGCGGTGGCGCGTAGCGTCGGTGTTAAAGTCTGGCGATCCGGCCTTCTGCCCGAGGACAAGGCTGCGGCTGTCGACCGTCTTGCCGCCGCCGGGCGAAAGGTTCTGATGGTCGGAGACGGCCTCAACGATGCCGCGGCCCTCGCGCGCGCCCACGCCGCGATCGCCCCGGGATCGGCGATCGAAGCCAGCCAGAACGCCGCCGATCTGGTCCTGACCCAGGACAGGTTGATGGCGGTCGTCGAAGCGCTGGACGTCGCCCGTTCGTCGCGCCGGCGCGCGCTGGAAAACTTCGGGTTTGCCGCGCTCTATAACCTGGTCGCCGCACCTGCCGCCATGATCGGTCTGGTGAATCCCTTCGTCGCAGCCCTGGCGATGTCGGGGTCGTCGCTGGTCGTCACCCTGAACGCGCTCAGGCTCCGTGCCGCCCCATGAACATCCTTCTCCTCCTCGCGCCGTTCTCGGTCATGCTCGGTCTTGTCGCGGTGGCGGCATTCGTCTGGACGCTTCGCTCCGGCCAGTACGACGACGTGAAGGGTGCCGCCGAACGGATACTCATCGACGAGCCGAACCCGATCGCGCCGACGACAGACCCGACCGCGGAGTCCGGACCGATCTAGCCACCGCTGCCAGCGGCCGCAGATTGCGAAAATGACGACGATGGCCCGGCGGCCACCCTTCAGTTGCGGGACGTTATTGCCCCGCGTCAACGTAGGTCATGCGCCATCCCAGGTTGATCGGCATTTGCGCCGGGTGGCCGTTCGAATGGCAGTGGACGACACTCGCGAACCTGCCCGTCGGGCTGGCGTGGACAGGCTGCAATGGAAGGGTCTCGCAGGTCTCCAGCCCGGTCACGCGAAGACTCTGCAGGCTTCCGCCGACGTACTGGATGGTCCAGCCATCGCCGTCCCGCGTCATCCCGGATATCGGTTGATACCCTGCGAATTCGAGATCAAGGTCGAGCGGGCCGAGCGCGGCGGAGGGTGTGTAAAGATCGGTTCGCTCTACGGCACCGGGGGTGAAGCGATAGGTGGTTTCGGCGCGTATGCGGTCGTCCGGGCGCGGGGCGGCCTCTCCCATCCGGTCCATCGCCGGCTGGTCCATCTGAAACAGAACCGCGTCGTCGGTCTCGGTCATGACCACGTTGCGATGATAGGCCAGCGGTTGCAGCACCGCGCCGTCGTCAAGGGTGACGCGCGTGATCAGCTGGGGGAAATCCGCGTCAGGCGAACCGGCGACAAGGCCCGGCGAGTAGGGAATCGGGAAATAGGGGTTGTTCATGTGCTGGCCCGCCCCCCCGTTGATCACGGGCAGGCCGAACAGCCGGGTGCCATCGACGATCGTCAGCAGGGCGCGATCCTGCTCGCCGCGGTCGAACCAGGTCAGGGTCGCCCGGGGCCGGGAGGCGCGCCAGGCGGCCAGGTCGGCCGTGGGGATCCTGTCCCTGTACCCCAGCCGATTCCACAGCGCATTGGTATAGACGTGCTGTCGCGCGAGGCTGAGGTTCTCGCCAAGGATGCGGTGCCTGGCGCGATAGGCATCGGTGCGCCGTCCCTTGTCCCACAGGTTCACGGAGCCCGTGTCCGGGTCTACCCAGAAGTCCATGTAGCGGGCCGTGATGGCGCAGGAGAAGGCATAGGCGACGTCCATCTCCTCGGGCGTCAGCACGCCGAGCACGGCGGCGGCGGTCAGCACCTCCAGCATGGCCGTTTCCCCGTAGGCCCCGATCGAGCGGCCGTACTCGAAACCGTCCCCGGCGCGCCCGGCACGGAGAAGAATGAGTTCGGCGGAATGGCGGAGCCAGGCCTTGACCTGTTCGGGCGGCTCGCGGCCGACATCGATGAACCTCTGGGCGATCTCACCGATCAGGAGCACGCTGTAGCGGTCGAAGCGACCCTGCCCATCCGTCTCGTCCGCGAAGCCGAAATCCGAGTAGGTGGCGTAGTGGTCGAGCGTTTTGGCCAGGAGCGCGTCGGCGGCTGCGGCATCCTCCCACCCGAGCAGGTTCCGCAACTGGGCCACGCTGTAGGCGACACCATAGTAGTTGTTGGGAAGGTTGATCAGGGTCAGGTCGGCTTCCCGGACGAAGCTGCGCCAGTCCAGCCGGGTCCTAAGCCGGGCCAGGGTTCCGGGATCGACAGCGGCCTCGAGCAGGCCGGCCTTCTGCAGCCGCTGCAGGGCGATCAGGGAGTAGTAGATGCCCCATTCTGTGTTGACGTCGTCCACGGTCATGGCCGTGATGTCCCGGAAACCGCGGATGTAGACGGCGCGCCGGGGATCGTCCGCCGAAGTCTCCAGGATCAGATTGGCCATGCCGACGGCGATCTTGCCCGGCAGGAATTTGTCCGTCGTCCCGAAGACCGGCTGTCCGTCGATCACCATGTCGCGCCGCTCGGTCATCAGCCTGACCAGCAGTGCCTCGACCTGGGGGTTGAGCCGTTCCGTCACGGTCCGATTCATCGGGACGGGCGGCACCGGGACGGGCGCTGCCTGCACGGCCGGTGGCGTCACGCACCCGACGGCAAGCGCCGCGACCATCGCGACGCAGGCGGGTCGAAGGCCGGTAGTGATGCCGCTCACGTGCGTCCCCTTCTTTGGCCGGATGGCGTCGTAACAAGATGCCGGCACCGTGGTCCTGACCACATTGGTGCCGGTTCAGTCACTTCAGGGAAGAAAGCGCAGGATGGTGAGGTGAGCAGCGCGTGACGGATCAGTACCGGTAGCGAACCCCGAACACGAACTCGCGGCCCGTGTGTTCGTAGTTCAGGTTGTTCTTGCGCTGGCTGTTGATCCACCGTTCGTCATACTGGTCGGTCAGGTTGATCCCCTCGAACGAGACGGTCAGGCTGTCGCCGATGTCATAGGACATGGACATGTCGATGTTGGTCGACTCGGCCTTGCCTTCGACGTCGTTGCTGTTGGCCCCGGGAACGCGGATCAGATACTCGTCACGATAGGTGGCCGAGACCCGCGCCTCGAACGGTCCCTTCTCGTAGTAGAGCGTGCCGCTCCATGACGAGGGCGACTGACCGACGATGGGCTGTCGGGTCGTGGTGCCCAGGGTCGGGCTGACGATGTATTCGACCTCGGATTCGACCTTGGTGTAGTTGAACAGGCCGCCCAGACCCCGGAACGTCTCGGGCAGGAAGTTGAACGGTGTCTGCAGCGTGATCTCGAACCCGTCCAGATCCCCGCCCGGCGTGTTGCGGCTGGACGTGAAGATGACGTCCGACGAGGGCAGGACGCCGGCCGGAAGGATGTCGTTCGGGAAACCCGTCTCCGAGAAGGGCAGGCGTTCACGCACGGTCTGGACGAAGGAATCGATCGACTTGTGGAACAGGGCGAAGCTGAACAGGGCCTCGTCGTAGGGATACCATTCCACGCTCAGATCGTAGTTGGTGGCGCGGATGGGGTCCAGGAACGGGTTGCCGACGGTCAGGGTGACGTCCGCGACGCCCTGGGCGACAGTACCACCCGGGGTGAGCTGGTTGAGGGCCGGTCGCGCCATGACCTTGGCGGCGGCGAAGCGCACGATCAGATCGCTGACCGGCTCGATGGAGACGTTCAGAGCAGGCAGGGTGTCTTCGTAGGTGTTGGTCAGGTTGAGGGTGCGGGTCCCCAGCAGACCGGTCGCATTCACTTCGGTCTCGACATAGCGGACGCCCAGGTTGCCCCGGACCGGCATGTCCATCAGCGAGGTCTGGAAGTCGGCCTGCAGGAAGATGCCATTCGACATTTCGGTCACGGACCGCGTTTCGCCCGCGAACGGGGTCACCCGGAAGTCACCGAAATCATTGACGCAGTTGCAGCTGAACCCGATCAGCGCATCGAGTTTGGCGATGTCCGGGATAACCCAGCTCGCGGGCGTGGAGCCGGGCAGGGTCAGTGATCCCCGGTTCAGGCTGGTGACGCGGGTCGAATACTGGTCGATCGTGACCCCGCGGGCCGCCAGGAGCGCAAGGGCGGTCGCCGGGACGGCCTCGACCGCCTTGCGATTCTCGACCACCGAGAAGCCGAACTCCTTCTGCGAGGCTCCGGCACGGAAGGTCAGGCTGTCGTTGAAGTCCCAGGTAAACTCGGCCTCGATCGTGTCGTAGGTGTTCTCTGTCTTGTTCGGACGCAGACGGATGATCGAGGCGTCGCCCAGCGTGGCCGAAGGGCTGAGCGCCCAGTTGGCCGGGTTGGTGACGTCGAAGCCGTAGTTGAAGGCCGGGACGTTCTTGTTGCCCGAATAGTCGTAGCTGTAGCCGTCGACGTCATAGCGATCGAACGAGACCGTCGTCTGCTGGGGGTTGGACCCGATGGCTTCGGAGCTGCCGACCAGCCCGCGGAACCGGAACGTATCGGTGAATTCGTGGGTCAGGGTCAGGGCGTTCTGGGTGAACTCCGTCGACAGGACGTCGATGCGCTGCTCGGTGCGGGCGTCGACGTCGTCGAACGTCGCGCTGATCAGGGTCGCGTTGTTGTCGATGACGCCGCGGACCAGATCCATGGCCCGGAAGCCCTGGACCCCGGCCTCACGGGCGGGGCTGATGATCTCGAGGAACTCCTCGTTCCGGGTCTGGTCCAGCTTGGCGTAGAGCGAGTCGAGCGTCAGTCGCGTGCGGTCGGTCACATCGAACTGGATGGATCCCGTGACGCCCAGGCGCTCGCGGTCATAGCTGATGCGGCCGTAGCGCGGAATGCGCGGATGCGCCGCCAGATGGGCCGCTTGCTGAGCCGCAAGGCCCGTCAGGGTGCGGCCGTCGGCGGTCGTGATCGTGCCGACCGACTGGTAGCAGCGCGTGGAGTTGACGTAGGAGGTGATGACCCCGGCCACCGTGGTGGGCACGCAGCCGTCGTCGGCAGGGACCCGGAAGCCAACCGAACTGGAGCCGTCCTCGAAGGTTTCGCGCTTGCTGTAGGCGGCGGAGACCAAAGCACCCAGACGGCCATCCAGCCAGCGATTGCTGATCAGCGCGGTTGCGCGGGGGCCTGTGTTCTCCGACAAGTCATTGTAGGTGGCCTGGGTTCCGGCGGCGAAGGTGAAGCCCGAATAGTCGAACGGGCGGGCCGTCTGCAGATCGACGGTGGCCCCCAGCGAACCCTCGTTGACCGAGGCTTCCTGCGATTTGCGCACGGTGATGCTGTTAAACAGCTCCGAGGCGAAGACGTTGAAGTCGAAACCCCGGTTGCGGTTGGCGCGCCCCTGGTCGCGGCCGCCGGTGGTCGCCAGGGCCTCGAGTCCATTCAGACGAACCCGGACGAAGTCGGAGCTCAAGCCCCGGACGTTGATCGAGCGGCCCTCGCCGCCGTCACGATCGATCTGCACCCCGGGGACGCGCTGAAGCGATTCGGCAAGATTGAGGTCGGGGAAGTCGGCGATATCCTCGGCGCTGATGGAGTCGACGATCGAGTTCTCGTTGCGCTTCACATCGATGGCGGCCTGCAGCGACCGACGGAAGCCGGTGACGACCACCTCATCGACCATTGTTTCCTGCTGCGTGGGTGGTGTCTGAGCCAGCGCGCTCGTCGCCATGGCACCCATTGCGACAGTGCCGAACAGAATGGATCGCAGAATCATCGTTTTCTCTCCCCTGACCGTCTGCTCCTTGGCGAAGCTTTTTCGGTTTCGATATCTCATTGATACCGGTGTCATTCGGTTCGTCAAGTGCTGCCGATGTCATTGCTCGGGTAACAGCGCAAGGGAGGGAGGCGTGAATCGTCCGGACACGCTGCCGGAGCACCTCCGGTGCAACCATCAGCCCGAAGCGGTTCCGCCAAAACCGCGCGGTCCCATCGCCGGTGTCGATGCCGCTCCCGGCAGCCGGTCGTTCGCGTTCGGCGACGGCAATGAGGACCTCAAGGACATCATCGAGTCATCCGGATCACCTCCGGCGTGGAGCCGTGCAAACGGCCAGGTTTGCCGACGCGGGTCCAAGCCAATCGATCCAGACGGCAGCGGAACGCCCTGTCGCCTGTTTCAGAGCATCGGACGGGTCGCAGAATCCGGGCTCCAGCAAGCTGGCAATTCCGAGCGTGTTGACCGCGCCGGCGCGGTCCCACATCCCCGCGTAGCCCGGCTGCCCTGCTCGCGCCCGATCCGCGTCAAACTTGATCCGGGAGTTGACGAACTCCTGATGGGTCAGCCTGCCATCAGCGTAGGGCAGGAGCCATGAGACGGCATCGCGTGCGCTTGCACCGGCGGGGTTCCGCCATCCGAACCAATCTTCACCATGCACCCTTGCCGCCAGAGCCGCCGTCATCAAGGGATCCAGATTATAGGTGACGTAGTGGACCGCATCACGCTCGTGGAAGTCGTGGACGGTCCCGTCTGCGAGAATGTTGGTGCTGACGTGGCGGCGATAGGCGGCGCGGGCACGTTCGATCAGCGCCGGGTCGCCAACGCGATAGGCAGCAAGGGTCGCCAGCTTGATCCTGTGACTCTGCCAGTTCGTGCCTGCGTTGATCGGGGTGCCGTCCATGGCGTCCAGGTAACCGACCGAAAGGGCTCGCCAGAATGCGTCGATCCTGGTCTTGCCGCCCGGCGTAAGGGCGTCGCTCACAAGATCCGTCGTCATGATCAGGGTATCGAAGCCGGTTTCGTCGATCGGGTTGAAGGACCAGCGATAGGTCTCCGCCCAGGCCATCAGATAGACCTCGGCGCGTTCCGCGTAGCGACGCTCGCCCGTCAGCCGATAGGCGAGACCCAGAGACAGGGAGATCGGGAAGTCCTCTCGCGCCCGGCCACTGATCTCCCGAATGCCTCGGCCGGGAAGGGTGCCCTCGGTGTGGATCACGGGGATGGCGCCGGGAGGTCGGGACAGGCCAACCGTGGCATTGGCGATTACGGCACCGGCCGCCATGGTGCCGATGTGGGCCGGCAAGCGATCTTCGGCTCCCGGCCCAAACAGGGCGAAATCTGATGCAGGTTCCCCGATCAAGGCCGGCGGAATGGACTGCCCTTCGGCCCTGACCTCGCCATGCGCCAAGGCGGCAAGCGTGATCAGGAGGCCCGCCAGCAGACAGGCTGCGGCGCGCGATACCGGCCGCGACCGTCCTGATGTTCCGGGCGCGACCTGGCCTACCATCGGCGTTCCGCCATCTGGGCCGAGGCGAGCAAAAGCGCTCCCAGGGCTGCGTCATCATTTTCGAACGCCGCGAGACGGGCAGGGGTCCGAAGAGCGTCCCAGCCTTTGAGAGCCGCGCTTTCGCCCTCGTTGAAGCTCAGCATTCCCGTGTTTAGACCCCATGTCAGCCCGAACACGAACAGCGCCGAGGCACCCATGTCGGGTGGCCCAGACCCATCATCGAGGCGCGCATGCCACAAGGCGTCAGGCCCTTGGGTGCGGGTGACCGTACGTGCCATCTCACGGTACAGAGCGACATACTCGAGGCGGGCCAGGTCTTCGGTGGGCAAGGCATCCACCATTCGCGTCAGGGCGGCGAAGGCTGTCGCATTGATCTTGGCGTCGAAATGCCGTTCGCCGATGGCGTCTTCGTCGGCATGAAACAGCAGGGCCTCGCGGTCGAAGAGTGCCAGCGCCATACGCCGGAATGCGGGGTCGAGCGAAGCGACCTTGGCCCGTCCCGCCTCGTCCGCCCATGGCCCGACCCAGAGATCGGAGCGCAGGAACAGATCGTCGGTCCCACAGTCAGACCCGGCGCAGATGCGGGGCATTGCGATCAGGACCGGTTCCGCTCCGGTGACTTCGGCCTGTGCGGCCGCAGTGAGGTATCGCGGGTCGCCGCTTGCCCGGCCGAGGGCGTCCAGGCCGAGCGGCAAAAGAGGATGGTCCGCCTCGATACGTCCTGGACCCCTAGCCGCCAGACGTCGCTCGACCAGCGGCGTGACGACCTCGAGCACACTGGCGCTCCAGGGCAAACGGGTCGCTGAAATCGATGTCGGTGGCGGGGCCTCCGGCGAGGTTCCGCACCCCGAGACCGTCATGACCGCGAGCAGGACGGACCAGAGGCGCGCTCTTCTAGGGTGCATGCGGGACCACGTTGTTCTGGCGGCTGATCTCGAGCGGCTCGCCGTCGAGAACCAGCCGGATCCGGCTGCCTGTCGGCACCCATGACGGAAGGGTCAGGGTCACCGGCTGGACCTTGGGCCGTAGATCGTTCGGTGCCTCCAGCGCTTCGAACGGGGCGCTTGTGAGGGGTGCACCCTGGGCCGTTTCCACGACCACCCGCCCCGAGGGTGAGGCGACGGACCCAAGGCTGTGAACGTTCACGGTCATTCGGTAGCCGTCGACTGTCACATCGGACGGGCTGATCCCGAGATCCGGACGGATCGCCATCGCCGGCCCGGCTTCGACAAGCTGGAACTCCAGAACACTCGCACCGGGTGGCAGCACCACCGGTATCGGCTCGCCGGGTCCGAACGGGACCGTCCGGGCCTCCGCCGTGTCGGCACGGTCATCATTGTCCCCATCCGGCCCCTGAGTGACACGCCAGGTTCCGGGCTGGATTTCGGCCCCTGTGATCGCCGCGCGCACGAGCCGGGTCGACAGGTTCCAGACGACGACGCGAAACCCGTCCGCGGCCGGTTCGCGCACGAGGATGGCCGTTCTGAGAGCGTCTTCGGGATCGTCGAAGCGCCAGCTGATCCTGTGGCCCGGAACGATGCGGTTGCGGGCGTGGGCGACGCCGCCCAGCCTCGCGCGCTGCAGTTGCACGCTGGGCACGTCCACGCGGTCGGTCCACCAGTGGTCCTCGGTCTGCATGCGCATGCGCACGGAGGCTGAATGGAGCTCGCGGGCATACAGGCGTTCCAGCGGCTCACGGTTTCCTGTCTCGGCGGCAGCGAAGGTCAGGGCATCGGACGTTGCGTCCGGCGCACTGGCCAGGTCCACATAGCGCTGATCGAGTTCCGGCCGGCCCAGGTCGCGGCCGACGTCGCTGTTGATGTTCGCGAACTCGGCCGAGCGCGCCGGGTCTCCCAGTGGCCCCAGATAGGCCGGGGCAGCCGTCCACCGCCAGGCAGCCCACAGCAACATCGCGGTCGGCCCCGGCCCGGACCCGCGCTGTGCGTCCGTCGTCCAGTTTATGTCGGCCGGCCAGGAGATCGTCCCGTCGGCACCGGTCTGGCGATGGGCGACGTAACCGTCCGCCAGTTCGAGCAGCAGTGACCTCAGTTCCGGAGAGCCGTTGTAGTCAACCAGAACCATCCCGGGATGCAGGATCAGATGCGACTGGCCCTTCGACCAGTCCCACGGCGTTTCGCGTGCGAACAGCGAACCGCCGAAGTTGTTCGAGATGATGTGCCGATGGCCGGCCGCATTGATCGCCGTGATGTCGGCGTAACGCCGCGCCGTCGCCATCAACCGCTCGATAGCGACGGGATCGCCGCGGTTCAGCAAGGCCGCCTGGCTGATGGCGTTGATGCCTTCCTCGTAGGTGTGAAGCTCGTCGGTCTGGATCCGGTTGAGGCCCTGGTCCCACATGTCATTGCGATAGCTCGCTTCGACGAGTGCATTCAGCGAGGCATTGAGCTTGTCCGGATCGACCCCCATCAGGGCTGGGCCAACCCACTGATTGGTCAGGTCCGTATCGTCGGAAATCCCGCCTCCGAACTCACCGTCGACCTGGCGGTTGTCGATCCACCAGTTCACGAAATGGCGCACCTGCTTCAGCGCCTCTACCTGACGGAAGGCCCACAGGGGAACGCCCGCCGGAGGGACCGGCTGGACGAAGTCGGGCAGGGGCTGGGCTGTGTTCCACTCGCTCCAGTAGGCCCGGCCCTCGACATTGTCCGGATCGATCCTCAGCAGATCGGTAAGGTCGCGATAGAACCGGTCGAACAGCGCCAGGTCCCGCGTGATCTGGCGTTCCTCGACCAGAAAGCCGTAGCTGTCCTTTATCTGGATCAGACGGTCGGCGACATGCTCGGGACGCGCGGCGTCGCGGGTCTTGAAGATCAGGCGGACGCCCATGCCGTCCAGGCTCCCGGCACTGAAGTCAGAAGCGGCGGCTGCCACGGTCAGGTAAAGGCTGTGATCGTTGTCCAGTATGCGGTCCCGGGTGTCGAGAAAGACGGTCTGGGCTTCTCCCGGGCGGACAGCGACGTTGATGTCGAGCAGATCGCGCAGCGGCCAGGTGGGGTCCTTGACCCGTATGTTCAGCGAGATCAGGCCAGCAGCATCCGGCTTGGCGGTCAGGGCAGGAATGTCGAGTACGATGCCGTCCAGGCCACCCGCCTCCTGAAAACTCCGGGTCGGCACGTTGCGGATCAGGGGACCGCCCGGTCGGCCGCGGCGGAAGTCGATCGGCAGCACGACATGGACGATCGGCCGACTTCCCGTCAGGGGCGTGGCGCGCGCCAGGCTGGGCGCGCTGTCGGGCAGGGCCACGACCGTGTCGCGCTCTTCCCGTGGATAGCGGCCTGCAATGAAAGCCGTCACGTCGTCGATGGCGACATAACTGGGCTCGATCGCGCTGCGGACGACATAGCGGTAGTCGCCGAGGCTTTGAGGAATGTCACCCGCCGTCACGTTGTAGACGCCGATCTCCTGAATGGGGGTCTCTGGCTCCGTGTTGGTGAAACGCAGCGCGCCGCCCTGCTGGACAGGCAGGCGCGTCGAGGTGCGTTCGGCACCCTGCCGGCGTTGAAACAGACGTCGCGCCGGCGATGCGTCGATCACGCGGCTGGCGTTGATCCGGGCGTCGACGGCAGCCACCTCGCCATAGGCTGCGCCGTGGATTTCAACCTGGTTCCATGGCTCCTGCGGCAGGAACCAGGTCGCAGACCGGCCGCCCATCGAATAGACGTTCCAGTCTGGCAGGATGAAATAGTCGCTCCGCCCGGGCAGTCGTGAACGATTGTAGACGCCGGGCCACGTGGTCTCCCGGATCCCGTCGTTGCCCTTCCAGTGCCGCTGCGCGACGTCGCGTTGATCCGTGAACTCGACGCGACGAATGATCGTGACACGATCGGCGAGATACGGCGCTGCGCCCTGATCAAAGCCGAAGCGACGGTTCCACGCATCCTGCCAGGGCCGGGATGCCAGTGCCGGGGCATCGGGGCTTCCCGGTTGTCGCATCGCGCCGATCTCGACACCGGACAGGGCACGTTCGTAGATCCGCAGATCATCGTAGTCCGACCCGCGGGTGAAGCTGTAGCGACTGTGAACCTGTATCGGCGACACGATTCGGGCTGCGGTACCGAACTGATCGAGAGCCGCGTCCAGCGGCGCAGACGTCGCCTGGGCCGCGACGCGTTCGCCGTCGACGAACAACACGACGCCGCTCGCCTCATCCCAGCTGAAGGCGAGGTGGGTCCAGCAATCGGGATCCGGCGCGACCGGCAGGGTGTAGGAGACCCGCACCCGGGCCAGATTGGCGTCGGTGACGAAGGCATCGAAACCGGAGCCGTTCCAGTCGATGCGCAGGAACGTCATGTCCCAGCTGGAATGGTTGGCATAGCCGACGCGGAACAGCACGAAAGGCGTCGGACCGGTCGCATAACGGGCACGCCAGTCGAACGCGACCGTACCCCGTTGCGCAAGGATGTTGCCGGGCGCGGACCAGGCCAGTTGCTGATCATCGCTCCCTTCGAGGTAGCCACCCCTGGCCCCGCCGGTCGGTCTCACGGCGATCCTGTCGGCGAACGTCGGCTCGGCCTGACCCTGGGCAAGGTCGGCCACCACACTGGTGTCGGCCGACATGTGAAAGAGCAGGCCATCGGGCGGATTCGTGACCTGCCGGGCGACCGCTACGCCAGGCGAGCCAATCGCAACGCCTAACGCAAGCCAGCCCAACAGGCCGATGAACGTCCGCATGCTTCCCCCAATGGTGGTGCGAACCCGGCATGGTGCACGCCGTTCGCCCTTGCCTTCGCGTTCCTCTGCGGCCTGTGGCCTGCCGCCTCGCCAGACTATGACACCGGTTTCCAGAAAAGAAAGCCAGGCACGGCCGACGTTTCACCGGCGACTACGATCCATTGGCTTTCATTGCCGTTGCTCAGACCGAAAGGCCGAAGCGGTACTCGCTGGTGGAGCGAAAGGTCTCTCCCGGGCGGAGGACGGTGGACGGAAACTCGGGCCGGTTCGGGCTGTTCTGATAGTGCTGGGGTTCAAGGCACAGGCCGCAGCGCGGATGATAGGGGACGCCGCCCCGGCCGATCATCTCGATCGCATTCGCGGTAAAGAATTGAACGCCGGGTTCGGTGGTCCAGAGCTCCAGCCGGCGTCCGCTGGCGGGGTGATCGACCCGGGCGGCGCGCCGCAGTGTCCCCTGCCGCCCCCGAACGACGAAGTTGTGGTCATAGCCGCCGCCGATCGTCATCTGCTCATCGGGCGTCGCGAGGTCGCGGCCGACCGGCTTGGGTCGCCGGAAGTCCAGCGGCGTGCCGGCCACCGACCTCAGTTCGCCGGTGACGATCTTGTCGGGTCCGAAGGCGGTGAACCGGTCGGCGTCGATCGTGACGACATGGTCCAGGACCAGTCGATCGGGGGCACCGGACAGGTTGAAATAGCTGTGATGGGTGGGGTTGAGGACCGTCGGCCGGGTCGTCGTCGCCTCAAACGCCAGGGTCAGGCGGTCGTCATGGGTCAGCCGGTAGGTGACGGTGATAACCAGTTCGCCCGGAAAGCCCTGATCGCCGTCTGCGCTGACAAGGGTCATCGCCACGCCCGGCCCCGCGGCTGTCTCGTCGACACGTCCGGTCCAGTTGCGCTTCGCGAAGCCGACCGGGCCGCCGTGGGAACTGTGGGCCGCGCCGCCGGTGTCGAGCTGGACCGCAAGGCCATCTAGGTCGAACCGGCCGCCGGCGATCCGGCCTGCGTATCGGCCGACCGTTGTTCCGAAATTCCGCGAGCGCGCGACATAGTCCGCATGGGTATCGAGGCCGAGGACGAGATCGGCCAGGACCCCGGTCCGGTCAGGCATGGTCAGGGACGTCACGGCCGCGCCCCAGGTCATGATCTTCGCCGTATGGCCGGCCCGGTTCGTCAGCGTGAAGAGCCTGACCGGTTCTCCGAGGTCCGTCGTTCCGAAATCGGACACGGTCACGCCGGGGGCGACGGGAGATTGCCCGGACGGCCGGAGGATCGCACAGGCCGACACAGGGACGGCGGCCAGGCCACCGGCAAACAGGCGACGGTCAAGAACGGGTCCTGTCATGGGGTCCTCCTGTGGGTGCTCCGCTTCCCGGCCTCCGGCGAGGCAATGCGGGTTCGGCATGCACTGATGCACCATGCCCATCTGCCAACACTCTGTCGCCGGTGTCATTTAGTCCATGGTGCTCGCCGTCAGCGAACGCCTCGGCAATTTCGAAAAATGGCGCTTGGGTGCAAAGCTGGACAGATCAGTCGGCACCCCTGGAAGCGTGAGCGTTGACACGATCCAAGCGAGTACGGTTTTCATGCCGGGATGGTCTTACGGCGCAGCCAACTTGAAAAGCTGGACGCCATCATCGCCCGGCGAGTTCGTCGTGGTTAACGCCTCATTTAGCGGTGCGGCCCAGGCTGACGCATCCAATCGGAGTCGTCATAATGTCCGCCGTCCATGCTAGCGAAGCGTTCGCGGACATCCCGACGATCGAAGAGGGCCGCGCCGCTCTGGCGCTGGGAAATGCGATCGAGGCGGTAGAGCTGCTCTATGCCATAAGCCAGGCCAAGCCCGCTGATTATGATTGTCGCTACTGGCTCTACAGCGCCCTGGTTGCGGCGGGACATCCGGAGATCGCAGGTCCAACCCTGGACGACGCCCGGAACCTGCATGCGGTGGCGTTCATCCGGGCAACCGGCGCGGACATGGAGCGCTTTCGCACGGACCCCGCCTATTGCGGGACCCTGGGCATGCAGCTCTATCAGGCTGACCTGATGGGGCCGGCGACCCTTGCCTTGGGCAGGGCGCTGGATTTCGACAATCTCGATCCGAGCTTGCTGCTCAGCTACGGCCTGTCGATGCAGCACCAGGGTCGGATGGCCGAGGCTATCGCCATCTTCAACCTTGCCGCCGAGACCTTTCCTGCGCCCGGGACCCACGGCTTTCTCATCTATGCGCTGTTCCATGGGCCTGACCGCCTGAAACAGGTCTCGGAGGAGGCGCGCAAATGGGCCGCGCTCCACGCTGCGCCCCACACGCCGAAGAAGGCGCCGTTCACCGGCCAGCCCGTCGTGAACCGTCGCCTGCGGATCGGCTATGTAGGTCCCAGCTTCTCACGCAATCAGGTGGCGCAGTTCCTTATCCCTGTCCTTGAGGCGCACGATCCGGCGGCCGTAGACGTTTTCCTGTACTGCGCCGATCCGTCGGTCGAGACCGGTCTGCCGGACGCCTGCACTGTCAGGGGGATCGGGGCGATGTCGGACGCCCAGGTCGTCAAACGGATCCGCGCTGACGGGATCGATGTCCTGATCGACGTCTGGGGGCATACGGCTGGGAGCCGCCTGTCGGTCTTCGGACATCGCCCGGCCCCGGTGCAGGTGGCCTGGATCAACTTCGTACAGACCACCGGGCTGGACAGCATGGACTATGTGCTGCACGCCGACAGCATGGACGCCCCCGGCACGGCGGACTATTTCGTTGAGAAGATCTGGCGGATGGGCGATATCATGGCGCCCTACAGACCTGCCCCGGATCGCCCTGAGCCCGTGTCGACGCCGTTGCTCCGCAAGGGCCACGTCACCTTCGGATCCTTCAACAATCCGGCGAAGATCAGCGAACCGACGGTCATGGCCTGGGCGGAGATCCTCCGGGCCCGACCGAAGGATCGGTTGGTGCTCAAGTACCGCTACTATGTCGATCCCGTGTTGCAACGGACGACACAGGCCCGGTTCGCCGCCTATGGGGTCGGACCCGAACAACTGGAGTTCCGCGGGCACAGCACGGGCACGGAGTATCTCAACTCTTTCGCCGACATCGATCTGGCGCTGGACCCGTCCCCCTGTACGGGCGGAACCACGACCTGCGATGCCCTGGCCAATGGCGTGCCGGTCCTGACGCTGAAGGGCGAGGACTTTTTCTCGCGCATTGGCTTGCCCGCTCTTCTGCCGTGCGGCCTGACCGAGCTGATCGCCGAGGACTGGGGCGACTATGTCCGGCGGGCCCTGGACCTGACCGCCGACGCCTCCAGACTGGACGGACTCCGTCAGCGGGTTCGCCCGGCGTTCGAGGCCTCGGCCTATCGCGACGAGGTGGGCTTCACGCGCAATCTTGAGAGCGTCTTCCGCGAGATGCTCGCGCGCAAACGCGCGGATCATCGGTGAGATCGTGACTGGAACGGTCCTGATCTTTCCAGCCGGGGTGCCGGACGCCCTGAAATACCGCGCGGAGTCGGCCGCGCGGGGAGATCGTGTCGTCGGCGCGTCCTCGCTGGGTTGGAACCCCGATGCGGACCGCTATGATGCCTGGGAGTATCTGCCCTACGTCCACGCGCCTGAGTTCGCGGATGCGCTCGAGAGCCTGATCACGCGTCTGGGGGTGACGGCCGTCTACTCGCCGCATGAGGTCGTCAGCGGCTATCTCGCCGAAATCCTCCCCGGTCTGGCGCGAGGGGTCGACCTGATCAGCGCCTCGCCCCTGCTGGCCAAGGAACGGGCGTACCGGGCTCTGTGGGAGCGCGCGGCGGAAATCAGCGCCGCGCCCGACTGGTTCGGCGGCGGCGCCCCGCGTCTGGCGGGCGCTCGTCTGGCCGGTCTTCTGCGTTTCGTCGACGACGTGCCCGGCATGTCGGACAATGACAAGATCGCGGCCATGATCGAGGTCGCGCGCCATGTCCCGAGCGGAGATATCGTCGAGATCGGGTCGTGGTGGGGCCGGTCCGCGGCCCTGCTGACCCTGCTGTCGCGTCATCACGGCCTTGGTCCGGTACTGTGCGTTGATCCCTGGCGCGCCGACGCCCTGCCGCAGGGCGTAGCGATCCTGGACAAGGCCAGCGCGGCCATGAACCTTGACGACGCCCTGGGCATCTTCGAGACCAATCTGGCACCCCTCGCCGACGGGCGGGTCAACTATATCCGCGCGGCCTCGACCGTGGCCGCCGAACGCTATGGCCCAGGCCTGACGGTCGAGACCGAGGCCCTCGGCCGAACCGCCTATTCCGGACGGATCGCCCTTCTGCATATCGATGGCAACCACGCGCTCGAACGGGTGACCGAGGATGCAGATTGCTGGACGCCGCACATGGCGCCGGGGGGCTGGGTGGTGTTCGACGACTATGTCTGGGCCTTCGGCGACGGACCCAGGACGGTCGGTGATGCCTACTGCGCGCGTGATGCCGACCGGATCGCGCGCAGCTTCGTCATGGGTACGGCCCTGTTCGTGCAACTGGAAGCCCGATGACGCTGGATCAGAACGAGATCGATGAGCGGATGCGCACCCGCGGCTGGGTTCACTTCGAGGGCGTGCTGGACGCCGATCGGGTCGCCGTCCTGGCGAGCGACGCCGAGGCCCTCTACGCCGTTCGCCGGGTTGTGCAGGTCCGAAACGGCGTCGCCGCCAATATGGAGGGCACGGCCCACCACGCCCTTGGCTTGAACAACAGCCTGGACGGCCTGATCGCCGACATGCCGTTGCTGGATCAGATCGAGCGATTCTTCGACGGCAAGGTCATCCTCCTCAATTTCGGAGCGACTCTTCATCCGCCGGGAGCAACGGCCTATACGCACAAGCCCCACAGGGATGTCCGGACCTGGTCAAACGGCTTTCGCCTGTCGCTGAACATGCTGATCCTGCTGGACGATTTCACCATCGAGAACGGCGCGACCCGCCTTCTGGAGGGATCGCACCGGATCGAGGCCATGCCCTCGGCGGACCAGTTCGCCGACCAGGCCATTTCCCTGACCGGGCGGGCGGGCGACATCATCCTGTTCGACAGTCTGGTGGTTCACAGCGCGGCCCCCAACCACGGCACTGCCCTGCGTCGTGGCTTGACCCTGTGTTTCGGCCGTCCCTTCATGAAGCCGCAGATGGACTGGCCTCGCTTCCTGCCGGTCGAGACCCATGACGGTCTGACACCGACCGCGCGGCAACTTCTCGGGTTTCATGCCCGTGTGCCGTCCACCGTCGAGGACTACTATCAACCGCCTGAAAACTGGGCGTTCAAGGCCGACCAAGTATGAATGCGAAGCCCGCGATAATCCATTCGAGCGCCGCTGCATCAAGCGAGCGCGAACGGCTGGCTGCGGCCGTGGTCTCCTATGGCGATGCGGTGGGGCCGTTCGACGCCCTGATGCGCGGGTACATGATGCGCACCTTCGCGCCCTGGTTCGCGGACGGTGCCTGTCTTCAGGTCGGGTGCGCGCACGGGGATCAGACCTCCCTGCTGTTGGAGCGGTATGACGACCTGACGGTACTCGAACCTGATCCCACCTTCATCGCTCACACCCGCGAGCGGCTGGGCGATCGTGCCGTCTTCGTCGAGGCGCTGCTGGAGGACTACGAGACCGATCGGCGCTTCGATACGATCGTGTTTTCGCATGTGCTGGAACATGTAACGGACCCCGTCGCGGCCCTGCGTCGTCTGGGCGAACTTCTGGCACCGGATGGACGGCTTTATGTCGTCGTCCCCAACGCCGAGGCTCCGTCACGACGCATCGCGGTGAAGATGGGTCTTTTCAGCCATCTTGAGGGCCTGTCCGCCGCTGACGAGGCGGCTGGTCACCGACGCGTCTACAGACTGGACACCCTGCAACGCGACGTGGCGGCCGCCGGACTGGGAGCGGAGCACAGCGGGGGAATTCTCTACAAGCCCCTGGCTAATTTCCAGTTCGATGCCCTGATCGGAGGTCCGCTGATCAGCCACGATTTCATGGAGGCGTGTTACGCCCTTGGTCAGGAACGGCCGAGCGAATGCGCCAGCATCTTCGTCGTCGCAAAGGCCGTAACATGAGCATTTACGGTCGCAAGGTGCGTCTCCGGGCGCTGGAGCTTGATGACATTCCGCACCTGCATCGCTGGGCGAATGATCCGGCGATCTGGCGCCTTCTGGGAGGTTGGCAATTCCCATCAAGCGAGATGAGCACTAGGACCTGGCTGGATGGGCTGGCGACCGATCGACTGAACCAGCGCCTGGCGATTGAACGGATCGAGGACAGCCTCTTGCTCGGTACGGCCAATCTGGTCGCCATTGACTGGAAGAACGGGACTGCCTTTCACGGCATGATGCTCGGCGCCAGCGAGATCCGGGGCAAGGGCTATGGCCTCGATGCGGTCATGGCGGTCATGCGCTACGCCTTCGACGAGTTGCGGCTTGAACGCCTGGACGGCGACATCATCGAATACAACGCCGCCTCGCATCGTCTCTATGTCGGCAAGTGCGGTTGGCGTGAGGAGGGGCGGCAAAGAGGCTGGCATTTCCGCGAGGGGCGACGCTGGGACAAGATTCTCGTCGGCGTCACACGGCAAGACTATGCGGATCTCATCGCTGAAAGTGACTACTGGGCCGGCGGCTGAGCCCGTGCACCCCTATGCGAGCCCGACCTACGCCCTTGCGCTGAGCCACGCGGGACGGCCGGTGGTGGTGCCGGAGTGGGGCGTCTCGGTTCTGGCCCGCCCCGTCCCGGTCGATCCGATCCCCGGTCACGAGGACGGTCTCGAAGATGCGACGGGGATCTATCCGTTGACCCCACTGGCGGCCGCCGCGGACCTGTTCGGGGGGCTCGAGCGATTGCGCACGCTCGGCCTGATCTCGGTCGTCCTTGTGCCCGATCCGCTCGCAGGACCGTCGCTGGACGGGCTGTCGGCCGCGTTCGACCTCGTCCGGCCGTTCAAGTCCCATCTGACGGTCGACCCCGCGATCGGGCCCTACAGTCCCAGCCGCCATCATGCCGAGCGGATCCGCCGGGGACATCGGCGCTGCCGGATCGACGTCGGGCCGCTGGGACCCTGGCTGGAGCCGTGGGGCCGGCTGTATCGTGGTCTGATCGCCCATCGCGGCGTCACAGGCGTGGCCGCCTTTCCCGACCGCAGTTTCGAGATCATGGCGAGCGATCCGGCGTTGACCGCCTTCGCCGCCCTGGTGGGAGACCGGATCGTCGGCATGACCCTGTGGTTCGCCCACGAAGGCGTCGTCTACAATCACCTGACCGCCGTAGACGCGGACGGTTACGCCAATGGCGCCAGCTTCGCCCTGTACGACAGCGCTATCCTCCATTTCGGGGGACAGGGCGTGGTCAACCTGGGCGGCGGCGCCGGGGTCGGCTCCGGCGAAGGCGGCCTCTTCGCCTTCAAGAGAGGCTTCGCCAATGGAGAGGTCATGACGTTGGTGTGCGGGGCGGTTCTGGACTCGGCGCGGTACGCGGCCTTGGGCAAAGGCGTCGAAACGGGGTTCTTCCCGGCCTATCGCGGCTGAGCGTCGGCGAACGCCAGCACGGCCTCGGCCATGCGGAGCATGTCCGTCGGTCCATAGCGGCCGTCCAGCGGCAGGGACACGCAGTGTCGGCTGAGCCGGTGAGCATCGCCAAAACTTTCCGGAGAGGGAAGGTTCGCCCAATGACGAGCGGCCCAGATACGTTTTTCCGCGAGATGGGTGACGAGGCCGGCCGCGTCGGAAACGACCACCGGAAAGGCCAGGGGGGCAAAATCTGGAGCCGGGATCGTCCAGAGAGCGCACGCCTGCAGCCGGCCGGCGAGATCCTGCCAATTGCGTCGCCGCGCATCAGCCTCCTGTCGGAAATCGATGACGGCGAGGGCGGCGAGGGTCCGTTCGCTGCAGCGGCGAGGTTCGGCGTCGAAGGCGGCTTCGCGCGCCTGATAGGCCGGGAACCATCCCTCGGGATTCCGCCCTTCGACGTCCGCCCCACGTCCCTCATTGGCCGTCCATAGCCCTGGCAGGGGGGGCTGCGTCGCCGGCCTGGGCAGGTCGGTTCCAACCAGAAGCCCGCCATCGGCGACACCCAGCAGCTTGCGTGGGCTGTAGAGCCGAACCGCCCCTTTGATCCCCTGTCCCGGATCAAGGGCCTGGGCCCGGTCCTCGATGATCAGGATGTCAGGGAAATCCGCAGCCAGGGCCTGTAAGGCGGCCTCGATGGGTCGGCCAAACCAGGCGACGACAGAGACCGCATCGCCGGGCGCCAGTGCGGCACGCATAGACACGATGTCGACCGTCAGCCGATCATCCACCCCATACCAGGCCAGTTCCACGCCCGCTCGCGTCGCCCCCTCGACAACGGTGCCGCAAATGTATGCCGGCAACCACAGCCGCTTGACTGCGCGGGCGGCCAGCAAGAGGGCGAGGGCCGCGCGTGCGGTTGAAAACGCCCGGCTCTCGGCCTGATCCGCCGTCCAGGCCGCCCAGACCGTGAGCCGGGACGACGATGCGCCGTCAGGCTCCGCCGCCGGGATCACGCTGCCGATGCCTTTCGGCGGCGCTTCAGTCATCTCGGTGGGGTGACCACAGCCTCAAAGGCTCGCCAGCGCCGAGCCCAGGGCAGCGGCGACGCGCGAGATCTCGTGTTCGCCCATATCGACCGCGAACGGCAGGCCGAGAACGGAACGGCCCAGTGTTTCGGTGACCTGAAGGTCGCCGCGCGGGCATTCGTTGAAGGCCGGATTGGCGTGACAACCACGGTCCCACCAACGCCGGGTCTGGATATCCTGATCCTGGAGGCTGCGTTCGATGGCACCGACCGATCCGTCCGGCAGGCGTACCGCACAGACGCTGGTGACCCAGTCGTCGCCCCAGCCCGACTGGAACCGGATCTCAGGCAAAAAGGTCATCGCGGCTCGCACCAGTCGTGCGGTTCGCAGGAATCGCAGCCTGTCGGAATCCCAGGTGTCCAGGGCTGCCAGACCGACGGCGCCAGCATATTCGCTGAGCTTGGCGTTGGTCGCCGCGATGTCGGAGACGCGTGCGCCACGAAAACCGAACGTGGTCAACTGACGGAGCCGCGCGGCCAGGCCGGCGCTTGTCGTCGCCAGAAATCCGCCTTCGCCAACACCCAGGACCTTGGTCGCGTGCAGGCTCACGACGGTGGGGATATCGGCCGCGCGGGCCGTGTCGAAGGCGGCGGCGGCGTCCAGCACCACGGGCAGGCCGGTTTCGTCGCGCAGCGCCCTCCAGCCGTCGAGATCCGGCATGGCACCGAAGGCGGCCACGACGATCGTCGCCACGATCGGCCCAGGAGCCTGTTTCAGAGCCTCGCGTACGGTCGCCGGCCGAAGCATCCAGTCCTCGGGATCGACGTCGAGAAACAGGGGGATCAGGCCGGCGGCGACCACGGCGTGGGCCGTCGCCACGAAGGTGTACGACGGAATGGCGACCAGGCCGCCCTTCGGTAGATCCAGGGCCTGCAGCGTCAGGGTCAAGGCCTGGGTGGCATTCACACAGGTGACCACCTCCGTTCCCGTCTCGAAGCGTTCGGCGAGGCGCGCCTCGAACGCGGTCAGGAGCGGGCCGAAGTTCGAGTAGGTCCGAGCCGCATCCATGCGGCGGAGGTAAGGAAGGACCGCATCGGCGTCGGGCAGGCGCGGACATGCGGCTGGAATGACCTGAGAGAGCCGTTCGATCGGCTGACGCGCGCTGGCGTTGTGGACAAACATGCTCAAAGCTCTCGCAGGTTCTTCGATCAGGAGACGCCTGACGTGGTTAACGAGGGGTTATTGACGAAATGAAGCCGCCTCAGCCCTCCGCCGCCCGCACGGTGTTGCTCATGATCTGCGGCGAACCGTCTGCGGCCAGGTCCACCCGGGTGGACTCCAGACCAAGCGGTCCTCGAATGGCGGCGTTCACCATGTCCAGGCCCGCAGCCGATGCCGATCGGCGACGGATCAGATAGCGGAGCGAGATTCGCTCGTGATCTGCGGTATCCGGTTGGGTGCCGTGCAGAGTGAAGGGATGCCAGATGGCTGCGAACCCCGTCTGACCGGTCAGTACGGCCTGGCGCACATCGACGGACTGGCCATCGGGACTGTCATAACGCCAGGTTTCTGCGTCCTTGCGCGCCAGGGCGTGCGGGAAGGAGGTCGCGCCCAGGACATGGCTGCCCTTGAGCAGGAACAGCGGCGCATCTGATCGGCCGACCGGATGCAGATAGACATACAGGGTCAGGAAATCGGCATCCCGGTCCTTGAAGTCGATAATGTCCTGGTGGAAATCGATGCCGTAGAAATAGGTCACGTCCCGATAGTCCGGCTTGACATAGGGGCCGAGATTGTTGACCGGCGCTCCCTCGATCCGGGCTTTCAACCAGTCCGGAACTGACCGGGCGGGAACGCCGCAGACGACCTTGCGGTCCATGATGACATAGTCGGGCCCCAGCACTTCGCCGAGAGCGTCCACCAACTCACGATCCTGCTCGACGAACGCCAGATCAGCGTCGAACCGTTCGAGGAGATTCCGACCGGGACGAGGATTGACGCCGCGATACTGGGGATCACGATCAAAGGCGGCTTCGTCCAGGAACAGGGTCTGGTCGAACGCGCGCGCGGCCCTGATCTTTTCGAGCAGTGCTGACGCGGCGGCGACGTCAAGCGACGTTTCGAACAGATAGGCGCCGTCGCAGATCAGGGTGTCCGTCACGGACCGCCCCGTGCTGACCCCGGTGCTGACGTTGCGAGCCGCCGAACTCATGGTGATTCCCTGTCCGTCATCGTTTCAAGAGCGTACCCGACTGCGGCGGATCGTCGGACGTTCCGGCCGTTGTCGCTATCGAGCCGACTAGACCGTGGAGGCCGTTCAATCCTTGGGATGTTAAGGTGATTCCAGAGCGATTTGCTAAAGGCGTCGCCAGAGTCGGTCACGCGACCCAGGCCACCAATGGAATGTTAACCGGATCACCAGAGCCTGAAGTCGTCGCTGCCGTTCGTAGAGCCCTTCTATTGTGAGGTCCGTCATGTCCGATCCGATGGTCGCCAACCCCGGGGCGAAATCGAGCGTGGGCGACATTGTCGGCGATTCCGGATCGGAGGCCCGTCTGGCGCAGATCGCGGGCGTCATGGGAATGGGAGAGGGCGGACGCCGGTTCAAATCCAGCAAGCAGGAGGCGGTGATCCGGCATCTGCGTCGGGCGCTCAAGATGCTGGCCGTGGGCGACGCCGCCGGCGCAGTGAAGGCGGCGACGGCGGCGCTGAAGCTGGATGAAAACCATGGTCAGGCCTGGCATGTGATGGCCATCGCGCTTGAGAAGACCGGCAATCTTCAGAACGCCTTCGCGGCCTTTGAGGCCGCAGTCAAACTTTTGCCTGACGACTGGGCGATCATCGATGATCTGGGAAGCCTGGCGAATCGGCTGGGGTATCTCGACCTCGCAGAGAAGCTCTACCAGAAGTGTTTGGCGGCCGATCCCGGGAATCCGGATGTCGCAAACAATCTCGCCTGCGTCCTGCGAGACGCCAATCGCTACGATGAGGCGATCGAGCTTCTGAAGGCGATGATCTCCGCTCATCCGCAGAGCGCGCTGCTCTGGAACACGCTCGGAACGGTCCTCAGCGACAAGGGGGATATGGAGCAGTCGGTGATCTTCTTCGAAGAGTCGCTCCGGCTGGATCCTGGATTCCAGAAGGCCCGGTACAACCTGGCCAATGTCCGCGTGGCGCTCGGCGAGCCCGAGCAAGGGCTCGCCGACATCAACAAGGCGATCCGGGGGTCCAGGCTGCCCATGGAGATCGCTACCATGAAGACGGCGAAGGCCTTGACCCAGATGATCCTGGGCGACCTTGCCGGGGCTTTCGAAACCTATGAGGCGCGTTTCGATCCGTCACTGAAGGAAGCGGTTGAATTCCACGCCTTTGGCAAGCGTTGGTCGCCAGACGACGACCTGCAGGGCGCGACCCTGCTGATCTACGGCGAGCAGGGGCTGGGCGACGAAATCCTTTTCGCCAATCTGCTCGGCGACGTCATTGATGCCGTGGGCCCCGATGGCCGGGTGTTGGTGGCCATCAGCGATCGGCTGCTCACACTCTTCAGCCGCTCCTACCCGACCCTGGTCGTTCATTCCTACCGAACTCAGAGCCGGCTTGGCCGAACCGAGCGTTCCGTCGATTTTGGCGGCGAGACGCCCGCGATCGATCTGTGGACGCCGATTGGCAGCCTGTTCCGCCGCTTCAGGCGCGCGAAAGCACAGTTCCCCGACACGCCCGCCTTCCTGAAGGCCGACCCGGAACGTGTCGCCCATTGGCGCGATGTGCTTCAATCGCGAAATGCGGCGCCCAAGGTCGGGTTCATGTGGAAGAGCCTGAACATGAACGGCTCCCGCGCGAGGGGTTTCAGTCCGTTCGACCTGTGGCAATCCGTCCTCGGCACGAAGGGCGTGGAGTTCGTCAATCTGCAGTACGGCGATTGCTCCGCCGAACTGGCCCAGGCCCAGGCCGCCGGGCTGGACGTCTGGACCCCGCCCGGCATCGATCTGAAGCAGGACCTCGATGATGTCGCGGCCCTGTGCAGCGCGCTCGACCTGATGGTGGCCCCCATGACGGCCACCACGAACATCGCCGCAGCCTGTGGCGTTCCGACCTGGGTGATCGCGGCACCCGATGCCTGGCCGCGTTTCGGGACCGACGGCTTCCCCTGTTATCCCTCCGTCCGTCTGTTCCCCACCGACGGCTTTGGCCAGTGGTCCGGGGTGATGGAGCGGATCAAGCAGGCTCTGAACGAGGAAGTCGCTGGCCGGGGTGTCAGGACTGCGGCTGCGGCGTGAATGCGTTCATCCCCTATGGTCGGCAACTGATCGAAGACGACGATGAGGCAGCGGTCGTCGCGGCCTTGCGCTCGGACTTTCTGACCCAGGGGCCCGCCACGAGGACCTTCGAGGATGAACTGGCCGCCTATGTCGGCGCCAGATATTGCGTGGCCGTATCCAGCGCGACGGCCGGTCTTCACATCGCCATGGCGGCGCTGGATCTGGGTCCAGGCGAGGGCATCACCTCGCCGAACACCTTCGTGGCCACCTCGAACGCCATGGCCTACGTTGGCCTGGAACCGGTATTCGCCGACGTCGATCCCGACACGGGCAATCTGTCGCTCACAGCGGTGCGCGAGGCGATCAGCGACCGAACCCGTGTCATCGCGCCGGTCCATTTCGGCGGATTGCCCGCCGATATGGAAGGGTTCGCCACCCTGGCCGGCGAACGGGGCGTGAGCGTCGTCGAAGATGCAGCCCACGCCATCGGTTCGGAATACGTCTCCGGCGGACGGGTCGGGAATGGACGGTTCTCGTCCATGACGGTCTTCTCGTTCCATCCGGTCAAGTCGATGACGACGGGCGAGGGCGGGGCGATCACCACCAACGATCCGGCGCTGTATGAGGCGTTGATGATGCTGCGGTCCCACGGGATCACCCGCGATCCGGCTCGCCTCGCCGATGCGCCGGGTGCCTGGTGGTACGAACAGCAGATGCTGGGCTTCAACTACCGGATGACCGACATCCAGGCGGCGCTGGGCGGGAGCCAGCTTCGCAAGCTTGACCGGTTCAGGGACCGTCGTCTGGCGATCATCGCCCGCTATCGCGCGGGTCTTTCGGACCTGGCCTGGTTGAACCTCCCACCGGACACGGGAACACAGACGGTCTGCTGGCATCTGTTCGTCGCGCGGTTCGACTTCGAAGCAATCGGCCGGACACGGGCGGAGGTCATGGCGGCCCTGGCCGGCGAGGGCGTTGGATCCCAGGTCCACTACATCCCGGTCTACCGCCAGCCCTGGTACGTCGCGCGGCAGGGCGATCGTTCAGGGCGCTTTCCGGACAACGAGGCCTGGTACGCCCGGTGTCTCAGCCTGCCGCTCTATCCGGCCATGACGGACGAGGATGCGGACCGGGTCATCGCGGCCGTGCGGGGGCTCGGATGAGCATCGTCCGCGCCCTGGCGGTTATCCCGGCACGGGGAGGATCCAAGCGGATTCCGCGCAAGAACATCCGTCCGTTCGCCGGACGACCCATCCTGAGCTGGCCGGTCAAGGCCGCGCTCGACAGCGGGTTGTTCGCCACCGTCATGGTATCGACCGAGGACGGGGAGATCGCCGGGATCGCCCGTGAGGCCGGGGCCGAAACGCCGTTCCTGCGCAGTGCCGAGACCGCCGACGATCACGCCAGTCTGCTGGACGTCCTGTCCGAGGTCGTGGGGCGCTATGCGGCGCAGGGGCAGGATTTCGACGCCGTCTGCTGCATCCTGCCAACCGCGATTCTGGTCTCGGCCCGTGCCCTGGGGCGGGGGTACGAGATGTTCGCGACGGGCGATTACGACAGCGTCTTTCCCGTGGCTCCGTTTCCCGCGCCGATCCAGCGCGCCTTGCGTCGCGATGAGGCCGGGATCGTCTCCATGTTCCAGCCCGAGCATTATCAATCCCGGTCCCAGGATCTGGAGCGCGGCTTCTATGACGCAGGCCAGTTCTACTGGATGAGCGGCCGGGCCTGTCTCGATCGCGTTCCGACGTTCGCAGGCCGCGCCGGCAGTTTCGTGCTGGACGAGACCGAGGTCCAGGACATCGACACCGAGGCGGACTGGCGTCTGGCCGAGCTCAAGCATCGTCTGGTCCATTCCGGCGGATCATGATGGCCACGCCCGGATTGCTGGCCCTGTTCACCGAAGGCGACCGGGCCCGAGGCTTCGGCCATGTCAGCCGGTGCAGCGCCTATGCCCAGGCCTGGCTCGGTCGTGGCGGCCGGGTCTGCTGGATCCTGGACGGCGATGATGAGGCCGCCGCCATGGTCGGCGCGGGCCATGGGATCATCCGGCGGCGCTGGCAGGAGGATGGGGCGTCCACACTCGATGTCCGGCCCGCTCTCGTTCTGGTCGACAGCTACACCGCGTCGGACGAGGCCCTGCAGACGCTGGCGGCCACCGCCGACGTTACGGTCTTCATCGACGATCTCGGGCGCGCCTATCCGCCGGGGGTCGTCGTTCATCCTGCGCCGGACCGTATCGCGCCCGCGACCCGGCAGGGCACGCAGATGTTGAGCGGTCCGTTCTGGCAGCCCCTGCGGCCGCCGTTCTGGGATCTGCCGGCGCGCGCGGGCGTGTGGCGCGAGATCGAACGGATCCTGGTCGTGTTCGGCGGCGGCGACCTGCGCGGGATGGGCCTGGCCATGGCCCGACTGGCCCTTGAAGTTTTTCCGTCGGCGGGCGTCGACCTGGTGCTGGGGGCGGGCCAGCCCAGACCCGATCCGATGCCGGGGGTGTCCGTCCATCAGGCGATCGACGCCGCCGCCATGGCGACCCTGATGCGGAAGGCCGACGTCGCGATCAGCGGGGCGGGACAGACCGTGTTCGAGCTCGCCCGCTGCGGAACGCCGGCCATTCTGGTCGGGATCGCAGACAATCAGCTGGCCAACCTGGACCACTGGCCGGCGCTGTGCGGCTATATCGATGCGGGCTGGTGGGATGCGGCGGATCTCCACGGCCGGGTGACCGCCGCCCTCATGCATCTGGCGGATCCCCGGCGTCGGCAGGACGTCAGTCTGAAGGCGGCGGAAGTCGTGGACGGCCAGGGGGTTCGCCGGCTGTTCGACCATCTCGATCGGCGCGCCATCCAGGAGGGTTTGTGATGCTTTACGCCGACTGTCGTCTGCGGCCGATGGCCGAGGAAGACCGCGCTCGCGTACTGTCGTGGCGCAATCAGGACCGCATCCGCGTCAACATGTACAACAGCCACGTCATCGCGCCGGACGAGCATGATCGGTGGTTCGACCGCGCTTTGAAGGATGCATCGGCGGTCTATCGCATCTTCGAGCATCGCGATCGGCCGCTCGGGTTCGTGTCGTTCACCGGGCTCGACCGGATCCACGGCCGCAGCAGCTGGGCCTTCTACCTGGGAGAGGCGGATGCGCCGCGCGGATCGGGCGCGGCGATGGAGCTTCTGGCGCTGGACGAGGCGTTCGGGCCGATCGGGATCCGCAAGCTGTGTTGCGAGGTCTTCGCCTTCAACGCCGGCGTCGTCCGGCTGCATGCGCGGTTCGGCTTCGTCCGGGAGGGGCTGCTCGAGAAGCACCATCTGAAGGACGGCGAGTTCCAGGATATCGTCTGTCTGGCGCGGTTCGCCGACGGCTGGGCGACGGACCGGGCGACCCTGATGGCCAGCGTATTCGAGGAGGAAGCGGCATGAGTTTCACCTTTCCGGACCACGTGTTCATGGTGGCGGAACTGTCGGCCAATCATGGCGGATCGCTGGACATCTGCCTGGAGACCGTCCGGGCGGCGGCTGCGGCCGGAGCCGATGCGATCAAGCTCCAGACCTATACCGCCGACGGGATCACTCTGGATTGCCGAACGCCGCCGTTCCAGATTCAGGACGGCACGCTGTGGGACGGAACGACCCTGCACGCCCTCTATCTGGAGGCGCAGACACCCTGGGAGTGGCATGCGCCGATCCAGGCGGAGGCCCATCGCCTGGGTCTTGAGTTCTTCTCCTCTCCCTTCGATCTGGCGGCCGTCGATTTTCTGGACGCGATGGATGTGCCGATCTTCAAGATCGCATCGTTCGAGATCGCGGACATTCCGTTGATCGAATATGCGGCCTCCAGGGGACGCGCCATGATCATCTCCACTGGCATCGCCAGCCTGGGGGACATCGAGGAGGCGATCGCGGCCTGTCACCGCCAGGGAAATCACGACATCACCCTGTTGAAGTGCACCTCGGCCTATCCAGCACTTCCGTCAGACGCCAATCTGGCAACGATCCCGGTCTGGGCGAGAACCTTCGGCCTGAGGATCGGCCTGTCGGATCACACGACCGACAACGCGGTCGCCATCGCCGCTGTGGCGCTCGGCGCGCGGGTGATCGAGAAACATTTCATTCTGGATCGGGCGATCGGCGGGCCCGACGCCAGCTTCTCGTTGACGCCCGACGCGTTCGCCGCCCTGGTCAAAGGCGTCAGGGTGGCGGAACAGGCGATCGGTGCGGTCCAGGGCGGGCCCTCGGGCCAGGCCCTGATCAACCGCCGCTTCGGCCGTTCGCTGTTCGTCGCCGAAGACATGAAGGCGGGCGAGGTGCTGACGCCCGACACGCTGCGTTCGGTTCGCCCCGGGGACGGTCTTCACCCCCGGCACTATCGAGACCTGCTGGGGCGAAGGCTCCGGGTTGATGCCGTGAAGGGCACCCCCATGGCCTGGTCGCTTCTGGACTGATCCGCGGATCAGGTCCTGGCCTGGGCGTTGAACGCGCGGGTTTCCTCGACGGTCAGGAAGTGGGGATTGGTGCCCGAATGGTACTCGAACCCCTGTTCGACGCGCGTGCCCGACTCTCCCAGGGCGTTGTGTGCGAAGTCCAGGTCGCCGTTGTGGAACCGGATCGTCGGCGCGATCACATAGTGATCGGTGAAATCATAGGTCAGATGAGAGTCGTCGGCCGGGCACATGATTTCATGCAGCTTCTCGCCCGGTCTGATTCCCACGACGTGGGTCGCCATCCCGGGCGCGATGGCCTCTGCCAGATCGACGATCCGGACGGACGGGATCTTGGGGATGAAGATCTCTCCGCCGTGCATGCGCTGGAAATTGGTCAGGACGAAGTTGACCCCCTGTTCCAGAGAAATCCAGAAGCGCGTCATGCGGGGGTCGGTGATGGGCAGCGAGGATGCGCCTTCGTCGATCAGCTTCTGGAAGAAGGGCAGAACCGATCCGCGCGACCCCACGACATTGCCGTAACGGACGACGGCGAACCGGGTGCGATGGCTGCCCGCCATATTGTTGGCGGCGACGAACAGCTTGTCCGACGCCAGTTTGGTGGCGCCGTAGAGGTTGATCGGGCTCGCCGCCTTGTCCGTCGACAGGGCGATGACCCTTTCCACATCATTGGCCAGGGCCGCCGCGATGACGTTCTCGGCCCCATTGATGTTGGTGCGAATGCATTCGGTCGGATTGTACTCCGCCGCGATGACCTGCTTCATGGCCGCGGCGTGGATGATGAAATCGACCCCCCGCGTCGCCTGGATGAGCCGGTCCCGATCGCGCACGTCACCGAGGAAAAAGCGCATGCAGGGGTCGGTGAAGTCATGCTGCATTTCGAACTGCTTCAGTTCGTCCCGGGAGTAGACGATCAGCCGACGGGGTTTGAAACGCTCCAGGATCATCCGGATATACATCCGGCCGAAAGACCCGCTTCCGCCCGTGATGAGGATGGATTTGTCGTCGAACATCTGAATACCGCCCTGATCCGGTCAATCTGGCGATTCGCCCGGAATTCGACGATCACAGCACACAGCGCGCCCTTTCTCCAAGCGGCTGGCGTTCTCGTCAGTCATCCACCGCCCCGATGGCATCTCGACGAGATGGTCTGCAACATCGGCGGCAAGCGGATGTACCTGTGGCGAGCGGTCGATGACGAAGGCGAAGTCCTGGACCTCGTGGTCCAGCGCCGGCGGGACACGGAGGCGGCGTTTAAGCGGCTCAGGCGTCTCCTTCACAACCAGCCGGTCGAGCCGCAGACGATCACGACTGACGGCCTGGCCTCATACGGCGCTGCTCTGGATCAACTGGATCTGAGGCATCTGCATCGACCGGGCCGGGTTCGGAAGAACGATCGCGCAGAGAACTCGCACCTCGTGATCCGACGACGAGAGCGACAGCAGCAGCGTTTCAAATCCCAGGCCTCAGCCCAGAGATTTCTCACCACCCACGCGGCGATTTACAACACCTTCAACATTCAACGCCATCTGATCAGCAGACCCACCCTTCGCCGCTTCCGCGACGAAGCCGATACCGCTTGGGCGGCGGCTGTGGCCTGAATGGCGGCCGGGTAGGGGGCTTTTCGACTTGGCGAAGTTACCCTGACGGGCTCCATGGCGAGGACGCTAGGTGCCCCAGTGTAAGCCGGCAATCAGTTTGGGCTGACAGAGCCCCCGGCTTGCCTCCTACTCGGGCTCGCGGTATGAGGAAATACCAACCAGTCGGTATCAAATGTGACGGGATGACTGCGGCATTCAGAACAGCTATGCGAGGCGCGGCGGCCTCCGTCAGCGTCGTCTCGACCGCGTTAGGCGGACGCTGGCATGCGATGACGGCGACGTCCTATTGTTCCGTGAGCATGGAGCCCCCCTCCATCCTGGTCTGCGTCAACCGGACCGCTACGATGCATGCGATGCTGGCTGAAGGCGCTGACTTCTGCCTGAACGTGCTGACGGAACGTCACGAGGCCCTGTCGATCGCCTGCGGGCGTGGGGGATCGACCGAGCGGTTCTCATCGGGGGAGTGGGCCGAACAGGACGGAACGCCCTATGTCGCGGACGCTCAGTCCAACCTCTTTTGCCGGATCGAGCGTGTCGTGGATCACGCCACACATTCGATAATGATTTCCCGCGTCCAGGACGTCCGTACCGCCGAGGACATCGCGCCGCTGATTTATCTGGACGGTGACTATCTGGCGCTTCGCCGCCTGCGGGCCAGTTGAGCCGCCGGCTCAGCCCGGCCGGACCGACGCACGTTGGAACAACTGGATCGTATTGCCGTCCAGGTCCCGGACGACCTGGGTCAGGCCGTGATCGCCCATGTCCCTGACGTCCAGAACCTCGCCACCCGCCTGTAGGACCGACCGGGCCGAAGCGGACAGATCCGCTACCTCGAAAACCGGCACGGCACCCTGTTTGACGGCAGACTCTCCTTGGCCGGCCAGCGCCAGGCTGGACCCTGCGGCGTCCAGCTGCGCCCATTTCGTGCCATCCGTGAACCGGACTACGATCCCGAAGGCCTCCTCATAGAAGCGGGTCGCGCGGGCGACGTCGCGGCTGGCCATATAGATGTTCTGGAGCCTCAGGACGGTCACGGCGCCGACCTGGAGGCCAGGGCCATTAGCGAAAGCACAGAGACCGAGACAGCCTCTTGATGGTCTGCCAAGCTGTTCTCGATCCGGCGACTCAACGACTTGGCCGCCGCGACCGCAGAGGGCGACAGGGAGGCCAGATGGTGCGCGATCCGCTCGACCTCGGCCTCGAACGTCTCGTCCTCGCAGACCGAGCCGATCAGGCCGGCCTCGCGCGCCTCGTCGGCGGTGCGCGTTCGACAATCCAGGGTCCACCCCAAGGCGCGGCGCGTGCCGATCGCCCTGATCGTCGCCTCCATCACCATGCCGGGCGTCAGTCCGTGGCTGAGTTCCGGCAGTCCGAACCGGGCGCTTCTTGACGCCATAGCCAAGTCCGCCGAGGCGGCCAGTCCCACACCCAACCCGAAACAGGGTCCCCGGACCGCCGCCAGCGTAGGCTTGGCGCTGTTCGCGATGGCCGCCATCAGGACCGCGTTCCGCTCGAACCGGGCGGTCAGAGACGCCTCGTCCAGGCGGGACATCTCGGGAAACTCCGCAACGTCCCAGCCGGAACAGAAGGCGTCGCCTTGACCCCGGATCACGATCACCCGGCAAACGGTCTCATCGCTCAGCCGACGAAAGCCGTCGGCCAAGGCTTCGAAAGCGGCCGTGTCGAGGGCGTTCCGGCGCTCGGGTCTGTCGATCGCCAGGACGCCGACCGGACCGTCCAGACGAATTTGGACGCCCGATTCACCCACGTTCGGCTCAGTTGAAGGCATGCAGCCGCACGGGCGGGCTGCTGGGTTTGAACATGGGCATCACGTCGCGGGCAAAGCGCTCCATCGACTTCAGTGCCGATTTGCGGTCGAGCGAGGGGATGTTGAACCAGCTGATGTAGTGATCGACCCCCATTTCGGCGCTCAGCACGCCGATGGTGTCGGCGACCTGCTGGGCGGAGCCAAAATTGCCGCCGTGCGTCAGGGTCTGTTCCAGCGTCAGGAGGTCCAGGCCCTTCCGCACCTTGCGGTAATAGGCCAGTTCAGCGTCGTCGCGCCCGTCGTTGCGATCGGCACCCGGGATCACCTTGCCGATCGACTTGTAGTAACGCATCGCCGCCTCGGCGGCCTCGCGCCGCCCCTGTTCGTCGGGACCGCACCAAGCCTGTTGCATGAACGGACGCTCCATGCCCTCGCGCGGCGACTTCGCCTCGGCCAGGCCCTCGCTGTAGAGTTCGAAATTCCGCTTCATGATCGGCAGGGGCGTGAAGTTGGGGCTGGTGATGATCCGCTCGCCGGCCTGACCGAGGCGTCTGAAACTGTCGGCCTGGACCGCGGCGTGCAGCAGCGGGATTTCGCTCGCCGGCCGGGGATAGATGGTGATGTCGCGATACTGGTAGTGCTTGCCCTCGTAACTCCAGTTCTCCTGGGTCCAGGCCAGCCGCAGGATGTCGACGATCTCGTTGTAGCGTTCGATGGAGCTGGCCGGGTCGATGCCGAAGCCCGCGAACTCGATCGGCTGGTAGCCGCGCCCGATGCCCATCATCAGCCGCCCGCCCGACATCAGATCGACCAAGGCCGCGTCCTCGGCAAGGCGGATCGGTGAATAGAAGGGCACCACCATGACGGCGGTACCGATCTTGATCCGCTTGGTCCGCTGGGCAATGGCCGAGGCGAACAGCAGGGGATTGCCGAGGATGCCGTAGGGCGAGAAATGGTGCTCGGCCAGCCAGATGGAGTCGAACCCCATCTCATCGGCCAGGACCGCGTCCTCCAGCGCTTCCTCGATCACCTTACTGTCAGAGGCACCCTCCCCGAGGGGAAACAGGTTCATCGTTCCGAATTTCATCGCCCGATTCCGAAAATACCGACCAGTTGGTATGATTATATCCTCGGTCTCGCCGCTCGCAAGCAGTTTCAGTCCGCCGCGCCAGACAGTCGCGCCCTGAAGGCCATGATCTGGTCCCGGGTCGGCAGGGCGACCAGCTCCACCATCAGGCCGTCTGGATCCTCTACGATGAAGACGGTGATCTCGCCGTAGTTCTCCAGCACGCTGCGCCGGGGCTCGCAGACGATGCGGACCTGTTCGGGGTCGAGCGAGGCGCGGATGCGGTCGATGTTCTCCGGCGTCGTCTCAAATGACAGCAGGAAGACGCCGGGCGACGGCGGGCGGTTGGCGCGCTGCCCGACCGGCGGCGCTTCGGTCCACTGAATCAGCTCGAGCTGACCGATCCGGGTCGGGCCCTGCAGGTAAAGCGATTGTCCCCGAGCCCCCTCGCCCAGACCCATGACGGAGATCGTCCATGGGTCGATGATTGGCATCTCCAGCGTGCGCCGGAACCCCAGAACCTGTTCGTAGAAGGCCGCCGACCGCTCCAGATCGGCGACGGTTACGGCTGCGTGGTGGATTTCGCTGACGGACATGATCAGCCCTTCGCGAACTGGGGCCGGACCTGTTCGGCGAACAGGCGCAGCGAGCGTTTCGCCTTTTCCCACGGCATGCCCATCCAGGCGACGCGGAAGATGAAATGGTTGAACCCCAGGTCCGTCAGATCACGCATCTTGGCCGTGACCTGTTCAGGTGAGCCGAACACCAAGGAATACTCCAGCAAGGCCTCCTTCTGCGTCTCGAACCATTTCAGGTCGCCGTACTGGGCATAGGCACGGTATTCGCGCTCCAGATATTCGTGGACGTCGCGGCGGGCCTCCTCCGGGTCTTCCGCGACATACAACTCCTTGATGATCGGGCGCTCGATCCCGTCGACCGAAAGTCCGGCGTCGTGGCGCGCTTGGTCATAGATGGCCAGATGTTTGGCGAAATATCCGGGGTTTGGCGTATTGCCGGGCGTCAGCCAGGCGTCCCCCAGTCGCGCGGCGCGCTCCACCGCCGGCCTTGCGCCGGCACCGACCCACAACGGCGGCCCGCCCGGCGTCAGCGGCTTGAGGCCGATCTTCTGGCCGTCGAGCCGATAGTGTTTGCCTTCGAAATGGACCGGTTCGCCGGACCACAAGGCCCTGATCACCCGGATTGATTCGTCCAGTCGGGCACCGCGTTCGGACTTGGGGATGCCGAAGGCCGCATACTCCTCGTCGCGATAGCCAGCCCCGACGCCCAGGATCACCCGTCCGCCCGACAGATGGTCCAGGGTGGCGAACTCCTCGGCAATATGGACCGGGTGGAACAGGGGCAGGATGAGGATGCCCGTCCCGACCTGCATACGCCCCGAAACGTCGATGATCTTTGAGGTCATCGAAAGCGTCTGCGGTGTCTGCAGATTGGCCACGAAATGGTTGATCGTGAACACCGAGTCGTAGTCCAGGTCGCGGGCATATTCGACCACGCCAATCAGGCCCGCGATGGCCTCGCCGATGTTCACGCCGTCGGGGAACTGATGCGAGGCCAAGATGCCGAATTTCATCGTTCTACTCCGTCGGTTTCTGATGTCTGCCGCCCAGCCGGAAGAAGGGTGCCACGGCCGCGTCCCGGTCCTTCAGCGTCTTGCGCAGGCCTTTTTCGGCGCGTTCGCGCAGGAAGTTGAACTCGCCCTCCTGCAGGCCCAGGTTGGTCGCCCATCCGTGCCCGATCCAGCACATGGTCTCGCCCACGCCCTTGCCGCGCGCGTTCATCGTCACCTGCATCGAGGCCTTGCCCATCATCAGCCCGTCCAGCGGCATCATGGCGATGGCCTGGGCATAGTCCGCCACCCACTTCTCCAGATCCTCGCGCGGCACGACCTTGTTGACCAGTCCGGCCCGTTCGGCCTCGTCGGCGTCTAGCGGTCGCATGGTCAGGATGATCTCCTTCATCTTCTTCAGACCCAGGTTCTCAATCCAAAGATACATGTCCTGAGGCGCGGCACCCAGATAACGGAATGCGGGATGGGTGAAGGTGGCGTCCGGGGAAGCGATAACGATGTCGGCGGCCAGGGCGAGCTGCATGTGGCCGCCGTAGCAATAGCCGTGGACCTGACAGATCGTGGCCTTCAGGCAGTTGGTGACCGGGTTCATGAAGCCCTCGGTCAGCATGTTGCGGTCGGGCAGCATCCGCTGGCGCTGGGCCGGTCGCTTCTTGCCCTCCTTGGAGCCGCCCTCGCGATAGCCGATGTAGAAGCCCAGTTCGTCCCCGTCCGCGCCGGTGCCGAAGCAGGACCCCTCGCCCTTGAACACGATGACCTTGACCCGGTCGTCCACTTCGGCCTCGCGCACATAGTCGCCGACCAATTCCAGCGCCGCTACCGGCACTGCATTCAGGGTTTCAGGGCGATCGAAGACGATCGTCGCCACATGGCGTTCGGCATCGACTTCATAGCGGACCCATTTGGCCAGATCCGCCGGATCGGTGTTCATCCTTTCGGACGTCCACTGGGAATCCAGCAGTTCGGCGATACGCTTCTTCGTCATCCAGGGTCTCCGGCTGGCCAGGTCATTCGACCAGGGCGCGTCTGTTGATCTTTCCGGCCTCGGTGCGGGGCAGGCTGTCGACGAAGGCGACGGACCGGATCGCCTTGAAATGGGACAGACGGTCGCGACAGAAGTCGATCAGGGAGGCCGTATCCGCCGCGGCGTCGGTGACCGGGCGGTTGGGGGCCACGAACGCCTTCGGAGTCTCTCCCAGCCGCTCGTCGGGGATCCCGACCACCGCCACATCGGCCACGAGCGGGTGTTGACGCAGGGTGTCTTCCAGCTCGCCGGGCCAGACCTGAAACCCTCCGACCTTCAGCATCTCGCGCTTGCGTCCGACAAGATACAGGACGGCGTCGGCATCGACCCGGCCGATATCCCCCGAGGCCACCCAGCCGTTCTGGACCAGAGCGGCGCCGACCTTGCCGTCCCCGTCGACATAGCCGCGGGTCATCGGCGTCCGGACGACGATCTCGCCGACTTCGCCCACGGGCAGCACGGCCCCATCGTCGTTGCGGATCTGGAGCTCCACCCCGTCATAGACCCGCCCGACCGATCCCGGCTTCCATTGGCCCGCCGCCACTGCCCGCGCGGTCCAGCCGGCGACATGGCCCGTTTCGGTCGAGCCGTAGTTGCTGAGCAGGGGCGTGTTGAACCGGTTCTCGAAAGCCCGCGCGATCTCGGGCGGCGCGGCACCCCCGGTGACCATAACAGATCGCACGCTGTCCAGCCGCCCCTCGCCGGGAAAGCGCGCCAGATCATAGACCATGGTCGGCATGAGCGAGAGATTGTCGATACCGTGTCGCTCGACCAGGGCGAAGACGGTCTCGGGCCGGAACCGCTCCATGATGATGACCGGCCGCCCCACCAGATAGGCCAGCAGCAGGCTCTGCTGCCCGCCGCCGTGAAACAGGGCCATGGTGATCAGATTGGGCGGTGTCCCCTCGGGCGCGAGCGGATAGGGACCCGGTCGGCCCTTGGCTGCGCGGGCGAACTTGCCCATCGCCTCGATGACGCCGGAATGGGTCAGGGCGACCGCCTTCGGCTCGCCGGTGGTGCCGCCCGTGAACAGGATGGCTGCGTCCGCGTCACCCAGGTCCGGCGCGGCCAGGCTCTGGGCCTGTGTTTCTGCCACCGTCCACAGATCCTGCGCGTCGTCCGTTCCGAATAGCCGGACCGGAAGATCGACGCCCGCCGCCTCGATCGTCGCCTGGGCCGAGGCCTTGCCCCACAGCAGGTCGGCGGGCGTCTTCTCCAGCCCGGCTCTGAGTTCGTCCGCATTGTAGAGGCCGCTGAAGGTCACCGGCGTCAACCCGGCCTTCCAGGCGGCGAACAGGGACAGGACGAGTTCGGGGCCGTTGACGAAGAAGAGGGCGATGCGGCGACCGGGCTCTGAGCCGGTCTCGATCAAGCATCTGGCCAGTCCGCCCGCCAAGGCGTCCAGTCGGCCGAAGGTCCAGGAGCGTCCGTCCTCGTGCCATAGCCCGATCCGATCGGGCGCTTCGGCCGCGCGTCGCTCGAGGTCTCGGGCCAGATTCACGCTATTCCTCTCCGTTCCGACCCGAGATATTGATACCGGTCGGTAGGAATGCATACTGTGCGGCGGCGAGGCCCGAGGTCAAGGGGCCGCGCGTGATCGAAAGGCGACCCAGTGAAAATCGGCTTGTTTCTGTCGGCCCAGCTCGAGCCTGGTGCCGACGTCGTCCAAGGCGTGCGCCATCTGGCTGAACAGGCCGAACTGGCCGAGGCGGTCGGCTTCGACTCCCTGTTTGTCGGACACCACTACCTGACCCATTCGGCCTTCCTTCAGCCGCTTTCGTTGCTGGGTTGGTTGGCCGGGCGAACCCAGCGGGTCCAGTTGGGAACAGGCGTTTATCTCGCGCCCTTGGTCAATCCCCTGGCCTTGGCCGAGGAGGTGGCGACCATCGACGCCCTGTCGGGCGGACGATTGATCCTGGGTATCGGCAGCGGCTATCGGGACCGCGAGTACAAGGCCCTGGGCGTGCCTTTCGAGGATCGGTTCAAGCGGCTGGAGACCGCCACCCATGTGCTGCGCGCCCTGCTTGCGGGCGAAGAGGTCACCGGCGACTTCGCCTTCGGGTCGCTGGACCGCGCCCGCATCCACCTTCGCGGGCGACCAGAGGGAGCGCCGGACATCTGGATGGGGGCGTTCGGCGAGATCGGGCTGAAGCGCGCGGCGCGTTTGGGCTGTTCCTGGCTGGCCCCGCCCGACGGCGACGCCGCAGAGCTGATCGAGCGGTTCGCCCAGTTCCGGGGCTTCCTGGAGGCCGCCGGCCAGTCGACCGATCGAGACTATCCGATCATGCGCGAGGCCGTGGTCGCCCCGACGATGGAGGCGGCGCGCGAGACGGCCAGAACCCACATGGCGCGCCAGTACGCCCAGTACAAACAGTGGCAAGCGGCGGCCGGAGCCTCGATTGATGATTTGCTGGACCGGTTCGGGGTGGTCGGCGATCCCGATCATGTGGTGGCGCGGATCAGGACCCTTCGCGACACTCTGGGCGTCACCCATTTCCTGATGCGGGTGCAATGGACCGGCATGCCCCATGACGAGGCCCTGGCCTGTATCCGGCTGATGGGCGAGGCGGTGCTGCCCCGGCTGAGAGACTAGGTCGGAACGGGGTGCGGTGTGCCCGACGCGGCACGGTAGGCTTCCATCGCCTGGCGATAGTGATCGGGCAGATCGATCACGGCGCGCTTCAGGCGGATGGTCGACACGCATGTCATCTCCCCCTCGAAGCACCGGCGACCCCGCCTGTTCTCGCCCGTGGCCAGGAGGGTGAACGAGGCCCGCCCGATGTCCTTGACCCAGACCCGGGTCAGGAACCGGTCGGCCGGTCGCAGCGGATACATTAACTGGGTCGAGATCGACCGGACCGGGGTGCCGACCTCGTCGTCGCGCAATTGATCGTGGATATTCACCCCGATGGTGCGACGCAGCCAGACCTCGACCGCGTCGAAGACGAAGCGGCCGTAGTTCGGCGTGAACACAACGCCCGCCGGGTCGCAGTCGCCGAAACCGACGGTTCGGGCCAAGGTCAGCGGGTGGTCGGAAACGATCTCGGTCATCCGGTCTCCATGGATCAGGCCCCTGCCGCCGCCCGCCGGCCCGCCGCGGGTTCGGACACGGCCGCGAGGGCGGGAGCTTCGAAGGCGCGTCGCCGGGTGTGGTCCGGGACCGGGCGATACAGGGTTGTCCGCTGCACGGGACGTCGGCCCGCCGCGATTATGATCGCCTCCATCTGCGCGGGCGTCATCTCCTGTCCATGGGCGGCACCGGCGGCGCGGGTGATGCTCTCGTTCATCAGGGTGCCGCCCAGGTCGTTGGCACCCCCGCGCAGCGTCTCAACCGCCCCCGCGCCGCCCAGCTTGACCCATGACGCCTGGATGTTCGGAATCACAGGATGCAGCGCCAGCCGGGCCACCGCGTGGACCAGTCGGGCCTCGCGCCAGGTCGGGCCCGGCCTCGCACGTCCCTGAAGATACAGGGGCGCCTCGGCCGCCACGAAGGGCAGGGGCACGAATTCGGTGAAGCCTCCGGTCCGCGCCTGCAGGACACGGATCCGAAGCAGGTGGGTGGCCCAGTGCGCGGCCCGATCGACATGGCCGAACATCAGGGTCGCTGTTGTTTTCAGCCCAACGCGGTGGGCGGCCTCCATGACGTCCAGCCATTCCTGGCTCGACACCTTGTCCGGACACAGGATCGCGCGGACGTCGTCGTCCAGAACCTCTGCGGCCGTGCCTGGCAGGCTGCCCAGCCCCGCTTCCCGCAACTTCTCCAAATAGGCGGGGACGGCCAGCCCCAGCGTCCCAGCTCCATGAGTCACTTCCAAGGGTGAGAAAGCGTGGACGTGGATATGCGGCACCGCCGTCTTGGCGGCCCGCAGCAAGGCCAGATAGGTCTCGCCCGTATAGGCCGGATGGATGCCGCCCTGCATGCAGACCTCGACGGCCCCGCGGTCGCGGGCCTCGACGACGCGGCGCGCCACCTCGCCGAGATCGAGGTCGTAAGGACGTCCGCGCAGGGACGCCGCTCCCCGACCCTTGGAGAATGCGCAGAAGGTGCAGCGATAGGCGCAGACGTTGGTATAGTTGATGTTGCGTGTCACCACATAGCTGACCTCGTCACCGCAGACCGTCTGGCGCAGCTCGTCGGCGGCAGCGCAGACGGCCTCGACGTCGCCGGCACGGGCCTGGAATAGATCGACGATCCGGGCGTGATCCAGGCCGTCGCCGCGCGCCACAGTCGCCAGAGCCCGGTCGACGCGCGCCGATGGTGACCAGGCCTGAAGCCGACGCGCGGGGGGTATGAGAGACACGCCTGCGCGCCAGGTCTCCTCGCGCGCCAACCCGTCGGCGTCGATTCGCTCACGCACGACTGCGGCGATCCTGGGATCGGTCCAGCGGTCGAGATCAGCGACATTACGGGGATAGATCGTCAGCCGCTGGACCAGGGTCTTTCCGGCCTGGGCCGTCTGAGTTTCCAAGGCCGCGAGCGTCGGCCATTCGGCCTCCGGGTTGACGTGATCGGGCGTCAACGGCGACACACCGCCCCAGTCGTTCAGCCCGGCATCGACCAACTGGGTCAGCGCCCCCGGCGACAGGTTCGGCGGAGCCTGCAGGCCGATCTCAACTGGAAGCATCAGCCGCGCCGCCGCTAGGGTCCACCGCAGATCGTCGAGGTCGGGTTCTACCCCGCCGGCCATACGCGTCCCCGGCTTGGCACGGAAATTCTGGACGATCACCTCTTGCACATGGCCGTGCCGGGCGTGGCTGAGACGGATGGCGTCGAGCGTCTCCAGACGTTCGGCCCGGGTCTCGCCGATGCCGATGAGCAGGCCGGTGGTGAAGGGCACACGGGCGCGTCCGGCGGCTTCCAGCGCCTCTAGCCTGACCGCCGGGTGTTTGTCGGGTGAACCGAAATGCGGACCGCCCCGGGCGCACAACCGCTCGGACACGCTCTCGATCATCAGCCCCATTGAGGCCGAGACGGGACGAAGTGCCTCATAGTCGGCGTCGCTCAGGACACCTGGGTTCAGGTGAGGCAGCAGACCGGTCTCGTCCAGCACGACCTGCGCTGCCTGGCGCAGGTAAGACAGTGTGTCGGCATGCCCCAGGGCCGCCAGGGCCTCGCGAGCGGCGGCATATCGGTCCTCGGGCCGATCGCCCAGTGTGAACAACGCCTCTTTGCAGCCCAGGTTAGCGCCCCTCCGAGCGATGTCCGCGACAGATTCCAGGGACAGATAGGCTCGCTCGATCCGCCTCGGGGTCTGGGCGAAGGTGCAGTAGTGACAGCTGTCCCGACACAGCTGGGTCAATGGGATGAAGACCTTGCGGGAATAGGAGACGGCGTCGCCCCACGCCGCGTCTCGCCGCGCCGCTGCCCGGGCGCAGAGTTCGTCCGTAGCCGCAGTCAGTAGGCTTCGCGCCTCGTCGCCGTCGGCGAAAAACGAATGACGAATCATGCGCGACTCCTCGCCCGATCAAGTGCGCGATCGAGGTCGGAAGCCGTAGCCAATGTCGCGCGCGTGTGGCGACCCAAGGGCAAGGTCAGCGCCTTCTGCACGTCGGCGGGCCAGTCGAGGTCGAAGCTGAAGCGCCGGTTCCCGACCAGAGCCAGCCTTACACCCAACGACGATGCGACCGCCCCGTGCGCCCCGAAACTGTCGGGACCGAAGGCAAAACGCCAGTCGAGTCCCCGATCCAGCACCAGCCCATTTGTGCCGCCGTCCAGCGCCGCGACCCCGGCTGCGCCGCCGTTGGTCCAAGCCCCAGCCAGCCCGTCGATGTCCTCCGCCCGCACCCAGGGCAGGTCGGCGGGGAGCAGCATCAACCCAGTGCCCGGCCCGCGCCTGGCCTCGGCGAGCGCCAAGGTCGCGGCGGTATTCATCCCCTTCGGTGCGCCTTCGAACAGCGCACCGGCACCATGACGAGCGGCGATCCTCGCGACCTCTGGATCGGCGCTGACGACGGTGACGGACGCCAGGCTGAGCGCCGCCGCGCACTGGGTCAGTAAGTCCTCCAGCATCGCGGCCGCAAGAGCTCGGCGGGAGGCTCCGCTCATGATCGAAGACAATCGACATTTGGCGTCGTCGAGCGGTTTGACCAGAATGAAGGCCTTCATGCCGCCGCCCCCGTCCTCAGTGAAACCGCAAAGGTCAGAGCGCGGTCCGCGAGCCGCCCACGGTCCTCGATAGTCCGCATCAAGGTCGGTGTCGTCAGCACCTTGATGCCCAGGGCCTCGATCGCGGGGGCTTCGGCACGGTCCGTCTCGTCGATCACCATGCCATCTATCAATCCGACATACAGCGCTGCGATCGCCGACGAACACACCGGCAGGCCCATCTCGCGCATCATCTTGGCAAGGGGGCCCTTTACCGCCTCGCCGCCGATCACCGGAGAGACTGCGACGCAAGGCACACGTCGTCTGGCGATGGCGTCGCGCAGTCCCGTGACCGCTAGCATGGGTTGGATGCTGAGGAAGGGGTTGGAGGGACACCAGACGATGGCCTGTAGATGCGCGTCATCCAGGGCGTCGATAACACTAGGCGACGGGCGAGCGTCTTCGGCACCCGAGAATCGCAGGCCCGTCACGGTCGGCGCGCACCGCTCGCGGACGAAATAGGATTGGAACGTCAGATCGCCGTCCGGCGTCTCGACGATCGTCCTGACCGGATCGTCCGTCGCCGGACATACTCGTGTCGCAAGACCCAGGGCCTGCGCCAGTTCAGCCGTAACCTCCGACAGCTTCTCGCCCGCGCGCAGCCGCTCGGTCCGCAGGACATGGGTCGCCAAGTCGATGTCGCCCAGCTGGAACCAGGTCTCTCCCTCCAGCCGCTCCAGCCCGGCCATGAACCGCCAGGTCTCTCCTTCGACGCCCCAGCCGCGTTCGCGGTCTGCCAGTCCTGCCAAGGTGTAGACCACCGTATCGATGTCGGGGGAGATGTGCAGACCCAGATGCTCGAAATCATCGCCGACGTTGCAGCAGACGGTAAGTCCACCCGTCGGGAGCAACCGATGCAGCCCGTCTGCTAGCTTCGCCCCGCCCACACCGCCACTCAGGGCGACCACCGTCCCATCTGCGCTCATCGGAACATATCCTCGCGCGCGGGCCGGATCAGATCGGCCGCCGATCCGCGATCCGAAGGCGTCAGAGCGAGGCCGCGCATCAGCACGACCGGTCGACCCTCACCGGCCTGGCCCATCAACAGGCCGGCGGCGGCGGCGATCTCGTCGGCCCGGCCGATGTCGGTGTGGGCCAGAGGGCGGTCCTGTCGGTCCAGCCGCCCACGCCAGTCCTCCAGGGCTTCGAACCCCGCAGACCCAAGGGCGACGCCGACGACCCCTAACCTCCAGGCCCGACCGAAACTGTCGGCGATGACCACCCCCACCTCCACCCCGGTCCGCGCCCTGACGCCTTCCCTTAGCGCGCGGGCCGAGGCGTCCGGATCTTCAGGGAGTAGCAGCACGCTGTCCGTCTCGGCCCCGGGCAGATTGGACTGGTCTATACCGGCATTGGCCATCACCCACCCGCGACGGTGGGACACGACCAGCACACCGGGCTTGGCCCGAAGCACGGCTTCGGACTGGGACAGGATGGCTTCGACCAGGCGGGGGTCCTTGTGGGTTTGCGCAGCAATCGTCTCCGCCCGGGGCGAGGGGATCACCGCCGTCAGGTCAAGTTGTCGGCCTTCGGATTTTGACACGATCTTTTGGGCCAGAACCAGGACGTCGCCGTCCTGAAACGCCATCCCCGCCTGGGCCATTGCCCGGCAGACGAGCGTCACCAGGTCGTCCCCCGCCGCCACTTCGGGCAGGCCGTGCAGAGCGGTCATGACGACGGGGCCGGCGGCGTCCTGCGCCGCGTCAGTCGTCGTGAAGACCGGTGATGCGGATGCCGGCTTCATGAATCTTGAACGCTCGGTTGATGTTGATCAGGACGGAAGTCATGGCCTCTGCGGCCACGGCATTGGCCAGGGGTCCGGCGCGCACGCCGCGAAGGCCTGCGTCGGCGACCAGTCCGATCACGGTGGCACAGGCCTCGACGTCATCGCCCGAGACCAGGACGTCACAGCCGATCGGCTCGCCGGTGTGGAGGTGTTTGGCCCCCACGTTCTGGAAGGCGGACACCACCTTGACGCCGTCGCCGAGGAAGCCCTGGGCCCGCAGGGCCGCCGAACCCTCGGGCGGCAGCTGCACGCGCGCCACCTTGGGCGGCACCAGAGGCACGGTCGTGTCGATCAAGATCTTTCCCTGTGCCGCCTCGCGGACGAGGGTCAGCACCTCGATCTGGCTGTTGAACGGAACGGTCAGGGCGATCAGATCGGCCCGGACCGCAGCCTCCCGATAGCTGGCTCCGGCCGTGTCGCCGCCGATCTCGGCCGCCGTCTGGGCGGCCTTTTCGGCATCGCGCGACCCGATGGTCACGGCATGGCCGGCCGCGGCCCACCGCTTCACCAGACCCGAGCCCAGAGCCCCTGTTCCACCGAGCACCGCAATCTTCACAACCACCCCACAGGCGTCGCCACCGACACAAAAACATTCCGACCGGAATGTATCACGCTAGCGACCGGTTCTGCCCGATGCAAGCCGATTCAGCGGCGCTCGGTTTCCATCCCCCGGAGCGCCAGGGTCGAGAAAATCCGCGCTACGTCATCCAGCTTCAATCGGCCGCGCGGAGAGTACCATTGATAGGACCAGGCGCACATGCCGATCAGGGCCAGGCAGGTCACGGGGACGTCCAGGTCCCGGCGGAACTCGCCACTGGCGACCCCTGCGTCCAGCAGGGTCCGGAACTGGTCCTCCAGAACCTGCCGTCGCTGGCGCACGCTCTCGAACTTCGCCCCCGTGAGAAAGCGCCGCTCCTGGAAGAAGATGGCCACGTTCTCGTGATACTTTTCCAAGGCCTCAAGGGTGCTGGTGATGACCGCGGTCAGCCGCTCGGTCGCAGTGCCACCGGACGCCATAACCTTGTCCAGAGCGGCGATCTGGTAGTCCAGATAGTCCTCCTGGATCAGCAGCAGCAGATCCTCCTTGGTCTCGAAATGGTGGTAGAATGCCCCCTTGGTGACCCCGGCCTGTTCGGCGATGTCCTTGACGGCGGTCGATGCGAAGCCGCTCTTCTTGAACAGCTTCAGCCCTGCCTTGATGATGGACTTGCGGGTCTGGCCAGGATCGTAGGAACGTGACGGGCGCGCAGCATCGGACGGTCGGCGGACGGGTGGCATTCGGCATTCTCCGGAACGAGCGACGATCCTAGGTGAAGTCGCGGTCGGACGCCAATACTGACCGGCCGGAAGGACGTACCCGGCCGTTGACAGGCGGCCCGGTCAGGGCGACAAATGAATACCATCTGGTCGGTATGAATTTGTTGGGCGGCCGGGTCGATCCGGATGCGGGCGGGTCGGGAAGGGTAGTGATGGGATGGGCGGCGATGGCTGACGGGCAAGGTAGGGCGGTCGCTGCGGAGAAGTCCCCTGAGGTCTCGGTTGCGAACTTCTGGGATTGGGTCCATCTCGATCCCGACCGGATCGCTATCGTCGAGGTTGACGGGCGCGAGGTGACCTTCGGTGCCCTGGCCGAACGGACCCACGCCACGGCCCATGCCTTGAAAGCCCTCGGGTTGCGACCCGGAGACGCCGTGGCCACGATGATGCGCAACCGCTCGGAGTGTTACGAGCTGTTCCTCGCGGCCCTCAACTGCGGCTGGTACTATGTGCCGATCAACCACCACGGCACCGCCGACGACGTCTGGTGGGTGCTGGACGACGCCGAGGTTAAGGCGGTGTTTGTCGAGGCTGAGTTCGCCGCCCGCGTCACCCCCGCCGCCGACCGGGTCGGTCTGGCGTCGATGATGCGGTTTTCGGCAGACGCGGCCGAAGGATTCTGTCTGTGGGCCGACCTGCGTCGGGACCGGCCGACGACCCGCCCCGACAGCGGCGTCGCGGGTGAGGTCATGCAGTACACCTCGGGCACTACGGGTCGCCCCAAGGGAGTGCGGCGGCCGATCGGCGATCGGAGCGCGGATGAGGCAGTGGCCGCGACCGGATGGCTGCTGCGCGTGTTCGGAATGACGCCCGGCGACGGCGCACATCTGGTGACCGCGCCCATCTATCATTCGGCGGTGCACTCTACCTCGATCGCGGCGCTGCATTTCGGGCAGACCGTGGTGCTGATGGAGAAGTGGACGGCAGACGGGTGTCTGGACCTGATCGAACGCCGCAGGATCAGCAGCTCGCACATGGTGGCGACCCATTTCCATCGCCTTCTTCAACTGCCGCAGGCGAGGCGGGAAGCCGCCGACGTGTCGTCTCTGACCCACATCCTGCATGGAGCCGCGCCGACCCCGGTCGAGACCAAGGCCCGGATGATCGAATGGCTGGGGCCTGTCATCCATGAATACTACGGCTCGTCCGAGGTCGGCGGCACCTATGTGAGCGCTCAGGACTGGCTGAAGAAGCCGGGCACCGTCGGCCTGCCGTTCTCGATCAGCGAGCTCCGGATCCTGGACGAGGCCGGCCAAGAGGTTCCGACCGGTACGGTCGGGTCGATCTGGATGCGGCAGGGGGATCAGCGGTTCTCTTACCACAAGGATAGCGACAAGACCGCGCGCAGCACCCGGGGCCAGTTCATCCACGTCGGCGACTATGGCTATGTCGATGAAGACGGCTATCTTTTTCTGGCCGGACGGGACGCCGAGATAATCATCTCGGGCGGGGTCAACATCTATCCGGCGGCCGTCGAAGGGCGTTTGTTGCAGCATCCGGCGGTGCGCGACTGCGCGGTGATCGGCGTGCCCAACGCCGAGTTCGGGGAAGAGGTGAAGGCCGTGGTCAGCCTTAACGACGGCGTCTCGCCGGGGGTGGCGACCGAAGCAGCTCTGATCGCCCACTGCAGGGAAGACCTGTCCCCCATCGTCTGCCCCCGCTCGATCGACTTCGTCGATGATCTGGAACGTGACCCCAGCGGCAAGCTGCGCAAGCGCGTTCTGCGGGATCGCTACTGGCCCGCGCGAGGGGAGCGGGCATGATGGACAGGGCCGTGGACCTGACAGGCAGGGTCGTGTTGATCACCGGCGCCGGCCGGGGGCTGGGGCTGTCGCACGCCCGGCTTCTGGCCTCTCGCGGTGCCCGTGTCGTGATCAACGACGTCGTTTCGGACGGTCATGATCCGGCGGGCGAGGCGGTGGCGACCCTCCGGGCCGAGGGCGGAACCGCCGTGGCCTGCACGATCGACATCTCCTCGCCGGAGGGCGGCGCGGCCTTGATCGAGACGGCCCTGGACGCCTTCGGTCAGCTGGATGGTCTGGTCCACAACGCCGGCATTCTGCGGGATCGGACCCTGGTCAAGCTTGCACCGGACGACGTCCGCGACGTCTTGGCCGTGCATCTGGAAGCGGCCTTCTGGATGCTGAAGCCGGCGATGGAGGCGATGAAGGTGAACGGGTTCGGCCGGGTCGTGCTGACGACCTCGTCGTCTGGTCTGTTCGGCACTTATGGGCAGTCGAACTATGCCGCCGCCAAGATGGGTCTGATCGGCCTGATGCGGGTGCTGACCCTTGAAGGCGCGCGGGCGGGCATTGTCGTAAATGCGGTGGCTCCGAGCGCCCGCACCCGTATGACCGAGGACCTGCTGGGGCCGCTGTCGGAACGACTGGACCCGGCCCATGTCTCGCCCCTGGTAGCCTATCTATGCAGCGCGGCGTGTGATGTCGGCAATCGCATCTTTTCTGCGGGGGGCGGTCGCTATGCCAGTGCCTTCATCGGCCTGACGCCCGGCTGGGTCCGGCGCGGCGACGGCTTCGCGACGATCGAGGACATCGCCGCCAACATCGACTGCATCACCGACCGGGCCGGCTATACGGTACCCGACAGCGGTCAGGACGAGCTGAAACTGATGCTCGAAGCGTTTGGAGACGTCGATGGACTTTCGTGAGACGGCCGATCAGGCCGCCTTCCGTGCCGAGGCGGCGTCATGGCTCGACGCTGAACTGGCGGGGTTCGTCCATGCGCCGACCGGCGTCGAGCGGGAGGCCCAGAGCGTCTGGTGGCAGCGCCGGTTGCACGCGGGCAACTGGGCGGGACTGGCCTGGCCGGTCGAGCACGGCGGGCGCGGCTTGAGTGCCGTCTATGACGCCATCTTCAATGAAGAGGCGACCCGGCGCGACGCCCCCCTGCCCATCAACATCATCGGCATGATGCTGGCCGGACCCACGATCATGGTTCACGGCACGGAGGCGCAGAAGGCCCGCTATCTGCCGCGCATCCTTTCGGGCGAAGAAATCTGGTGCCAGGGTTTCTCGGAGCCTGCGTCCGGTTCCGACCTCGCCAGCCTGCGCACCTCGGCCATTCTGGAAGGCGACGTCTGGCGCGTCAACGGACAGAAGATCTGGACCTCCTGGGCGCATCACGCCCAGAAATGTCTGTTGCTGACCCGGACCGACCCGACCGTTGCCAAACATGCCGGGATCACCTGTCTACTCGCCGATACGGCCGGGTTCGATGTCCGCCCGATCGTGATGATCAACGGGGATTCCGAGTTCAACGAGATGTTCCTGACCGACGTTGTGGTCCCGGACGGCGACCGGTTGGGACCTGTCAACAGCGGCTGGGCGGTCGCCACGACGACACTGGCGCATGAGCGCAGCGGCGCGGCCCTGACGCTGCAGGTTATGGCCAGACAGGTGCTGGATGCCCTCGTCCTGGCGGTGAAGGCGCGCGGATTGACCGAGGATTCCCTGATCCTGGATCAGCTCGGCCGTTTCGAGGCCGAGGTTCGGTCTTTGCGGGTCTCGGCGGTGCGGATCATGTCTGCCCTTGCGGCCGGGCGCGAGCCCGGGCCGGAAAGTTCGACAGTCAAGCTGATCTGGGCGCGCACGATCCAGGACATGACCCGGCTGGCTCTGCGGCTGGGCCTCGCCGGGCTGGACGATGCAGCCGGTCCGTCAGAGTTCTGGACATCCCGCTACCTCCGCGCCCGGGCGCACTCAATCGAGGGCGGGACCGACGAGGTTCAGAAATCCATAATCGCCGAGCGTGTGCTCGGCCTGCCGCGATCGCGCTGAGGTCTTCCATGCTGGCTCTGTTCACCGAGGATCAGACCCTGATCGCCGAGACCGGCGCACGGATCGCGGTGGGCGGCCGTGCCCGCGCCAGGGCCGTGATGCGGGGCCTGCCGTCGTCCGGCGATCCCACGCCGGAACTGATGCGCGACTGGTCCGGTCTCGGCGTGGACGAGACGGCCAACGGCATCGGCGGCAGCCTGATCGACGGTGCCCTGTTACTGGAGGCCCTGGGGCGTCAGGTCGATCCCACGCCCTTTGTCCCGCACTATGTCGCAATCCAGGCCGCGTTCGCCGGCGGATTGCCGGTGTCCGGGCTTCTGGAGAGAGGCGTTCGTCTGGCCCTCGTGACAGGGGAGGCTGGCTCGTCCAGTGGGGCGGGGCCCGGAGTCCCCGGCTGCGACATGCTTGTGTGGCTGACGCCGAGCGAGAGCCTTCTGGTGCATCCCGCCGAGACGGCTACTGTTTCGGGCATAGATCCGACCCGGTCCTGGGGCGCGGCGACCTTCGGTTCCGTGATTGCGCAGGGAGAGCGGCGGGATCTGGCACGGGCTCGGGCCACCGCTCTGATCGCCGCCGAACTGTGCGGGATCGGCCAGGGTGCGATCGACCTGGCGGCGGCCTATGCCTGTGAGCGTTATCAGTTTGGCAAGCCGATCGGATCCTATCAGGCCATCGGTCACCGACTGGCCCAGGCCAAGTCGGACGTCGAGGCGGCCTGGTCCCTGACCCTTCACGCCTGCTGGGCGGCGGACCATGCACCGCACGATCTAATCGAGGCGGCGAGTGCGGCCAAGGCGCTGGCGGGCGACGCGGCGGTCACAGCTGCCGAGAGCTGCGTCCAGACTTTCGGTGGCATGGGCATCACCCTGGAAGCCGATCCGCACCTCTATCTGAAGCGCGCCCTGGCCAGCGACAGCTGGCTGGGCTCCTCCTACGAGCAGAGGCGCAGCTTGGCCCGCGCCGTTCTGGCGGCCTGAAACCGGGGGGTCAACAAAAGCCTTGCAGTACCGCATTTGCTGATAAATAGTACGTACCGGTCGGTTTGTTTTTGATCCGCATTTGTGGTTTTCGCGCATTCAGGGACGAGACGATCACGACAATGGCAGAGGTCCCGGGCCGGTTCGGCCACGGCGGCCCGCAAACAGGAAACGGGGTTCACCATGAAGGGCTATCGCAGCAGTTGTTTCGCCGGAGTCGCGCTGTCCACATTGGTCGCGGTGTCGGCCGCGCCCGCTCTGGCCCAGGCACCGCAGGACAGTCAGAGGTCGGGTGCCAGCCAGATTGAAGACATCATCGTCACCGCCCAGCGCCGCAGCCAGTCTCTGGAGGACGTCCCGATCGCGATCACTGCCTTGACCCGGGAGACGCTGGACGCCGCCGCTATAAGGGGCGTGGAGGAGATCGCCGCCCGGGCTCCATCCTTCACCATGACGGCCTTCAACATCGGCCAGCCCCGCCTCTATATCCGGGGTGCTGGTTCCCAGGACGACGGCGCGGCCCAAGACAACTCGGTCGCGGTTTTCGTCGATGACGTCTACGTCGCGCGGGGCGCGGGGCAGGCGTTTGAATTCCTGGACATCGAACGGGTCGAGGTGCTGCGCGGGCCGCAGGGCACTCTGTACGGCAAGAACGTCACCGGCGGTCTGGTCAACATCATTAGCGCGCGGCCCAAGAACGTGTTCGACGCAGCTGCGGAGGCCGGCTACGGTAACTATGACGCCTTCGATGTCAGGGGGTTTGTCACCGGACCGATCGCGAATCGGCTGGACGGTTCTTTGTCGGCGGTCATTCGCACCCGCGACGGCTTTGCCCAAAACATCCGTCGCGACGAGGATCTGGAAGACCTGAACCTGTTCGCGATCCGGGGCCAGCTGGCCTACCAGGCCAGCGAGGACCTCGAGCTTCGCCTGGCGATCGACTACAACAGCCATGAGGACAACGGCCAGTCCCGCAAGGGGGAGGGCCCGTTCGGCGCGACCCCGTTCGGCTCGGTCACCGCGGTGATGTCGACGCGCGATCCCCGCATCTCGGAGTCTCCGCGCGACACCTACCAAGAGCGTGACGTCTGGGGCGTGCTCGGTCGGGCGGATTTTGAGGTCGGCCCCGGTGCCCTAACCTCGCTAACCGCCTATCGCGCCAGCAGCGTGAGGCTCGGCGATGCCTTCACGGGAATCGGATCTCCGCCCTACGCCGTGCTGGATACGCTCAATATCGAGAATGAGGACGCGGACCAGTTCAGCCAAGAACTAAGGTACGCCTTCGACGGGCTGATCGGGGGTCGGTTGCAGGGCGTCGCCGGGGTCTACTATCTCCAGGAGACGGTCGACCGCACCGAGATAGCTGATCTGATCTCCGTTATTGGCCGCCAAATTCCGTCACTTGGCGGCCTAACCGGCATCAGCGCCTCATATCAGGACGCTGAAACCACCAGCCTGGGCGGCTTCGCCTCTGCCAGCTTCAGGTTCACCGACACGCTCTCGGCCACTGTTGGCACACGCTACACCACCGAGGACAAGGACATCCGCACGCAGGTCGTCTCCCTGGCCGACACCGACGCCATCATCGCAGCACCTCCGACGGAGGCCTATGACGTTTCGGCCGAGGGCAGCTGGGATGGATGGTCGCCACGGGTATCGTTGGAATGGTCGCCGCTGCCGACGTTGAACTTCTACGTCAGCTACTCCGAAGGGTTCAAATCAGGCGGTTTCCAAGGTCAGGCACCCAGGGCCGCCGCCGCCCGCGTTGCGTTCAATCCCGAGTATGCAGCCAGCAGCGAAATCGGAGCCAAGGGTCGGCTGTTTGACGGGCGCCTGGGCTTCGCCCTGGCCGCCTTCTCAACAGATTACACCGATCTGCAGGTGCGCCAGAACAACCAGCTTCCAACTGATCCACTGCCGGTTTTGCGGATCACCAACGCCGGCGAGGCCAAGGCGACAGGCTGGGAGATTGAGCTGACGGCGACGCCCGCCGAGGGCTTGGAAATGTGGGCTAGCTATGGGTCGCTGGACGCCGAATATGTTCGACTGATCGACAATACGGGGGCCAACCGCGCCGGTAACCGAATGATCTTCTCGCCAGAAAGCACCTATAATGTCGGCGCGCAGTTCACGATTCCCATGGCGGACTCCCACGAGTTGTACGGCCGCATGGAATACCGTTGGCAGGACAAGTTCTACTATGATCCGGCCAACAACGCGGTGAACACCCAATCGGCCTATGGCCTGCTGAGCGGCGCTGTAGGCATCAAGACCAGCGACGGTCGCCTGGGGCTGGAACTGTACGGCAAGAACCTGACAGACGAACTATACACGACCCACGTAATCCCGTTCCTGGGCGACCGGTTCGCCGCCTACGGGGCACCGGCCACTTATGGGCTGCGCGTCCGCTGGAACTATTGATCGAACATCTCGAGTGGGGCGTGCATGCGGGACGTAGTGATTGTGTCGGCGGCCCGCACGCCGATCGGCCGGGCATACAAGGGCGCTTTCAACGACACGCACGGGTCGGCCCTTGGTGCCCACGCGATCGCCCATGCGCTGAAGCGATCGGGCGTGGAGGCCGAGGCCGTCGATGACGTGATCATCGGCTGCGGCAGTCCCGAGGGCGCGCAAGGGGTCAACATCGCCCGCCAGGCACTGTTGCTCGCGGGCCTGCCGGTCTCCGTGCCCGGGCAGACGGTCAACCGGTTCTGCTCGTCCGGCCTTCAGGCCATCGCCTCGGCCGCCCAAGCGATCGTGGCGGGCGGCGCACGGATATCGGTCGCCGGGGGGCTGGAAACCGTCAGTCTGGTCATGAACGCCCATCTAAACATGTTCCGAGCGCACGATCCGGACGTGGAGCGCGCGGTACCCGCGATCTACATGGCCATGATCGACACGGCCGAGATCGTTGCTACACGCTATGGTGTCACGCGCGAGGCGCAAGATCGTCTCGGTGCTGCCAGCCAGCAGCGCAATGAGCGCGCACAGGCCGCCGGGCTCTTCGACGAAGAGATCGTGCCCATGCGGGCGATGAAGGCGGTGATCGACGCCGATGGCCAGGAAACCCGGATCGAGGTCGTACTCGATCGCGACGAAGGCGCGCGACCTGGCGTCACGCCCGAAGGACTCTCGCAGATCCGCACGGTGCGGCCAGGGGGCACGGTCACTGCCGGAAACGCCAGCCAGTTGTCGGACGGCGGAGCTGCTGTTGTGTTGATGGACGGGGCTGAGGCCTCTCGGCGGGGCCTGGCGCCGCTGGGCATATTCAAGGGTTTTGCGGCGGCCGGCTGCGAGCCGGATGAGATGGGCGTGGGCCCAATCCACGCCGTGCCCCGGCTGTTGGCGCGCCATGGGCTGAGCGTGGACGACATCGACCTTTGGGAGATTAACGAGGCCTTCGCCTCGCAGGTGATCCACTGCCGCGACGTCCTCGGCATTGATGACGAGACGCTGAACGTCAACGGCGGTGCCATAGCCATCGGCCACCCCTTCGGAATGAGCGGCGCGCGGATGACCGGCCACATTCTGTTCGAGGGACGCAGGCGGCGGGCCAAGCATGTCGTCGTCACCATGTGCGTCGGCGGGGGCATGGGTGCCGCCGGCCTTTTCGAGGTTTTGCCAGCATGACCCCGACCGATTCCGCGAAGCTGGACCTGAACGAGCTCAAGGGCATGATCGGGACGACCGTCCCGCCCGGCCCCTGGGTCGAGATCCAGCAGCCGATGATCGACCTGTTCGCGGAGCTGACCGGTGATCGCCAGTGGATCCATATCGACGTGGAGCGAGCGCGCCGCGAGTCCCCGTTCGGCGCGCCAGTCGTCCACGGCCTGTTCATCCTGGCTCTGATCCCCGCGCTGACCGGCGACGGGGCACCGTGGATAAAGGGCAGCGTCGGCATCAACTATGGCGCGGACCGCGTGCGGTTCATCTCGCCGGTCCTGGCCGGCCAGCGCGTCCGCGCCGAGCAGACACTGAAGTCCGTCGAACCTTATGGCGATGGTGGTGCCAAGCTGACGATGGCGGTGGTGGTGGAGATCGAGGGCAACGATCGCCCTGCCTGCTCGGTCGAGATGATCGGCCTCATCTTTCCCTGATCCGGTTCCCGTCGCTCAGACCTCGCCGGTCAGACGGCTGAATCCCTTGCGTCCCGACAGCACCAGAAGGCCTCCCGCGGGAGCGAAGATCGCCGCTACGACCGCCAGTGACTTGCCCACAGCGGCCGGATCGCCGAACACGGCCTCGGTCGTCCAGGCGACTGCCAGCGGACCAAGAGTCAGGCCGATGATGCTGACGGCGAAATAGTACAGCGCCGACGCCCGGCCCCTGAGCGTATTAGGACACGCCTCCTGCAATACCTGGACCGCCACGCCCCCCGGCGAGGTGAAGAAGGCCAGCGCCAGCGCGAACCATGCCAGTGCGATCCACGGATCAGTCGAGATGCCGGCCATCACCATAGGCGGTGCCGCCAGAGCGATGCCGAGACCGGTCACCAGCAGGGCGGCGGCCTTGACGCCCCGGCGCTGAAGCCAACCCGCGATGGCACCGGCGGTCACCGTCCCCATCGCGCCGAAGATCAAAAAGACCAGCCCGTAGCGAAATCCTACCTCTGACGGGGTCCAGCCATGAGCACGGATGAAGTAAGCCGGAGCCCAGGCCAGAACCCCGCTGACCAGAATCGAATAGATCGCGACACCGCCATAATGCCGCGCGAAAAAGTCGGCGTTGGCATTCAGATATGGAAGGAGCGGCGGATTTATCACCGCCGTCTTCAGCTCGTTCCGCCGTTCAGGCTCGCGCAAGGTCGCCAGCAGCGGCAAGACGATCAGGCCGCTAAGACCGACGATCAGGAAGGTGGACTGCCAGACCTTGAGCGCGCCGAAACCAGGCAGCTCGATCGGAGCGGATGAGCCTATCAATTGGATCACGGCACCGCCGATCAACAGCGCCAGGCCCGCCCCGAGGGACACCGCCATCGAGTATATCCCGATCGGCAGCGCGCGTCGCTCCTTCGGAAACAGGTCGCTGATGGTCGAGAGCGCTGCGGGAGACAGCGCGGCCTCGCCCACGCCAACGCCGATCCTGGCCAGAAAAAGCTGGCCGAAGGTGCGGGACAGGCCGCAGGCAGCCGTGGCCAAGCACCACAGCGCCGCGCCGATGGTGATCAAACGAATGCGATGGGTGCGGTCAGCCGCCCATCCCAGGGGCAGCCCCATCAGCGTATAGAAGATGCCGAAGGCCGCGCCCTGCAGAAGGGCCAGCTGGATGTCGGTAAGGCCCAGATCGTTCTTGATCGGCTCGATCAGCAAACTGATCACCGTGCGATCTACGAAGGAAACGACATAGGTGAGGGTGAAGACCGCGACCGTCCACCAGGCGCGAACGGGATGGGGCCAGGGCCGTTCCATGTCGTTCATCGTGTCACTCAGTCCTGTGGGGTCGTGGGATCATCGCGGGTCAGGCGGAACCCGACAAGATCAAGGAGACCAAACCTACTGGTAAACATTCCGACCAGATGGATGCTGACATTCCTTTCGAGGGTTCGCAAGAGTGCCGTCAGAGTAATGTCGGGGCTACTTCCCGGGTTACAGGGAACCGGCGGCTATCGAGGAAGTGCGTGGCGGACAGAGAGGGATTCGAACCCTCGGTAGGCTTTCACCTACACACGCTTTCCAAGCGTGCGCGATCGACCACTCCGCCACCTGTCCGTTTGACCACACGGCAAACGTCCCCGGAGGTCGCCCGGGGAGGGCAGGCTGATAGAACAGGCGGACGCGTCGGGCAAGCGTCGTCTGGTCCCCCGACCTCTGGGCAAGACCGGGCCCGGCACCCATATGGAGGCCATGTCCTTTTTCTCGCGGATGTTTTCGACCATGAGCGCCAAGACCACCCTGCCGACGCCCGACACCGCCCTGCCGGGCCGTGCCACGCCGCTGCCGACGGACGAGGTCCATTTCGTGCTGGGCCGTCCGCTGAAGGGGCCGCATCCGGAAGGGTTCCAGACCGCGATCTTCGGCATGGGTTGCTTCTGGGGGGTGGAACGCAAGTTCTGGACACTGCCGGGGGTCTGGGTGACGGCGGTGGGCTATTCCGGCGGCATCACGCCCAATCCGACCTATGAGGAAACCTGCACCGGCCTGACCGGCCAGACCGAAGTCGTCCAGGTCGTGTTCGACCCGGCCAGGATCACCTATGCCGAACTGCTGAAGACCTTCTGGGAAGGCCACGATCCGACCCAGGGCATGCGTCAGGGCAACGACATCGGCTCGACCTACCGTTCGGCGATCTACTATCTGGACGAGGACCAAAGGGCCCGGGCCGAGGCCTCGCGCGACGCCTATCAGTCGGCCCTGACGACCGCCGGTCGCGGCACCATCACGACCGAGATCACCGGGGCCGGGCCCTTCTATTTCGCCGAGGGCTATCACCAGGGCTACCTGGCCAAGAACCCGAACGGCTATTGCGGCATCGGCGGCACGGGCGTGGTCTGTCCGATCGGAGTCGGCGTCGAGGCCTGATCAGTCGCAGAGGGCGAAGAACCGCTCGATGTCCGCCTGCGTTCCCGGGTGGGCCACAAAGGTCTCGCGGGTGTCGCCGCCGGTCCACTGCGCCATCCAGCCCAGGCGGCGAAACCGCTGGAACACGGGGATTTCGGCCGCGGTCGAGGCGGTCAGCAGATCGCCGTCCGAAAGCTCCGACGGCTCGCCCTCGGCGGCGAACCGTTCGGTCTCGCCACCGGATTCCAGAAGCAGCGTGCGCGAGCCCGTCGGCGCTGTGGCCGTGATATCGACGCGCGACGACCCGGCCGCGCAGTCCAGCCCCAGTTTGAGCTCGTCGCTTTCGGCGATGCCGTAGGCCAGTCGGGCCGAGCCTTCGTCCGTCGTCAGGTGCCAGTCGTAGCCCGCGACCGGTTGCGGCGCGGCGATGGCCGCACGCGCTGGAGCCTTGCTGACGGATTCGACGCTGGCACAGGCCGAGGTCAGGACGAGGGTCCCCAGCAGCGATAGCCAGGCGCGCGGGTGATGGGGCATGGGGGTCATCCTGCGCAAAGCTCTGCGAACCGTCTCAGCTTGCCCAGGTGGGTAGCCGGGACGTCCACGGTCTGATGCCGGTCGCCGACCGCCACGTCGAGCGCGCCGTTCACCATGAACGCGCCGAACACCGGATGGTCCGTCCGCAGCGCGACAGATTGCCGGTCACCGATGCGCGTCGTTTCGGCGGTGGCGGAAGCATCCCCTGACGTGAGGGTGGCGAACCCCGACCCGCCCGGTCGGCCATAGAGGTCGACATGGGCCACGCCGGAGCCGGGCGCGCACTGGAACGTCGTCCTCAGCTGCGCGGTGTCTGGAACCTCGTATGCGAGCACCAGTGGCCCGTCGCCCTCATAGAGCGTCCAGGTCCAGCCGCCCTGAAGGGCGGCGGTCACCGCGATGATGGCAAGAAAGGTCAAGGATCAACACCGTCGTCGCGCCGTCAGGCGCGGCCCACCGAACAATAGGACAGAAAATCATCCACCGCACGACGTTCTTCGGCCATGGCCATCAGCCGGAACAATCCCGCGTCGCCGCGCACGACCGCGTCCCGAGCGTTAGCGCCCCTGGAACCCCGCGCTCAAGCAGCGAGCGACCGCGTCGCGAGCGTTAGCGCGTCCACTTAAAAGGGACTGAACCGCTCGACCAGGCTCTGCGCGGCCGGCGTCGCCTGGGCGCGGCTGATGTCACCGCGGCCGCCATAGCTGATGCGGGCTTCGGCGATCTGGGTGTGGGCGATGGTATTGGCCGAGGAGATGTCCTCGGGCCGGACGATACCGGCGACCGTCAGTTCGCGGACCTCACGGTTGGTGCGCACTTCCTGCCGACCCTGGATCACCAGATTGCCGTTGGAAAGGATGTCCGTGACCACCGCGGCGATGGTCAGGCTGACCTTCTCAGACCGGCTGACCGAGCCGGTCCCGTTGGCGTTCGACGACCCTTCAAGGCCGACCAGGGCCTGCGGATCGAACCCGCCCGGGAAGGCGCGGCCCAGGCTGTTCTCCAGCCCGAAGAAATTGGTCACACCGCCCGTGATGTCGTTGGTCCGGCTGCGGTTCGTGGTGTTCGATGTTTGCGCCTGATCGTCGATGTCGATGTTGACGGTCAGGATGTCGCCGATCTGACGCGCCCGCTGGTCGCCGAAGAAGGCGCGCGCGCCGGCCCGCCACAGCGAGTTGGCGCTGGCGGAGCGCGGCTCCGGTACCGTTGTATAGGCCTGGGTCACCGGAACCAGTTGGGCGGGGTAGCCGATGGGGGCCAGCTGCGGCCCCTGGACCGTCTCGACCACCGTGGAGCAGGCTCCGAGGGTCAGCGAGGCAAGGGCGAGGGCGAGGAGGGACTTACGCATGACGGGATGTTCCTAGCGCGAGGCGAACGGGAGCTGGGCACGGGCGGCCTGGGCCTCCGGGCCCGTGATGGCGCGGCCGGGGCCGATGGCGACCGCGTCGATCGTGCGGCCGGAGGCCACATTCAGGATCGGCACGTTTTCGCCGGCGGCGGCGTCGCGGGTTGCGCGTCCGGTGACTGTCAGCGTCACACCGCCGACCGCATAGGCGACCTCGATCATGTCGTTGCGGGCGATCACGCGGGCCGCGCGGGCCTGGCGTTGCAGGGGGGCCACGACGGTGGGCGCGGGCCGGGTAAGGGCCGGGGGGCCGGCCGTCGTGGCCGTCACTGCATTGCCACCCGTCGCAGGGGCCAGCGAGGCCTCGCGGACGACCACGCGACGCAGGCCGTTCGGATTGGCCCATTGCAGCCCGTTGCGGGAGGCGATGGCCTGGAGCTGGGACGCCTCGAACACGACGGACGGCCCCGCCCGGCTGGCCAGAACGAAGTTGGCGGCCGGTCCGGCCCCGTCGAACACGTCGCCCAGGGTGACGCGGCCGTCGTCGTCGACCGGATTGGCCTTCAGGGTGACCGGCCCGGCGAAGGCAGGGGAGGCCAGCAGGCCGAGCGCGGCGATCAGGGAGAGAGCCCGCATGATCCTAGCTCTTCACCTGGGCCGAGACGCTCATCATCTCGTCGGCGGTGGTGATGACCTTGGAGTTCATCTCATAGGCCCGCTGGGCGACGATCAGGGCGCTGATCTCGGTCACGGCGTCGACGTTCGACGCCTCGGTGTAACCCTGCAGAAGTTGCCCGAAGCCGGCGTCGCCCGGTGTGCCGGTGGTTGCCGGTCCGGAGGCCGCCGTTTCCAGCAGCAGGTTGTCGCCGATCGCCTCGAGCCCCGCTTCGTTGAAAAAGCTGGCCAGCTCCAGCTGCCCGACGACGGCGGGCTCCGGCGATCCGGCCGTGGTAACCTGAACCTGGCCGCTCTTGGAGATGCTGACGTCGATCGCGTCCTGCGGGATGGAGATGGCCGGTTCGACAGCATATCCGTCCTCGGTCACCAGCTGGCCCTCGGCGCTCAGCGAGAAGTTGCCGGCGCGGGTATAGCCGATCTCGCCCGATGGCATGGTGACCTGGAAATAGCCTTTTCCGTCGACCGCGATGTCATAGTCGTTGCCGGTCTGGCTCGGCGTGCCCTGTTCGGTGATCCGGTAGACGCTGCCTGCCTTGACGCCCAGACCGACCTGGATGCCGGTGGGGACGACGGTGCCCTGGCTGGACGACTGCGCGCCCATCCGCTCGACGTTCTGATAGATCAGGTCCTGGAACTCGGCGCGCTGACGCTTGAAGCCTACCGTGTTCATGTTGGCGATGTTGTTGGAGATGACCTCCACGTTCAGCTGCTGGGCGGCCATGCCGGAGGCAGCGGTTCTGAGAGCGCGCATTGCTTTACTCCATTGTCCCTGTCGCTTGGCGCGCGGCGCCTCGCTGCTTGAGGGACGCCATCATGATGACCGGCCCAGCCGCTCGACCGAGCGACGGGACAGGTCCTGGACATTTTCGATCATCTTGGTCGCGCGTTCGTAGGCGCGCGTGATCTCGATCAGATTGGTGATCTCGACCAGGGTGTTGACGTTGGATCCCTCCAGCATCCCCTGGCGCACCTGCACGCCCGTCGCGTCGAGTGCGGGGGCATTGGAGGCATTGCGGTAGAGGCCGTCGCCGTCCTTGGACAGCACCGCCATGTCGTCGAACCGGGCCAGTGTCAGTGTACCCAGGAGCTGGCCGTCCTGGCTGATCGTGCCGTCCTCGGCCACGGTCAGGGCTCCCCTGGCCGTATCGACGATGATCGGCCCGCCGTCGCCCAGCACCGGAAGGCCCGACTTGGTCACCAGCTGTCCCGTCGGATCGACGGTGAAGGCCCCGTCGCGGGTATAGGCCTCGCCTGCCCCGTCCTGGATCTTGAAGAACGCCCCTTCCCCGTCGATGGCGAAATCCAGCGTCCGGCCGGTCTCGTTCAGCGAACCCTGGACAAAGTCGCGACCCACGCCCTTGTCCAGAACGAAGCTGACGCCCGGGCGCACGGCTTCATTGCGTGCCCGCTGGCCGATCTCGGTGCCGAGCAGCAACTGCTCGACCTTGAAGCCTGTCGTCTCCGCATTGGCGATGTTGTTGGCCGCGATGTCGAGCTCGCGGCGCAGCGTCATCTGGCGGGACAGTCCGATGTAGGCGGCATTTTCCACGGCGGCGAGGCTCCTTCGAACGGTGCCTCGCAACGACTGTGCCAACAGGGTTAATCCAGCCGTGATGGGGCTTTCGGCGATTGGCTGCCTTTCCGCACCCGGCAAATCTTGCCGGATTTACACCTCGCGTTAACCAGACGCGCCGCATCTCGAACATTGGGATTTTCCGGGGCGGGCCGATGTTCAAGTTTGGCAAGAAGAAAGACGAAGTCCCGGCCGATGCCGACGGGGCCACCAAGCTGGCCATGTCCCAAGGTGCCGAAGGGTCGGAAGGCGACGAAGCCCCCAAAAAGAAGAAGCTGCCGCTGCTCTTCATCATCGCGCCCGTGGCCCTGCTGGTCCTGGGGGGCGGCGGAGCGGGGGCGTTCTTCATGCTCCAGCCCAAGCCCGCGGCTGCCGAAGAAGAGCACGGTGCGGAGGCCAAGGGCGGCCACGGGGCCGAAAAGAAGGAAGACAAGAAGGGCGGTCACGGGGAGAAGAAGGAAGGCGAAGGCGACGAGGCCGATGCCTCGCTGGGCAAGATCTCCGAGGGCCCCGACGGCATCACCTTCTACACCCTGCCCGACATGGTGGTGAACATTCAGTCGCCGGACGGCAAGCCGACCTTCCTGAAGCTGACCCTGACGCTGGAGATGCACGACGCCGTACTGGCCGAGACCCTGCAGGGTCAGATGCCGCGCATACAGGACATGTTCCAGGGCTTCCTGCGCGAACTCCGACCCGAGGATCTGGCGGGATCGCAGGGGACCTATCAGCTGCGCGCCGAGATCCTGCGCCGGGTGAATCTGATCGCCGCACCGTCGCGCGTTGACGCCGTGCTGATCGAAGAGATGCTGGTTCAATAGGCATGATGCCGAACAGGGTCAGCGGATTTCGGATGAGCTCATCACCACCCGGCACAGGCGCGCCTGATGTCTGACACGGGCGTTGCCGACACCGAGCCGGGTCCCCTCGCCGCGGCCGAACCCTTCGCTGAGGCCGAGACCTTCGCGGAAGACCGCCTGGGCGCGGCGGCCGAACGCGTCCTGAACCAGGACGAGATCGACAGCCTGCTCGGCTTCGACCTCAGCGACGAGGATAGCGCCGAACGGACCGGCATCCGCGCCATCATCAACTCCGCGCTCGTCAGCTACGAGCGGCTGCCGATGCTGGAGATCGTCTTTGACCGCCTGGTGCGGTTGATGACGACCAGCCTTCGCAACTTCACCTCCGACAACGTCGAGGTCAGCCTCGACAACATCTCCTCGATCCGGTTCGGCGACTATCTGAACTCGATCCCCCTGCCGGCCATCCTGGCGGTGTTCCGGGCCGAAGAACTGGACAATTTCGGCCTGCTGACCGTCGATTCCAACCTGATCTATTCGATCGTCGACGTGCTGCTGGGAGGCCGTCGCGGCACGGCGGCGCTCCGCATCGAGGGACGACCCTACACCACGATCGAGCGCGTGCTGGTCCAGCGGATGGTCGAGGTCATCCTCGCCGATGCCCAGGCGGCGTTCGAGCCCCTGACCCCGGTCCGCCTCAACCTGGACCGGCTGGAGACCAATCCCCGCTTCGCCGCCATCGCGCGTCCTGCAAACGCGGCCATCCTGGTAAAGCTGCGCATCGAAATGGAAGACCGGGGCGGGCGGGTCGAGCTCCTGCTGCCCTATGCGACGCTGGAGCCGATCCGCAAGCTGCTGCTGCAGCAGTTCATGGGCGAGAAGTTCGGCCGCGACAATATCTGGGAAGGCCACCTGGCCACAGAGCTCTGGACGACCGAAACCGAGGTTCGCGTCGTGCTGGATGAGCAATCCGCGTCGTTGTCCACTGTCCTGAACCTGAAGGTCGGCGACACCTTCATGCTGAACGCCACGCCGGAGTCCGACGTCTCCATCCGCTGCGGCACGATTCCCGTCACGACCGGCAAGATGGGCCGGAAGGGCCAGCATATCGCCGTGCGCGTCGATGCCCCCATCAGTATCGAGGTGGCCAACAGTCTCACCAGGGGAAGGCGCTGAGATGACCGGCATGATCCTTGACGCCGTGCTTATGCTGTTGCTGGTCGCCGCCCTCGGCTATGGCGTGCGGCTGGAGAGGAAGCTGACCCAGCTCCGCGCCGGCCAGCTTGCCTTCGCCGGTGCCGTCACCGAACTGAACGCCGCCTGTGGCCGGGCCGAGAGTGCCCTTGCCTCCCTGCGCGCCTCCGGTGAGGACGCCGACCTGCTGCATGATCGCATCCTGAAGGCGCGGCAGCTGAAGGCCGACCTGGAACAGCTGATCGCCAAAGGGGTACGCAACGCACCTCTCCCTCCCCGGAACGGGGTCGACGAAGGTTCGCCTGCGAACCGGGGAGGTGGTCGAAGCGAGGCGGAGACCGGGCGGGGCGGGAAAGGCGAGCCGGACTCCGATCGTGCGCGCATCGCCCAGCCGGCCCCGACCGGTCGGCCCGCGGCGACCCTCCCCCGCGGGGGGAGGGAGACCCTCAGTGCCGCCCCAACCCCCACCCCCACGCCCGATCCCGACGACCGCGCCTTCCGCATGGCCGCGCTTGCCGAGCGCATCCAGGGCATGGCGTCACCCGCCAAGGCCGCCGCCGGTGCCGGCAACGTCCAGGCCATCCTGCACGCCCTGACCGCTAACCAATCCCCGAAGCAAAGCCTCAACCGCACCAAGGCTAGCCTCGACGACGACCTCTTCGCCGCCTGAATTTTTAGTGCCCCGATGTCCGCCCCCTGGGGGCGATCGACGTGCGGGGCGAGACCACTGGATCGACGACAATGGCCAAGCTGCCCCGCCTCCTGCCCCTCATCGCCATCGCCATCGGCGGGGTCGTGGCCGTGCGCGCTGTCGGGGCAGGCCCCGGCCTGTTCGACGGGGCCAAAGCCTGGGCCGAGGAGGCGACCACCGCCGTCAGCGAGGCCGCTGCCGCGCCGAACGCGCCCCGCCCCGCACCGGCCGTCTGCGCCCTGACGCCGGAACAGCTGGCCCAGCAGGCGGGTATCTCGCCGGCCGAGCTGCGCATCATCCAGTCCCTGTCCGCCCGCCGCACCGAACTGGACGTCCGCGACGCCGACTTCGCCACCACCCTGCCACTGATGGTCGCCGCCGAGGCCAAGCTGGATGCAAAGATCCAGGCCCTCAACGCCATCAAGGCCGAGGTCCAGGGCCTGCTGGGTCAGGTCGACGCGCGCCAGAGGGCCGAGACCGAGCGGCTTGTCGCCGTCTATTCCGCCATGCGCCCGCGCGAGGCCGCCGCCGTCTTCGAAACCCTGGACGACAGTGTGCGCCTGCCCATCGCCGCCGCCATGCGCCCGCGCGGTCTGTCGGCCATCCTGGCCCAGATGCCGGCTCCCGCTGCCCGCGAGCTGACCGAGAAACTGGCCCGCCGCTTCGAGGCCCAGCAGCTGGCCGCGCGCGCCGCTGCCGCTGCCGCCACCCCGCCGCCGACCACGGCTCCGACCCAGACCGCCGCGACGACTCCGCCTGCACCCACGACGGCCGGCACCACGCCGGCTGCCAGCACCACGGCCGCCACGCCGCCGACGACCCAGCCGGCCGCGGATCGTGCACCCCAGACGCGCCCGACCCCCCGTCAGACCCGTCGACCCACGCCCCCGACCCGGTCCGCCCCCCGTGCGCCCGCCGCCAACCAGGCCTCGGCGACGACCGGTCCGCAGCCTTACGCCCCGACGACGCCGACTTCCCCGCCGTCCAACCCGACCGCGCCCCGCCAGTCGGTGCAGTAAACGCCGCCCCACGGTTGGCACCGGGGGCGGGGAGGGGTATCACCCGCCTCCGCTCCGCCCCGCCGCTCGAAGGCCCCGCCATGTCCGACACGCCCCCCGACCGCCTCTCGGTCAACCCCGCCAGCCCTCACCATGACGCCGACATCCTGGCGCGCGGCGTGGGCATAAGATTCAAGGGCGAGGAAAAGACCAATGTCGACGAATACTGCGTCTCCGAAGGCTGGGTCCGCCTGGCCGTCGGCAAGCGCGTCGATCGCAAGGGCAATGCCCTGACCGTCAAGCTGCAGGGCCCGGTCGAACCCTATTTCCAGAGCGGCGTCGTCGAGGGCGACGCAGAGGGCTAGGCCGTTCGGCGGCGTCGGCGCCTGTCCTCTCTTCGGCGAGACGTCGAGCCAGAAGGAAGGGATCGGCGAGGGCACCGCAGCCCTGATCCCGTCGTGTCCGCTGTGGCCCGCTGTGGGCGCTATGATGAACCCGTCGCTGGGCATCCATGCGTCAACGGAAGCGCCGGGTATTCCAGGGCATGATCGTTTGAGGTGGACCCATGTCGTCGGTCCAGCCGAAAGCGCGACTCACGCTCAGGCTCCGGGGCCCGCGAGGGACCGGGGCCGTGTAGATGTGCGTTGAGCTTCTGGGGTATGCGAGCGGCCACGCAGGTTTCGGGAAACCTTCGGGCGGGGCATGACGCCCCGCCCTTCCGGCTGCTGCTTATCGGAACAGGCCGAGCAGTTTCCCGGACGATTGGTTAGCGATCGACAGAGCCTGCACACCCAGCTGTTGCTTGGTTTGCAGCGACTGCAGTCGTGCGCTTTCCTTCGCCAGATCCGCATCGACCAGGTTGCCAACGCCGTTCTCCA